>Ga0209829_10002141_pt1 | contig 15241 bp, 12 predicted proteins | sample C_140205_EF_Meta_FD_187311 | JGI IMG/M metagenome (GOLD analysis project Ga0209829, IMG submission 187311) | Freshwater microbial communities from Lake Croche, Canada to study carbon cycling - C_140205_EF_MetaG (SPAdes) (version 2) | ecosystem: Environmental > Aquatic > Freshwater > Lake...
TTCCCATGTGGGTGCAAGTTTTCCAACTTGCACTTCCCCGACAAGATGAAAATCTTGTCGCCACAAGAGACGTGGGTGCAAGTTTTCCCATGTGGGTGCAAGTTTTCCAACTTGCACTTCCCCGACAAGATGAAAATCTTGTCGCCACAAGAGACGTGGGTGCAAGTTTTCCCATGTGGGTGCGAGTTTTCCAACTTGCACTTCCCCGACAAGATGAAAATCTTGTCGCCACAAGAGACGTGGGTGCGAGTTTTTCCATGTGGGTGCGAGTTTTCCAACTTGCACTTCCCCGACAAGATGAAAATCTTGTCGCCACAAGAGACGTGGGTGCAATTTTTCCCATGTGGGTGCAAGTTTTCCAACTTGCACTTCCCCGACACGATGAAAATCTTGTCGCCACAAGAGACGTGGGTGCAATTTTTCCCATGTGGGTGCAAGTTTTCCAACTTGCACTTCCCCGACAAGATGAGATCTTGTCGCCACAAGAGACACGATGGAGATCTTGTCGGCACGGGGAGTGGAAGAAGGAAATAGGAAGAAAGAGCCGGCCCGAGCCTCTTGTGGCAGCAAGTCCCGGGTTTTCAGGGGGCAATCGCACATCAAGTGCCACACGGAGCGGAATCGGCTGGGAAAACAGGGTGTATCCACACCTGCCAAAGGCCACAGGCACCCAGTCTTTTGCCGCTGGAATGGCCCCGCTTCAAAAACTTGCCGCTTTTCGTCATACTGGTGAGCTGCCCGCTCGCATCAATTCAGGAGACCCGCCCCGGATGTTCCGCAATCTCAGCACGTATGGCCTGCCTCTTTCAGGACGCCCCAGTGAACTCATCGAACTGGCGCTGTCGTTCGGCTTCGACGCAATGGATATCGACCTCGTCGATTTTCAGCAGCAGGCGGAGACGTTTGGGGTGCTGCACGCGCGGAGGCTGATGGTGAGCGCCCGGCTCAAGTGCGGCGTGTTTCAGCTGCCGATCACGCTTGGTGGCGACGAGGAGACGTTTCAGGCCGAGCTCGCCGTTCTGCCGCAGCGTCTTGAACTCGCACGGTCCACCGAGGCCACCAGGGCTGTGGCCACGATCGCAGCCGCCTCGGACGAGCACTCCTTCAAGGATTTCTTCGAACTCCACCGCACGCGGCTGGATATCCTCGGTGGCATGCTCGAATCCCACGGCATCACGCTCGGACTGGCGATCACTCCAGAGAACGAAGCACGTGAGGGGAAAGCCAATACCTTTATCCACACCTATGAAGGTCTGCTCGGCCTGCTGGTCGCTTCGCATGCCAGCGTGGGCGCGGTGGTCGATGCCTGGACGATGCATGTGACCGGTGAATCGCTCGACTTGATCGGCACAACGCCGAAGGGACGGATTGTCGAAGTGCGGTTGTCCGATGCCCCGAAGGATGTGCCGCCTGCGGAGTTGGTGCACACGCAGCGGCTGATGCCGGGAGAGACGGCCTGCATCAGCACGACAGCCTTGTTGACGCAGGTCAGGGACGCGGGATTTGACGGACCGGTGACGCCGTGGGCCGATCGCTCCACGCTTGCCGGGAAGGGCCGGGAGCGGATCGTGAAAGTCGCCGGCGATCGACTCGAGGCAGCCTGGCGCGAGGCCGGCCTGCCGATCGTGCCGCGGTGGTTCACGCCAGTCGCCAAGGATGCCTTCGGTCGCCCGATCAACGAAGAAGTGTTTGCTGGCGCGGAATAGGCAAACGCATCGTCGGACTGCCGAGCAGGCGCCTGGCCATGGAGCAAGGCATCACGCCCCCTCGCGGATCCACGTCACCTTCGGGGAGCCGCCACCGCCCTTGGCGGAGCCCTTGATGAACTCCGACACATACCGCAGCGTCTGGCCGGGGCGGTCGGGATCGCGAAAGGCGTCGCCCTTCTGCAGGATCGGCAACTGATCCGGCATGCCGCCAAAGTTGCGGGTGCCCGCGGCCTGACAGGGAAACCACCAGCCCTGCCCGGCGGCATCGACCAGATAAAACTCCGGATAGCAGTGTCCCTCGACCCAGACCGTCCTCGCCGGGATGCCCTCGGCCCGTGCCATGGCAATGAACAGGCAGGTGAGTTCCTCGCAGTCGCCCCAGCCATCGGCCAGCGCCCTCGCCGCCCCCTTCAATTCGCCATTGCGGTATTCGACCTTGTCGCGAACCGTGTCGTAGATTGCCTCGACCTTCTGCCAGCCCGAGAGCCCTTCGCCCGTCGACCGGGCGAGTTTCAAAATCTTGGGATGTCGGGTTTCAATGAAGGGGCTCGCCCCGAGAGAGGCCCGCAACGCCCGATCGGGCTTCTGTGGGATGGAGAGCGTTGTCGGGTCTGTAGGAGCAATGATCGCTGCGCGGTCGAGTGCCAGGGTGACGATGGCATGGGCCTTCTGGCCGGCGGGCAGGTCGGGGATCTCAACGATCATCTGCTTCACTCCGCCCGGCAGGGTGCGATAGCGGAGACTGCGCACATCGGGCGAGAGATCCTCCGCAAGGATCTGCACCTTCTGCTCCGGCCAGTCGGCGGGGATGGGAAGGGTGGCGTAGAGATCCCGGCACGCCCCCCCCTCTGCTGTCACCGACACGCCCACCCGGTATTTCTGAGACCGGGTTTCACCGAGTGTTGTGCCGGCCGCAGCCCCTTCCGAGGCGACAAACTGCGCCCAGGCCGGCCCGGCGGCAGTCGCGGCCAGCCAGGCGGCCAGCAGGATGGTGGGGATCAGCGATGGAGTGTGTGCCGGTGTCATACGGCTTTCATCGACCGGGCCGCAGGGCCACCTCGCGGGGCAGGGTCGGCGTGCCGATCGGGAAGTCTGGGTTGCCCGGGGCAAAACACTCGATTGTTCAGCTGTTCGCATACTGCTACACTGCGTGGCCCGTTGAATTGTGGCTCAAGAGTCCCCCTCCTCCAACCCGCTTACCCAAAACCCCTCACGCATGGTCAACCGCAACCTTATTCGCGAACTTGAACTCGGAGACGAACTCGACCAGGAACTTGAACTCGCCATGGCGGGTGCGGAGGCGGGTGAATACTCCATCGGCACCGCCACCTTGGCAGTCAACTCGGTGCTCGAGGGGAAGGTGTTGCGGGTCGACAGCGAATTCGTGCTTGTCGACGTCGGCTACAAAAGCGAAGGACACATTCCCAGGAACGAATGGGACGACAGCGAGCCGCCGCCGCAGGTGGGGGACATCGTCAAAGTGCTCCTGGAGGAGTTTGAAGATGGCCAGGTCGAGGAGCAGAGAGGGCTGATCACGCTCTCCAAGCGGAAGGCGCGCCGGATCGAAGACTGGCTGCGCGTGATGGAGAGCGTTCACGAGAACGACGTGGTGACCGGCTTCGTTACCCGCAAGATCAAGGGCGGGCTGCTCGTCGACATCTCTGGTGTCAACGTCTTCCTGCCGGCCAGTCAGGTCGACATCCGTCGGCCCGCCGACATCGGCGACTACTGCGGCCGGGCGATCCAGTGCCTTGTGCTCAAGATCGACGAGGCAAGGCGCAACATCGTCGTGTCTCGTCGGGCGCTGATCGAGCAGGAGCGGGCCGAACGCAAGAAGCAGCTCATGGAAACGCTCGAGGTGGGCCAGATTCGCCGCGGCGTCGTCAAGAACATCGCCGATTTCGGTGCATTCGTTGATCTGGGCGGCATCGACGGCCTGTTGCATATCACCGACATGAGCTGGGGCCGCATCGGCCATCCAAGCGAGATGGTGCAGATCGACCAGGAGGTCGAGGTGCAGGTGCTGCATATCGATCGCGAACGCGAGAAGATCGCGCTCGGCATGAAGCAGCGGACCGCCAGCCCATGGGCGAAGGTGGCCGACAAGTATCCTGTTGGCACCGTCTGCAAGGGCTCGGTCGTCAACGTGATGAGCTACGGTGCCTTCGTGAAGCTGGAAGACGGCGTCGAGGGGCTCGTGCACATCAGCGAGATGAGCTGGACAAAGCGTGTCAGCCACCCCAGCGAACTGGTCAAGCCGACCGACGAGGTCGAGGTGGTCGTGCTCGCGATCAACAAGGAAAAGCAGGAAATCTCTCTGGGAATGAAGCAAACCCAGCAGAATCCGTGGGAGAAGGTGGCCGCAGACTATCCGCCGGGCGCGATCGTCAAGGGCGTGGTTCGCAACCTCACCAACTACGGTGCCTTTATCGAGATCGACGACGGCATCGACGGATTGCTCCATGTGACCGACATGTCGTGGACGCGGAAGGTGACGCATCCCAGCGAGATGTTGGAGAAGGGGCAGGATGTCGAGTGCAAGGTGCTCTCGGTAGACCAGCAGCGACGGCGGATCGCATTGGGCCTGAAGCAGATGCAGGACGATCCATGGTCCACGGACATTCCGCAGCGGTACAAGACGGGCGATGTCGTGAAGGGCACGGTCACGAAGATCACGAACTTCGGCGTGTTTGTCGGCTTGGAAGATGGTCTTGAAGGACTGCTCCACATCTCGGAGCTCTCGGAGGAAAAGATCGAGAACGCCGAGGACGTCGTGAAGGTAGGCGATCCGCTGGAGGTGAAGATCCTTCGGGTCGACACCGAAGAGCGGAAGATTGGTCTCTCCAAAAAGCGAGTGGGTTGGTCGCAGGATCGCGAAGAGCAGGAAGCTGCCGAAGAGGTGTGAGCCTCCCTGCTCGCACGTGCGAAACCGACAGCCGTGTGGCAAGAGAGCGTCAGCCGGCGGTGTCTTTGGCACGCCAAAGACATCTCATTCCACGGGCACTGTTTGGGCGCACTGTTTGGGTGCACCGGTCGCCCGCGCCGGCTACCTGTTTTGCAGTTCGATCGCCAAGACGGTGCCGATCTTTTCCGCCGGTCCAAGCCCGTTGACGCCGTGTAACGGTGCCAGTGCGAGGGTGCCGCCGCGAACGATCCGCCCGGCATGGTCGCCGGAGATCACCACGCGGCGAGATGTGGCGTGAACGGTCGTTGCTTGGTTGCCGTGCGTGAGGGCCGCATGGCGGTGCTCCAGGGCCTCGGCAGAGTCTGGGTCGATGATGTCCAGTGCGATCAGATCGGTGGAGAGGATCCCCCTGCCCGTTGCTCCCGGCCTGCGCACCCAGACGTGCACTCGGATTCCGGCGGCCAACTGACGCAGTTCCACGCTCTCAGGCCCGGAGGTTGGCGGTGCCGGCGTGGCCGCATGTCGGCCGACGGGTGCGTCGGCCGCGGTTTCCCTGAGCGTGGGCCGCGAAAGATTCGGGCCCGTGGCCTCACCGGTGCTGGCCATGCCCTGCGGTGCCGTATCGCCAGGGTTGGATCCTTGGGCTCCACTCGGGAGCGGCGCTTGAAAACGCGATCTGGCGGCCGGCGTTTGAAAACCGAGCGTGGCACCGCTCGATTCGACGTCTGATTTCTGTTCGGTGGGGGTCTCTGAAGGCACCGATCTGGCGTCGAGGAGCCGCTTGCCTCGATCGGCCAACCGGCCCACGTCGCCGGTCAGCGTGAAGCCCCCTGCGACGATTCCAACGGCCGCACACTTGGCAAGGAACGATTGCATGCTGCTCTGCTTCCGATGGCAGGTGGCGAGAGGCTGGAAAACGCAGGAACACGACGTGGCCGCCATGCCAGCCCGCAAGTATGCACCTCTCGCCCCCGCCGGCACCCAATGGCCCGCCGACAACACCGGGTCTGGGATTCGTTTGCGTGGTGTCGTGACGGATATGCCGGCTGGAACGTTACAGAGCCGCGAGAGCCGCCAGCACCTTTGCTGCATGGCCGTCCACCCTCACGGCCTTGAACACCTTTGCAACCTTTCCGGCGGCGTCGATGATGAAAGTGCTCCTCGCGATCCCCATCGACTTCTTGCCGTACATGTTTTTCTCCCGCCAGGCGCCGTACTTCTCGGCCACCGTGTGATCAACGTCGGTCAGCAGTTTGAACGACAGCTCGTATTTCTTGCGAAACTGCTCATGGCTTTCGGCATCGTCGGAGCTCACCCCCAGCACCACGGCCTTGTGCCTGGTCAGTTGTGTCTGGGAATCGCGGAAGCCGCAGGCTTCCTTTGTGCAGCCGGGGGTATCGTCCTTGGGGTAGAAATAGAGGATCACGGGCTGGCCCCGGAGGCTGGAGAGCTTCAGCTTCGTGCCGTCGTGGGCCGGCAGGGTGAAATCGGGCGCCTGCAAACCTTCCTCAATCCAATCGGCCATGGCTATCGACTCCAGAGACGACCTTCGGGACCATCACGCGACGGCAGGTTCTAGCCCGGGGGCCGACGATCGGCCAGTGGGGCATGCCGGCATGGGCCGTGAAACCGTGCGAGTGGCGCTCCTCACCCCGCCTGGCCGCGGTGCCTTGGCGGTAGTGGGTGTGGCTGGGCGGTCCGCGGATGAATTCGTGGCACGGCTCTTCACGCCGCAGCGAGGCGGGCCGCTGGGAAGCCGGTCCGATGGAGCGATCTGTTTTGGTCGCTGGACCGGCACCGACGCAGGGCCTGGGGAGGATCTCGTGATCGTCCGTCATGGTTCGCACCGTGTCGAGATTCACAGCCACGGCGGGCTGGCGGCCTGCGAAGCGGTGATGGTCAGCCTCGAGCGGCTTGGAGCCGAACGGCAGGCGTGGCCCGAGTGGCTGCGTGATGGTGGTGCAACGGAGATCGAGGTCGAGGCCCGTGCGGCACTGGCCCGCGCCGGGGGGGCGAAGGCGGCGCGAATTCTCTCACGTCAATTGGCGGGCGGCTTGGAGGCGGAGCTTATGCGAGTGCGGGGCCTCCTTGCCGCCGGCCATGCGGCTGAGGCGGCGGCTGCCATCCATCGGCTCACGCGGGCGTCCCGCGTGGGTATGCGGCTCACGCGGCCGTGGCGCGTGGTGCTGGCGGGCAGCGTCAACGCGGGCAAGAGCAGCCTCGTCAACGCGCTCGCCGGCCATTCCCGCAGCCTTGTCACGCCGGAGGCGGGCACCACCCGCGATCTCCTGGAGACGAGAATCGTGCTCGACGGCTGGGAGATCGACATTGTCGACACTGCCGGGCTGCGCGATGACGCTGCCGACGGTCCACCCGGCGGCGAGGTCGAAATCGCGGGCATTGCCCTGGCGATCGGGGCTCGCGAGGGGGCTGATCTGGTGCTGCGTGTGGTCGATGGACGACGGCCGAGGGAGAGCACCACGGCGTTGGCCACCACCCACGAGCTCCTCGTGCTTTCGAAGGCGGATCTGGCCGGCGTGGATATCGCGAATGTCCCGGCAAACACCCTGTGGACCAGTGCCGTCACAGGGATGGGGATCGAGCTGCTGGCGAAGCGGATCGTCAGCTGGCTGGTGCCGGAGGAGGCGGATGATCCGGAGCTGTTGACCGGGGCCGTGCCGTTCACGGAGCGGCAGGCAGGAACGGTTGAGGCTCTCCGGGCGGCCTTGCAGTCTCTACGTGCCGGATGATTCCATCCGCAGTCGCTGTGGCCGCCGTCCTGACGGCCAGCGTGGCGGCGCGCTACATTTCCTTCTCTTTCGTGGTGCGGCCCCGAATGAAGACCCGGATCGGCACCTCGCGGAACGGCGTCTTGCCACGCAGCACGCCCACAAGATATCGCTTGTACGACTCCGACACGCTCTTGGGAGCACTGGTCGACAGCACGATCGTCGGGGGCGCTGTCTCCACCTGCGTGGCGTAATAGATCCGCACCGGCCGGCCACGGGGATCGGCAGGCGGATGATTGGTGTCGATCGCCTCTCGCAGGATGATGTTGAGCTTCGCGGTCGAGACGCGCTCGCGGCTCTGACGATAGAGCCGCTGTGCCGTGTCGACCACAGCCTTGACGTTGCGGCCGCTCGTGGACGTCACAAAGGCCACCGGCGCCCACGGCATCGAACGGAACATGTCGCGGAGGTAGTCGGACCACTCCCCGCGTTCGATGTCCGCCGCATACAGGTCCCACTTATTGACCACGAACACCACCGGCTTGGCCTCCTCCATGATCGTGTCGGCCAGTTGCTTGTCGACCCTGCCAACGGGTTCGGTGGCATCGAAGAACATCAGCACGACATCGGCGCGGCGGATGCTGCGCTGGGCACGGTGGGTGGAGTAAAAGTCGATGTCGGTGGTGCGGCTCTTCGTGCGCCGCAGTCCAGGCGTGTCGATTGCCAGGAATGAATGGCCATCGACCTCAAACCGCACGTCGACGCTGTCTCGCGTTGTGCCGGCCACGGGGCTGGTGATCACTCGCTCCTCATGGGCCAGCGCGTTGACGAAGGTGCTTTTGCCCACGTTTCGACGCCCCACGATGGCGAGCTTCATCTCTGGCAGTTCGGTCGTGGGCTCCTCCTCCTCGCCCTCGGGCAGCAGCGCGACGATCGCCTCGATGAGCGTGTCGCGGTTGCGGTTCTGACGGGCGCTGACAATCAGGGGTGGCCCAAAGCCCAACGCGGAAAACTCGTGCGCGTGGTTGTCGAGCCGCGAGTCATCGGCCTTGTTCGCCACGAGCAGCACCGGTGCACCAATTTTCCGCACGCGGGCAGCCACGTCGTGATCGGACGACAGCAAGCCGGTGCGGACGTCGACCACCAGCAGCACCACGGCCGCGTTCCGGAGTCCCAGCTCAATCTGCGCGTCGATCCGCGTGGTGAGGCCGTCGGGATCGTCAAATCCCATGCCGCCGGTGTCGACCAGATCGACCGTGCGGCCATCGAGCGAGACCCGCTGCACGAGCCGGTCGCGGGTCACTCCAGCCGTGGGATCCTCGATGGCAATCCGCTTCTCGATGAGCCAGTTGAACAGGGTCGACTTGCCTACATTGGGCCGGCCGACAACAGCGACGGTGGGAATCATGAGAGGGTCTTTTATGCGCGGGAGGTTGAGGACTGATTGGCGGTGGTTTTCAGCACGTCGCCCAACCAGCGATACGGAGTGCAGTGAACCAGATAGTGGTGGGTGATACTCTCGGACAGAACTCGCAAAAATTCCTCCAGCCGTGGCAACACGTGCCCACGTTGGGACCGCACGCCGTAGGCACCATCCGGCGCACGGTAGCCCGGAAAGGGCGTTTGCGGCGCACGTGTGGAGGCGTTGTCCGGCAGGGGGGAGTTCATCAAATGGCGGCAGGGAACGAGGCCACGCGGCTCCCGGCAGAAAAAGGCCGTGGGAGAAGCATCGGCGGAAGCCCTTCAGCATACCCTTTCCAGGGATGCCCAGAAAGGCAGTGGTTGACCGTGAAGAATCACCCCTGGCGAGGGGGATGAAACTCAGCGGGAGGTTACGAGCGGCCTGGTGGCGTCGATCTTCAGCCACGAGAGTGCGGCGAGGGCAGCCGTCACGGTCATCGGCACGAGCGGCGCGTCCCAGCTGCCGGTCGCCGTCACGATATAGCCAAAGGCCACAGACGTGAGAAACGATGCCAGCTGGCCCGCCATGTTCATCGCGCCGCTGACGGCGCCGGCGTGGCGGCCTCCAATGTCGAGGCACACCGCCCAGGCCACCGGCAGCATGAAATCGGATCCGGCATACCCGAGCGCAAGAAAGACGACGGTGAGCACCTTATCGTCTGTGCCATAGGCCAGGCCCGTGAAAACCGCCGAGCAGCCGAGGCCGGTCAGACCGATCCACCGCCGGCCCCATTTCAGGCCGACCCGTCGCCCGAGCCGGTCGCTGGCGATTCCACCGAGGAGGTTGGCGCAGCCGCCAAAGAGAAACGGCAGCCACGACCAGGCCATGAGATCGGCCTTGCTGTAGCCGCGGCCGTTTTCCAGGAATGTGTGCAGCCAGCTCAGGTAGAAGAAGCTGTTCCAACAATAGAGGAAGTACATCAGCATGATCCACCAGAGATTCGTCTGCTGGAGCATCAGCCTCCAGGGCAGGCCGTGCTGGCCGTTCACAATGCGGTCGCCATCCAGTTCGGCGATCTCGGCTGCCGAAATGCCACGCTTCTCGCGAGGGTCGTCGCAGAACCAGCACCACCACCAGACCGCCCAGAGCAGGCCCACGGCACCGAAGACGAAAAAAGTAGCCCGCCAGCCGAACGCCTGCTGGAGCGGGATCACCAGCACCGGCGAGAGCGCCCCGCCCACCCTGCTGGCCATCCACACGAAGCCCTGCGCGCTGCCCCGTTCTGCGGATGGAAACCACCGCACGAGCGTCGCCGCCACGTTGGGGAAGGCGCCGGCCTCGCCGGCACCGAAGAGAAAACGGGTCGCGATGAGCTGCCAGAAGCCGGCGGCGGCGCCCGTGAGCGCGGTGAACAGCGACCACCATGTCACGATGCGGGTGAGCACCTTCCTTGGCCCGATCCGGTCGCCCAACGCACCACTGGGCACCTCAAAGAGACCGTAGGAAAGCGCGAACGCGCCTAGCACCCAGCCCCACTGCGCGGGTGAGATGCCAAGGTCTTCCTGCATCGTCTTGCCGGCCACCGAGATGCAGACTCGGTCGACGTAGGTGACGACGGCCAGCAGAAAGAGCAGTCCGAGCACGCGGTGGCGATATTTGAAGGTGGGGACCATTGATGCTGCGACGGCCTGGGACCAGTGCGGGGTGGGGGGACTGCGGGTTGTCACGCACCCCGATGCTCCGAGCTATACCACAACCGGCAGGGGGCGCCGAATGGCGGTGCGCAACGGGCAGAGCTTCACGGTCATCGAGCAACGTTGCGCCCGGGATGCCCGCAGCCCGGGCCGGCGGCTTGTCGAGCCGGAGCAGATCGGCGACGCTGGCGTGCTGCCGCGTCGGATTCGGGCCGGTGCCTGCCCGGCGATAACGTCGTCGCGAACCTCGACATGGCGAGCCTGCTCGTGAGCCGCGGGCCCAGCGCCACTTCCCCCCAGCCTATTGATTCAGGAGATAAACCATGACGCTGATCGACCTGTCGTATCCTCTGGAGCATGGCCAGCCGACGTTTCCCTCCGATCCCAAGCTCTCCATCGTGCCGCACGGCACGACCACCACGCTGCGATACAACATTTCGCAGGTTGTGATGTCGACCCATCAGGGTACGCATCTCGATGCGATGTACCATTTCCTGGACGATGGACGGACGCTTGACCAGATGCCGCTCGACTGGTTCTATGGTCCCGCCACGGTGCTTCGGATCCCCAAGCAGCCGCGAGAGGAGATCACGCCCGCTGATTTCGAGCGGCATGAACACTTGCTGGTGCCGGGCGCGAAGATCATCTACGAGACAGGCTGGCAGACACATTTCGGCCGCGACGACTTCTTCACCGATTTCCCCTCGCTCACGGTCGACGCGGCCCGGTATCTGGTGGGTCGCCAGATCCGCCTGCTGGGGATGGACACGCCCACGCCCAGCCGGGAATGGTACGAGGTTCACCACATCCTGCTGGCGAAGCCTGCCGAAATTGTGATCGTGGAATCGCTGGCCAACCTCGCCCTCGTTCCCGACAGGATCACGTTCATGGGGTTTCCGCTGAACTTCAAGGGCCGCGACGGCTCGCCCATCCGGGCGGTGGCGCTCACCGCGCCAGCACAGCCTGCACCTGCTCCGGTGTGACCGGCTGGATCACACCGCGCTCCGTGATGATGGCGGTGATCAGTTGGGCAGGCGTGACATCGAAAGCCGGATTGTAGGCCCGTGCCTGGTCCGGGGCGGCCTGCACACCCAACGGTCGTAGCACCTCAGCGGCGGCCCGCTCCTCGATCGGAATGTCGTCGCCGGTGGCCATCGAGAGGTCGAACGTACTCGACGGCGCAGCCACGAAGAACGGCACGCCGTGGGCTTGGGCCAGCACGGCCAGGGAATAGGTGCCGATCTTGTTGGCGGTGTCGCCGTTGGCCGTGATTCGGTCCGCGCCCACGATGCATGACCCAATCCGGCCGGTCCGCAGCAATTGCCCCGCCGCCGCATCGACGAGCACGGTGACGGGAATGCCGCGTTCCACCAGTTCCCAGGCCGTCAGCCTGGCGCCCTGAAACAGCGGCCGCGTTTCGTCGGCAAACACATCGAACCGTCGGCCCTGCCCCCACGCCGTCGTGATGACCCCCAGAGCGGTACCGTCGCCGCCAGTGGCCAGCGCCCCAGTGTTGCAGTGCGTGAGCACGCCCCCTTCCGGAAGGATCGCGGCGCCATGCCGACCGATGGCGGTGCAGAGCCGGATGTCCTCTTCGTGGATGCCGCGTGCCTCCGCGAGGAACACCGCTGCCAGCGTGGCCGCGTCGGTGTCGTCCGGCAGGCCAGCGAGGACGTTGAGCACGCGCTCCACCGCCCATCGCAGATTCACGGCGGTCGGCCGCGCGCAGGCCAGCAACTCGCCGCGGGCGAGCACGTGGGCACGGGCCTGGTCTGGTGCGAGCCGGTCGCGAACCGCCTCGCCGGCCGCCACGGCAATGCCGTAGGCACCGGCGACGCCGATCGCGGGGGCACCACGCACCCGCAGCGATTGGATCGCCTCCACCAGGGTGTCGACGTCGCGGCAGGGAATCCACTCAAGCCTGGTGGGCAGGAGGGTTTGGTCGAGCAGTTCAAGCTGGCCCTGCCAGCGAAGAGAAGCTGGAACCATAGATGGGTACACCGTGACTCAAAAGGAAATAAAAGACATGCTACTGTTCGAAACCGGCTGCCGACATTCGCATCACTTGTGCACGAAAAGCAGACTGTCCGCCTTTTCGCACGGCAGGCCGAATGCATCGGCCACGGCACGGCACATGAGCCGTCCTCGATAGATGTTCACGGCCGACAGGATCGCGGGGCTGCCGGCGGCTGCCGCCTCGACGCCGTGCGTCGCCAGTTGCAGCACATAGGGCAGTGTGGCGTTGCAGAGGGCATAGGTGCTCGTGCGGCCCACGGCACCGGGCATGTTGGTGACGCAGTAGTGCACGATGTCGTCCACCACGAAGGTCGGGCTGGCGTGGGTGGTGGGCCGGCTCGTGGCCACGCAGCCTCCCTGGTCGATCGCCACGTCGATGATCACCGCACCTGGCTTCATCAGCTTGAGATCGTCGCGCTCGATCAGGTGGGGCGCCCGTGCGCCCGGGATCAGCACGCTGCCGATCACCAGGTCGGCGCGGCTGATCTGTTCGCGGATCGTGTGGCGGTCTGAGTAGAGACAGTCGACGTTGGGCGGGGTCACGTCATCGAGATAGCGGAGCCGCTCGAGGCTCGTGTCGAGGAGGCCGACGCTGGCGCCGAAACCGGCGGCGACCTTGGCGGCATTCGCGCCCACGGTGCCCGCGCCGAGCACCGTGACGTGCGCCGGCGCCACGCCCGGCACGCCGCCGAGCAAGATGCCCCGGCCCATCTGCGGCTTCTCCAGGTATTTTGCCCCCTCCTGAATGCTCATCCTGCCGGCCACCTCGCTCATCGGGATCAAGAGCGGCAGCCGGCCACGATCGTCACGCAGCGTTTCGTAGGCCACAGCGGTGGCGCCGGTGGCCAGGAATCCTTCGGTGAGCCTGCGGTCGGCAGCGAAATGAAAGTAGGTGAACACCGTCTGTCCCGGCCGGATCAACGTGAGCTCGGGAGACTGGGGCTCCTTCACCTTGACGATCATCTCGGCCCTCGCAAACACCTCCGCCGCCGTGTCGACGAGCGCGGCGCCGCAGGCCTCGTAGGCTTCGTCGGTCAGGCCGGAGCCCGCTCCAGCCCCACGCTCCACGAGCACGGCGTGGCCGGCGCGAACCAATTCCTCCACGCCCACCGGCAGCAGCGCCACACGGTATTCGTCCCGCTTCGTCTCCTTCGGAATGCCGACGATCATAGTGGCCTTCCGTTCACGCGATCTTGTAGCTGGCCGGCATCGGGAGTGGGTAGTTGCCGTCCTTGTCGGGCACGACCGGCGGCGTCGTCTCCCACGTGAGGGTCTCGGGCATCGTACGGAAATTCAGGTCGAGCGCCTGCTTGTAGCCCCACTGCTTGCCCGTGTAGGTGGCCGTTCTGCCGAGCACGGCCGAGAAGCTTGACGTGGTGCCGTAGTAGGCGTTGTTGAGGGGCTTGTCGTTGCGGATCGCGTCGTGCAGTTCGTCGTGCTCGACCTGGTAGGGGTTGGAGTTGGGGCCGTCGTATTTCCAGAGCACCTTCCCGGAGTAGTCGGTGATCTCACCGATCTTGACCGAACCCTTCGTGCCCTGGAATTCCTCGTTCACGCGGCCGTCGCCGCCTGGGAACTGCCGGCACTGGCTGGCGATCTTCACGCCACCGGGATAGGTGAAGTTCACGGCGTGATGGTCGTAGATCTCGCTCGGCTGACCGGGCACGCGGTTCTGCCGGCCGCCCACCCCGTAGGCCGTTTCGGGGAGCTTGTCGAGGAACCAGTTCGCCACGTCGATGTTGTGGACGTGCTGCTCGCAGATGTGATCGCCGCAGAGCCAGTTGAAGTGGTACCAGTTGTTGACCTGAAACTGCATCTCGCTCATCTCGGGCTTCCGCGGGCGGTACCAGATGCCGCCGCCGTTCCAATACACCTGGCCGCCGATGATATCGCCGGCCAGCCCCTCGCGGACGCGGGCCACGGTTTCGCGATACTTGTTGTCGTAGTGCCGCTGGAGGCCGACGACGACTTTCAGCTTCTTCTCGTCGGCCAGCTTGGCCGCTTCCAGGCAGAGCCTCGCGCCGAAGCTATCGACGCAGACAGGCTTCTCCATGAAGACGTGCTTGCCGGCCCTAATCGCCTCGTCGAAGTGAAAGGGACGGAAGCCCGGAGGCGTGGCGAGAATGACGAGATCGCAGTGTTCCAGCACCTGCTTGTAGCCATCGAGCCCCTTGAATTGACGATCCACGGGGACGTCGACCTTATCCTTCATCGATTCGACAGCCTTGATCGCACCTTGGATGCGGTCGTCGAAGGCGTCGGCGATCGCGGTCACTTTGACGTTTGAGCCGGGCACTGAGAGCGCCTGTTGGAGCGCGCCCGTGCCACGGCCGCCGGCACCGATGAGGCCGATGCGGATGAGGTCGGCGGACGGCGACTGGGCGTGGACGGCACGCATTCCGGCGAACGCTGCGCCGGCGATGCCGGCGGTCTTGAGGGCATTCCGGCGGGAAAGATGGTTGGTGGAGAACGGCTCGCTGGAAGCAGACATGCTCTGGCACTCCTGAGGATAAGTTCTGGGAATAAGATGGCCGATGGACTGGAAGGCTGCTCTGTCGAAAACGGCGGAAACACAGCCGGCGGGAGAACGCTCGCGGCGAGAACAACGCAGCGGGCGAGCCAGATGATACTCTTCCCGCTGGCGGCGTGGAAATGGGGCTTCGCGTGGGCGGTGTGCCATGGCCGTCGCGAACGGTTACAGTTCGTGAGCCCCGACATCCACAGGCTTGCCCGTCATGCCCGCCATCTCCTGCGATCCGGTTCAGGCACGCGCGTTTGCCACCACG
>Ga0209829_10002144_pt1 | contig 15212 bp, 11 predicted proteins | sample C_140205_EF_Meta_FD_187311 | JGI IMG/M metagenome (GOLD analysis project Ga0209829, IMG submission 187311) | Freshwater microbial communities from Lake Croche, Canada to study carbon cycling - C_140205_EF_MetaG (SPAdes) (version 2) | ecosystem: Environmental > Aquatic > Freshwater > Lake...
TGAAGGCGGCCAAGTTCCTCGCCCGCCCCTATCTCCTCGTGCTGTTCATCGTGACGTTCATCGACGCGGTGATCCACAACGGCTACTTCGTGATGGCCGGCGACTTCCTCGGCAGCCCGGCTGTGGGGATCAAGCCGGAATGGATCATGCCGGTGATGAGCATTGGCCAGGTGGCGGAGATCGTCACGATGGCGTTCCTCGGCACCGTGCTCGCGAAGCTCGGCTGGAAGACGACGATGATCCTCGGGATCCTCGGCCACGCCGCCCGGTTCGGTGTCTTTGCCTTCTTTCCGCAAAACACGGCCGTGATCATCGCCGTTCAGGTGCTCCATGGCATCTGTTACGCCTTCTTCTTCGCCACGCTCTACATCTTCATCGACGCCGCCTTCCCCAAGGATGTTCGCTCGAGTGCCCAGAGCCTCTTCAATCTCCTCGTCCTCGGCCTCGGGGATCTGGCAGCGAAGTGGCTCTTCATTCCGCTCCAGGACAGCCTCAAGACCGATGCCGGCATCGACTACCAAAAGCTGTTCCTCGTGCCGGCGCTGATGGCGCTGGCCGCTGCTGTCCTCCTCCTCCTCGCCTTCTGGCCGCCGCGCCGTTTCGACGACGCCGACATCGCCAGGGACGATCACGGGACCGAGTCGCCGAACATCACCTGACGGCGTGGGCTGGCGGACGCGGGGGCTTCGTCAAACGTGGCTTCGGGGTCGCCCGTACCCCGTCGCCGGGCTACCCAAAGGCCATCCATGGCCTCGTCTCTCTCCGTGCCGCCTGCGCTTTCGCCCTCCTATCCTGCGATTGCCGGCAAGACCGGCTCTCGGGGCACGGGCGACCCCTCGCTGAACCGCCAAGCCGCGTGCCTACGTATGCCAGCGCGTAGGCGAGGCGGGGATCGGCGAACGCTTGAGGAGTGACGAGGTTCCTCCGAGGAACGACGAAACTTTTGCCGGCCCCGCCGACGGATCACCCACAGGCCATTCACAAAGAAGACCATCTCCGCCCCCCCGAATCCGTCTTGCGGCGGTGGCCTGAAAGCCCCTATCTTCCCGCCCCCTCCGCCCCGCCACCGGTGCGCCGGGCGGGGAAGACCGAGGGAGGCCTGCCGATGCCGATCACACTCGACACTCTGGCCCGGACGTTGGCCGCCGCTGCCGTCCACGCGGGAGCCTGCGTGGTCTCGGGGGCCGCAACCCTCGACACCGCTGGCCCCGACGAGATCACGCTCGTTGATTCGATCGACAAGCTCCCACTTTTGGCCAAGAGCCGGGCTGGCGCCGTGATCGTGCCGCTGGGCAGTGGCCCGCTCGATCGCCCCTCGCTCGAGGTGGCTGATGTCCATGCGGCGTTTGCCGCCACAATCCTCCACTTCCGGCCAGCTCGGAGCGCCGCCCGCGTGGGCGTCAGCCCACAGGCGGCGGTCGATCCAATGGCTCGGATCGCCGCCGGGGCCGATGTTCACGCGTTTGCGACCGTCGGCCCTGATGCCGAGATCGCCGCCGGCTGCACGATCCACTCGGGCGCCAGAATCGGCGCCGGCTGCCGGATCGGCGCGGGGAGCGAGATCTTCCCGAATGCTGTGCTCTACGACGGGACGCGCGTCGGGGAGCGATGCATCGTCCATGCCGGGGCCGTGCTCGGCGCCCATGGATTCGGCTACAAGTCGGGGCCTGCTGGCCACGTCCTCTCCGCGCAGCTCGGCTGGGTGGAGCTCGGTGACGATGTCGAGATCGGTGCCAATACAACGATCGATCGGGGGACCTACGGCCTGACGGGGATCGGCTCCGGGACGAAGATCGACAACCTCGTGATGATCGCCCACAACTGCCGGATCGGCCGGCACGCCATGATCTGCTCGCAGGTCGGCGTGGCGGGGAGCACGACAACCGGCGAGTTCGTCGTCATGGCCGGGCAGGTGGGGGTGCGCGATCATGTCCACATCGGTGACCGGGCGATCCTCGGAGCGCGGTCGGGGGTCTCGAGCGACATCCCAGCCGGGATCACGGTGCTCGGCGAGCCGGCAATCGAGCTCCGCGACCGCAAGCTGCAACTGGCGACGATGAGCAAGCTCCCCGAGATGCGCAAGACCCTCAAAAACCTCGCCGCGCGCGTCGCCACGCTCGAGGGGGACCGCGGCTTGGAGACGACGCGCGCCGCGTGAGCGATCCTGCCGTCGGGTTCTGTATTCCGTCCTGCCACACCCCTTCGCCATGCAAAACGATCAGCCTTGTCCGCCGTCATCCGCCGCCGTCGACCACCTCGATCTCCGCGGTGAGACCGTCGGCATTGTGGCCGGCTGGGGGCGCTATCCGGTGATGGTGGCCGAAGCGGTGCGCCGCCATGGGGGCCGGACGGCAATCCTCGAGGTCCGCGGGCATGCCGATGCCGATCTCCGGGCGCTGGCCGACATCCACGGGACGGTGGGGCTGGCGCAGCTCGGCGGGGCGATTGCCTTCTTCTGCCGGCATGGTGTGAGACGGGCGACGATGGCGGGGAAAGTGCACAAGGTGAAGCTCTTCGCCCGGGGGGCGTGGCGTCACCACCTCCCCGACTGGATGGCGCTGAAGATCTTCTGGCCCCACTTCATCTCCCGGCGCCGCGACAACCGGGACGACTCACTCCTTGGTCTGATCGCGGCGACGTTCGATGCCGCCGGGGTGCGGATCTGCCCCGCCACCGACTTTGCCCCGGAGCTCCTTGCCATCCCCGGCACCCTCGCGGGGCGCCCCCTCTCAGCGACGGAAATGGCCGATGTGTCGTTCGGCTGGCGGCTGGCCAAGGAGCTCGGCGCCCACGACATCGGCCAGACGGTCGTTGTTCGCAACCGGGCGCCGATCGCCCTGGAGGCGATCGAGGGAACCGACGAGTGCATCCGCCGTGCGGGGAGGCTCTGCCCGTCCGGTGGCCTGGTGGTGGTGAAGGTCGCCAAGCCGCAGCAGGATCTGCGGTTCGACATGCCGACGGTGGGCATCGGGACGCTCGAGTCGCTGGCGGCCGCCGGAGCCCGCGTTCTGGCGATTGAGGCGGAGAAGACGATTCTTGTCGACGGCGATCGGCTCTTCGGCTTCGCCGGGGAACGTGGGATCACGATCGCCAGTTTCCCGAACGGGGCGTTTTGCGACAGCTCCCGAATCGCCCGGGCGGCCTGACAGCCTCCGTCGGTTTGCCGGCCGGACCGTATACTTCGGCCATGGCACGCCCGCACACCGTTCGTCGCGATCCCAGCCCGTTGGCCCTGCTCGGCCTGGGGATCGTTGCCCTGCTCTCTGGCCTGGTGCCACAGACAGGGGCCGCCTGGCAGATCGCCGCGCCCGCCGTGGAGGAAGCCCCGGCCGACACCGATTCTCTCGAGGAGGACCCGTTCGACGCGGCCGACCCCGGGGAGCCGATGGAAGACGGATTCGACGATCCGACCGGGGAAAAGCCGGAAGAAGGGGAAGACCGGCCGGAGGCGAAGGGACGCGTCAAGCCGCCGTCGTCGCGGGTGCGCCCGTTGCCGATCGACACGAAGCTCAACCGCAAGCTCCGCATCCCCCCCGCCTTGCCCTTCCACATGGGGCGCGAGATCGCCCAGACGATGCACTACACCGGTGCCCCGTGGCTGGTCCGGGAGAGCCGGCAGCGCGAGGAAGATTGCCGGATGATGCTCGATGCCCTCGGCGTCGAGCCCGGGCAGACCGTCTGCGACATGGGGGCCGGCAACGGCTTTTACACGCTGGAACTCGCGCGGATGGTCGGCCCCGAGGGGCTGGTGTACGCGGTCGACATCCAGCCGGAAATGCTCCGCATGCTCTCCTGGCGCGCGGCCCAGGAGGGGCTCGCCAACATCCGACTGATCCTCGGCTCACCGATCGATCCCCGCCTCCCCGCCGGCGAGATCGATCTCGTGCTGTGTGTCGACGTCTACCACGAGTTTTCCCACCCCGAGGCGATGCTCGCCCGGATCGGCGAGAGCCTCTCGCCGGCAGGGAAGCTCGCGCTGGTGGAGTTCCGCGGGGAGGATCCGGAGGTTCCGATCAAACCGCTCCACAAGATGACCAAGGCCCAGGTCCGCTCGGAGCTCGAGCCGGCTGGATTTCGTGTCGCCAGCGAGTTTGACAAGCTCCCTTGGCAGCACCTTCTCCTCTTCTCTGCCGCGCCCCAAGAGCAGTCCGAGCCCCCGCGACGCTGACGCCGGAGTGGGTTGGGAAGAGGAACGCCCCAGGTCCACCGCCGGTGGGAATGGCCCCACAGCTGTGCGGAAACCACGGCAACGGGGCAATCGCCCGGACGGGGCTGTTTTCGATCCGCTTCCGGGACAGAAAAGCTTGCGTACCTGGGCCCGAACGGCTCCAATGGCGGAGAAGATTCCAGGAGCCCATGGAAGCGGCAAGGTTTCATGGGATGGGGTTGGGCTGCCGGACTCACTCCGGTGGTGCATACGCATGGACGACAATCCCCCACAATCAAACGCTTCCATTGACCGCGGGCTCGGGCTCGGAGTCGGTGCGTCGACAGCCGCGCCGATGACGATCGCCTCCGGGAAGGGGGTGGCCGCCCCCATGGCCAAGAAGAGCGCAGCCGGGAAGTCCGGTTCGCCGCGCGACGGGAAGTCCGACGGCGGGGAGGAACTGCAGCGACCGGAATGGGTGCTGGGGCGCAATCCGGCGATGGCCCGGGTGGCCCGCTCGATCGAACGGGCGGCCGAGGTCGGCTGCACGGTCCTGATCCTCGGCGAGACCGGCTGCGGCAAGGAGATCCTCGCCCGCCTCCTCCACCGCAGCGGGCCGCGTGCTACGAGGCCGTTTGTGCCGGTCAACTGCGGCGCCCTGTCGGCGACGCTGGCGGAAAGCCAGCTGTTCGGCCATGAGAAGGGGGCCTTCACCGGGGCCGACGGGAAGGCGATCGGCATCTTCCGCGCCGCCGAGGGGGGCGTGGTGTTTCTCGACGAGATCGGCGAGATGCCGGCCGATCTCCAGACGAAGCTCCTCCGCGTCCTCCAGCAGCGCGAGGTCCATCCTGTCGGAGCGACCCAGCCGGTGCCGATCGACGTCCAGGTCGTCGCCGCCACCAACCGCGACCTCCAGACCGAGGTGATGAAGGGGACGTTTCGGGAGGATCTCTACTTCCGCCTCAACATGATCGAACTGCGGATCCCTTCCCTCCGGGAGCGCCCCGAGGACATCCCCGAGTTCGTCGATTTTTTCGCCCGGCAATACGCCCGCAGCTATCGGATGGAGATGTGGCAGCCCTCCGCGGAGACGCTCAAGGAGTTTTCCGCGTTCGATTGGCCGGGGAATGTCCGCCAGCTCTCGCATGTCATCGAGCAGGCCTACGTGCTCCAGATGGATCCCCAACTCCCCCCGCGTTCTCGACCTCTCGCGGCGGTCGTCGAGGAGCCCGAGGAGTTGCTCTCGGCCGACGGCAAGCTCCCCTTCGTCGATCTCAACATGCTCCGGAAGTGCGCCGTGAAGCAGGCCCTCGAGATGACCCGCGGCCACAAGTCGCGGGCCGCCAAACTCCTCGGTGTTCACCCCAACACGATGACGCGGATCATCGCCGAGATCGGCGATGACGCTCCGTTGTCCTGATCCTCGGCCGGCGCTACTCCGGCAGACTTCGGCCATGCTCAGTCGGGGTGATACTTCCCGAGGCTGGGCTTGGGTGCCCCGGCGGCGCGGCCGGCTCCACTTCCCGCTCCGGTGCCGAAGTGGAGAAGCGTCACCGCGCCGGCGGAGATCAGCGCCCACGGCGCCCAGTCGGGGGCCGTGATCACGCGGACCTCACCAGAGCCGTTGATGGGTTTGACCGAAGCCGAATCGATGACGAGTAACTCGGCGCCGACCAGGCAGGAGAAAACCCCCGCCGCAAGGGACACGCTTTTCCACATGATGCCGTTCCGGGCTCGATCGGCGGCACTCCGGCGGGCCGCCCTCCGACGGCGAGGCGAGCGGGGGTGCGACTGTCGAGTCCCCCGGCGACGCCGCGCCGGGAGTTGCATCGGCCGGGCGGAGGAGCGCTGTGCAGTCGCCGGTCGGGCGTGCGGAGGGTGACGGTCGTGGCGACAGGGAGCCCTGTCGGCGTCAGCCCTTGGCTGATTCGCCCGGAGCGGCCGTGTCGGGATCGATCCGGCTGGCTTCGATACGGCTGGCTTCGATACGGCTAGGGCGGCGCTCGGTATCGGTGCCGGGCACGAGGAGGGGCGTGTCGACGGAGGCCTCGATCAGCGCCCGCAGTTGGTTTCCGTCGATCACCTCCGTCTCGATGAGCTGACGAGTGATCGCCTCGAGGGCCGCCCGCCGCGACTCAAGCACCCGCCGGACTTTCTCGATCGACTGATCGATGATCCGCCGCACCTCCTGATCGATCTCGCGGGCCGTCTCCTCGCTGTGCGACCGGGCAGCAGGGAGATCCGCGCCGCCTCCGGCGAGGAACGGCGAGCGGTTGCTCTCGCGGAAGTTGACCCGACCCATCCGGCTCATCCCGTATTCCATGACCATCGCCCGGGCAATCTCGCTGGCCCGTTCGAGGTCGTTTTGGGCCCCGGTCGAGACGTCGGCGTAGACCATCTCCTCGGCGATCGTCCCGCCGAGGAGCACCTGGATCCGGCTCTCGAGCTCGCTTTGGGTGAGGAGGTAGCGGTCATCCTCGGAGCGTTGCATCGTGTAGCCGAGGGCGGCGAGGCCGCGGGGGATGATCGAGACCTTGTGAACGGGATCGGTGTTGGGGAGCGAAAAGGCCACCAGCGCGTGGGCCGCCTCGTGGTAGGCGACACGGCGCTTCTCGTCCTCGTGGATGACCCGCTTCTTCTTCTCGAGCCCGGCCGTCACCCGCTCGACCCCCTCGTTGAACTCCTCCATGCCGACGGAGGTCTTGTTGTTGCGGGCCGCGAGGAGCGCTGCCTCGTTGACGAGATTGGCCAAATCAGCGCCACAGAAGCCCGAGGTGATCCGCGCGACCTGCTGGAGGTTGACGGTGGGATTGAGCTTCACACCGGCGACGTGGACCTTGAGGATTTCCTCCCGGCCACGGACATCGGGGCGGTCGACGAGCACGTGGCGGTCGAAGCGCCCCGGCCGGAGGAGGGCCGGATCGAGCGTCTCGGGCCGGTTGGTCGCCGCCATCACGATCACGCCGCTGTTGGTCCCGAAGCCGTCCATCTCGACCAGCAGCGCATTGAGCGTCTGCTCGCGCTCGTCATGGCCGCCGACAACGCTCGTGCCGCGGGTCTTGCCGAGGGCGTCGAGCTCGTCGATGAAGATGATGCAGGGGGCCTTCGCCTCGGCCTGCTGGAACATGTCGCGGACACGGGCCGCACCGACGCCGACGAACATCTCGACGAAGTCGCTGCCGGAGAGGCCAAAGAACGGCACCCCCGCCTCCCCCGCGATGGCCTTGGCCAGGAGCGTCTTGCCGGTGCCGGGGGGGCCGACGAGGAGGACACCCTTGGGGATATGGCCACCGAGGACCTGGTATTTCTCCGGGTTGCGGAGGAACTCGACGACCTCGCGCAGCTCCTCCACCGCCTCGTCGATCCCGGCCACATCGTCGAACGTGATCCCCAGATCCTCCTGGGCGTATTGTTTGCCACGGCTGCGGCCGAAGGCCATCGGGCTGCCGGCCCCTCCCAGACGCTTCATCATCGTAAAGAAGAGGAGGGCCAACAGGCCGGTGAAGAAGAGCATCGGCAGCCAGCTCCTCCACGGGCCGGGGGCCTCCTCGTAGCGGTAGGGAACGCCGAACTGCGTCAGCAACCGCGACAACCGTCCCTCGGAGTTTTCACTGGGGAGCTTGGCGGTGCGGAAATACCGACGCTGGCTCCCACTTCCGATCCCCTCACCCGACGCCGGGCCGTCGATCCGACGGACCGATCCCGACACGCTGTAGGCCCCGATGACAACATCCTGAAGGTCGCCATAGCGGACGGGGCGACGGGCCTCCGGCCCGGTTTCGAACGGATGGCGCTCCATGACCTCGATCACGCCGGCCGGATCGCCCGCGGTGCCGGAAGGGGGCGTGTCGCCAGTCCCAGGGTCCGCCTCGCCGTCGGGGGTGGAAGGCGCCGGGGAGGGGGCGGTTTCCGTGGGGGCCGGTGACCGCTGCCCCGAGGCCCGGATGAGCTTTTCGAGGTCGCTGTAGGAGAGCTCAAGCTCTGGCGTCGTCGTCAGGAGGCTCATCGCGAACAGTCCGGCGACCCCCACGGCGATCATTGACCAGACGAGATTCGACCCTCCCCAGGGCATCTTGCGATCAGCTTGTCGCTTCGGGAGATCGTGCTTTTTGGGCATGAATAGACCAGTGAGGGACTCGAAAAAACCGAAACCACTCCATCCTAAACCTGAGCGGGAGGGGAGACAATGAATCTGCCTCCGGCGGCGTCGCCATGGAAGTCCCGGCGACGAAAACCTAAGATTCGCCGATTCCTCCGCCCCGCCCCTCGATCGTCTCCCCTATGGCCTCCACCCCGCCGCCGCCGTTTTCTGCTCCGGTGCCGGCGCCCCGCGACCGGCCCGCCGCGGCGGCCGGCCACCCGCCGACGGGGATTCTCGGGGTGGCGGTGCTCGGGTCGACTGGCAGCATCGGCAGGAGCACGCTCGAGGTGATTGCCACCTCCGGGGGACGTTTCCGCCCCCATCTCCTCGCGGCCCACACCAGCGTCGGCCCCCTCCTCGATCAGGCCCGGCTCCACCGCCCGGCGTGGATCGTCGTCACCGACGCTGCCGCTGCCGGGACGATCGGCGCCGATGCCCTCCCGGCCGGGACGCGGCTGGCCGTCGGTCCGGAGGCGCTCGACGACCTCGTCGCCGCGCCCGAGGTCGACCGGGTCGTGTCGGCGATCGTCGGCGCTGCCGGCCTGCGGAGCACGCTCGCGGCGCTCGAGGCCGGCAAGACGGTGGCGCTGGCCAACAAGGAGACGCTCGTCATGGCCGGCGCGCTTGTGATGCGGCTGGCCGCGGCGCGCGGTGCGGTGCTCCTCCCGGTCGACAGCGAGCATTCGGCGATCCACCAGGCGCTGCGGACGGGGAGCGCCGACGAGGTTGTGCGGGTGATCCTCACGGCCAGTGGCGGCCCGTTCCGGACGCGCTCGCGCGAGTCGCTCGCCGATGTCACGCCGGAGGAGGCGCTTTGCCATCCGACCTGGTCGATGGGGCCAAAGATCACGATCGATTCGGCGACGATGATGAACAAGGCGCTGGAGTTGATCGAGGCCCGCTGGCTGTTTGATCTGCCCCCCGAGAAGCTCGCCGTTGTCGTCCACCCGCAGTCGGTGGTCCATTCGATGGTTGAGTTCGTCGATGGGTCGGTGATCGCGCAGTTGAGCCCCCCCGACATGAAGCTCCCGATCCAGTACGCCCTCTCCCACCCGCACCGGGTCGATGGCCCCGCGCGGCGGCTCGATTTCTTGGCGGGTCTGCGGCTCGACTTCGAGCCCCCCGACCCGGTCCGCTTCCCGAGCTTGCGGCTCGGGCACGAGGCGGCGGCGCGGGGCGGAACGGCGGGGGCGGTTCTGAATGCCGCCAACGAGGAAGCGGTGGGGGCGTTCCTCGCCGGGAAGATGCGGTTCACTGGCATCGCGGACGCGTGTGCCCGCGTTCTGGACGGGCATGCGTATCAGGCCGATCCGTCGCTCGACGACATCCGTCGACTCGACGCTTGGGCCAGACAGGAGGTCGTGAAGTGGGTGAGTGCATGACGATGACATGGAACGCCGGGGCCGGGCTGCTCGGCGCCTGGCCCGGGCAGCGGGGGATCGAATGGATCGCCGGCCATCCCCTCGAGACGCTCCAGTCGGTGCTCGGGCTCGGGTTTGTGATCTTCGTCCATGAACTGGGGCACTTCCTCGTCGCCAAGGCGTGCGGGGTGAAGTGCGAGAAGTTCTATCTCGGCTTCGATGTCGGCGGGCTCAAGCTGTGCAGCTTCAAGTGGGGCGAGACGGAGTACGGCATCGGCGCGCTCCCCCTGGGTGGCTACGTGAAGATGCTCGGGCAAGACGACAACCCCGGCGCGGCCAGCGCCGAGGCGCACCGGGCCCGCGCGGCCTCGGGTGATCTCCCGGCCGAACCGACCTCCGAACCGCATCCGGCCTGGGATCCGCGCAGCTACCCGGCGCAATCAGTGCCGGAGCGGATGGCGATCATCTCTGCCGGCGTGATCATGAACGTGATCTTTGCAATCCTCATGGCCTCGCTCGCCTTCGGCCTGGGCGTTCGCGAGGTGGCCTCCGGGACCTCGGCGGTGCGCCCCGGCGGCGCCGCCTGGCGGGCCGGGCTGCGGACCGGCGACGAGATCGTCGCCATCGGTGGGAAGCCGGTAACGGTGTTCAAGGAGCTCCAGAAGAAGGTGACGCTCGGCGACCTGTCGCAGGGGGTCGCTTTCACGGTCCGGCGCCCCGGCGAAGCGGATGTCCGCGAGGTCACGCTCCGCCCCGACACCGACGGCGGGGCGCCAATGGTGGGGCTCTCCGGGCCGCTGTCGCTGAAGCTGCTCGACCCGCTCCCCGCCGAGCTCCCGGGAAGCGCTGGAAAGGCCACCCCGCCGCTGGCCGGGGGAGACAGAGTCGTCGCCGTCGACGGGACCCCCCTCGATTCTCACGCGCAACTCGTTGCCTACCTCGCGCGCCACCGCGATCGGGCCGTGACGCTCGCGGTCGAGCGGAAGGGGGAGCGGCTCGACGTCGAGCTTCCCCCCCAGCCGCGGATGTCGCTCGGCATGGCGATGACCGCCGCCGCGATCCAGGCGGTGCAAAACGGCTCACCAGCCGCCGAGGCGGGGCTGGAGAAGGGGGATCGGCTCGTGTCGGTCGATGGGGCGCCGGTCGGTGATCCTGTCACCCTCGACGACCGGCTCCGGGCGCGCGTCGGGACGGCGGTGCCGGTAGTCGTCGAGCGGGCTGGGGTCGATCAGACCTTCGCCGTCACGCCGCGCGAGGTGACCTGGATTGATGCCTCGCCGATCCGCTCGACGCCGCTGGCGGTGTCGTCGATCGGGATTGCCCTCCCGGTGATCCCGATGGTGACCGAGGTCTTCCCCGATGGTCCCGCAGGCCGGGAAGGGATCGTCGCCGGAGACCACGTGTCGCGGGTCCGGATCATCGAGCCGGGGGAGGCCGACGGCGGCGTCGGACCCTGGGTGACCCTGTCTGAAGCCGAGCCGAACTGGCCCGGCGTGATCGCCGTGATGCAACAGCTTGCCGCCGGGGCGAGGGTCGAGGTGACGATCGAAAACGCCGGTGGCCGGCGCGACGTGGCCCTCGAGCCGGCGGTCATGCCGGGAGAGTTTCTCGTCGATCGCGGGCTGATCTTCGAGCAGGTCTTCAAGATGGAGCGGGCGAATACGGTCGGCGCGGCGCTCTCGCGTGGGCTCTCGACGGCGCTTGAGGATCTTTCGATGGTCTACCGGTTCCTGCAGAAGCTCTGGAGCCGGCAGATCAGTGCCCGCCTCCTGGGGGGGCCGATGGCGATCCTTCAGCAGGCCGGCGGAGCGGCCGAGGAGGGCTTCAGTGCGCTCCTCCTCTTCCTCACGATGTTGAGCGCCAATCTGGCGGTCGTCAACTTTCTCCCCATCCCCGTTCTCGATGGCGGGCATATGGTTTTCCTGATTTATGAATGGGTGACGGGCCGGCCGCCGAGCGAGCGCGTGGTGATCGCGCTGTCGTATCTCGGCTTGGCCCTCATCCTCACGTTGATGTTCTGGGTATTCGGTCTCGACCTCGGGCTGGTCTCTCGGTTCGTCCCCGCGAAGTAGCGGGGAAGCCGGCCGGTCGTCCGGAGCGGGAGCCCGTTGTCCCGAGATCCGGCCGCCGCCGGTCCACCACACCATGCCCGACGTTGTCCTCGAGCCTCCTTCCTTGGCCGTGCCTTTCCCCCCTCCGGGGGTGAGGGTTGTTGTGTTCGATGTCGTCGGCACGCTCGTCGAGCCCTGGCCGACGGTCCCGGTGGCCTATCAGCGCGCCGCCCGAAGGCAGGGGATCGAATGTTCGGCCGAGGACTTGCGGGGGAGATTCGCCGCGGCGTGGCAGCGCCAGGAGGCGATCGATGCGGCCGCCACCCCCCCCTACGCCACGAGCCGGACCCGGGAGGTCCAACGGTGGCGGGGAATCGTCCATGAGGTGTTTGCGGCCGAGGCCCCAGACGGGGTCCGCGAGGCGGTGTTTGCCGATCTGTGGGGGCATTTTGCCGATCCCGGGTCGTGGCGTTCCCTGGAGCAGGGGCAGCGGCTCGTGCAGGCGGCCCTCGACGCCGGCTGCGGCGTGGCGCTGGCGAGCAATTTCGACGAGCGGCTGATGGCGATCGCCGGGGCTGTGGATCCGCTCCGTCTGGCGACGCATGTCTTCGCCTCGTCGGAGCTCGGCTGGCGGAAACCGGCGGCGTCTTTCTTCCGTGCCGTCGAGGCCCGGCTCAAGGCCACGTCCGGGGAGCTGCTCCTTGTCGGCGACGATCCCCGCCTCGACGTCGCGGCGGCCCGGTCTGCCGGCTGGCGGAGCCTGGCCGTCGGCGGCTGACCGGGGCTGCGGAGCAGGCCGCGGCCCACCGCCCAAGGGGACCGGGCGGCACGGTTTGCCGCCTGCTATGATTCTGCCGGGGGGCTGTCGCTCTCCTGTCGACTTTTCCACTGACCAAACAAAGGATCGAGCATGCCGACCCCCGCGCTCTCCCGCCGTGGCTTCCTTGCCGCCGGCGTTGCCAGCTGTGCCGCTGTCTCCCCCCTCGCCACCTTCGCCCGGGAGGCTGTCGCGGCCGATCTGAATCTCGGCATCCAGCTCTATTCGCTCCGTGGCTACAAAGTCGACGAGGCGATGAAGCACGCCCGCGACATCGGCTTCCGGTTCGTCGAGTTCTACGGCGACATGTATCCGGTCAATTCGGATGCCGCCGCGATCACCGGGATGAAGAAGAAGCTCGCCGACCTCGGGCTGACGGTCAGCGCTCATGGCGTCAACGGCTTCGGCGCTGATGCCGCCGCCAACCGGAAGGTGTTCGAGTTTGCCAAGGCGGCGGGGATCCCCTGCCTCTCGGCCGATCCCTCGCCGGAGGCGTTCAAGAGCCTCGACGAGCTCGTCAAGGAATTCGACATCAAGATCGCGATCCACAACCACGGTCCGAAGCACCGCTACAACAAGGTCGTCGACGTTCTCAAGGCGATCGAGGGGCATGACGAGCGGATCGGCGCCTGTGCCGACCTCGGCCACTACATCCGCTCCGGTGAGAAGCCGACCGAGGTCATCCGCTTGCTGAAGGGGCGGCTCTACGGCATCCATCTGAAGGACTTCCAGGACATGCAGGATGTCACCAAGGGGGTGATCCTCGGCAAGGGGCATCTCGATGTGCCGGCCGTCATGGCGGCGCTCGTGCAGACAAACTTCCCGAAGACCGGCGCGCTGTCGCTGGAATATGAGGAGAACCCGGAGAACCCGCTGGCCGACATCCGGCAGTGCTACACGGTGGCGGCCGACGCCCTCGCGAAGACCTGATCGGCCTCCCCGCGGCGATCGTTCCCTCCCGGTCCGTCCCCTTTCCGGAGTGCCACGCATGGTTTCTCACCACAGGTCCCCGGCCGCCCTGGGCGCCGTTGCCTTCCTGCTCGCCCTGCCCGGCGGTGGGATCGCCGTCGCCGCGCCGATCACCGACGCCCTGCCGGCGATCAGGGCGGTCGATCACGAGGGAAAGGGAAACGCGGCCGCCGCGAAGGCCTGGAGCGTGATCGCCGCGGCCGATGCCTCGGCGCTCCCCGATATCCTCGCGGGGATGGACGGGGCCAATCCGATCGCGGCCAACTGGTTGCGGTCGGCGATCGATGCGGTCGTCACGAAGGCGGGCGGAAATGCCAGGCTCCCCGTCGACAGCCTTGTCAGCTTCCTTGCCGATACGAAGCACGATCCGCGCGCCCGGCGGCTCGCCTTCGATCTTGTCCGGGGGGCCGACGCGGCCCGGGCCGACAAGCTCCTCGACGGGATGGTGGAGGATCCGAGCGTCGAACTGCGGCGCGACGCGGTGGCGAAGGTCATCGCCCGGGCCGATGCCCTGAAAACCGGGGAGAAGAAGGAGGAGGCCCTCGCGGCCTACCAAAAAGCCTTTTCGGCCTCGCGGAATGTCGAACAGATCCAGGCCCTGGCGACCACGATCCGCGCGCTCGGTGGCACGGTTGACCTGACGGGCCACTTCGGGTTTCTTCGCGGCTGGCAGATCGTCGGCCCGTTTGACAACACCGAGGGAAAGGGGTTCGCCACGGTCTATCCGCCCGAGGAGACGCTCGACTTCTCGGCCGCGCTCGACGGCAAGGAGGGGAAGGTGTCGTGGCAGTCGGTGGAGACCGGCGACGAGTACGGCGTCGTGAACGTCAATCTCTCCTATCCACCCCCGGCGCCCCCCGCCGATGCGAAGCCTGCCGACAGCGACAGCAAGGAGGGGCTCAAGGGGGTGATCGCTTATGCCGTCACCGAGTTTGTCTCGGCGGAGGATCGCCCGGCCGAAATCCGGCTCGGGAGCAAAAACGCCTGGAAGATCTGGCTCAATGGCAGCCCGGTCTTCGAGCGCGAGGAATACCACCGCGGCATGGAGATTGACCAGTACCGGATGCCGGTGACGCTCCGCAAGGGGCCCAATACGATCCTCATCAAGGTCTGCCAGGACGAGCAGCGCCGGCCGTGGACGACCGAATGGGAGTTCCAACTGCGGGTCTGTGACGAGGTGGGGACGGCCATCCATCCGCTCGGCGGCCCGAACTCCGCAGCGAAGTGAATCCCGCCTCGACTGCCTCTCGAATCCGATCGATCGACCCAGAGCCCGGAGAACCGTGTCCATGCCCCGCCTGCCAGCGCTCCTGATCGCGATCGCCCTCCTCACCGCAGCCCTCCCGGCTCGCTCAGATGACTGGCTGGAGTTCCGCGGCCCTGGTGGGGCCAGCCGCGTCAAGGAAGGTTCTCTGCCGGTGGAGCTTTCCGCCGCCGATGTCCGCTGGTCGGCCGACCTGCCCGGCCGTGGGCTCTCCGGTGTCCTCGTCGTCGGCGACCGGGCCTTCGTGACGACCAGCGACGGGCCGACGCAGGATCGGCTCCATCTGGTCTGCCTCTCGACCTCGACGGGAAAGATTCTCTGGGACCGGCAGGTGTGGGCGACGGGACGGACGATGTGCCATTCGAAGACGAGCGTCGCCGCGCCGACGCCGTGCAGCGACGGCAAGCACGTCTACGCGATCTTCTCCTCCAACGACCTCGTCTGCTTCGACCTCGATGGCAA
>Ga0209829_10002145_pt1 | contig 15206 bp, 15 predicted proteins | sample C_140205_EF_Meta_FD_187311 | JGI IMG/M metagenome (GOLD analysis project Ga0209829, IMG submission 187311) | Freshwater microbial communities from Lake Croche, Canada to study carbon cycling - C_140205_EF_MetaG (SPAdes) (version 2) | ecosystem: Environmental > Aquatic > Freshwater > Lake...
GCCCTCACCTGCACCGTCGCCTACCTCCTCGATGGCCGCCCCCACGCCACCGCAACGGCGCATTGGCGTGATGGCGACCGCCTCTACTGGCACGGCTCGGCGGCCAGCCGCTTCCTGAAGTCGGTCATCGGGACCGAGGTATCGGTCTCCATTCACCTGACCGACGGCATCGTGTTGGCACGGAGCGGATTCGATAGCTCGTTTAACTATCGCTCGGCGACGCTCTTCGGCGTCTGTGAAGAGATCACCGGTGCCGAGAAGGTCGTGCAGCTGGACGCCTTCGTCGACAAGCTCGTACCTGGTCGCTCCGCTGACTTACGCGCCTCTACCGATCAGGAGCTGAAGGCCACGACACTACTCGGTATGACGATCACCGAAGCATCCGGGAAGATCCGCTCGGGTGGGGTGCACGATAATCCAGACGATAGTCAAGAGCAGGTGTGGGCTGGCGTACTTGGGGTTGAAACACGATTCACCGGGCTGACACCGGATGATGAGACCCCAGTGCTCGTTGAGGCGGCGGAAAACGTACGGAAGCTCCTCGGCACCGTGATTTAGCTATGAACATGCCTGCCACAACAAACCAGCGATCTTTGCTCGTGACCGGCGGGCTTGGTTTTATCGGCAGCGCTTTTGCAAAGCGCGCAGCAAGCGCTGGTAACCGTGTTGTTGTACTTGATGCAATGACGTATGCGGCAGATCCAACGTCGCTCGCCGGACGCAGCGACATAGAGATTGTGCGAGGGAACATCACAGACGCGGCGCTTGTTGCTGAACTGCTACAGCGTCACGCCGTTGATACCGTCGTCAACTTCGCCGCTGAATCACATGTCGATCGTTCTATTGCCGACCCCGAATCCTTTATGCAAACCAATATCCTGGGCGTGTATTCCATTCTGAACGCTTCACTCGCGCGCTTTCAACAGCTAAGCGCGGACGACGCGCAGCGCTTCCGATTTATACAGATCTCTACTGACGAAGTGTTTGGAAGCCTTGGCGAAACCGGTCACTTTACAGAAGAGAGCCCATATGACCCACGTTCACCGTACTCAGCATCAAAGGCGGCGGCCGACCACCTCGTCTCGGCATGGCACCACACGTACGGCTTGCCAACGATTACAACCTATTGCACCAACAATTTCGGCCCGTACCAATACCCCGAGAAACTTATTCCAAATCTCGTGCACCGAGCACTCGCTGGAGAAACCCTTCCAATCTATGGAGACGGCACAAATGTTCGTGATTGGATCTACGTGGAAGACCACGTGAGTGGCGTGATACAGGCACTTGAGCGTGGCGTTCCCGGTGGCCACTATGCATTCGGCGGAGGAAACGAACGTTCCAATCTTGCGCTCGCGCGCGAGATTTGTCAGATTCTCGACGAGGTCGCGCCACGAAGCGACGGCGCGTCATACGCTTCGCAGATCAAGTTTGTGGCGGATCGCCTCGGACATGACTATCGATATGCGATTGATGGTGCGCGGGCTGAGAGCGAACTTGGCTACGCTCCACAGCATCAGTTCGCTGAGGCACTTAAGGCTACGGTGATCTGGCACGTGCAGCGTGTTCGCGCGCAGGGATCTGCTGCGGTGAATGCATGAGGGGGATCGTGCTCGCCGGCGGTGGGGGTAGCCGCCTCTACCCGGCAACGAAGAGCGTGAGTAAGCAGCTCCTCGCGGTCTACGACAAGCCGATGATCTACTACCCAATCTGGACGCTGGTGACTGGTGGTATCCGCGAGATCCTGATCATCAGCACTCCCCGAGACCTGCCTGCCATCGAGGCCCTTCTCGGCAACGGAGCCCATCTCGGCCTCACGCTGACCTATGCGGAGCAGCCGAATCCTGGCGGCATTGCGGAGGCGTTCCTGATCGGCAAGGAGTTCATTGGAGATCAGCCGGTCACCCTGATCCTTGGTGACAACCTATTCATCGGCGAGCAGATGAGCGTCGCAATTGCGGAAAACCTCGCAACCTTTTCAGGAGGCGCTCAGATCTACTTGAAGGAGGTGTCCGACCCTGAGCGATTTGGTGTTGCCGAAATTGGCCCAGACGGAGCGATTTCGTCGATCGTTGAAAAACCCGTAGCACCACGGTCCAAACTTGCCATCACTGGGCTCTACACCTATGGCCCAAACGTCGTATCGATTGCCGAGCAACTACCTCGCTCTGCACGCAACGAACTAGAGATCACCGACATCAATGCGGCATACCTGCAGGCCGATCAGTTACGCCACTTCGTGATCCCAGAAGATGTTCGGTGGATTGACGCTGGAACACCAGATGCGCTCATCTCAGCAGCGATTGCAGTTCAAGCTGCAACGCGTGAACAGGAAAGCGATTTCGGTTATGTTGAAATCGCGGCCTATCGACGCGGATACATTGATCGTGCCGCATATCTCAACATTGTCGAACAGACCCCATCTGAGGCGTATGCGCAGCGCCTGCGGTCGGCCGCGGAGGCGATCACGAGATGACAGGAGCCCCACGCACGATTGTCATCGGAGCAGCTGGACAGGTCGGCTCGGCACTCATGGCACAACTCGGTGACGCAGGTGTTGGTATCACACGCCAAGACGCAAATATCACGGTGCGCTCCGAACTCATCAGCGCACTCGACAACGCAGGGCCCACCTCCGCGCTGATTAATGCTGCGGCATACATTGACGTAGAGCGCGCTGAGCACGAGCGAGACCTTGCATTTGCAATAAACGCTGATGCGGCGGGCTGGGCTGCAGCATGGGCTGCGGAGCGCGGTATTCCATTTGTGCACTACTCAACGGAATATGTCTTCCCCAGTGGCAACGGTAACCCATGGCGCGAAAGCGACCAAACCGGACCACTCAACGCATACGGCGAGTCAAAGCGAGCAGGAGAGATTGCCGTTCGAGAGTCATACCCACGTGGTCTGGTCGTCCGTACGTCGTGGGTGTATAGCGAACAGTCCAATAACTTTGTGCGCAAGGTGTTGCAACTTGCTGCAACAAAACCATCGTTATCAATGGTTGCTGACCAGTGGGGCAGCCCCACCTTTGCGCCAGCGCTTGCAGAAGCCACGTTACGGATCACCCAAGATGCTGCGTTAGCGTCAAGCATTGCAGGGGGAGTTATCCACTTGGCAAGCGGGAGGGCTGTGAGCCGAGCGGAATTTGCACGAGCAATCATTGCTGTCGGTGTGGCTCAAGGCGTGCTTAAACTTGCTGTTCCTGTGACAGATATTTCTACTGATGCCTACGCTTCTGCGGCACAACGGCCACTGCATTGCGTTCTCGATTGCTCTCAATCAGAAGCGTTGGGAGTGCATCTTGGTTCGTGGGAAGAGTCACTGCCGATTGCAGTGCGGGCGGCGCGCTCGTGAGAGTTGAACCCATGCACATTCCTGAGGTGCTGTTGATTACACGCGATCGCTTTGCAGATTCTCGCGGCTGGTTTACCGAGTTGCATAATGAGGCGAACTTGCGCGATGCTGGATTCAACGTGCGATTCGTGCAGGACAACCTCTCACTCTCGGCCCCAGGGGTTTTGCGAGGCCTCCATTTCCAGGTTGGCCCAGAGCAGGGGAAGCTTGTGAGCTGTGTCCAGGGCCGAATCTATGACGTTGCCGCAGACATTCGTCCAGGCTCCCCAACCTACGGGCAGCATGTCGCGGCGGAGCTCTCTGCAGACGGGGGCGAGTCGCTCTGGGTTCCCCCCGGATTCGCCCATGGGTTTGCGGTGGTTGGGAGCGAGCCAGCCCTGGTCTTGTACAAGGTTGACCAGCACCGCTCGTCCACCGGCGAGCGGGGCATCATTTGGAACGACCCAACCCTGGCAATTCCATGGCCAATTGAGCATCCGCACCTCTCTGATCGTGATCGCGCAATGCAAACCCTTGCCGAATACCTGAGCACTGAGCGCTAAGAGCATGGGTGTACGAGGCAAACACGAGCCGTGGGATCCGCGCACCGTAGGGATTGCACTCGCGGCATACCAGCCGAATCCGACCTGGTTCGCTGAGCAACTAAACTCAATCGTCGCGCAGACCCACGCGGAATGGATTTGCATTATCACCATGGATTCACCCCTTCGTGACATCCGAGACCATCCCAGACTCCAGCCGTTCTTTCATGATGCTCGATTCACCTGGGTCGAGAACGAAGAGCGATTAGGCGCAAGGAGAAACTTTGAAAAGGCTATCTCCCTAGCCACAGGAAGAAACGTTGACCTAATCGCATTTGCCGATCAAGACGACATCTGGCTACCTGAAAAAATTGCCGAAGGTGTTGCCGCAATAAATAACTCGGGTTCAATGTCAGTAGTTGCTTCAGATGCATATATCTTCTCCGAAGATCTCATCTTGAGCGAGACGATCTACTCACTTCACCGCATTATCAAAACAAAACTTAATCTTGAAGAGATAATCATTTATCCTTCTGTTACTGGATTCACGATGATCGTTGATTCCAAACTGACCAAGCTTCACCCTTCCATACCAGAGCCACTAAGATTTCACGACCACTGGTTTTCCCTGGTTGCAACTGCGTATCGTGGTGTGGTGCACATTGATAAGCCACTTGCGTTTTATCGACAGCATGAGAACAACACGATTGGCATTAGGGACATTCGAAGTGAGCTGGGGCTACCTCAAGTGAAAGTCGCAACGAGTACGAGCGAGCCTGTTCGCGAGCGAGGCAGAAGGCACCGTGAAGTGGCGCACGTGGCAGCCAGCCAGCTTCCAATGGGCTCAATCAAGCGCACTTTGCTTCGACATCACATCGGTTGGATGCTGATATTGTTGACAATTATTGTGCGGCGCACTTTTGTAGAGCGTCGCTTAGTGGTCCAGGCGAACCGTGCGCTCGTTGCGCAGCTACTTGTATTCCCTTCGCAAGTTGCGCGAGGTTCCTCACTTCGTTCTCGAATACCGGTTCGGGGCCGATTACTTCCGCGAATTGGACTGGTTGCAGGCGCAATAGCGGTGGGGATAGCAGCGCTCTTTGTAGAGGTGCTGGTCGACCTCGTGTCAGTCGCTGCAGCCCCGATATGGCTCATATTTGGCGCGGCGGTACTCCTGGCACCAGCCTGGCGGTTAGCGCGACATAGGTATCCAGACGGCGGCCAATCACTTGTTGGCTTGAGTGCTGTGCTCGCTGGGCTCGTGCGACTAATAACGAGCAGCCCAATCGTGAGCATCTTGGCCTTCGCAATCCCTGTTGCGTGGTACCTCGCGTATCGAATCCGCTGGCGCGGGGATACAGGCTACTAGAGGATCAGCCCCCGGCGATCTGCTCGCCGCCATCAATCGTGATGGTGTTGCCCGTGACCCAGTGCATGCCTGGTGCCGAGAGGGCAACGATCGCGTTGCCAACATCGTCTGGTGTGGTGAGCCGCTTCCCTGGATGCTTCTTCATCACCACGTCGATCCAGTCTTGGCTTCCTGGAATCTTGCGAAGTGCTGGGGTATCAACAACGCCTGGGCGCAGCGCGGTGACGGTCGCGCCAGGTACCAGTCGCGCAAGCTCGAGCGCGAGCTGGCGGCAGTGCGCTTCCACGGCGGCCTTCGCCGCAGAGACGGCGCCATACATTGGTACTGCCTTTGAGGCGCCCTCAGACGATGTGGCAAAGATGCGCGTCGTGCTGCCAATGAGGCCGGCGGCGTAGAGGTCCTGCGTCCAGTAGACGAGGGAGTGCGCCATCACGTCGGAGGTCATATCCATCTGCTTCCGGGTGATGAGCGGCGTCTCGCCATCTGGAAGGAATGGCTGCAGGCTGCCGAAGGCCAGTGAGTGCACGACGATCCCGAGCTGTGGAGTGAGGCCGGCTGCGCGGGCCGCGGCGAACCTCTCGGCCAGCTGGGCGATGACCTCGCCGCGCTTCTCGTCGTCGGCGGCATTGCCGCGGATGTAGAGGGCCTCGACGCCCGTTGCCTTCACGGCGGCGATCGCCGCATCGAGCTTCTCGCCTCGGGAGCGGCCTAGGTAGACGCCGCAGATGTTGTAGCCAGCTTCGGCCGCCAGGCGTGCGGTGGCCTCGCCGATGCCGCTTGAGGCGCCCAGGATCAGTGCCCAGCGCTGGACCTTTGGATCGGTTGCTCCCATCAGGCACCTCCCTCGTGCGGCGCCTCTCGCCGCGTGGGTTCAGGGTAGCCGACCCACTCCGCCCTGTGCGCGTACGATCTGGGCATGGATAGCAACGGGCGACTGATTCTGATGGCGGTGCACGCCCACCCTGACGACGAGACGATCAGCATGGGCGGCACCCTTGCCACCTACGCCGCCGCCCACAGCGCCAACACCGATACCTACGTGGTGACCGGCACCCGCGGCGAACTCGGTGAGATCGTCATTCCGGAGTGGGACACCCCTGAAGCGCACGAACGCCTTGGCGAAACCCGCATGGGCGAGATTGCCGCCGCCATGGCGGCACTCGGCGTCACGCACTTTGAAAACCTCGGCTTCCGCGACTCAGGCATGGTTGGCGACGCAGGGAACGAGGATCCGCGTTCGTATCACCAGCACAGCACCAACGATCTCGACGGCACAGCTGAGCACCTCGTGCGCATTATTCGGCGTGTGCAGCCCGACGTGATCGCAACCTACGACGACTTTGGTGGATACGGCCACCCCGACCATATTGCCGCCGCGCGCGTTGCGCGTCGGGCATGGGAGGTTGCTGGTGATCCAGAGTGGCGGCCAGAAGCTGGACCGGCGTGGATGCCGAAGAAACTGTACGAAGTGCGCACGCCAGACACACAGCGCGACAAGGTGTTGGCCCTTCTCGAATCGCGCGGCATCGAATCATGGTGGAGCGAACCAAAGGAGTCGACTCCAGAAGAGCTCGAGAAGTGGCGCCAGTGGCGCGCGGCAATGGCCTGCCCAGACGAGCTGATCACGACGCGCGTTGACATCACAAAACACCTCGCCGCAAAGCGACGCGCGATTCAAGCACACGCCACGCAGATCAAGAGCGACGGGCCACTGCTCATGTTGACCGAGCAGGATTACATTGATCTTGGCGCGCATGAGCAGTATCGACTGATCGGAAACCGCCTTACCGAGTTACCGGCACTTCCAGAGTCTGACCTGTTCGCAGGACTGCGCTAGCGGCGATTTAGCTCTTTGCTGCGCCTCGTGCGGCTCCCCTTGCGGCGGAGAGGCGAGTTCGAATGGAAGTACCGGCAAGCACCAGCAGGAAGAGCAGTGTCTCCAAGATGACGATTGCTGCACCAGAGGCGATGTCGAGCGAATAACTCAAGTACAGCCCAACAACCGCAGCAGAGACGCCGATAAGTGCGGCCACCTGGATCATTGCGGTGAATCGCTTCACGACGAGTTGAGCAGTTGCCGCTGGCGTGGTGATCATGGCAACCACCAGCACGATGCCAACAGCTTGCAGGCTGATCACGATCGTTACGGCGATCAGGATCAGCAACAGGTCGTCGAGGCGTCGAACCGGTAACCCAGCTGCACCGGCGCCGAGTGGATCAAAGGTGCTGAAGAGCAACTCCTTCCACAAGAGGCGCAGGACGACCAACAGTCCAAAGACAAGCAGGGTAAGCGCGATCAGGTCGCCGACGCTAATGCCAAGCACATCACCGAAGAGGAAGTGGAAGAGATCGCCAACATAGTTGGGAATCGAAGAGAAGATCGCAACGCCGAGTGCGAACATGCCGGCGAAGAGGACGCCGATGATGGCATCGGCGCGGAGTCCTGAACGGCGCGTGATCGCGCCAATGCCGAGTGCGGTACCGATTGCCGCAATTGCGCCACCGAGGATGATGGGCGCGCCAACGAGGTAGGCGATGACGATGCCAGGGAAAGCGGCGTGGCTGACGGCATCGCCGATGAAGCTCATGCCCTTCAGTACGACAAATGACCCAACGATGGCGCAGGCAACGCCAACAAGCGCACTCGCGATGAGGGCGCGCACAAAGAAGTCATAGCCAAGCGGCGCAAGGAGAAGGTCGAGCGGGTTCATTCGTGCCCCTCGTGTGCGCCGTGGGAGTGGTGTGGGTCATCGAGCAGTACGACCCCACCGCCGGCGAGTGGAACGAGATGGCCGCCGTAGGTCTTCTCGAGGACACCCTGGTCAAGCACGAGTTGCGCGGGGCCATGGGCAACGACGCGACCAGCAAGCGCGACCACATCGTGGAAGCGCTGCGCGGCGCAGGCGAGATCGTGCGTGGTTGCGACCACGGTGCGGCCGCGAGCCGCTTCCGCATCGAGGATGTTCATGATCTTCTCCTGCGTCGTTGGGTCAACGCCCGTGACGGGCTCGTCGAGCAGGTAGATCTCTGGATCTGCGGCGATCGCACGCGCCAAGAACACCCTGCGGCGCTGACCACCCGAGAGTTCGCCGATTTGGCGCTGCGCAAGGTCGGCCATATCAACGCGCGCGAGCGCATCAGCAACCGCAGCGTGATCGGCTGCGCCAGGTCGACCGAGTGGCCCGAGCGCCGGCGTACGACCCATCATCACCACCTCGCCAACCGAGACGGGGAAACTCCAGTCCACCTGCTCAGCCTGCGGCACATAGGCCACGCGTTTCGCGTGCAGGCCAACGGCGGATCCGAGTACCTGCACGCTGCCACTCCACGGCTGCATCAGCCCAGCGATGCACTTTAGGAGCGTGGACTTCCCGCCACCATTTGGCCCAAAGATCGCGGTGAGCGACCCTGCCGCAAGGCTCAGTGAAACGCCGGTGATGGCCGCGCGATCACCGTAGCCGGCCGTGACGTCAACGAGTTCAATGGCGAGTGGCTGACTACTCATGCGCACATGTTCTCATCGCTGCATCGACGCTGCGATCGCTGTCGCATTTGCGCGCATTGCGCCAAGGTAGGTATCGCCAGGCGCCGCGCCAAGCGCATCGGAGTAGAGATCAACCAACACGGTTGCGCCCGTTTCGGCCGCGATGCTCGTCAGCACCTTTGAGGGGAACTGGATCTCACTGAACACCGTCGTTACTCCCGCCGCGCGAATCGCATCAATGAGCGCGGCAATCTCTCGCGCACTCGGATCTTGACCGGGCGACGCAATTGCAACACCAACGATCGTAATCTTGTAGGCACGAGCGTAATAGCCGAATGCGTCATGGAAGGTGACGATCTTGCGGCTCTCTGCCGGTATCGCCGCAAACAGGGCTCCAACCTCAACGTCGAGTGCATGAATTGACGCAAGGCCACGTGCCGATGTGGCGTGGATTGCATCAGTCAGCTCAGGCCGATCGTGTGCCACGCGATCAGCGATGCGCTGCACGTAGAGTGCCGCGCCGTTTGGGTCAAGCCAAATATGTGGGTCAACGGCGTGCGACGTGCCAGACGTTGCTGACGTTAGGTAAACCCACGCGTCTGATGTGTCGAGCCCCTCGCCAAGGCGCACCACATCACTGGCGCCCTTGTGTGCCGCATCAATGAGCGAACTCACCCATTCGTCGAGTCCTAGCCCATTCATCACGATCAGGTTCGCCGCGGCGATCTTCGCTGCGTCGGATGGCGATGGCTCATAGGTGTGCACATCGACTCCGGCCGGAACGATGGAATCGATCTGCACGGAATCACCGAGGGCGAGGCGTGCAAGATCGGCAATGATGCTCGTCGTCGTCATCACGCGATACGTCGCTGATGACGGCATAGGTGATGCGCCGCTGCTGTTACAACCCGCACCAGCAAGCAGCAGCGCAGCGAGAAGTGGGAGTAGGCGTCGGATCACTGGCGCGCATCCGTACTTTGGCATCCTGGGCAGCGACCGAAGAGTTCGAGGCGATGTGACTGGATCTCGAAGCCCGAACGTCGAGCGGCCTCGGCGGTCACGGCATCGATGCCGCAATCATCAACCTCGGAGATGGCACCGCACGAGATACAGACGAGGTGGTGATGGTGTGCTGGCTCGCAGGGGACGTACGCGTGACGGCCGTCGGGGAGATCCACCCGCTCTACGAGGTTCCGATCGGCAAGGAGCTCGAGGAGGCGGAAGACGGTGGCGCGCCCAATGCCAAGCTTGCGCTGCTCGGCATCAGCGAGGAGGTCGGCGGCGGTGAAGTGCCCCTGCCGCCGCGCGATGAGGGCGGCGAGTTCACGGCGCGGCCCGGTCAGGCGAACCCCCGCCTGGTCAAGCGCCTGGAGCAACTCTGGTGCCATGGAGGCATCGTACCAGTATTGAGACTAAGTCTCAATACTGCGTGGTGGGCCGTGGGGGCGTGGATTGAGGGGTATGGCGCCTGCACGGGTATGATTCGCTCATGAGCATCGTAAAGAACGCACTGTTGACGGGCGCCGTTGTCTTTGGGGTTGGGATCGTCGTGCTCCTCCTCGGGGGCTCTTTCAGCGGCAAGCCGACCGCGAGCGACACCTTTGTTCCGCAGGCGCCGGTCGCCGCCTACTTCCCGCCAGCGGCAGAGCTCTCCACCGGTCGCGGCCTCGGGCTCGTTACCGCGCCCGTCACCTTGAAGGTGTGGACCGACTTCCAGTGCCCCATCTGTGGCCAGTGGACCAACGGCAACAGCGTCGAATCACAGCTGTATGAGAAATATGTCAAGGATGGACGGCTACGCATCGAGCATCACTTCTTCGCCTTCCTTGGTGAAGAGTCATTCACCGCTGCCGTTGGAGCAGTGTGCGCCGATAAGCAGAACAAGTATTGGGCCTATCACGCCTATCTCTTCCAAAATCAGAACGGCGAGAACCAAGGCGGCTTTAGCGCTCCACGACTCCGTATCCTTGCCGGTGCTGCGGGACTCGACCTAACCCAATGGGACACATGCATCGCCGACGCCACGGTTCGCGCCGACGTCGAAGCGGAGAGCGCAGCGGCCCGCCTTGCTGGTGTCACCGGCACGCCAACGCTGCAGATCGGCGACTGGATGCAATCTGGTGTTCCTAAGGCAGAGGACCTCTTCAAGCGCATCGACGCCGCCCTCAAGCCGTAAGCACATGCGTGCCGTACGGTTCGGCGCCGTCATCTCCGCGATTGGGACCGCCATTGCAACCTACCTCTTGGCCATTCGCTTCGCTGGCATTCCGGCGATTTGCGGTCCTGCGCTTGGACCATTTGGTGGTTGCGCCAAGGTAGAGGCGTCGGTCTACTCCAGCATTGGGCCGATCCCCATCGCGCTCGTCGGCGTCGTTGGCTCTCTCGTCCTCCTCATCTCCTCAACGCACTATCTGCGAACGCGCTCGGCGATCTCGCTCAACATCTGGGTGCTCGCAGCCATGGTTGGTGCCGCGATTGAACTCGTGCTCATTGCGATTCAAGCATTCGCGATCGGCGCGTGGTGCGGCTGGTGTTTGCTCTACGGACTCACTGTCATCCTCTCCGCCGTCGCTGCAGTCACTGCTGCAGCGCGGGCCGAGCGCGGTGCAGATCTGCGCTAAGTCGCTGCAGCGCCGGGTTGGGCGCAATGTCCATCTCTTGCAGCGCTGAGATCGCTCGTGCCGCAGCCCTCCGAGCACCAGCAATGGAACCACTCTCCTCAAGCAGCAACGCCAAGTGCTCGAGCATTCCACCATCTGTTGGATCAATGCGAACAGCACGAAGTGCAAGGTCAATCGCGCGATCAATGTCGCCAACGGAGTATGCAGCAGCCATCTCGCGCTCGATGATTGCGAAGATTCCCACGTCGAGTGCGCTGCGGTGCTGTTCGGCCCACGGCTCAAAGGGAACCTCAACGCCGAACGGTCCAAGGTAGGAGTCAAGGAGATCGTCGATCTGCTCAACGCGTGCGCGACGCCGAATCGCATCAAGGGTGCTTCTCAGCTGAGCGGAATCGAATGAGACGAGGTCAAGGTTTACGGTGACCATCTCCGCCTCGTGTCGGATGTACGGCGTGGGTGTTCCCTCCTGGAGCGCAAGATCGTAGTCAGGGTCGAGTGCGCGCCGTAGGTGGTAGATCGCCTGGTTGAGCGAATTCAGTCCGGCTTGCGCCTCCGCTTCGGGCCAGAGCGCATCGATCGCCTCGTCACGCGTCGCGGCATGTCGTGGTCGCGTGGCGAGATAGTGAAGCAGGGCAACGGAGCGTGGGCGAATGGCGGTCCCTTCAATAGTTCGTCCGGCGACCTCAATGCTCAGCGGGCCCAGGTCATGCACCACGGCGACGGAGCTGAGCGCACAGGGCGTCAGCGGGCTTGCTGGGGCAACTTCAGAGCCCTGCGGCACGGCACGCAGCGCCTGGGGAAGATCGAGCGTCTCGGCGATGAATCGTGGGATTGTCCATCCTGGTTCACCAAGCTCGTCCTGGTCTGCAGGGGCAATGAGTAGCCCCTCCTCCCACAACGTTCGAAGAAGCTCAGGGTTCGCCTCTTCTCCGGCGGGGTGGGCGAGCCGAGCGAGGAGTGGCCCGCTACGGCCAACGACGTCGCGCCGGATGAACTCATCAAGTTCGGAACGGTCACCACCCTCGCGCACCTGGTCCAGCCAGGTGGCAAGGATGCCACCGTTTCCCGCCGCCGCACGTCGAGCCTCTTCAAGCGCTTTCGGCGCCCCGCTCCAACCACGAGCCTCGGCGATTTGGCGCGTCTGCCGTGGAGTCACGCGGAGCGCTGCTGCGCCGATGTGCATGACTTGACGCTTTGCACGCGCCGCGATGAGGCGTAACTGCGTAACGCGGCGCCCAATTAATGCCACACGAGATCGGTCAGGGGCGCGCTCTGCTAGCAACCGGAGAAAGGTGAGACCTTCCGATGATTCAGCGAGTGCGTCTGCATCATCGATGACGAGGATCAGATCGGTGTGTGGTGCGGCAAGGTCGGCGATCAGTGCTGCCGCGCACACCGGTGTCGTTTGTTGCTGACGAACGGCTCGGGCGAGGCGTGGTAGGCGGACCCCATCATCTTCATCGGCGGCAAGTTGCAACGCGTCACTTAGCCCGCGGCTTGCCCGTAGCCAACGCATGGGGCGATCGGCACGAATGCCCCATGCGGCGACGGCGCTACTCTTGCCATATCCGGCACTACCGCAGATGAGGGCGAGCCCTCCGTCGGTGAGGCCATCGAGAGCGGCATCGATGCGGGGCCGAGCTGAATGAACACGAGGACTCCTCATGATCGTATAGACCTCCCCTTACGGCCGCCGAGGGCGGCGCCCGCGGGTCGGCTGGGCGGATACTGAATCAGGGTCGCGTATCGCTGGCGTACCGGTCGCGCGTCATGCCCCGCAGCGAGGCCCTCTCGCCCCTACAATCCCCCCATGAGCACCAAGCACCGCCTGATCATTGACTGCGACACGGGAACGGATGACGCTGTTGCGCTGATGCTCGCCGCGCTGCATCCTGAGATTGATCTCATTGGCGTAACCACGGTCTTCGGCAACGCGCCGCTCTATGCAACAACGACGAACTCACTCTCGGTCTTGGAGTTGATCGGCAAGGGGCACATTCCAGTGCACGCGGGATTCCCGCGGCCACTCGTCCGCAAGGCGATGCCATCGGAGCGCTTCTTCAAGGCGGATAGCGTGCAGGACCCGCACGGCACCTATCTCGACATTCCACGCAGCGCGAGCAAGCCAGCCTCAGAGCGCGCAGTGGAGTATCTGATTGAAACGTATCGCAACGCAACGCAGCCGATCACGCTCATGCCGATTGGCCCACTGACGAACATTGCGGCAGCCGTTGCGCAAGAGCCACGCTTCGCCGAGTGGGTGCCGAAGCTGATCATCATGGGCGGCGGCCATGAGGTTCCGAACATGACCGCCTCCGCGGAGTTCAACATTTGGGCCGACGCAGAGGCGGCCGCGAGCGTCTTTGAGGCGGGCTTCAAGGATGTGCTGATGGTGCCGCTCGACGCAACGCATAAGGCACTCGTCACCGCAAAGGAGTGCGCGGCATTCGGCGCGCTCGGCACACCTGCAGGCATGGCGACCGAGACGGTGATCAAGCGACGCATCGGTAGTTATGAGAGCAGCCAGAAGATGGACGTTCCAGAGTCGGCGCCGGTGCACGATGCGCTGTGCGTTGCGGCGCTTGTAGAGCCAGACATCATCACGACGAAGCGTTGCCACGTCGCGGTAGAGACCACGGGCACCCTCACCCTCGGGCGCACCGTCGTGGACACGCACCATCGCGGCGGCAAGGAGCCGAATGCCGACGTCGCCTTCGATGCGAACGCCCCGCGCTTCATTGCGCTAATGATGGAGATCTTCGGCCAGCGATGAAGCGCCTCGATGGGACGGCGCTCCCAGGCGAAGCGGGCCCGAACGACCTTGATGTCGCTGGTGAGGCGGCCCTCGACCAGGCCCTTCGCGCCGCCTGGATGCCTGTCTGCCAGAGCGGTGAGCTGACTGACCGGCCGCTCCCTATCCGCCTCTCCGGCGAGACACTGGTCGTGGCCCGCCTGGGCGACACGGTTGCCGCCTTCCCCGACCTCTGCGTGCACCGCGGCACCGCCCTCTCGCTCGGCTGGGTCGATCCAGGCACAAGTCCAGCTCCCGATGGGAGCCCAGCCACGGGCGAGGCCTGTCTGGTCTGCCCGTATCACGGCTGGAGCTACGGCCAGAGCGGCGAGGTGAAGCGCATCCCCGCTGTGCACGGTCGCGCGATCCCACGCCGCGCGCGCATCGAGCGCTACGCCGCCACCGAACATCTCGGTCTGGTCTGGGTGCTACTCGAGCCAGGCCCTGGCGGCTGGGAGCACCCTGCACCGCTCTATCCGCTCCCCGAGGCGCCGTGGTGGGGCGACCCCTCGCTGCGTACCATCCCGATCACCACCTACGACTGGAAGTGCTCGCCCGCGCGTCGCATCGAGAACTTCATTGACTTCAGTCACTTCCCGTGGGTCCACGAGGGGATCCTTGGCGACCGCGCAAAGCCGCTCAGCCCCGACCATGTTGTGGAGAGCAGCGAGACAACGATCAGCTTCCAGATCGCACTCGAAGAGCCGCAGACCAGCGTGAAGGGCGATGTGGCGCCTGGCACAAAGGTGCAGCGCGATCCAACGACGTACACGGTGCATCTGCCCTACTCGGTCACCCTTGACCAGCAACTCCCTGAAGGAAATCGATTCGTCCTCTTTATCGCTGCCTCACCGCTCTCATCGAAGGAGACGCGCACCTTTACCTGGAACGCGCGCAGCTATCGCCTTGACCCGTCGAACGATACGGAACTCGGCGATTTCCAGCGCCTGATCCTTGATCAGGATCAGCCGATCACCCAATCACAGCGACCAGAGGCGTTGCCGGTAGATCTCTCTGCAGAGCTACACATTGCTGGGCCCGATCAGGCATCGATTGAGTTCCGTCG
>Ga0209829_10002148_pt1 | contig 15200 bp, 13 predicted proteins | sample C_140205_EF_Meta_FD_187311 | JGI IMG/M metagenome (GOLD analysis project Ga0209829, IMG submission 187311) | Freshwater microbial communities from Lake Croche, Canada to study carbon cycling - C_140205_EF_MetaG (SPAdes) (version 2) | ecosystem: Environmental > Aquatic > Freshwater > Lake...
TTATAATTGCGCGGTCGAAGTGATGCGCGGTGCCGAGGCCATCGATACCTATGTCTCGCTGCCGCAGCAGGAAGCATTCGACATTGAGTATTGGCTGCTGGAGGAGGCCAAGCTCAAGCGCATGCCTGCGGAAAAGGAGCTCGCCAGGCAGATCGTTGTCGTCATTGGGGCAGGCTCCGGCATCGGCAAGGAAACCGCACATCGTCTTGTCAGGGAAGGCGCCCACATCGTCTGCGTCGACCTCAACGAGGCGGCCGCCCAGGCCACCGCCAAGGAAATCACCGACAAGCACGGCATCGGCATCGGGGTCGCGGGCACCGGACTTTCCAACTGCGGTCCGGCGATCGGCCTGGCAGCGAACATCACCGATCGCACGAGCATCCGCACAATGCTCGACCAAGTCGCCCTCGCCTACGGTGGCTTCGATCACATCTGTGTGACCGCTGGCATCTTCGTCCCAAGCGACACCAGCGGGCACATCCCCGACGACAAATGGGCGCTCACCTTCAACATCAACGTCACGGGTTCCTATTTCGTGGCCGATGAGGCGGCAAAGACCTGGAATGAGCAGGGTCTTCGCGGCAATCTCGTTCTAACCACTTCGGCCAATGCCGCGGTCCCGAAGCGCGGTTCGCTCGCGTACGACACTTCAAAGGCGGCCGCCAATCACCTTGTCCGTGAGCTGGCCATCGAACTTGCACCACTGGTCCGCGTCAACGCCGTCGCTCCTGCCACTGTTGTCCAAGGGTCTGCCATGTTTCCGCGCGACCGAGTCATTGGTTCGCTCGCGAAATACGAAATTCCCTACAGTGACGAGGAGGAGACCGAATCGCTCGTAAACAAGCTCGCGCAGTTCTATGCCGATCGGACACTTACCAAGGCACCCATCACTCCGGCTGACCAAGCGGAGGCCTATTTCCTCCTGATCTCGCAGCGGCTCAGCAAGACCACCGGCCAAGTCATCACCGTCGACGGCGGTCTACACGAAGCGTTCCTGCGCTGATCGGCCTGCACCCATCAACTCCGCGCCGACGAGTTTTCCCGTTGGTTGGCCCGCTCCGTCTTCAAGAACTCCCTATCGCTTGGAACGGCTATTCGGTTAGAGTGATGAGCAAATCATCGCTGCTGACGGGATCGCCTTTGTGGACGAGGACTTTCTTGACCGTTCCGTCGGCTCCGGCGCTGACAATGGTCAGCATTTTCATGGCCTCGAGGACGACGAGCTTGTCGCCAGCCTTCACTTCCTGGCCGACGGACACCGCGACTTCAGTGACCATTCCGGGCATCGGCGCGCAGGCCTGGAGCGGGTCGGCGGGATCGCCTTTCTCGCGGCTGGCTTTGGAAACGGACTGCAGGGATTTATCGAGCACCACGCTTTCGCGCGGCATGCCGTTGAGCTCGAAGAACAAGGCACGGCGGCCTTCGTCATCAGCTTCACCGATGGAGATGAGTTTGATGATGAGGGTCTTTCCCTGATCGATCTCGATCTCGATCTCCTCGCCGATGTGGAGACCGTAGAAGAACGCCGGGGTTGGCAAGCCGGTGAGGTCGTCGTACTTCGATCGGAAGGCCATGAAGTCCGCGAAGACCTGCGGATACATGAGATGGGAATAGAGATCATCGTCCGTCGCCGGGCGACCAAGGCGCTTGGCAACTTCCTCGCGGGTGAGGTCGAGGTCGATCGGCTCCGCCAGTTCACCGGGGCGCTTGGTGGTGGGCTTCTTGTTGCCGAGAATCACCTTTTGCAATTCCACCGGCCAGCCGCCGTCGGGTTGACCGAGCCCGCCTGCGAGCATGTCGATCACGCTCTCCGGCCAGTCGATCGATCCGGGCTTCAGCTTCGGCACGTCGGCCGCCTTGATGCCGCGGGTAACGAGGAACATGCACATGTCGCCGACGACCTTCGAAGAGGGGGTGACCTTGACGATGTCGCCGAAGAGTAGATTGACGTCGGCGTAAGTGCGGGCGATTTCGCGCCAGCGGTGACCCAGTCCCATGCCGACCGCCTGCTCGCGGAGGTTGGTGTATTGGCCGCCGGGCATTTCGTGTTCGTAAACTTCCGCGGTGCCGGAACGAGGGGCGGAGTCGAAGGGCTTGTAGTAGCCGAGGACCTCCTCCCAGTAGTCGGAAAATTCGTTGAGCGCTTCGAGGTCGAGTCCCGGATCGCGTTCGCAACCGGAGAGGGCGCAGCAGACGGAGTTGAGGTTCGGCTGTGAGGTCGAACCGGACATCGACGCAACGGCGAGGTCAACGATGTCCACACCGGCTTCCGAGGCCGCGAGCACCGAAGCGGCATTGAGGCCTGAGGTGTCGTGGGTGTGGAAATGAATCGGGATGCCGATTTCCTGCTTCAGCGCGGCGACCAGTTTCTTCGCGGCCATCGGTTTGCAGAGGCCGGCCATGTCCTTGATAGCAAGGATGTGCGCGCCCATCTTCTCGATCTCCTTGGCCTTCGCGACGTAGTAGTTGAGTGAATACTTGTCGCGCTTCGGGTCGGTGATGTCGCCGGTGTAGCAGATCGCCGCTTCGCAAAGCACCTTGCCGTGCTCGCGGACGGCCTGCATCGCGACTTCCATGTTGGGCAGGTAATTGAGCGAGTCGAAGATCCGGAAGATGTCCATCCCGCTGTCGGCCGCGTGCTTGACAAAGCCTGCGACCACGTTGTCCGGGTAGTTCGAGTAACCGACGGCATTGGAGCCGCGGAAGAGCATTTGGAAGCAGAGGTTCGGGGCCTTTTCGCGCAGGCGGCGGAGACGTTCCCAGGGGCATTCCTTGAGGAAGCGCATCGCGGTGTCGAAGGTCGCGCCGCCCCAGTTTTCCAGGGAGAAGAGCTGCGGTGTGCGATGCGCGATGGCCTCGGCGACGCGCAGCATGTCGAAGGTGCGCATCCGCGTGGCGATGAGCGACTGGTGGGCGTCGCGCAGCGTGGTGTCGGTGATGAGCAGACGCTTTTGATCGAGGATCCACTTGGAGAACTTTTCCGGTCCGAGTTCGAGCAAGAGGTCGCGCGATCCCTTCGGGACCTCAGCGTGGTGCTCGACCACCATCGAGTCCGGCAGGCGCGCGGGTGGCAGGATTGTCGGCGGCTTCCAACCCTTGGCGACCGGGTTGCCGTTGAGCGTGATGTCGGAGAGATAGGAAAGCGTTTTCGTTGCTCGGTCGCGCTTGTGCTTGAAACGGAAGAGCTCGGTCTTGGTGTCGATCAGCTTGGTGTGCGCCTGGCCGCTTCGGAACGTGTCGTCGCGGATGACGTTTTCGAGGAAGGGAATGTTGGTCTTCACGCCACGGATGCGGAACTCACGCAGAGCGCGGTCCATACGCTGGCAGGCGACCTCAAAACTGCGGCCCATGGCAGTGACCTTCACCAGCATCGAGTCATAGAACGGCGTGACCACCGAGCCGGCGTCACCCGAAGCGGCATCAAGACGGATGCCGAAGCCGGCGGCGGAGCGGTAGTTGAGGATACGGCCGTAGTCCGGCGCGAAGTTCTTTTCCGGATCCTCGGTGGTCACGCGGCACTGGATGGCGTAGCCATTGCAGGGGATCTCGTCTTGAGGGGGAATGGCCACCTCGTCGCCGAAAATGGAGGCTCCCTGGGCGATCAGGATCTGCGAGCGGACGAGGTCGATGCCGGTGACGCACTCGGTCACCGTGTGCTCGACCTGGATGCGGGGGTTCATCTCGATGAAGAACCAGTCCTTGGTGTCCATGTCGTAGAGGAACTCGACGGTCCCAGCGTTGTCGTAGCCGATGCCTTTGGCGAGGGCGACGGCGGCGTCGCACAGGGCCTTGCGCAGGCCGGGCTCGAGGTCGATCGAGGGCGCGATTTCGACCACCTTTTGGTAACGCCGTTGCACCGAGCAATCGCGCTCGTGGAGGTGGACGACGTTGCCATGCTTGTCGCCAAGGATCTGCACCTCGATGTGTTTGGCGCGGGAAATGTAGCGCTCCAGGAAAACAGCGGAGTTGCCGAAGGCATTCAGCGCCTCGTTCTGTGCTTCGGCCAGCAAGCCTTGGAGCAGGCTCGGCTTCTCCACGACCCGCATGCCGCGGCCGCCACCGCCGAACGCGGCCTTGATGATGAGCGGGAAGCCGATTTCATGCGCGACCTTCAGGGCCTCGTCGGTATCGGTGATCGGCTCTTCGGTGCCGGGGAGAGTGGGGACGTTGAACTTGTGAGCCAGCGTGCGGGCGGCGGTCTTGTCACCCATGTTTTCCAACAGCTCCGGAGAAGGTCCGATGAAGGTGATGCCCTCACGGGCGCAAGCGCGGGCAAAGGCGGCGTTTTCCGAGAGAAATCCGTAGCCCGGGTGGATCAATTTCACACCCTTCGATTTTGCCATCGCGACGATGCCCTCGATGTCGAGGTAGGCACCGACCGGGCCCTTGTCGCGGTTCAGCCCGTAGGCTTCGTCAGCCTTAAAGCGGTGGATGGAGAAGCGATCTTCCTCGGCATAAATGGAAACGGTGCGCAGACCGAGTTCATTGGCGGCGCGGAAAATGCGGATCGCGATTTCGCCACGGTTGGCGGCCAGAAGTTTCGCGGGGCGGTTAGGGTTTTCAATCTTCACGGAATGGTTCTATGGGTCGAGAGGGAGGGCTGGCAAGTATTGAGAGGCAAGGGGATGTAAACGGCGCACTGAATCGGAAAGGATGCGGATTGACCCACAGCGGCAGGTGATCTTGGCTTGGCCATGGCTAATTCATTTCTTGGATTGCTCGGCGTTCTTCCTGCGATTGTTGCCTTGGTGGCCCAATGGGTCGGAGTGATGGCGATGCGCGACGAGCGCAACGGTGCCTGGTGGACGATGATGGTTGGCACGGCGATGAGCACGCTGGGCGCTCTGGGGGCAGGCGCGGCCATGGTGCTGATGTTTAGCAATATGAGTTCTTCCTCGGGGATTTCTGGGATGCAGTCCTCGATGATCATGTTTGCGGCTGTTGCTGGCCTTCAAACGCTCGGCGGGCTGGTGTTCGCCTCCGGCTTTGCGATGCATGGACTCCGCCGCAAAGCCGCCCGCGAGCGCGAGCAGCAGCTCGAAACAATTACCACCGCGATGGGCGAGGAGCTGCGCGTCGCACGGGAACGCTGATCCGAAGAACTCAGATCAACAGCGCGATCTGCTCGCCGGGGCCATGGACGCCTTCGATGAGGATGCCCTCGACGTCGGCGGTTTTCGAGGGACCAGTGACCCAGATGATGTTTGGACAATCGCCGAAGGTGGCGATGGCATTCGGGATCGTGCGGACGACCTCGCTGCGCAGAATGCAGCCGACGTGAATCCACGGTGAGAGTGCGGCAAGACGGCGCGAAGTACGAAAATCGTCGATGATCAAAGTGCCGGATTCGGCGATGGCTCCGGAGCCGCGGGTGATGCCGAATTGGTAGTCGTCATAGCGTTCACGATCAAACTCGGTTTCGACCTTCAGACCGGCGGCGACAAGCTTCGAGCCGATGGCGTCGAAGAGTGAAGGGTCACAGTAGCCGTGCTTGGAGCCGTCCTTAAGGAGAAACTCCAGCAACTCATCAACGGTGGTCATGGCTCTGCCGCTCACAGCCTTGAAATTGCGTGAGAAAATCTCCCATAGGTCACTGCCTTCGAGTCGCGGTGCGGAGTGAACGACGGCGCTGTCATACTCCGGATAGGGGGCGCGAACCTTCAGTGCGGAGGTGGTCGAACGGAGCTTTGAGAAGACGGAATCGCGGGACACTTTTTTGGAGGGAGTTAGACGTTATTTGTTAGAGGTTATTGGGAAGAGTTTTGACGTCGACCCCTCAACTCTTTTCTTTCCTGCCACGCAGCCACTTGCGGAAGTCTCCGCCGTGCCAGTCGGGGAGGGTGCGCTGGCCGAGCCAGTCCTGGAGTGGTTTGATGGGAGCGACCTCGATCGGCAGGTGGTTCATTGCCTTGCTCATGGTCATGGCGGTGCGCCAGAGCGAGGGGCTGGTGGCGAGGACTCCGAAGGGGCTCATCGGGATGGCTCCGGCGGAAGGAACTTTCTCACGCTTCGCCTTGTCGCGCAGGCGCAGCAGGAGATCCGGGATCGGGATGTCGACGGGGCAGACTTCATTGCACGCGCCGCAGAGTGAGGAGGCTTTCGGAAGGTCGGCGAATTCCGGGAAGCGATCACCGAAGAGCAGCGGTGAGAGGACCGCTCCAACCGGGCCACCATAATTCGAGCGATAGGCGTGGCCGGAGGCCTGGCGGTAGACTGGGCAGACGTTCTGACAGGCACCGCAGCGGATGCAGCGAAGGATTTCCCGGCAGTTGGATTCAAGGACATCGGTGCGGCCATTGTTCATGAACACCACGTGCATGTGCTCGGGACCGTCCGGTTGGTTGCTGGATTTCGGACCGTTGATGAACTGTGTGTAAACCGTGAGTTGCTGGCCGGTGGCGGAGCGGCCAAGGAGATTGAGGAAGACTCCGAAGTCACGGTCGGTCGGGACGATTTTCTCGATGCCGACGAGAGCGATGTGCACGGGTGTCGGAGCCATGCCGAATCGGGCATTGCCTTCGTTGGTCACGAGGACGAGACGACCGCTTTCTGCAGAGACGAAGTTGGCCCCGGTGATGCCGGCTTCCGCCTCGAAATACTTCTTTCTCAGATGAACGCGGGCCTGATTCGTGATGGTCCGAGGGTCGTCGTTGTAGGTTTGGGAAACGCCCTCCCGCAGGAAGGTTTTCGCGATGTCGCGGCGGTTGAGATGAATGATCGGCTTGACGATGTGGGAGGGTTCGTCGTTGTCGAGTTGGATGATGAATTCCCCGAGGTCGGACTCCAGGCACTCAATGCCGTTCTTGATCAGAAAGGGATTGAGGTGGATCTCCTCGGCGGCCATTGACTTCGACTTGGTCAGACGGGTCACGCCGTGGCTGCGAAGGATCTCAAGGATCGTGTTGCGTGCGTCGTCATCGGTATCGGCGAAGTGGACATGCGCGCCGTTTTTCACCAACGCGGCCTCGGCCTTTTCCAGATAGTGGTCGAGGTGATGGAGCGTGTGGTCCTTGATCGAACCGGCAAGTTTACGGAGCGAGTCGGGGTCCTTGTAATCCTTCCCGAGTACCGCGTAGCGCTTCTCGGTGCCGGCGGAGGAACCGTCGATGACGGATGCCTGTTTCTCATCCGAGATCCGCTGGGCGTAAAGGTCGATGGGTTGAACGTTGAGCATGGGGGTGGAGACATTGAACATTGAACGTCCAACATTGAACGTCGAAAAGTCGAGTGAGAGTGTGGGTAAGAGTGGTAGGCCTTCTGCGATCTCTGAGAACCTCCGTGTCTCTGCGGTCAATCGGCGTTTTTCACCAGTGAATCGCGCATCAACTGGACGACATGCTTGTAAGGAACAGCGCGGCCTTGGACGCGGGCTAGGCCGTCGAGGTGCATCAGACAGGACATGTCGCCGCTGGTGAGGACGTCGGGGTGGTTTTCGAGAACGTGGTCGAGTTTCAGCGACCCCATCCGGCCGGAAATGTGAGGGAAGGTGACGGAGAACGTGCCACCGAAGCCGCAGCACTGCTCGGCCTGACCGAAGGAAAGGACCTCGGCATTCTTGATCGAGGCAAGCAGGGTCATGGCGGCTTCGCCGGTGCCGGTGCCGCGGCTGTGGCAGGAACGGTGGAAGGCGATCTTGGTTGGGGTCTTGAACTCGCCGGGCCAGGTGGTGATGCCGAGACCGTTGACGATGTAATCGAGCACTTCCCAACTGCGCTTCGCCAGGGAATCGACCGAAGCGTCCGGGCATTCTTCGAATTGCAGCGGGTTGCCGTGGAAATTCATCGCCGCGCAAGAACCGGAGGGCACGATCACCGGAAGCTCGCCGGCGAAGACCGAGGCGCAGTGTCGTGCCACCTTGCGGGACGTGGCCCAGTCGCCGGAGTTGAAGGCGGGCTGGCCACAGCAGGTTTGGTCCTCAGGAAACTCGACTGTGACTCCGAGGTGTTCAAGGACCTCGACCGACGCACGGGCAACATCGTCATAGAAGGCATCGCAGAGGCACGTTCCCATCAATAGGACACGTTTCGTAACGGGGCGTGAAATGTCAGACATGGTGGCTGGAAAATGTTGCTGGAGTTGGCAATAGGGTCCCAATCGCGCAAGGCTGATCGAGCTTAGAAGTGATGCACGGCGACGCAACCCGAAATAGCCGGAACCCGATGGAAGAGTGCGACCGCCGGGATCTCAACGGTCGCCCTCGACCCTGAGCCTCAGACGCCGGTCAAAGTCCTGTCCTTCGCGGTCTCGTGCCTGGAGGAAAGTGAGGATCTCATCTTGCAAGAGTTCGCAGTGCTTGTCCCACTTGGCGGAACCGCGCAGGGCAAGGGCGCTTTCCTTGAGGTCAATGAAGCGGATCTCCTCGGCTCCCGCGTTGCGTAGTTCCTCGAGTTCGCTGCGCAGGCACTCGAAGAAGGCGAGCTCGAAGCCATTTCCTGCGGCTCTGGCGGCGTGGAGCAGTGAGACCGTCAGCGGTGGGGCGAGTGGTTCCAGTTTCTCGGCGATTGTTTCGCAGCCGATCGTCGTGAGCATCTTCCGCATCCGCTCGAAGAGATCGTTGAGCGGCAGAAGGCGCAGCGGGCAGCGCTGTTCCAAATACTGGACGATGCCGGAGCGGATGTCGTCAATGAACGGGAAATCGTGCCTCTCGGCCGCCAGCGCGGCTCGGCGCAGGGCGTCACCCAGCCACGCGGTATCGTAGTCGATCACCTGATAGCGGCCGACTTGCAACGCGGGGCGGTTGCCGATGAGTGAGATCACAAAGAAAAGTTCAGCTTGGGCGCGGTGGTTACTCGGCTAGTCCTTGAACAAGCGACGCTGGAAGGGATCGCGCGTGGCTCGCCGCGAGAGGGACTGGATTTCGGCGATGAACTCGTTGACGTCCTCGAATTGACGATAGACGGAGACATAGCGGACGTAGGCGACGGGATCGATCTGGTGAAGCTTGTCCATGACCTTGGCCCCGATGGCGGAGGAGGGGACTTCGGAGAGGTGGTCCTTGTGGAGCGCAGTCAGGATTTCCTCGACGGCGCGATCGAGGCGGTCCATCGGCACCGGTCGCTTCTCGCAGGCCTTGACGAGGCCGCTGAGGATTTTCTCCCGGTTCAGGGACTCGCGCGTGCCATCGCGCTTCACGACGCGCAGGTCGGTGCGCTCGATCTGCTCGTAAGTGGTGTAGCGATAGTTGCAGTTCAGGCATTCGCGTCGGCGGCGGATCGTCGTTCCATCCTTCGATGCCCTTGAATCGAGCACTTTGTCCTTGAGTGAGCCACATTGGATGCACCGCATGGTAAGGAGAAGCGAAAACGAACGGTCGGCAGAGTAAAAACCACCGGTGGTGGCGTCAACGCGAAAACTATGGCATATTTAGTACTACGTCGCCGGGTAGTCGGGAACCCTGAAACGAGGTTTTTGAAATTTCGAGGCACCTTGAGGATAAGTCCTCGCCATCCCGCCTTGGCGGCACGCGATGGCCTTGATGGAAAAGGTTTCCGAACGAGTCGCTCCGAGAGTGGCAATCGATCCGCGGGGGATCAGCGGCGGCACTTTTCAAGGAGGGCCCCGAGGAACCAGGTGATCTGCTCCAAGGCATCCGCATGCTCGGAGGGAGGGAGGATCGAAAGGTCGTCGCGACAGGAGACGAGAAGTTCAAGGGCGGTATCAAGCGCGCTTTCGATGGCCCCTTCGTATTCGGCAATGCCGACGAGCACCGGCAGATCGAGCGGTTCCTGATTGATGATGCGCTTGGTGAGCTTCGTCCGCTGGGCTTCGTCCGAGGTTTCGAGGAGGTTCAGGATCGGCAGGGTCAGCTTGCCCTTTTCGAGATCGGTGCGGAGGGTTTTCCCGACAACGTCCTCGGAACCGACGAGATCGAGGCAGTCATCGTAGATCTGATAGGCGGTGCCGAGCTTCATGCCGTAGTTGAAGAGGCGCTGCTCGGTCTCGGCACCGGCTCCCGAGAGGCGGGCGGCGAGGCCCGTGGCGGAGGCGAAGAGCGCGCCGGTCTTCATTTCGAGGACGCGGAAGTAATCGGCCTTGGTCAGGGTAAGGTCGAAGCGGCGCTGGGTCTGGATGATTTCCCCCTGGCAGACCTCGCGCGCGGCTTGGCCAACCTTGCGGCAAATGTCGATGCTGTTGAAATCCGTGGCGAGGCTGAGGGCATGGGAAAACAAGGCGTCGCCAAGCAGGACCGACAGGCCCTCGCCCCACTTCGCGTTCGCGGTGGGAACCATGCGGCGGGTGGTGGCACCGTCGATGATGTCGTCGTGGACCAGCGTGGCCATGTGGATCAGCTCGAGGATCACGCCGATCTTGAGATGATCATCCGTGACGCCGCCGGTGGCGCCGCCTGAAAGGATCGCGAGGGCGGGGCGGATGCGTTTTCCCGAGGTGTTGCAGACGTATGAAACGTAGGGCTCTACCGCAGAATCAAAGGCGCGGACCTGATCACGGATGGAAGCTTCCACACGCTCCAGCTCGGGACGTACGAGTTCGAATGGAAAGCGGTCGCTGCGAGGGGTTGTGGAGGTCTTGGCTGGCATGGCAAAGAGGTTGGGGCAAGGAGCCACAAACCCTCCCGCGCCGCAACCCCGGATATCAGATGTCCTTGAAAGATTGGAGCGGACGTGTCGGTTCTAGGCCTGATGAAGAACAGCGGTTTGATTCTTGCGGGCGCACTGGCATCAGTGGGCGGGTTGGCATTCGGAGAAGGCCCGGAAGGAAATCATAATCCGCAGCTTCCGGGCGCGCCTTATTTGGTTCACGACATGAGCCGTCCCCAGCCGCCGATTGTCACCGCAGGAGGTGCGGTGGTGGTGAAGGCTCCGTCCGACGCCAAGGTTCTCTTCGACGGCTCGTCCGTGGACGCCTGGACGAACGGCGGCGGCCCGGCCCAGTGGGTCATCAAGGACGGCTCGCTGGTCGCCTCTCCTCCGGGAAATCTCAGCACCAAGGAGTCCTTCGGGGCGGTCCAGCTTCATTTGGAGTGGCGCCTGCCGGCGGGTCGCAAGATCGATGGTCAAGGCGGTGGCAACAGCGGAGTTTTCCTGATGGGGCTTTATGAGGTCCAGGTGCTTCAAAGCAACAACAACAAGACCTATCCCGACGGTCAAGCCACGGCGCTCTATGGCCAGCTCCCGCCTTTGGTCAATGCGACCGGCCCTCAAGGTGAGTGGCAAAGCTACGACATCGCTTTCGAGCCCCCGGTTTATGAAGGGGAAAAGGTCGTCAAGCCAGCCAAGGTCACCGTCATGCACAATGGGGTCTTCACGCAGCACGGTGAGCTATTTCTCGGCCCTACCCAGCACAACAAGCTCGCATCCTACCCGGCCAAGCATCCGCTCACCGCACCGATCGAGCTTCAGTGGCACGGCGATCCGATGGAGTATCGGAATATCTGGGTTCGTCCACTTGGCGAGCGCGACAAGGGCCCAGCCGATCCTGCGAAGTGAGCGAATCTTTCGACTGGCGGGTCGGAGCGTTGGCGTGAGTTCGGGATTGTGTCCGGAGGACCTGGAGGCAAGTTTCCCCGCGTGCTGTCGGCGAAACTCGTGATCCTTTCGGTCCTTCCGGCCTACCTGCTGATTCTGACGGGTGCGGCGTTGAGGAGGGTGGGCGTTCTGAGGCGTGAGCACGATGAGGGCGTGATGCACGTGGTGTTTCACGTGATGTATCCCTGCCTGATCCTCGACAAGATTCTTGGAAGTGAATCGGTGCGGAGTTTCTCTTCGGTCGGCTGGTCCGTCCTGCTTGGGTTTCTCCTGCCGATCTCCGGCATCGCCTGCGGCTGGCTCGTGGGCAAGGTGATCGGGTTGGAAAAGGGCTCTGGGCAGAGGACCTTTGCGCTTTCCTCGGGAGTGCAGAATTTCGGCTACACCGCCATTCCGGTGGTCCAACAGCTCTGGGGCCTCGGGGCCTTGTCGGTGCTCTTCGTTCACAACCTCGGTGTCGAGCTGGCCATGTGGTCGGTCGGCGTGATGCTGATGAGCGGCGGCAACCGGATCGAGTGGCGCAAGCTGGTCAACGGTCCGGTGTTCGCCGTGGTCGGTGGACTCCTGCTGGTGGCCGTGGGCGTCGACCAGTATCTGACTCCTCCGACCGTCGGGGCGACCGAGTTCCAGACCTGGCTGATCGCCCCGATGCGTGAAGCCATGAAGATGCTCGGCAGCGGAGCCTTTCCGGTGGCGATCATTCTAACAGGCGCCATGATGTGGGACCTGATGGCCAGCGAGCGGCCCTCGGCGAAGATCATCCTCGGTGGCTCTCTAGTCCGCTTCGTGATCTCGCCGGCGATCATCCTGTCGGCCGCGAAATTTCTTCCACTCTCGCTGGAGCTCAAGCAGGTCCTCGTGGTTCAGGCCGCGATGCCCGCCGCGATGACGCCGATTCTTTTCGCCCGCATCTACGGTGGACGCCCCGGGATCGCGGTGCAGATCGTGGTGGCCACCGCGGTGATCAGCTTGCTGACCTTGCCGTGGATCATCGCCTGGGGTACGGCCTGGGTCGGGCTGAAACCGTGATTGCCGTGGGTGGAAACTTCCGCCATGGAAAGGAGCATGCACGCCATCGGCGCCACCCGTTACCTGCCTGTTGCCGATCCGGAAAGCCTCGTCTGGTTTGACGCGCCGGAGCCTGTGCTTGGTCCGCGCGATCTGTTGGTCAAGGTCGAAGCCATCGCGGTCAATCCTGTCGATGCGAAGATCCGCAAGAGCCTCGGCACGGTCCCGCCTTCGGTGCCGCGGATCCTTGGTTGGGACGCTTCGGGCACGGTCGTGGCGGTGGGAGCCGAGGTGGTAGGATTTCAAGTGGGCGATGGAGTGTTTTACGCTGGAGAGGTCACGCGCCCCGGTTGCAATGCGCCGCTTCAGTCGGTGGATGAGCGACTGGTGGCCTGCAAGCCAAGGTCGATCGGCTTTCCCGAAGCGGCCTCGTGGCCACTGGTGGCGATCACCGCGTGGGAGTTGTTGTTCGAGCGGATGCGTGTCGATGTGGATGGCGGGGATGCTGGAAAATCCCTGCTCATCCTCAATGGCGCGGGGGGCGTCGGATCGGTACTGATCCAACTGGCAAAGCACGCGGGCCTGCGGGTCGTCGCGACCGCTTCACGGGCCGAGAGCAGCGCTTGGTGTCGCGACATGGGCGCGGACCATGTCATCAACCACCATCAGGCCCTCGCGCCGCAGCTCGCGGAACTCGGCATCACCGAATTGCCGCTGATCATCAATCTCCACCTGCCGGATCTCTACTGGAAACAAACCGGCGAACTCATCGCACCGTTCGGCATTCTCGGCCTCGTCGTCGAACCCGCCGGCCTTGTGAATGCGGGCGACCCAATGAAGATGAAATGTGCCACCGTGGTCTGGGAGTGGATGTTTGCGCGTGCAAAATTCAAGACCGCCGACAGGCATCGTCAGGGTGAAATTCTTGCGGAGATCGCAAAGCTCATCGAAGCTGGAAAAATCAAGCCCATCCTCCGGAAAACCCTGAGCCCCATTTCCCCGGACACTCTCCGCGAGGCCCACGCTGCCATGGAGGCCGGAACCGCGCTCGGCAAATGGGCGCTGGAGGGGTGGGAAGATTGTTAAACATTAATGGTTAGAAGTTATTAGTCTTAATTCCCAATAACTTCCAACCTCTATCCTCCAACCCCTAGCCATCCACCTCTTCCCATGCCCTCCCACGCTGAAAGCTTCGAAGTCCGCACTCGCGGCAAAGGGACTTATGAGATCACCCGTGAGATCGCGGCGATCGTCGGGCGCTCGGAGATTTCAACTGGCACAGTGACGGTGTTCGTCCGCCATACCAGTGCCAGCCTGGTGATCATGGAGAACGCCGACCCCAGTGCGCGGCGTGACCTTGAGCTGTTCTTCGACAAGCTCGTCCCGGAGGACACGCCCTGGTTCGTCCACACGATGGAAGGTCCGGACGACATGCCCAGCCACATCCGCATGGCACTTACCCGCACAAGCGAAGTGATCCCGGTGATTCTCGGACGAATAACGCTCGGGACCTGGCAAGGGATCTTTCTCTTCGAGCACCGTCGCGCTCCGCATCACCGCGAGATCGTCGTCAGCGTGGTGGGGGAATGAGCCAAGTTTCGAGATTCTTCGAAATTACTCAGCGCTTCTCAGCTGCCTACTTCGCCAAGGCTTCGAAGGCCAAGAAAGCCACAAGGGACAGATCCTCAATTCTTCCCTATGCAGCCACATCCAGCGGACTCACCACCCCGAGCCCATTCGCCCCGGTCGCCACATGCAGATCAATCTCTGTCGTCGTGATGTCTTCATGACCCAGGATTTCCTGGATCGTCCGTAGATCCACCTACGCGGTGCAAAATCAATATGACGTCGGCACCGGCGATGGCACTTATCCGGGAAACCAGTATGTCGATGTCGTTGCCTTCACCGTTTACGGAAATCCCCTGGGCTTCAACAACGGAAAAGCCGTGCGCGATGTCACCGGGAACAACACCTTGATCGCCTGCGGAAAACCCATCGGCGTAGCCGAAATCAACCCCCATTTCCGCGGCCTTCGGTCCGGCCACCGGCTCTATCAACAGCCTTCACCCCTAAAGTAAGTTCTCAGCAAGCAGCTTGACGCCAACCGGCGACCCAGACATGCTCGTTATCCAATGACATCGTGCTCGTTTACAATTCTGACGGCCGTGCTGCTGGCTCCACTGGCCATTTACGGGGCCGATGTCGCGCCGGCACCGGACGTGGCGCAAACTCAGCCGCGGAACAGAACGGCGCATCAGAAATATCCCGCGCCGCCACCGGTGGTGGTGAATATCACCTCGTCGGAATGGTATAAAAAGGGGACGCATGGGTCGGTGGCAGATCCTGAGCTTCAGGCCAAGCGCGAGGAAATGATTCTTCCGGTCAAGCAGTTCTGGAACAAGACCAGCGAGATGTCCGACTGGTACGTCGCTGACGGGGACGCCAAGGCCGCCGCATGCGCGATCAGTTGGCTGCGAAGCTGGGCGGACGGCGGCGGCGTGCTCGGAAAGCTCATCAGCCTGCAGGGGGATGGGACTCCTGGCGGAAACGCCGCGGAGCATATCCTGGGTGTTTTTTTGGTGGATGTTGGATTGACCTGGATCAAACTAGAACCCGCCGCCAGCCCGGAGGATCAGGCGGCGATCAACACCTGGCTGCGGAAGATCGCAGCCCGCGTGCGTGATTGCGCCCACGCCATCAAACCGG
>Ga0209829_10002149_pt1 | contig 15200 bp, 15 predicted proteins | sample C_140205_EF_Meta_FD_187311 | JGI IMG/M metagenome (GOLD analysis project Ga0209829, IMG submission 187311) | Freshwater microbial communities from Lake Croche, Canada to study carbon cycling - C_140205_EF_MetaG (SPAdes) (version 2) | ecosystem: Environmental > Aquatic > Freshwater > Lake...
ACAGCCATTGGAAAGTTGAAGGCCGTCTATTCGCATGTGATGCCCCTCCGGCATCATCGTGACTGGATCATGGAAAACCTTCCGAGAGTCACCATGATCGAGAGCTCAAGCACGGCGGAAGCCGCGAAAAAAGCGGCGCTTTCTGTCACCTCTGTCGCCCTTGCAGCTCCCGGGGCCGCGGAACTTTACGGACTTTCTATTCTGAAATTTCCCGTCCGCCCAGAGGCTGTGAATGTCACCCATTTCTTCGTGATCTCGGCTACGCCAGCCGAATCGCCGAAAGAGAAGCGCTGCAAGACGGCAATCGTCGCTGCCCTTCCCCAGACTTCGGGCAGTCTGCATCGGTTTTTGGGGCCCTTTGCCCGAGCCGGAGTGAACCTTTGCAGGATTGTCTCCCGTCCGGTTCCCGGACAACCCGAGACCTATGTTTTTTATCTGGAGATCGAGGGATCTGCCAAGGATGCCAAAGTGAAAAAAGCCCTTGCGGGAGCACGCCGTCTTTCGGTGCGCCTCGAGTTGCCGGGATCGTATTCTACCAGACCCCGCTATCGGAGCGCGCGCTGACTTGCCTTTCGCTACCAGTTGCATCAAACAGATACCATGATCCGACTACACCGTCTTCTTCCTCTTCTTGCGGTTTGCCTGTTGGGAGCCTCTCTCCATGCGACCGACGCGCCAACCATCACTGTCCGCAAGAGCGATGCCCTAAATGTCGCTTTCGCCGGGATTGGAGGTAGTGATGGGGCCCTTGCCTCCAAGGTGGTCCAGAATGACCTGACGCTGGCTGGATGGTTCGCATTGGTCCAGTCCGGGATGGCTTCCTTCACGGTCAGTGGCACATTCGCCGGAGGAGTTCTTCAGGGAAAGGTCGTCAAGGGAGGCGAGGTAGTGCTCTCCAAGAACTACAGTGGCAGTCCCCGCATGGCCGCCCACCAGTTTGTAGATGATATCGTCCAGACCTTGACCGGTCACAAGGGGATCGCCACCAGCACGATTGCCTTTGTTAGCAATCGGAGTGGCAGGAAAGAGATCTATCTTGCCGATTATGACGGGTCCAATGGCCGCCAGCTCACCCATGACAATGGCTTGAGCGTCTCACCGGCACTCAGCCCCAACGGCCATCGACTCGCCTACACCGGCTATCAGGCAGGGTATGCAGATATCTATGTCATTGATCTGGCAACGGGAGCCCGAGTGCGGCTGGTCAAATTTCCCGGAACAAACTCAGGCGCCCGCTTCTCACCCGACGGGAACCTTCTTGCCTGCACCATCAGCAAGGATGGCAATCCCGAGCTTTATGTGGTGAGTCTGAGTGGCGGAGCCCGCCGTCTGACCCACACCCGCGCGGCCGAATCGAGCCCCACTTGGTCTCCGAACGCCGCAGAGATCATCTACTCCTGCGATGAGACTGGCGTGCCGCACCTCTACAAGATCTCTTCGACTGGGGGAAGTGGTCGACTTGTGCCCATGGGATTCGGTTACTGCACCGAACCAAGCTGGTCTCCTGACGGACTGCGACTTGCCTTCAATGTTCGTTCAGGTGGAGGATTCTCCGTCGCTGTAATGGATCTAAATGGAGGAGGAACCTGGATCGTCGCGCAGGGAGAGAATCCTGTTTGGGGAGCCGACTCACGCCATGTCGTCTACAGTACCGGCAGCACCATTTCCTTGCTTGATGTCCTGACAGGCAAATCCATTCCCGTGATCAGCGGTCTTGGGAAGGTCACAGAGCCGACCTGGACGCGGTAGAAGTAAAACAGGCCAAAAGGTGAACCTCCGGGCAAGAAAATTGCACCCTCACTCTTGCTCTTTTTCCGCTTTTGACCCTGTATAGATTCATGCGCCTTCAAACCTTTGCCCTCCTTTCCATCACGGCCCTGCTTTCTCTTTCCGGCTGTGCCAACAAGAAGAACAAGCAATACGCCGGCGTCGACGGCGACTATGTGAGCGGCACGCCGCTTGGAGAACGTGCCGAGGGCGCCAACTTCATGGGCTCAAACGTGCAGCGCGGTCAGTATGCGTCTGTCCAGTTCGGATATGACAGTTCCTCTGTGGCTGCCGACCAGGAGTCCAAGGTGGCCGCTGTCGCTGACGCCCTCAAGGGAAGCGGCAAGACGGTCATCGTTGCCGGATTCACTGACGAGCGCGGCACCCAGGAATACAACCGCAGTTTGGGTGAGAAGCGCGCCCTTGCCGTGCGCGAGGCCCTGATCGCCAAGGGAGTGAAGGCCAACAATGTCCAGACCGTCAGTTTTGGTTCCGAAATGCCCGTTGATCCAGCCAGCAACGATTCCGCTTGGGCCAAGAATCGGCGTGCTGAGTTCGGTGTGGTTAAGTAATCCGCTGGCTTCACGTTCTTTCGCGCAAGGTGCCTCTACCTATTCCCGTTCCGCTTTTTGACCTGAGCCGTCTCGGAACGCAGGTCGATGAGGCTGTCCGCCAGGCTGCTCTTCGCGTCCTCGGACATAGAGGTTATGTCCTTGGTGCTGAAGTGGAGGCGTTCGAGAGTGACCTCACGGCTTATCTCGGCGGAGGCCATGCGGTCGGAATGTCCTCAGGAACGGATGCTCAGCTGGCACTGCTGATGGCGATGGGAATCGGCGCGGGTGATGCGGTTATCTCCACTCCCTACACGTTCTTTGCCACTGCTGGTTGCATTCACCGCACAGGAGCCGAGATCATCTTCTGCGATATCGATCCGGCGACCTTCATGATGGATCCCGTTTGCCTGCGAGACTTGCTCTCCTCGTTCAAAAAGGATGCGGATGGTGTTCTTCGATCTCCGAAGGGGAATCGAATCCGACTGATCGTGCCGATTCATCTCTTCGGTACCTGCTGTGACATGGAGGGAATCGGAGCCGTTGCAGCAGAGTTCGGGATCGAAATTCTCGAGGATGCTGCCCAGGGCCTAGGTGCGAAATATCCATCGAAATCGGGAACCAAGTCCGCCGGACTGATCGCCCCGACTTCGTATATCAGCTTTTACCCCAGCAAGAACCTGGGGGCGGCCGGAGATGCCGGTGTGGCCCTCTGCCTTGATGGGGAGATGGCCGATAAACTCCGGCGTATTCGTAACCATGGCATGGAGCAGCGCTACTACCACAAGGTCGTGGGGGGCAATTTCCGCATCGATGCCATTCAGGCCGCTATTTTGCGTACGAAGCTCCCTTTCCTTGATGGATGGAATGCCACACGCCGTTCCAATGCGGCGATCTACCGGGATGCCTTCAACACTGCGGGTCTGCTCGATCGGGTCGTTCTTCCCGCCGAACCCTTCGCCGGATCCGGCCTGCGCGATCATCACATCTATCACCAGTATGTAATCCGACTGCCGAAGCGTGATGCCGTGATGGCCCGCCTCACAGAGCAGAAGCTAGGTTGCGCCATCTATTATCCCGTGCCCCTACATCTTCAGGAGTGCTTCGCTTACCTCGGTCACAAGCCGGGTGACTTCCTCGCGAGCGAGCAAGCCGCAAGCGAAAGCCTGGCGTTGCCTATTTTCCCTGGCCTTCGCCCCGACGAGCAACAGCGGGTGGTGGAGGCGATCAAGCAGGCGCTTAATTAAGCCGCATCAATCAAGCGAGCTGCCTAATGAAGCTAACCGAGGATTTTTCCTCGGAGATTCTGAGTATTCCAATCAGGAGAGCCATGCCCGGAACAACCAGTTCAAGAATGTCACAGAGGGAATGGATGGTTTCGCCCCTGATGAGGATTTCCTCCACTGACTTTCCCAGCGGCAGCAGATACAGGTATCCGAGCTCTTTTACAATGAAGCCCAGTGCCATACTTGTGATGGCAACGATAGTCTCGACCCTCAGGATTGCATGATTATTGGGCTTGCCGAGCAGGATGCCTCGCAACTGAAGCACGCAGAGAACGAACCCAATTAGCGCCGCCGTCTGATAAAACGGCCCAAGAACGCCCCATCCCAGAGCTGACCAACACAGGTTGCGGAAACCTTTTTTGAGTGGATTGAGATGAAGCAAGCCAAAGCAAACAAGAATCGCAGGAAGACCTAGTGACAATGCGATGATCCGGTCTTCTCCGGCCAGCAGGTGACCAGTGACACAATAGGAAGTGCCTGCGAGTTCAAAGGCATCCTTCCAAGCAAGCCAGACGCCAGACTCAAACCATGCTGCTGCCAGCAAGGCGACCCCGGAGAGGATCAAGGTGAGGCGGAACGGACGCTTAACCACGCTAAGGCAGAGAATCTGGAGTAGGGCCGTCATGACGATGAGCGAGACAGTGAGTCGGAGGGTCAGCTCAACGACGCGATAATCGCCGAGGGGGAGAGTCAGGAGGGATTCCATAGTGGCAAACCGGCTAGCGCAGGGGATGGGATGTTTGGGTATCAGAGTTCGACAGTATCGCCGAACTCGACCTTCAGATTTCTTGCAAGGCGGAGCAGTTCTGGGTTTGGATGTTTTTTCTTTCCGATTACCTGATCGAGGTCGATCAGCGTGGTACACCCCTTTGCTAGCGCCGTCATGCATCCCGTCTCCTGCTGGAGTAGTCCCATGACCGCCAGTTCGCCGAATCGTGCCCCGAGCATGCGGTCAAAGTGGCTCGGGATGCCCCCGCGCTGCACATGACCTAGGACGGTGATGCGGATTTCCTGCTCAAATTCCCCTCCAGGAACGGTCTCCTGCATGCGCTCCATGAAGGTTGCTGCGCCACAGACGCCCTCAGCAAGCATGACAATGGAATTGCCCCGATCCTCTTGATAACGCTTGTGAAGCATGGAGACTATTTTATCCATGTTGTAGCGGAATTCGGGAATGACTGCGATCGTGGCACCCGAGCTGATCGCTGTGGTGAGGGCGAGGTAGCCTGAATTGCGACCCATCACCTCGATGAGGAAGCAGCGACGGTGGGATCGGGCCGTGTCGCGAATTCGGTCGACCAACTGCATGATCGTGTTGGTAGCCGTGTCGACGCCAATAGCCATTTCCGTGCCGGAGAGGTCGTTGTCGATGCTGGCGGGAATCCCCACCACGGGCACACCCCGTCGTGCAAGTTCGCGGGCTCCGGTTAGTGAGCCATCCCCTCCGATGACGATCAGGCCGTGGATGCCGAGCTCGGTGAGACGTACCCGTGCAGCATCCACCCCCTCGGGGCTGTACATCCGTTTGCAACGGCTTGACTGGAGGATTGTCCCGCCGCGGTCGATGATGGAGGCTAGGCTACGGTGGCCGAGCTCCTCGATATTCCCGTCGAAAATCCCATCATAACCGTTATTGATGCCAACTACACTGCAGTTTTGTTGGGCAGCGGTTCGCGCTACCGCACGAATCGCGGGATTCATTCCGGGGGCGTCTCCGCCCGATGTCAATACGCCGATAGTTTTCATGATCTTAAAAGAGAAGTCGGCTAGGGGTCGCGACTGTTCAGGGATAGCAGAATAACAAAAAAATCAAAGGAACGATAAAATCTTTGAACGAATGCCTGGGGCGGATGTCAAAATATACAGGTTTACATTTAGGGCGGGCCGCCTCGTTCCGGTTTCATGGTTTTTCCGGGACGAATCAGGCGGCCCGATTTTTGTCTTCATGGGCTTTTGACGCGTTCCCACACCCCAAAGAGGCGCTTGCCACCATGACGCCACTCGGGTAGCTCCTACGGGTAGCACGGGATTTCACCACCACCCACACCATGTCCGAGACAATACTTGTTATTGAAGATGAAGAGGATGTATCCGATCTGATCCGATATCATCTGAAAAAAGCCAAGCTGCGGGTCATTGTGGCTTCTGATGGCGTGGAGGGGTTGGCTTTGGCGGCAGAGGAGTGTCCGGATGCGATCATTCTGGACATCATGCTCCCCCGGCTCAACGGATTCGAGGTTGCCAGGAAATTAAAAGCGAATGATCGAACGGCAGATATTCCGCTGCTGATCCTGAGCGCCAAGGGAGAGGCGGATAGCCGGATCAAGGGGCTTGAGCTGGGAGCCGATGATTATCTGCCAAAGCCCTTCAGTCCGAGGGAGCTGCTGCTCAGGATCCAATCCCTTCTGAAAAGGGCGCATCCAGCCGTTGTTTCAGAAGCCGCCACGGCGGGTCCGTTTGTTCTGGATCGCAGTTCATTAAGAGTGATGCTTGACGGGCGGCGGATCGACCTGACTTCGACCGAATTCAGATTGCTCTCACTGCTCATCGGTAAGAAAGGCGCGATTCAATCACGTGACGAACTGCTCCACGAGGTCTGGGGATACCGCAGCACAGTCGATACGCGGACGGTCGATACCCATATGCGCCGTCTTCGCGAAAAGCTAGGTCTCCATTCTGCCTATTTGGAGACGATACGGGGTGAAGGTTACCGTTTTATGGCGCCCACCCAGTCGATCTGATGCATGGGGTTGATGTCTGGGGAGCCAGCCTGTTGCTGGCCGGTTGCTGTCTCTGGTGGTTCTTCTGCGGCATCGTGCTCCCGGCGGGGGAACTGTTGGACATCCTTAGGAGGATAGCCGGTGGCGACTTCAGGCCGGTGATCCTGAGTGAATTGCCCGGGATTTTCAAGAAGCCAGCCGGTGATCTGCGAGTCATCGCAGAAACGCTTGCCCGACAGAAGAGCCTTCTTGCCGAGGAGGAATTCAGCATCGCAGTCATCCTTGAGAGTATGACGGAGGGCGTGGTCATCACGGGAGAAGACCTGCGTATTCGCCTGGTGAACAAAGCAGCCACCACGATGTTCAATCTGCGTGGAGAAGTGAAGGGCCTCTTGCTGCCCGAAGTCTTCATGGGCCATGAACTCCATGGAGTGGCCCAGCGTGCCGTAAGCACAGGTGACGTGCAACGAGGCGAGTTGACCCTCGGTATTCCTGGAAGAAGCGATCGATGCCATCTGGTGGTGACTGCCGACACGCTAAAGACTTCCGACGTGAAGTCCCCTGGAGGATGCCTCATGGTGCTGCACGACGTGACAAGGCTTCGCGAACTGGAGTCTGTAAGAAGGGAATTTGTGGCCAATGTCTCGCATGAGTTTCGCACCCCCCTGTCGATCATCACCGGCTATCTGGAGACTCTTCAAGAGGGAGGACTGAGTCGCGAGATGACGCGTAAATCCCTAACGGTGATGCGCCGCCACGCCGATCGGTTAAACCATTTGATCGAGGATCTGCTCACCATCAGCCGCATGGAGGAAAAGGGTGGGAGTCTCGAGACTCTTCCGACGAACCTGGGAGTGCTCCTCTCGAATGTGGTTGATCACTTGGAGAGTGAAGTGAAGGAACGTGGTGCTCGTGTCCTGCTGGAGGTCAGCTCGGCACTTCCTGATGTCCAGGTTGACGGATACAGGATGGAACAGGCCTTCTCGAATCTCCTGGTCAACGCGCTTCGTCACGGCGTTCCGCAGCAAGATGATAATGGCGACATCGTGATCAGCGCATCGCTTGAGGGGTTCGAAGTCGCCATCAGTTTCCGCGATCAAGGACCCGGCATTCCGTTCCAAGATCAGGACCATATTTTCGAGCGTTTTTACCGTGTCGGGGGCGACCGCGCCCGTCAGACGGGCGGCACCGGGCTGGGTTTGTCGATTGTGAAAAATGTGGTCCAGGCACACGGAGGGAGGATTGCTCTGGATAGCCGCCCGGGCGAGGGCTCCACCTTCACTATTTTCCTGCCGATTTTGGGATTTTCCCTGGATCCCGCTATACGATATTCGAAGAATGCTCTAGCGATGCCGCCTCTTCCGGAATTTCCGAGAGATGGCTTGCAATGATGGTGTCGAGTTCCATCAGGGAGCCAACCCCGGAGAGGCTGGAGCGGAGGGGACGGGCGGCAGGCATTCCCCTAGTGTATGCCATGAGGCGTGACCGCATGCCCTGCATCGCGAAGCGTTCATCTCTCTTGGATGCCACTTCTGCGAAGCAATGTCGGCGCACGAGTTCCCATCTCATCTCCAAGGAAGGAGCCGTGTAGGGAATTCCTTCGAGCGCCGCCTTCACTTCGGTGAAAATCCAGGGATTAGTCATGGCCGCCCGTCCGATCATCAGTCCCGAGACCCCTGCTTTTATTCGCTTGCGTGCCGTTTCGCCGTCAACGATGTCTCCGTTGCCGATTACAGGTATTAAAACAGAAGCGGCGACAGAGGCGATCACCTCCCAATCGGCTTCTCCCGAGTATCCTTGCGCCTTGGTGCGACCATGGACGGCTATACGTCGGATTCCTGCCCCCTCCAGGAGTTGAGCCGTCTGCACGGCGTTAATGCTAGCGGCATCCCAGCCGATACGGATCTTGGCGGTGACGGGCAGTGGAGCGCAGGCACGCACGACGGCATTGGCGACTTTTTCCAGCAACGGGCAGTCGCGCAAGAGAGCGGAGCCTCCGTTGCGACAGACCACCTTGTTTGCGGGACAGCCGAAATTGATGTCGATGAAGTCGGGCTTCACCCAATCGATGACCTGTTGTGCGGCTTCAGCGAGCCTTTCTGGGTCCCCTCCAAACAACTGAACCCCCATAGGACGCTCCAGGGGAGTGAACTCCACATAGCCGCGCGTCCGGGCATTCCGGTGCATGATGCCGTCCGCAGAGACGAACTCCGTTGTCAGGATGTCAGCTCCCTTTTCCTTGCAGATGGTACGGAAGATGGAATTCGTGACCCCCGCCATGGGGGCCAGGAAGAGCGGAAGGTGGCCCTTCTCCATAAGGCGTGGAGTGTGATTCAGGCTGCTTCAGCCGGAGAAGATGCTGTCTCCGACTCGGCTGTTACAGGCTCCTGGACCGTCGGCATTGCTGGTGCAGAGAGACCGGAAAGGAGTGCAGAGACCTCCTCTTGGACGGCGACCAAGTCCGATAGGGAGAGATGCGGGTCGGTGATGATGAAGGTCTCGCCGGTTCCGGTTCGTTCATAGATCAGCGTAGTCTTATCGGGAGAGGGCTGCGGCTTTAGGACCCGCTTGCGTTCCAGCATGACGGCGAGCAGGAAGCGTGTGTTGGTGTGGGCCGGTTCATTGCTTTCAATAAGCCTCCGTAGCATCCCCTCGGCGTCATCGCGTGGAAGCGGTTCCCGCGGGGGAGGAGCAGGAGGTTCAAATCTGGAGCGCCATGCGGAGAAGGGAGGTTCGGCACTTGGGTCGAGCGAACGAGCCTTCCATGCCTCCTCACAGAGGTCGCTGCGACGGAATCCCTGGCCTTCAATAAAAAGGGCTGCATGGAAGATTTCCCCCTCGTCGAAGGGTCGTCCGGTGGCGTCGCACGCCTCGGAGCGTGCCTTAATGTTCCAGTCCTGCTGCATGAATCAGACAATTTTAGGCTAGGATCAGAAGCCGGGCAACCGCAACTTTGGGAGTTCCCGGCCCGTTGCCTTGATCCAGAAGAGAAGGAGTCCTATGGACAGGAAGATCAGGATCGGCCCCCATCCCGCAACCCATCCAGGGATGCGATCTCCCTTGCCGAGGGCGATGAAGAGACTGCTGGAGAAAATCAGCGCGGCAAAGAGGCCGATCGCCGCGGTAACCCCTCCCATGATCCCACGGCGCCCGATGACTACTCCCATCGGACCCGCGATGAAGATCACGACAAAACAGATCCAGGGAAGGGCCCAGCGGTAGTTCCAATGGGTCACGAAGGGCGCGAGGCGAGTCTCCGGAAATTCAGCATTGTATCGCAGATAATCGGTCAGATCCGAGAGTCCCATGAACTCAGAGTTCATCGTCGAGCTGGCGATTTTCCAGGGGGTTTCATGCCAGCCCTTGATCTCCAGGCGTGGGGAGGACTCTGAGGAGACCTGATTTCCGGATTCGTCGACAATCACATGCCTCGCATCCAAGAGTAACCAGCATCCTGTTTCCGGGATATAGGCGGCGTGAGGGGTATACCATTTCTCCGTTACGATGCCCGACTCGTTCTGCTGGATGATCTCGACATTCAAGGCTTGGTTGGCCTTGGTAAACATGGCAGTGAGATACCAGAGTCGATGGTCTTCGCGGTTACGGAAGAGATGATTATTGATCCCGCTGAACGGCTTCTGCCCCGACTTAATCTCGCTCTTGATCTCTTCGCTGGAGGAGCCTGCCTGCGGAGCCAAGCGGTAGTTAAGGGCGCCCAGAAGAGCCGTCATAACGAGTCCCACGATTACCAGCGGGACGAAAATCCTGTAGAGACTGACGCCTGCGCAGAGCATGGAGATAATCTCGTTGCGCCGGGACATCTGGGTCAGGGTATAGAGAAGGGCCAGGAGGAGACCGACCGGAACGCTCAGGACGATGACGCTAGGGATCTGCAGAAGATAGTAGCGCGTTACGAGGGCAAAGGTGGCATGTCCGGAAAGAAAATCCGGCAAATTGACACTCAGGTCCCAGACCAGCCAGACCGAGACAAACCCGGAAACGCAGTAAAAAAAAGGGATCAGAAACTTGTTGAGAAGGTAGCGGTCGAAGATCGTCATGGGAGTCACCGGCAGAAACCCGTTGCAGGAGACGGGAAAGAACACGATTCTGAGTCCCTTGCGTCGGATTCTGCAATCGTAAACACCCTGCTATCCTGACCAACATCTATGATTTCCATCAATGAAGAGCTTGCTCCTGGTGCCCCCCCAGTGACGGGAGGCTTTGCACGCGAGATTGCTGAACTCTTCGGGCCGAACGGGATGCTTGCCTCAATTCGGGGTTTTGAATGGCGTCCCGAGCAGCAGCGCATGGCGGAAGGGGTAGCCGGGGCGTTGGTAAATCGCTCCCATCTTGTGGTTGAGGCCGGAACGGGCGTTGGTAAATCTCTCGCCTATCTAATCCCCTCCGTTCTTCATGCCATCAGGACGGGCCGGAAGGCCCTGATCAGCACCCATACCATCAACCTTCAGGAACAGCTGCTTTACAAGGATGTCCCCCTAGTGAGGGGCCTGATCGGGGAGGAGTTCGAGGCAGTCTTGCTCAAGGGACGTCAAAACTATGTCTGTCCCACCCGTCTTTCCCGCGCACTTCGCCATGGTAGCGATCTCTTCACGACGGAGGAGAAACCAGAGCTGGAACGTATTCGTAAGTGGGCTACGACGACTGCCGACGGATCGATCAGCGATCTTCCCTTCGAGCCTGCGCAGCAACTCTGGGCCCAAGTCTGCAGTGAGCAGCATCTCTGCACCCCCAAGACCTGCGGCCGTGACTCTGGCTGTTTCTATCAGTCGGCCCGTCGGCGTGCGCAGTCGGCGCAGGTCCTTGTGCTCAACCACACCCTCTTCTTTACCCTTCTCGGAGACCCCGAGGACGAGGGGATCGGTTATCTCTTCCCTGATGATTTCGTGATCTTTGACGAGGCCCACATTGTCGAGCAGGTAGCCTCACGGCATCTCGGTTTTTCCCTCTCGCAGTATGGTCTTCGGCAGTCGATCCAGCGTCTCTACAACCCGAGGACCCGAAAAGGGCTTCTCCAGCAGGCCAGACACAATGAGGGGATCAGCACGGCTGCGGATCTGATTCCTGAAATCGACCGCTTCTTTGACTCGATCGCCGGAGCCTGCACCTTCCGACAGGGAAGGGAATGCCGCGTGCGCGGCGATCAGTCAGCTGATCTTATCGAGGCCGTGGCGGGAAGTCCTCTCTCCGAGGGGTTGGCGCGCTTGGCGGATTCCGCAGGCACCGCCGCCGGGAAGGCTGAGGAGGAGGGACTCAAAGGTGAGCTTTCCGAAGTCGCTTCGAGACTGAGGACATCCAGGGCAGGTCTTGTCGATTTTCTCTCCCAGAGCGAACCGGGTCATGTCTACTGGGTGGAGCGGAACATCAAGACCGCCTCCTGGTGCAGTCTGCATGCGGCACCCGTTGCCGTGGCACCGCTCTTGGGCCGGCTCCTTTTTCGAGAGGGCAGTACTGCAGTCATGACCAGCGCGACCCTTTCCGTCGGCTCTTCCGAACTCGATTATTTCCGGGGCCGTGTCGGTGCCCTGGAGGTTCCCTCGTTGCAACTCGGTTCCCCGTTCGATTACTCAAAGCAGATGAAGCTGCATCTCGTACGCAAGATGCCCGAACCGAAGGATCCTTCTTACGAGGAGTCGCTGGCCAAATGGATAGGCCACTTTACCGAGGAGAGCCGTGCTCGGGCCTTTGTCCTCTTCACAAGCCATCGGACCTTGCAGTCCGTTGCCGCCCGGATGGGCGATTTCTTCGAGAAGAAAGGATGGAATCTTATCGTTCAAGGTGGAGGGCTCTCCCGTTCGCGCATGCTGGAAAGCTTTCGTGAGGATGGGGAGAGCGTTCTCTTCGGGACTGATAGCTTCTGGACCGGTGTCGATTTGCCTGGCGAGGCCCTCTCCAGCGTGATCATCACCAGATTGCCGTTCGTGACCCCCGACCACCCCCTTACCGAAGCAAAGTTAGAGGAGATCGAGTCCGCAGGAGGCGACCCCTTTCAGACTTATTCGCTTCCCGAGGCGATCCTGAAACTCCGTCAGGGAGTCGGTCGGCTCATCCGTAGCTCTAAGGATCGGGGCTCCATCGTCATCCTGGACAGTCGTATCCTCTCCCGTCCCTACGGCAAAGCCTTCCTCAAGGCCCTTCCGGAATGCCCGATTGAAATAGCTTAGGGCGTCTTGTAGTGGAGGGAGACCAATCGCAGGGATTTATCCCTCTCCTCGAAGCTGTAGTAGTTTAGCTCAAGATTCACGGTGGGCTGACTCCATTGATAAATAATCAGCGTGTAGGTAGTTTCCTTCGGGATGTTGTCCCCTGGGGGATGTTCCTTCACCTTATTGACCAGAAGAGGGCCGGGGCCATAGCGCTCGTCGATGCGGCGTCTGGTGCGATCAAAGAAGTCGACCGTCTTCTCGGCATCCCAAGAGGGGTCGTCATATTGAAGCTCTATCTCAATAAGCGAGCTATCCTTGAAGGTGAAGAGCGACTTTTTCAGCAATTTGTCGCCGATGCTGAGTCCTTCGGCTTCCAGAACGACTTTGCCGATCGATTTCTCGGCGCAAGAGGTTTCACGGGCTTTCACCGCATGAATCATCTCGCGGACCTTGTCGATGCTGTCGCCCCACGATAAAGAATAGGGGATTTTGATTTCTTTCAGCGTCTGTTGCTGAGCAACGGCGACTCCTCCCGTTATCAGCAGGAGCGTTATCATAAAGATGATACGGAGTAGATTCATTGATGGGCCGAGTCTTCAGTAGAAGGCGACGAATGGAAAGCATCTGGGAAAACTTCAATCTTTCCTGCAGAGAGGGGAACCAATCGACCCAGTCCCGTGATCTCATAGGTGCTTGTTCCACGAGTGTCCTCGATCATGAGGCTAGCCACTCCTTCCTCGTGTCCATGAAACAGGCGGATTCTTTGTGGAGAACCAGAGTCTTTAAGCGGAACGGAAAGGAGGGGAAGTCCCTCCACTGCAAGAACACAGGCGTTTTCCTCAAGGCTCGCGCTGACTGTGAGAAGGGGGCTTTTTTCTAGCAATGCATCTCTGGCCGCGCGAACAGTTATCGTGTTTCCAGACAAGGGCATGGGTGACAATTCAAACAAGGCAAAGAGCTCTTCAGGTAGTATTGGACCATTACGGAGTTCCGAGAACGGCAGGCAGGAGATAAAGAGTGGCCCATGGACGATACCCCGGGCCGTATAATTTCCGGCCTTCACGGGTCGCCCGCGATCGTCCTTTTCATCCCAGGACATGATGAGGCCGTTCAGGCCTCCCGGAATGGATTCCATCGGCGCGTTCCGATAGAGAAGGCGGATAAGTTCCTTCCGTTCGATAAAAATTCCGAGAGTCAATGGTCCCTCCAGTTCCGGCAGCGCAACGGCAAAGGATTGATCCCCTCGTGCCTGATCAGAGCCGATCTCGGTCAGGAAGAGGCAAAGGACCAAGCACGCCGACAGAAGTGGCGGGGTGGAACTTTTGTACTGTTTCAGGAAGCCTGCTTTCATTCTTTCGAGATCCTTGAATATGATGAGGTCACTTCCCAAGCAATTTCAGAAATTCCCAAGCATTGGAAGATTCCCCTCTCGCGAACCATGTCCCCATCCATCCTAGTCACAGGAGGCGCCGGCCTTATCGGAAGTGCCGTGATTCATGCCCTCAACAATCAAGGTCAGGAAGATATCCTAGTCACCGATGTCCTCGGCAAGGATGATAAGTGGAAGAACCTCTCGCCGCTTCGCTTCGACGACTACATGCAGGCCGATGTCCTCCTTGACGTCCTAGACGAGAACCCCGATTCACTCGGCTCCATTCGGACGATCTTCCATCTCGGCGCCTGCTCGGCGACCACCGAGATCGACGCCGGATACCTGATGGAAAATAACTTCGGCTATACCAAGCGCCTCGCGCAGTGGTCGCTCCAGCGAGGCATCCGCTTTGTTTATGCGAGTTCGGCCGCCACCTATGGCGACGGAGCTCAGGGTATGGAGGATGGCACGGCTCATCTTGAGTCACTCCGCCCTCTGAATGCCTACGGCTACTCGAAGCACCTCTTTGATCTGCACGCGAGGAGCAATGGCTGGCTCGACCGGATGGCCGGGATTAAATACTTCAACGTCTTCGGCCCCAACGAAGGGCACAAGGGGGAGATGCGCAGTCTCGTCTCCAAGGCTTACGAACAGATTCTGGAGACTGGTAGGGTCCGCCTCTTCAAGAGCCATCGTCCCGACTACAGCGACGGGGAACAGGTCCGCGACTTCGTCTATGTGAAGGATGCCGTGGCCATGACGCTTCATATTGCTGACTCACCGACAGCCAACGGCCTCTTCAATATTGGCACCGGCACCCCCCGCACTTGGATAGATCTCGCGACATCGCTCTTCACGGCATTGGACCGCAAGCCGAAGATCGAGTTCATTGACATGCCGGATCATATCCGGAACCAATACCAGTATCACACTTGCGCCGATGTCAGTCGGCTTCGCGCTACCGGCTGGACCACACCCGTAACTACGCTGGAGAGTGCGGTCAGTGACTACGTCAGGAACTACCTCGTCCCGGGCAAACACCTCGGGGATGAGATGGGTTAATCACTTTGTGACTATGAATTGCATAACACATCATTCCGAAATAAATTAGCTTCCTTGTTTACTCTATCCAGCATCAGCCTGGTTGCGGCCATCGCATTGCTTTGTGCCCTCTGTTTGCGACTGAGCCGATGCGCCAGCCCCCAAAGCTGGCACGTCCAAAGGGTTGCCTATCTTTTCCTCCTGACCAGTGTTGATCGGGCGGGGCAAGCCCACTGCGGGGATTGCCCCGCCTTCCCGTCTTGGCCAGAAGAAAAATCTCCAGTAACGCGGCAATCCCT
>Ga0209829_10002151_pt1 | contig 15188 bp, 17 predicted proteins | sample C_140205_EF_Meta_FD_187311 | JGI IMG/M metagenome (GOLD analysis project Ga0209829, IMG submission 187311) | Freshwater microbial communities from Lake Croche, Canada to study carbon cycling - C_140205_EF_MetaG (SPAdes) (version 2) | ecosystem: Environmental > Aquatic > Freshwater > Lake...
ACTGCTTCCATCACCGGCCGAGTCAGCTTGTTGCCCTTGTCCGACGCCCAGTTGACCAGTGGCGCAATGGGTCCTGCGAGTGCGCCGTTGCGGTCCATTTCGGCCAGCTGGCGCTGCACGAATTCCGTGTTGCCTTTCTTGGCCTCGACAAAGCGGTGGCGCAGCATCAAGTGCGGAAAATCCAGCATGAAGGGATGCGGCGGCACGTAAGGACACTTGGTCATGAAGCACATGTCGCAAAGCGTGCAGGCTTCCACGACCGGCTTGAATTCTTCGGATTTCAGATGCTCGACATCTTCTGTCGGGCTGTTGTCGATCAAATCGAACAGGCGCGGGAAGGAATCGCACAGATTGAAGCAGCGGCGGCAGCCATGACAGATGTCAAAGACGCGGCGCATCTCGGCATCCAGCTTGGCCTCATCGGCAAAGTCCGAATCCTGCCACTTGATGATTTCTCGGGTGGGGGCACCCAGGCTGCCTTCGCCGGTCATGCGGTCCGTTCCAGAAAAGAATGGCCGCGCAAATTGCTTCGCGCGGCCATGTTCATTCGCAAAAGCCCCTTGCCCAAGCTCGGGGCGTTCCACGCTCGAAATGGTCCACTGGACCATTTCGCCCGCTTGCGCGGTCGCGTCTCACTACTTGCCCAGAGTGTCGAGCGCCTTCTGGAAGCGGCCGGCATGGGACTTTTCGGCCTTGGCCAGGGTCTCGAACCAGTCGGCGATTTCGTCAAAGCCTTCGGTGCGCGCGGTCTTGGCCATGCCCGGATACATGTCGGTATATTCGTGGGTCTCGCCCGCGATGGAGGCCTTGAGGTTGGCGTCGGTGGCGCCAATCGGCTCGCCGGTCGCCGGATCGCCCACTTCTTCCAGATATTCCAGATGGCCATGGGCGTGGCCGGTTTCGCCTTCCGCGGTGGAACGGAACACGGCGGCAACGTCATTGTGACCTTCCACGTCGGCCTTCTGCGCGAAGTAGAGATAGCGGCGGTTGGCCTGGCTTTCGCCGGCAAAGGCCTCTTTCAGGTTTTCCCAGGTCTTGGTGTTCTTGAGTGCGGGCATATGCGCCTCCTGTGGTGAAAAAATCCGGCGCGAGATTGGCCCCGCCGACAGGGCCTGTCAACGAATTAGAACAATTCTAAACTGTGAGAATGACTCGCAGGATGCGGTCAGTTTCTACGAACGCGCACCACGACATCGACGCGGTCGACGGACAGGCCGGCAGGGGGCGCCGGAACGCCCGCCACCGCTATGCTTTCGCCGGGAATGTCGATCAGCAGGCCTTCCTTTTCGACAAAGAAATGCTGGTGGTCGCCGGTGTTGGTGTCGAAATAGCTGCGCGACGCATCCACGATCACCTGGCGCAGCAGGCCTGCCTCGGTGAACTGGTGCAGGGTGTTGTAGACGGTGGCCAGCGAAACCTTAACGCCGGTCTGGGCGACCTCGTCATGCAGGCTTTCGGCCGTCACATGCCGGTCACCGCTCTGGAACAGCACACCCGCCAGTTCCACCCGCTGTCGGGTGGGACGCAGGCCGGCTTCGCGCAGGCGCGCGATGGCCTGGGCGCTGGTGTCCTTGGGTTCGCGCAAAGCTTTGGCCATGGGCCGTTTTCCTCGTACCGCGCTGCCCGCCAAATACTGTAAGGGGCGGCGGCAACCCTGCTAGACTGTGAAGGTTATATGTTAGAATCTTTCTAAGCAACAAGCTTGGCGTTTCAGAGGTAGCCCGGCCCCCTGTTTTCGGGTAGGGAACCCCCAAGGAAACGCCGTAGTTTCTAGAGTGTTTTCAAGGAAGAACCCCGCCGTGGACCAGCCGTCGCGCCCATCCAGTTATGACCTTCAGGGCCTGTTGGCCTGTGCCCGTGGTGAGTTGTTCGGGCCGGGCAATCCCCAGCTTCCGTTGCCCCCCATGCTGATGTTCGACCGCATCACCTCCATCACCGCCGATGGCGGCGAGGATGGCAAGGGCCAGATGATTGCCGAGTTCGACATCAACCCCGACCTCTGGTTCTTCAAGTGCCATTTCGAAGGCGATCCCGTGATGCCCGGGTGCCTCGGCCTGGATGCTCTGTGGCAGATGGTCGGCTTTTTCCTGGGCTGGATGGGCGGTCTTGGCCGCGGCCGCGCGCTGGGCGTGGACGAGGTGAAGTTCACCGGCATGGTGCTGCCCACCGCCAAGAAGATCACTTACATCGTCAACCTGAAGCGCGTGATCATGCGCAAGCTGGTGCTGGGCATCGCCGACGGCATCATGAAGGTGGACGGCAAGGTCATCTATGAAGCCAAGGGCCTGCGCGTTGGCCTGATCACCGACGCGGCTGCCGCCCTTGCCGCCCAGTCGGCCCCCGCCTCCGCCTGAGTTTTTCGAGGATCGCATGAGAAGAGTGGTCGTTACCGGCCTCGGTATTGTTTCCTCCATCGGCAACAATGCCGACGAAGTCACCGACAGCCTACGCAATGCGCGCTCCGGCATCGTCGCTGCGGAAGATTACATTCGCCTGGGCTTTCGCTCCCAGGTGCATGGCTCGCTGAAGATCAACCTGGATGAAGTAGTGGACCGCAGAGCACGCCGCTTCCAGGGCGACGGCGCCGGCTATTGCTGGGTGGCGATGAATCAGGCCATCGCCGATGCGGGTCTGGAAGAAAAAGACATTTCCAATCCGCGCACCGGCCTGATCGTCGGCTCGGGCGGCCCCAGCACCAAAGCCATCGTGCAGGCCGCCGACATTACCCGCCAGAACAATTCACCCAAGCGGGTCGGCCCTTTCGCGGTGCCCAAGGCAATGTCCTCGACCGTCAGCGCCAATCTCTCCACCTGGTTCAAGACCAAGGGCTACAACTATTCCATCTCTTCGGCCTGTTCGACCTCGGCCAACTGCATCGGCAACGCCTTCGAGCTGATCCAGTGGGGCAAGCAGGACATGATGTTCGCCGGCGGCGGCGAAGAACTGGACTGGACGCTCAGCGAACTGTTCGACGCCATGGGCGCCATGTCGTCCAAATACAATGCCTCGCCCGAAAGCGCCTCGCGCGCCTATGACATCGCCCGCGACGGCTTCGTCATTTCCGGCGGCGGCGGCATTTTGGTGCTGGAAGAACTGGAACATGCCAAGGCGCGCGGCGCGCGCATCCACGCCGAACTGGTGGGCTATGGCGCCACGGCAGACGGCGCCGACATGGTGGCGCCGTCGGGCGAAGGCGCGGTGCGCTGCATGCAGATGGCGCTGCAGAACATCAAGGGGCCGGTGGACTATATCAACCCGCACGCCACATCTACGCCGGTGGGCGACATTCCCGAGATCAATGCCATCAAGACGGTGTTCGGCGCCAGGACGCCGCCGATCAGTGCCACCAAGTCGCTCACCGGCCACAGCCAGGGCGCGGCCGGCGTGCATGAAGCGATCTATACGCTGCTGATGATGAAGAACAATTTCATCTGCGAAAGCGCCAATATCGTGGAACTGGATCCCGCCGTCGAAGGCGCCAACATCGTGCGCAAGCGCATCGACAACGCCACAATCAATACCGCCTTGTCCAACAGCTTCGGCTTTGGCGGTACCAATGCCAGCCTGGTGTTCCAGCGCTACGAGAAGTGATGTCCCGAAATGAAACAGAACACGCCGCGCGAGGACATCATGGCTGACGCAAAATCGGGACTGATGGCCGGCAAGCGCGGTCTGATCATGGGGGTCGCCAACGATCATTCCATCGCCTGGGGCATCGCCCAGATGCTGGCCTCCCAGGGCGCCGAGATCGCGTTTACCTATCAGGGCGACGCCCAGAAGAAGAGGCTGGGGCCACTGGCCCAGTCCATCGGCTCCTCCATCGTGCTGCCCGCAGATGTGGAAAGCGACGAACAACTCGACGCGGTTTTCACCACCCTCAAGAAGGAATGGGGCAGCATCGACTTCCTGGTGCACTCCCTGGCCTTCTCCGACCGCGATGAACTCAAGGGGCGTTATGTCGATACCTCCCGCGCCAACTTCGCCAGAAGCCTCGATATTTCCTGCTATTCCTTCACCGCCGTGGCCCAGCGGTCGGCAAAGCTCATGCCCAAGGGCGGTTCGCTGGTGACGCTGACCTATCTGGGCGCGCAGCGGGTGATGCCCAACTATAACGTCATGGGAATTGCAAAGGCGGCGCTGGAAGCCAGCGTTCGTTATCTGGCCGCCGATCTTGGCCGCGACAATATCCGGGTCAACGCCATCTCGGCCGGCCCGATGCGCACCCTGGCCGGCGCGGCGGTGGGCGATGCCCGCACCGTGTTCAAATGGAACAAGGCGCATGCCCCGCTCAAGCGCACCGTGGAACTTAACCATGTGGGCGGCGCGGCACTGTATTTGCTTAGTGACCTGGCAGGTGGTGTCACCGGCGAAATCCATTTCGTCGACTCCGGCTTCAACGTGATCGGCATGCCGCCGACCGCGGATCTGAACGGATGGACTCCGCCCGAGAATGGCCAGGAGCATCCCGATGGGCGTGCGGACACTTAAGCTTTTTTCAGCGCTGGCGCTTTGCCTGGCGTCCACTCCCGTTTTCGCAGGCTGGCAGGAGGTGGCGCATCCGGCGGATGTGGCGCGCCTTCAGCAATTGCCGCAGATCCGCGAAGAAGCCATTGCGGACGCGCAAGCTGGCGAAGGCCGCGGCGATAGGCGCGTCATTCCCCGCGTGCTGCAGCCCCAGGGCCGCGCCGTTCCGGCTTCCGTGCTGGTCGGTGACTGGCGCTGCCGCCAGTTCAAGCTGGGGCGCATGAGTTCCTACATGGTCTATGACCAGTGGTTCAGCTGCAATGTCCGTCCCGTGAATGGCGGGCTGTTGTTGCAGAAGATGAATGGCAGCCAGCGTTTCGTCGGCTTCCTGTTCCCCGCGCGTGGCGCTTGGGTTTACCTCGGTGCGTCCAGCGCCCGCGGCGAGCCCTATCACAATTATTCCGGTGCCTCGCCGGCGCTGGGCGCGCAGGTCACGCCCGACGATCAGATCGGATTGCTGTCCGGCATCGGCGACAACCACATGCGCTTGGAAATTCCTGCGATCCAGGAATCCTTGCTCGATGTCGTGGAGTTCGCCCGCTAGGCGCGCTTCTTTGCTGCCTCAGCAAAGCGCTCGAACAGATAGTGCGAGTCCATCGGCCCGGGCGACGCCTCGGGATGATACTGCACGCTGAACACATCCTTGCCATCGACCGCTATGCCGCAATTGGTGTCGTCGAACAGCGAGACATGGGTCTCCGACACGCCCTTGGGCAGGCTTTCGCGGTCCACGGTGAAGCCGTGGTTCATGGACACGATCTCCACCTTGCCGGTGGTCAGATCTTTCACGGGATGATTGGCGCCGTGATGGCCCTGCGCCATCTTGCGGGTCTTGGCGCCCAGCGCCAGGCCCAGCATCTGGTGGCCCAGGCAGATTCCGAACACCGGCGTACCGGTCTCGATCACGCCCCTGATGGTGGGAATGGCATATGCGCCCGTCGCCGCCGGATCGCCGGGGCCGTTGGACAGCAGCACGCCATGCGGCTTGTGGCGCATCACCTCTTCGGTGGTGGCGCTGGCCGGCACCACGGTGATGTCGGCGCCCATGCCCGCGAGCAGCCGCAGGATGTTCCGCTTCACGCCATAATCGATGACGGTGACGCGGAAGCTGGGCTTGCCTTCCTTGCTGTAGCCTTCGTTCCAGGCCCAGGGCATCTCGTCCCACTTGTACATCTGGCGGGAGGTGACCTCCTTGGCCAGGTCCAGGCCTTCAAGGCCCGCGAACGACTTGGCTTGTTTAATCAGCGCATCGCGATCCAACTCGCCGCCGCCCAGATTAACCACTACGCCATGGGGCATGCCCTTTTCGCGGATCAGCGACGTCAGCGCACGGGTGTCGATCCCCGCCACGGCCGGAATATTGTGCTTCTTCAGCCAGCCATCCAGCGCCAGCAGGTTGCGATAGTTGGACGGATGTTCCGCATCCGCCCGCACGATAAGACCGCGCACCACGGGCGTAATGGTCTCGATGTCTTCGTCATTGGTGCCGACAATGCCGATATGGGGGAAGGTGAAAGCCACGATCTGGCCGGCGTATGAGGGATCGGACAAAATTTCCTGGTAGCCGGTCATGGCGGTGTTGAAGCAGACCTCGCCGATCGCCGAGCCCGGCGCGCCAAAGCCGGTGCCTTCGAAGAAGGTGCCGTCCGCCAACATCAAGCCGCCGCGCGAAAATGCAGGCGCCGCGGTGGCGGCGTCGGGTTTCGAAGCGTTGGTCATGGAGGGTCCTCGGATTTGCGCGAAAATAGGGATGCCGCCCGCGCCCGTCAACCGCAACGAATCCAGCATTTTCAACGGGTTGGAATTATCCACTGATTCCAGATAGCGTCACGGCGCTTTTGAGATGAGAGATTCCATGTCCCTGCGCGCCCAGCTGACCGATGCCATGAAGGAAGCGATGAAGGCCAAGGACGCCAAGCGCCTGGCCACCGTGCGGCTGATCCTGGCGGCGCTGAAGGACCGGGACATCGCCGCGCGCAGCGAAACCAACAAGGACCTGGTGAGCGACGACGACATCCTCACCTTGCTCGCCAAGATGATCAAGCAGCGCGAGGAGTCCGCCACCGCCTTCGACGCCGGCAACCGCCCGGAGATGGCGCAGAACGAGCGCGACGAAATCACCGTCATCCGTAGCTTCATGCCCGCCCAGATGGACGAGGCGGCGATGAAGGATGCGGTGGCCAAGGTGATCGCCGAATCCGGCGCCGCCTCGATCAAGGACATGGGCAAGGTGATGGCGGTCTTGAAAGAGCGCTATGCCGGCCAGATGGATTTCAGCAAGGCGAGCGCTGCGACGAAAGACGCGCTCAGCGGCAAATAGCGCCGTTTTTAATGGTGCTGCGGTTCCAAAAGGTCCGACAGCGCCTTGCCGACCAGCGCGCCATAGGTCTTCACCGTGATGATATCGATATTGGTGAAGCTGCGCTTGTCGCGCCAATAGGCGCCCATGGCGGCGACGTTCTTTTCGCCCAGCGGCGTCATGATCAGGCTTTTGACGAAGGTCGGCAGATAGGCGTCATAAGGAATGCGCGGATCTTCGAACACATCCTCGATCACCGCGGTCTGGGCGTTCATCATTGCCCAGCCAGAAATGCAGGAGCTGAGCGGAAATCGCTGGCCCTTCCACAAGGGGCCGATGGCGTCTTCCTCGACATAGTGACAGAGGTCGCCTTCGCGCAGCACGAAGGTGATGCCGTCGCTGCCGCAGATGTCGCGGGCGGTCTGGCGTACGGTCTCGATCACGGCGACCTGGCTGCGGGCCACCCCCAGGCGCTCCCGGGCCTCTGCCAGAAGGGCGGCGCGGATCGAACTGGACTGCTCGTAGAGGGACATGCGGGGCTTCGGCGGCGAATCCCAGCCTAAGGGGGATTTTCTAAAAAATCATGCACAGGGCAGGGGCGGTTCCACGGGGCCGGAAGGGGTGATTTCCTCCCGAAAAGGCGGGTTTTCCCGTAAAGTGTCCCTATGCGCTATGGCGAAGGATTGCTGGCAGAAATCCGGCAGCGGACCGATTTGGTCGCGCTGGTGGGCCGCCGCGTCAAGCTGGTGCGCAAGGGCCGGGAAATGTGGGGCTGCTGTCCGTTCCACAACGAGAAATCGCCCAGCTTCAAGGTCAACAACGAGCGCCAATCGTACAAGTGCTTCGGCTGCGGCAAGGGCGGCGACTGCTTCAAGTGGCTGATCGAAGTCGAAGGCCTCAGCTTTCCCGAAAGCGTGGAAAAGCTGGCGAGCGAGGCTGGTGTCGAACTGCCCAAATGGTCGCCCGAAGATGAAGCGCGCGAGCAGCAGAAGAAATCGCTCTACGATGTCGTGGAACTGGCGGCGAAGTTTTATGAAACCCAGCTGTTCGAGCCGGGCGGCCGTGAGGCGCGCGAGTATCTGAAGGGCCGTGGGCTCGACAGTGCGGCGGCCAAGCAATTCCGTTTGGGTTATTCGCCAGGCGGCAATGGCACGCTGATCAAGCATCTGACCGAGCACAATGTCACCCTGGACGACATCATCGCTGCCGGTCTGGCGCGGCCCGCCGATGACGGCCGGCCGATGCGCGACTTCTTCTACAACCGCGTGATGTTTCCCATCACCGACGGGCGCAGCCGCGTGGTGGCTTTTGGGGCACGCGCATTGGAAGCCGACGCCAAGCCCAAATACATCAATACCGGCGAAACATCCCTGTTTTCCAAGGGTTCGCAGCTTTACAATTTCGCCACCGCGCGCGCCGCTGCCATCAAGGCCGGCACCATCATCGTCGCCGAAGGTTACATGGATGTGATCGCGCTGGTGCGCGCCGACTTTGCGCACAGCGTGGCGCCGCTGGGCACGGCGCTGACCGAAGACCAGCTGCATCTGCTCTGGCGCACCGCGCCCGAACCCATCCTGGCGTTCGATGGCGACGCGGCGGGATTGAAAGCGGCGCACCGCGCCGCGCATCTGGCCCTGCCGCATCTGAAGGCCGGCTACTCGCTGCGCTTTGCCTTCCTGCCGACCGGCGAAGATCCCGACAGCTACATCGCCGCCAACGGCGCCGGCGCCATGACGGTGCTGCTGGAAGCGGCGCTGCCGCTGTCGCAGCTTTTGTGGCGCGCCGAAACAGACGGCAAGGATTTCTCCACCCCCGAACGCCGCGCCGGGCTGGAGCATGCCTTGCGCGAAATCGTGAGCCACATCACCGACGCCAAGATCGCCGACTATTACCGCCGCGGCTTCGATGAGCTGGTGTTCAACAGCTTCAAGCGCCGCGCGCCCGCCCCCGCCCGCACCCCCCAGCGCCAGGCGCCGGGCTTTCAGGGCGGCGGCCGGTTCCGGGGCGACTTCAAGCCCCGCCCCCTGCCGGGCACCCCGGAGGCGGTCTCCGCCAGCGTCCAGGGGTCGGCCCTGGTCCGGTCGGGCCAGGCCGGGGCCCGCCACGCCAAGGAGATGGAACTTGGCCGACTTTTGGTTGAATCGCCCGAAATCGCGCTCGCAGAGGCTGAATCGCTGGCGAATTTGGACCTCTCGGACCCTTCGCTTGACAGGCTGCGCCACGAACTTCTAAACCTCGCCGCCTCCGGCTCCAGCCTTGAAAAAGCTGGGGTTCAAGCCCATTTCACGCGTAAGGGAATTGCCGAATTGCTGGTGCGTTTTGCCGGCTCCGCGGTCGAAGACCCCCAAGCCAGTTTTCAGCGCACCGTTGCCGACCTGCGCGAGCTGGCGGGGCACCAGACCGATGCGCGGCGCCTGCTGGAGCGCCGCAAGGCGTTCTCAGAACGGCCCGGCGACGGGCGCGGGACATAGTTAGGGTAGAACATTGACGAAAGCCTCGAAAAAGCCGGCAAAGACCATCAAGAAGCCGGCCGCGAAAGCCGCCGCTTCCAAGTCGGTGCCTGCCAAGAAATCCCTCAAGCCCGCACCCAAGGCCGCCAAGCCCGTGAAGGCTGTCGCCAAGGGCAAGGCCGTGCCCGCGCCCAAGGGCAAGCAAGCGCCTGCGAAGGCTGAGAAGCCGCTGACCAAGGCGCAACTGGCTGCCATCGCCAAAGAGGAAAAAGCAAAGGCCAAGGCCGCATTGAAGGCCGCCAAGCTGGACCCCAAGGCCGCTGCACCCGTGATCCCGGTCAAGCCGGGTTCGAAGATCCCCGCCAAGAAGCCAGGCGAAAACGAAACCCCGGGCGATGCAGACAGTCCACTGCTGGACATGTCGGATGTCGGCGTCCGCAAGATGATCGCCAAGGCGAAAGCCCGCGGCTACGTCACCTATGACGAATTGAACAAGGTGCTGCCGTCGGACAAGACCTCGTCCGAGCAGATCGAAGACACGATGGCGATGCTCAACGAGATGGGTATCAACGTCATCGAAAGCGAAGAGGCCGAGGAAGGCGAAGAGGGCGGCGCCCTGGTCGAAGCGTCCGGCAGCAAGGCGCTGGCCACCACCGCCAAGTCCGGCGAGCAGTATGACCGCACCGACGATCCGGTGCGCATGTATCTGCGCGAAATGGGTTCGGTTGAACTGCTTTCGCGCGAAGGCGAAATCGCCATCGCCAAGCGCATCGAGGCCGGCCGCGAACTGATGATCGGCGCCTTGTGCGAAAGCCCGCTGACCTTTGAAGCGCTCACCGTGTGGCGCGACGAATTGAACGAAGGCAAGGTGCTGCTGCGCGACATCATCGACCTGGAAGCCATGTATGGCGCCGGTCCTGATGGCCAGCCCGCGAATGTACCCCCGCCGGTTGGTCCCGACGGCCAGCCTCTAAACCGGCCCGATGCGGGCGGCGCCACGCCGCCGGCCGCCGAATTCAAGAAGCCCGCGCCGCCTCCGCCGCCCAAGCCAACCGAGCCCAAGGCCGAAGGCGAAGCCGCCGCCGAAGGCGGTGAAACACCCGCTGCCGATGACGGCGATGATTTCGACGATGAAGGCAATCTGCCCTTGTCGGCCATGGAAGCCGCGCTGAAGCCGCAGGTGCTGGCGTCGCTGGATTCCATCGCCGGCCTCTACAAGAAGCTGGGCAAGCTGCAGGACGCGTCGGTGGAAGCCGCGCTGGCCTCGGACGAACTGTCGACGGGCCAGGAACGCCGATTCAAGAAGCTGCGCAACGAGACCATGGATCTGGTCAAGTCGCTCAAGCTCAACAACAACCGCATCGAAGCGCTTGTCGACCAGATGTACGGCATCAATCGCCGTCTGGTCGGCCTGGAAGGCAAGCTGCTGCGCCTGGCCGAAAGCCATGGCGTGGACCGCGCCGAATTCCTGAAACAGTATTTCGGCAACGAGCTCGACCCCAACTGGGCGCGCCGCGTCGGCCGCCTGACCGGCCTGGGCTGGCACGATTTCGTCACCGACGAGCGCGACAAGATCAAGATGTTGCGCGACGAGATCCAGCAGCTGGCGCAGGAAACCCGCCAGTCGGTTTCGGAATTCCGCCGCAACGTCCAGACGGTGCAGAAGGGTGAACGCGAATCCGGCGTCGCCAAGAAGGAAATGATCGAGGCCAATCTGCGCCTCGTGATCTCCATCGCCAAGAAATACACCAACCGCGGCCTGCAGTTCCTGGACCTGATTCAGGAAGGCAATATCGGGTTGATGAAGGCGGTCGATAAGTTCGAATACCGCCGCGGCTACAAGTTCAGCACCTATGCGACCTGGTGGATTCGCCAGGCCATTACCCGCTCCATCGCCGATCAGGCGCGCACCATCCGTATCCCTGTGCACATGATCGAGACGATCAACAAGCTGGTGCGCACCTCGCGCCAGATGCTGCACGAGATCGGCCGCGAGCCCACCCCCGAAGAGCTGGCCGAACGTCTGGCCATGCCGTTGGAAAAGGTCCGCAAGGTCCTGAAGATCGCCAAGGAGCCGATCAGTCTCGAGACGCCCATCGGCGACGAGGAAGACAGCCATCTGGGCGACTTCATCCAGGACCCGAATGTGGTCCTGCCGATCGACGCCGCCATCCAGGCCAACCTGCGCGAAACCACCACCCGCGTGCTGGCGACCCTGACGCCGCGTGAGGAACGCGTGCTGCGCATGCGCTTCGGCATCGGCATGAACACCGACCACACGCTGGAAGAAGTCGGCCAGCAGTTCAGCGTCACCCGCGAGCGTATCCGCCAGATCGAAGCCAAGGCGCTGCGCAAGCTCAAGCACCCGTCGCGCTCGCGCAAACTGCGGTCGTTCCTGGACAATTAATGCTGCTCACCCTGCTCAAAGGCAAAATCCACCGCGCCACGGTGACCCAGTGCGACCTCAACTATGAGGGGTCCATCTCGGTGGACAGCGCGCTGCTGGAACGCTCCGGCATCCTGCCGCATGAACAGGTCGATGTGCTGAACATCAACAATGGCGAGCGCTTCACCACCTATGCAATTCCCGCCGCTGCCGGCTCGGGTTTGATCGGTATCAACGGCGCCGCCGCGCGTCTCGCCCAAAAGGGTGATCTTGTTATCATCGTCGCCTATGCCCGCATGGAAGAGGCCGAGGCCAAGACATTCCAGCCGCGCGTGCTGCTGGTGGATTCGAACAACAAGCCGCAGGGCCCGGCCCTGCGCATACTGGAAACCTGAGAACATATGCCTCCCCGTAAAGACGACGAAAAATTCTCCAACCGCATGGAAACCGCCGCCAAGGCGCGCGCCGAGATGCTGGCCAAGGCCAAGACCCGCGCTGAATCCGCCAAGGTCAATTTTGAAGCCAAGGCCGGTGAGCGCCTGGCCATCGCCGCCGCGCGCGAGGAGCGCGCCAAGCAGCGCGCCGAGGAAAAGCGCCTGGCCGCCATTGCCGCCGAAAAGCGCCGTGCCGAGGAAGAAGAACAGCGTCGCCGGGCCGAGATCGAGGCCAAGGCCCAGGCCGAGCGCGAGCACGAGGAACGCATCCGCGCCCAGGAAGCCCTGGAAGCGGAGCAAAAAGCCAAGCGCGACGCCCGCTATGCCGCCCGAAAGGCCGGCAAGAAAAAGGGCAGCCGTTACTAGGTGTTCTTGGGGGCGCCGCGTTTGCGCGCGGCGTCACTGCAGTGGAACTTTCAGGGTCCGCGATTTTTCCGTTCCCAATCACCCGTCCTCGAGTCTAAGCTTTTGGGCCGGTTGAGTTTTGCTCCCGCATCAAATGGCCGCCCGCGCCGAAGTTCCCGCTTCGCCCGGTCCTGTTAGAAACCGTCAAAGAGAAGGGCGATGCCGCATGGCGTTCGTGGAAGACAAGTCGTTCAAATATCCCGCCGAGGATGAGTGCCTGGTGCGCCGCCTGGGTTCGGGCGTGATCGCCGCCTGGCCGGGCCTGCCGCCCGAGGCGCGGGCCAAGATCATGGAACAGGCGCAGGTTGCCTGGGACCGGGAGCATTTCGTCTCCAAGCTCCCGGCCAAGCTGGAAGCCATCATCAAGCGTCGCGGCTGATTTTTGACCCTCCCTAAAGGGGGGAGGGTGAAGATCAGACGAACGCCGCCAGCAGCACCATGACAAGGCCCGCGATGGATGCGCCCCAGACCAGGGTGCGCACCACCGGGATGCCGGCGGCATAGACCGGCACATAGAGGACGCGCGCCCAGAAATAGATCTGCGCGCCCAGTGCCGAGTTTGCATTGGGCTTGCCCAGCACCGTCACCACCAGAACCGCCACGGCGAAATAGACGAAGGTCTCGCGGAAGTTGGCGAAGGCCCGCAGCATGCGCGCCGACAGTGGACTGACGGAGGGCGCGGGCAGGTCGCGCGCGCTCATATTGTAGGCCAGGCCTTGGTCTCTGGTAGCCAGGGCGGTGGCGACAATGAGCTGCGCCAGCCCCAGAACCACGGCCCAGCACAGCATCTGGATTTCGATCGAACCGGCGAAGATGTTCATGGCGTCCTCCCTGTTGTTATTGGTCGTTGCGATAATTGAAGCTCACGGAGATGCGCCGGCCCCGCGCGGTATTGGGTTCGACACCATGGCGCAGCCAGCTTTCCCAAAGCAGCAACATGCCGGGCTTGGGCGTCACGTCCACGAAGCTGCGGTTTTCGGGCCGCGCCTTGGCCTTGCGCAGCGGCGCCGCCATCATCATGGGCAGGCGCGGGTCCTCGAAACGGATGGCGCCGGATTTGGGCGGCACCGTTACGTAATAGGTGCCGCTGATCACCGAATGGGGATGGATGTGCGGGGTATGCACCGCGCCTTTCTCCATGACGTTGACCCACAGGCTGTCCAGCACCAGCTTGCGTCCCGCCAGATCGAACTGCAGCTCGCGGGCGAATTTCCCGACATGTCCCGAAATGGTGCGCTCCAGCTCGGCAAAGATGCTGGCCCGGCGGGGCAGGTCATTCAGCGAGGCATAGGAGGTATAGCCGCCATAACCATGGTCCCTGGACCAGCGGCGGCCCGCCAGATCCTCGACCGCAAGGCCCAGACAGGTCTGCTCCAGGCCCTGAAGCTTGGGCAGCTGCGCCTTGTAGAGCCGGGTGGGAAACAGGATCAGCGACATCGCTTTGTCTTTGTTCTGGTTAGCGAGATTTTGACCATTGGGCGGCTAAGCTTGCCGGGTTGTCAAATAGTAGAGTTGGGGGGCTCAAATGGATACCATCATGCGCGTACCAGTCACTGCCGCGGTGTTTGCCGCCATGGCCGTTCTTCTGTCCGGCTGCATCGCCTATGACGCCGCCAGCACCATGGTCAGCGCGGGTTCGTCCGTGGTGGGCGCCGGCGCTTCGGTGGTCGGCGGGGTTGGCGATGTCGTGACATCGCCGTTCGACAGCGACGAACCGAAGAAGAAATAAGCTTCTAGAATCTATCCTTGCGCGCGCGAATTTCACCGAACACGGCGACGTCGCCCGCGTGCTCCATGCCCAGCGACTTGCGGATTTCCGCACTGTCCGGCCGAAGGAAGGGATTGGTCTTCTTTTCCAGCCCCAGGGTGGACGGCACGGTGGGCTTTCCGCCGGCGCGTGCCGCATTCACATCGTTCATCCGCGCTTTCAGATCGCCATTGCCCGGCTCCAAGGTCAGCGCGAAGCGGCCGTTGCTCTGGGTATATTCATGACCGCACCAGATTTTTGTGTCGTCGGGCAGGGTCATCAGCTTGGACAGGCTGGTCCACATCATCTGCGGATCGCCTTCGAACAGGCGCCCGCAACCCAGGGTGAACAGCGTATCGCCGGTAAAGGCATTGCCGTCGATCACAAAGGTGATGGCGCCTTTGGTGTGGGCCGGCACTTCCAGCACCTGAACCTTGCGGCCGTTAAATTCCCACCCCGTGGTTTCATCCACGCCGATATCCAGCCCTGGAATGCGCGCTGCGTCCTTGCCCGGGCCGACAACCTTGGCGCCCGTCTCCTGCTTCAGGTCCAGGTTACCGCCGCAATGGTCCAGGTGATGATGGGTGTTCAGGATATGGGTCAGCTTCCACCCCGTCCGGGCCAGCGCCGCGCGCACCGGGGCGGCCTCCGACGGGTCCACGATGGCGCATTGGTCGCCGGACTTCACCAGATAGGCGTAATTGTCGGACAGGCAGGGAACAATCTCGATCTGGGTCATGAAATCTCCTTGGGCGGCGCACCTTATCAAATCCTATCGCGTGGCCAAACCGCGCGGGGGCAAAGCTGCGTCTTTGAACAACCGCCTCCAGGGCTTAGACTCTGGGTCGATGCAGGACGTGCGCGACCTCACCGCTTTTTACGACAAGCCGCTGGGCCAGTTGGCCAGGCGGGTGATCCTGCGCCATGTCGAGAATTTCTGGCC
>Ga0209829_10002152_pt1 | contig 15183 bp, 16 predicted proteins | sample C_140205_EF_Meta_FD_187311 | JGI IMG/M metagenome (GOLD analysis project Ga0209829, IMG submission 187311) | Freshwater microbial communities from Lake Croche, Canada to study carbon cycling - C_140205_EF_MetaG (SPAdes) (version 2) | ecosystem: Environmental > Aquatic > Freshwater > Lake...
TATATATATATATATATATATATATTATACCTGCATAAATAATAACATAATGGAATTTTGCACCAATGTTTGTAACCGCAAACGTAATATTGTAGATTATTGTAAATGTAAATTGGCGACAAATGTTACGTATACAAAATTAAAAACGACAGGAAATGACCCAACTACGACGCAACGATTACAATACGCCAGTTTAAGTCGACTTCGTAGAGGCGTATCATCCAGTAAAACTGATATGAATTTTCAGATGAATATATTTTAGCCATTTTCATCCATGTTTTTTTATACTGATATAATATAATACAATACATTTAGACAAATGAAACGACCAGTTAGACAAGACGACGGAACTTATCATTTGGACGGGAAGCGTTTTAAGGAATTATTTGGTTCCCGCGTTCAGGTATGGAATGGAAACGCGTACAAGACCGCTGGCAATCTCACCAAGAAGGCATTTATCATGAATAAGTGGGGACGCATTGTGTCTGAAAAAAAGAATAAGACTGCCAAGAAAGAAAAACGTCTTCAAAAATACGGATACTTTGCCCAAAAAGGAAAGTTCGGATATGTGAAACGTGCAACCAGAAAATCACGCGGTTCTCGCAAGGTAAAGGGCGGGGAGAAAGAGCAAGAGCAGGAGGAGCAAGAAAAAGAAGAATAATTATATAATTTGATTACTGCATATCATATGTAGTAATCAAAGAAATATCCAAACTCCTTCACTGACGTTCTCAGTGGGCACGTTGTGCCCACCAAGGAGTTTGGAGCGAGCCGTAGCGTCAGCGGAGGTGAGCGACTGGAACACGGTTGTGAGCGAAGTGAACAGAAGTGTTCCAGTCGGCAAACTTCGGCTAGCGCCTACGTTACGTCCACTAAACTATATCTATATTTTCAGATAAATATTTTTCAAAATAAGCTTTACTCACAACCTGTTTATGGTGTCCATGTCCAACCAATGATTTACAATAATATATATACGCGTCGTATACTGATACAACACAATTATTTAGAGAATCGGAGTCGGTATTTAGTTGGAGATTTCCGGAGACGACAGTCTGTTTGGAGCGAGCCGTAGCCACTGCGAAGCAAGGCGAAGGTGAGCGACTGAACTCCTTGGTGGGCACTTTGTGCCCACTGAGAGGCGACAGCCGAAGGAGTTCCACGTGTTTATTGTGATTTTGTGCATTCATATTATCGATTGCATTTTGAATGTCTGCATTTTTGTCCCAAAGAGAACATTTTATTTTATAAATAAATTTTTCGCGTTCAATCTCTACCATGGGGAAAAAATAAGAAATTAAATCTAAAATCTGTCGGTCGCTAATATTTAATGAACGGGCGTGTACCGGTTCAGAAACCTTAGCTGTCGCTAAAATTTCTGTGTCAAACTCCTTCGCTTCAGTTCCGAAAGCTACGGAGTTTAGTCGCTCACCTACGCTTGCGCTCCGGCTCGCTCCAGTAATTTCGTCTAGCGACGAAATGACTACGTTACGTCCGCTATTATTCGATTGGATATTTTCGGAAACGCTGCGCTGAACTGTTGAAGGCGTTTGGCACCATTGTTTATATAGCATACATATTTCGTCGATTTCAAACTCTTGTTCTTGTGTCGAGTTAACGTCTATGTATGTTATCGTTTCTTCCCAAAATGCCAAGAATTTTTGAATTGCAGGTAAATATTTACTGTAAATGCCAACAAATAAATCCAATTCTTCGTTGTATGAACCCGATAATTTTTGTATCAAAAATCCTTTCAATGTTTGTTGAAACATGATGGTTGGAAGATTTTTTGAGTCCAAAAATTGTTTCCATAAATAAAACATATTTTTCCATTGAATTTGTCCGGTTCTTTGGGTCGAAACGGAACCACTGAATCGCGCGGCGTGGTTGGTAGGAGGAGTTTGGACTGGATTGTCGATGAACATATTAGTAGGTTCGCTATTATTTAAAATTCGATTTTTAAGACGTCGTTCGCTTTCATTTATTTCATCGGTTTGGAGGCAAATGGAGGCGCTAGCCGAAGTTTGCCTGGTGGGCACTTTGTGCCCGCTTGTATAAATAGTCGAATGAATTAATATATTATTATGTATGTTCGTATCTTTTGTGGCCGTTTCCAAATATTCGCGAATAAACATATCGACCAAATCGGATTGTGTTACATTCTTTAAATAAAATACATTGGTTGTTAAAATGTCATCGTTGTTTGCATATAATACATATTCATCTGAACTATTATATCTGGTTGAATAATGACAAGCTACGCATATTAAATCGAGCGCCGAGTTCATTAATATGGAGCTCCATAAATGTTCTTGTTTTACCCCATCATTCATTTTTACCAAACGACATGAACTATATTCATGCTCATGGTATTTATATTTAAATGTGTTTGATAAATTCAGTCCAATGAATGCTTGGCTATAATTATTCAATTCCTGTATGAATTTTTTCGATGTTGGATGTACAAAATGGATTAATTCGCCATTTTTCTTAAAAATATTATCTCCCAATACTGTCAAAAAATATTTCGCTTCAGATTTCGTCTGAAATAAAGCCGGATACAGCAAATCCAATACGCTTTGGATAGTTTCCGACTCCGGAACCGTTTTTAATAAATTATTGTCTTTGATGCGTTTCATTATATTGATTTTGGTGCGTTGTTTCCATGACATCAATTGACCACCACGTGTGATTGACGATAACACATTATACAAAATATTATCCTCATTATATATTTGATAATGAACTCCGTCATAATAATAAAATTTTTCAGTAGATGCCATATAAAAATATTGATTGTGATTCAAGAACGAGTGAATAAATAAATCTTGTTCACACGTCAATTCTTCCATTCGTATTTGTCGTAGATGGTGTGTTTTTTTCATATTTTCGAATATATTTGGCAATTGATTACAAATATAAGAATGAGCTCGATTCATCATATAAGGGTCCTCGGCATATTTATTATATATTTGTTGTATAGTAATGGCGGCATCTGTAACGGACGGAATTAGCACATGTGTTGCAGTTAAGTTGAGTTCACTCGAATCGGGCTCCGTAACATTATTGGCGTATTCTGCAGAGAATGTATCTGCTGAAGCGACTGCATCATATTCGCTAATAATGGGATAATTTCCGAATTCGGAAGCATTTTCTTCCTTTTCAGCTTTCATTTATGAAAGAGACTATAAATAATAAGTAATATACAACAGATTCTAAATCCTTTTACTTATTATTAATATATTATATCGACGTAACCGTGCGGGTTTCCGACGATTCGGTTATGTTATTCGTTGCATAATCGTCTACAATGGACGCCTTTATGTATTTTGATATAATTGCATTGGTGTTTAACAATTCGTCGGTTGACATCACGGCAAACCATTGATATTTGGTTCGACTTAATATTTCTTCATCTGGAATATATATTCCATACGTTTTTGGATTTAAATCCAAAAATTCTTCTTCCATCAAATCTTCAAGCAAAACCGGTTTGCGTTTATTTGTTTTTATTCCGATTAAATCTCCTCCGACCAAATTCATTTTATTGCCTTGGATTGCAGATAGGCACCACTGTGAAACATCACCTAAAAACTCGGGTTCGCTCGAAAAATAGGGCGACTGATTTCGTCGTTTTAAATAATCAATAAATTCGCGTACCGTTTCATTATTTTTAGCGGCCCCAAACATTTTAATACTAGGCGAAAAGGTAAGTCTGTTTTTTTGTTTCATGAAATCTGTGCTGCGATTGACGCTTTCGCACATAAATGGATTACCCGACGAAATGCCATCTTTGTACATGCCCATCAAATTTTTCAAACATAAGAACGAATTGGGCACGGCCATGCCGCCATAAAAATATACCAGCTGTAACATTCCGATTTCACGCAAATGAGATTTCATTGGTTCGGCCACCGTTTTTAAATTAATATCCCAGGACGGTATCAATTTACTAAATGTTTCGTCGTCAATCAAACATATATTAAAATCATTTCCACAATGATTTATAATTGACATTATCGTAAGATGGAGATAAGGTTGATTCAAATCGGTTGAGTTTCTCGAATAAAAACTTTTCCATTTTCGCGCGTTTATTTCATTTTTTGAATGTATCCAAATTTTTGGTTTATTATATCCATATAGTGGCGATTCATTCAATAAGTATTTTTTTATCAAATCATACTCATCATTTGGTTCAAGTGATTGTTTAAATTTATTCCCAAAATAACTGGCTACTAAAACCAAACCTAACGCAAAACCGTAATGATATATATTTTTTGAATTTATCATTGTTTTAGATATTGGCTATATTTTATATAATATCTCTGGATAATTATCTGGGTAATTTATCTACCTATTTTATTAGGAAATCCCTAAAAATAAATAAAATAGTTAATGTTATACTTCGACTCATTGTATTTAATCTGTGAAGTAAACATAACATTGTTGCTTTTACATATTTGACGAACTATATTAGTAAACGAATTATATGTCATTTTCCGGTCAAGATAAAAATGCTTCGATGCAAAATAATATATTTTTAAATCGCTACAAAATGTTTCGCATAAATTATGAAATGTTAATTTTCGAAAAGCATTTATATCCACTAAATAATATTTATCGGTTTTCAAACAAATTTTGTCCAATAAATCGAAAAGCAATTCGTTAGGTATTTGTTCTCGAAAAATTTGTTTTAACATATTTATAATTATAAAAAAGGATATTATAATATATAATCATATATTTTATGAAACGACTAAATAATTTTAATGTTGTAAATATGTAAATTGTTTGTATTTTTCCTAATAAAAATTATAAATATAATTCAATTATTTTGCTCGATAAATATTTTATATAAATTATTCGAAAACAGAGCCAATTCTATAACATCTTCATGCATTTTGTGAAAAATAGTTATATATTTACATAAAAAAGGGATTATTTTATATTTTTCATCTTCATTTAATATTTCAGTCGTTTTAATGAACGTAAAAAACATATCTAAAATATCAATGACTGAATAACCATAATCGTGTATATCATATAAAATTCGAATGGCTTCGCCCAAATTTTTGGTCTTGAGCGCCGTCACATAATTATCAAACAATTGAAATGAAATATTTGTACATAATTGTTTACACAAATCGAGAGTTATCGGACTACCGTGTATATATATTTTTTCAATATTATTTATCATTGTACGGATTGAATTATCCGAAATAACCAACAAATATTTTTTGGAAGGTTCGTCTATTTCAATCTGTTCATTTTCAATTATTTTATTCATTATATTCATAAATTGTTCGTTTGTTGGCGGTTGAATTCGAATAATATGTATGCGCGATTGTATACTTTCGATTACCTTTTGAATATTTGTACATACCGAAATAAACGCGACATTGTTTTTATATTTATCAATATAATTTCGGAACACTTGTTGCCCCTGTTCGTTAATCATGTCCAAATCATCCACGATGACTAATTTTTTTTTCCCATAAATTGTGCTACACGATTGACAAAACGTTTTCATTTCATTTCGGTAATAATTGATTCCCTGTTCTTTCAAATTATTAATAAACAAAATATTATTTTCTGGTAATGTTTTGGTCTGTTTCAATCCATAATATTCTCGAATAAGCGCATATAGCAATGTAGTTTTACCTGAATTTGTATTTCCTATAAACAATATATTTAAATCATCGATTTCCAATAATGTATTTAATACAGATAAGAGTTTCTGGTCTATACAAAAATCTTTTAAAAAATATGGTTTGTATTTTGAAATAAATGTTGGACTATTCATTTTAGTGGATATGAAGACGTCGAGTTGCGCAGCAGTGAATTCACAGACACAGAATACGGAACAATAGTGAAGTATTCTGTAAGGTTTTATGTAATTGTATAAACGATAAATTTTATATTATTATTCGCGAATATCATATAAATATATCGTTTTAGATATTTCATTGATTGATTTATTTCGGTAGTTTTTGTCGTTATTATAACATGTCGAATCTCTATGAAATTTTGGGGGTACCTAAAACAGCAAACGAATCCGAAATTAAAAAAGCATATCGCGCGTTATCGCTGAAATATCATCCAGACCGAAATCCAAGCGAAGATGCTGCATCTAAAATTAGAGAAATTAACGATGCATATGAGACATTGAGCGACCCGGCTAAAAAACAACAATACGATTCGCCTTCACCATTTTCGAATATGGGCGGTGACATGAATGAATTTCCTGATATAAATAATATATTTCAAATGATGTTTGGCGGTGTGCCACATGGCATGCGTGGTGGCATGCCAGGAGGAATGCCCGGCGGCGGAGGCGGAGGCGGACCAGAAATTCGCATTTTTCACGGCGGCTCACACCCATTTATGAATGGCATGCCGCATATGTTTCAAAATATACAACAACGTCCCGCTCCTATTGTTAAAACCATACAAATATCTTTACAACAGGCATTTCAGGGTTGTTCGGCGCCGCTTGAAATTGAAAGATGGACCATCGTCAATGATATAAAATGTAGCGAGTTAGAGACTATCTATGTAACGATTCCGCCAGGAATCGATGAAAATGAAATGATTCTTTTAAAAGACCGCGGAAATGTAATAAATGAATCCATTAAGGGCGATTTAAAAATCGGAATTCAAATACAAAATAATACGCCTTTTACGCGCAACGGCGTAGATTTAATTTATAAAAAAACAGTTACGCTGAAAGAATCTCTTTGTGGATTTTCTTTTGAACTTTTACATTTAAATGGCAAAGTATTTAATTTGAATAATAGCACAAATCGCACAATAATTAAACCGAATTATAAAAAAATAATTCCGAATTTAGGAATGCAACGTGCGAATACATTTGGTAACCTGATTATTGATTTTGACGTATCATTTCCTGAAACATTGACAGACGAACAGGTTAGCGCAATTTCTACTGCACTGTCACCACCAATCGATACGAATGTATAAAATCTATATCGACAACATATAGATTTTATTATTATTATTATTATGCCGAAATTCGTTTTGTTGGAATGGCCAAATCCACAATATAAATAGAATTCTCGGTCATTACGATGTATTCCGTCTTCACTTTATAAATTTTAGCAATGGGACTTGTATATTCTTCTTCGCTTTTTACAAGCAATTTCTCTTGGTTGTCTTTGATTCCGATTAATGCAGATTTATCGAGCGAATTCGCCCAATAATCAAACATAATTGGTTTATCTTCAACAATTGATAGTTTGGCTGCATGTTGTAGAGTATCATTGTCTGGTAATCTATATCCAGTTGATGTTGTTACTGCAGTTGAAACCGAATTATTGGAAACGGCAGTTTGCGTGGGGGTCGACGTGGCGCTAACGGGTTTACTCATTTATAATAAATATAAAATATAAAATATTATTCGAATAATACTTTAAATGCTTATTAAATAAAATAACATTTGGTTTATTTATTTCCGAATACAACAGTTCTCCTAAACGAATCGTTCAACTAAAATGTTCTTATTGTAAAAATATAATATTCTAAAACTGTATAATACTAATAAAATTAAAAAAATAATATGTCAACGCCTTCTGTAATTTTGGATTCGACGAAACAAAATAAAAAAACGTCTATTGCTCACAAATCAAATATGGGGGCCATTATTTTGCAATCAAATAAAGAACTTCATCAAACAAAAGATTTATTTCGCAAATTCAACAATATTGTAATTGAATATTTAACAATAATGACTCAATCCGCCATTATAATGGAGATTGAAAAAACAAAAAGCATTGTACAAATCGGTCTAAATGCAGTCATTCATACATTTAAACTTATATTTCATTTAACGCAAAATATAAATACCACATATAGGCATTGTCAGAAGGCATGTTATTATTATTTAGAATATATTGAACAACTCAATCGTGCAACCGCCGATGTCACTAATATTTCAGACTGTACATCTAATTGTGAAGACGACTCGGCACATAATTTAAATGTTGCAATAAATAGCAACAATGTAGTTACATTTGTTTATAATAAAACAATAAATAGCATTCGTTCAGAATCAGCAAAAATAGTCAATCGGTCTGATACGAATTCTAATATTTTAACACAAGTATCTTACATTACAAACGTTTTATTAAATTGGGAAAATACATCCCTAACTACAGTTATGCAATTGAATCTATGTCAAAATTATTTATTAAAATATATATTATTGTTTACATCAGAATGCTCCGCGAATGGCATAGACGAGTCCATTTCATTAACACCCATCGCCTGTTTGGAATTAGTACAGTCAAAAATTCCCATGAATTTTGATAAATATGAAGAATTTGTAAGCATATTTTATAAACAAATACATAAATTACAAAAAGAAAATTTATATCCATCTGATACAGATTTACATAACAACTGTACCGAATTATTTTATAATCTAAATGTTAATTATTCTGAAATTTTTATGACAAAACCAGTCAAACAATTTATAAAATTATTGATTCATTCGCATATTTAGGGAATATGGAGGTGGAGCGAGCCGGAGCCACTGCGCAGCAAGGCGCAGGTGAGCGACTGAACTCCGTAGACGGTAGTCGAAGGAGTTCAAATGTAGGCGCTAGCCGAAGTTTGCCGACTGAACTCCGTAGGCGCTACAACGTGGCGTAGCATTGTCGAAGAAGTTTAGTGGACGTAACGAAGGCACTACGAAGTGGGCGTAGCATAGAAGTTACGGACACAGAAACCGTAGCTTTCGTGGATTATTGTATATATTTACATAAATGGTTTATAATTGGACTGTACATTTATCAAATTACTGGTTTTGTCACGTATTGTCGCGTCGTAATAATTTTGCGAAACCGAAATCGTTTTTTTCCTCAATTTCGTTTTTTTATTTTTAGCGCTTGGTTCTTCTGTTCCGACTGAAATGTTAGCGTATTCAACTGCCAACATGTTCCGAATAAACGCAAATATAAATCGCAATATTTTTTCCGAACAATTTCCCACAATCAAACAACTGCCGGTTCGAAAAATCATAAATGATACTTCTGTATATTTTTTATTATCGGTCAATTCACTCATTTTCATTGACCGGTCGGACCTGCTAATTTTACCATTTTGTTTTTCAAAATCAAAACCGATTTCATTGTTGAAATAAAATTTACATTTCACTCCTGGATAACTACATGGGTCATATGCAGCTTCAATACCATATGTATCGCTTCGTAAAATTTGATGTAATTTATCGCGATTTATATAATACCCGCAATTGAAATTTGAATTAATCAATACATTATCATCTTTATCGTTTTCGACAAAATTGATTGGACCATCAATGTGCGGTTGAAGCATTTGTAATATCATACCCTTTACAATATCAAACAGTCGCGTATTCAGAATCCCCGGTATTTCCAGTTTTCCGGTATTAAATACTTTGACATGGATTTCGCGAAAAGCACCGTCATATTCAAATCTAAGAATAATAGCGAAACAATTATAAAAAGCATTTTTTACTTTCCCCCTGCAATTCATAATATCTTTTCTAGACAAGCCGATTGTTATTTTTCGTTCATCCTTGAATTTAATGCGTCGTGCTGCCGGATTATCTATTTGTTTTATAATATTTTCGGTATAATAATAAACACCTTCCAATTTTGCTCGATAGTCGGCATATTCATCGGGCGTTTTGGATACAATTTTCATTTGTTTTTTTACAATACCGGACAAAGGTTTCCAATATTCCACCACAGGAATTTTCCAATAAATGTTTTGAATATCGATTGCCTGATTCAAAAACAGAACTTTGGTTTTTGTCGAAATATATAATTCGTCACATTTAGGAATGTTATTGTCCAACACGTCCGACGTTTGAATATCGATATAATCCTGACCGACATCGAGCAATCCACGTGATACCAAATTTGGACTGTCGTTCTCAATGTCGACACAATTTTTATTTGCGTTTTCAACAATTTCCGGTTGTTCGTCTTCGTTCGATTCTGATGCAAGTGAATTCAAACTCCTTCGGCTGTCGCCTCTCAGTGGGCACAAAGTGCCAACCAAGGAGTTCAGTCGCTCACCTACGACTTGCTGCGCAGTGGCTTCGGCTCGCTCCAAACTCATTCGACGATTTTGTGGAGTGTATACTGAACAGTCCAATTCACAATGTAATACATTTCCTGCCATTTTCATATCGCGTTCGAACGTAGAGGAATTTAGGTAACATGACGTCACCGAATTCGCTCCCTTATATGGTGCGCTAGGTTCCGGGCATATTTGTTTGCGTTCCGCTAATTTATCGGCGATAATGTTTTTAGTTTTATTATTATTAGATGATGTTTTATTAGTATATTTCGAATCGTGCACCACCCGTATTGCATCAGTATTAATATGTTGTTTTGTTAAATACGCCTTCCATTCATCATCAATTGATTTTGACGACGTCATGTAGTAGTGGACGTAACAAAGGCGAAGACGAAGTTACGGACACAGAAACCGTAGCTTTCGGAACGGAAGCGAAGGTTTCTGTATGTGAATAAGTCGAATTGCGTAGCACAGAATTCGCAGACACAGAATACGTAACGTTAGTGAAGTATTCTATACAGAAATATAATTATGATATGTGTTAAACGATGCAATATTTGTGATTATTATATTTGTTTTCAATTTTGTACAAATATAATTATATTATTTATTTATGTAAAATTTATTTTGTTTATTATTACTATAGCTCGCACACAAATGTCAGAATACATAAGGTTAGCGAAGCATTCTGCAAAAATAGCAATATCAACAGCAATTGATAGTAATAACGATAATGTTAAATTTCCGAATAAATCTCCTAAAAAAAATACGTTCGATTTAACTTATTCTCAAAAAAATGATTCAATTGACCGCTGTTTGCGCGCTTCATCCATGAAATTTGACCCAAATACATTTTCGGGAACACCTCCAAATAGTTTTATGGAAGATTTAACTCAAAGAATGTCGGTTTATTATTCTGATACCATGTCGGCATAATAAGATTTCATGCAAAACCCAAAATAATTTAATGTATATTCAATACGAGTATCATAATTATGCATAATTGTTTCGACAATATCTAAAAATTTAGGGCAAATTAGATTACCATAATTGCGTATAATATAATTAAAATATGTTTGAATGATATGTTTTTTATCCATATTATATTTTATACTGATTTCATGTATATATTTAACCACGGCCAATTCGTTCGCTACATAAATAGTAGCGTCAGCGAATGGTTTGGAGCGAACCGGAGTCGATGGCGCATGTGCTGAACCCGACGTTTCCAAATTGCGTTTGCCGCCACCAATAAGTAATTCATGTATTTGTTCCCATACTACATGATTTATAATGTTATTCTCCCAATTTACCAAATTTTGATTTAATTGAATGAAATTAATCATGCTACGAATGTCCGAATTATATATAATTTGAATCGTGTCAATGTCTTTGTCAGTGAGTGATAATTTTTCTTTTTCTGCAATAATTTTGATAAACGAATAAATTTCCGGTTTAGGCAGTTGATTAAATCGAATGCTAATGAATTCATTTTGTAACGACTCATCTATTTTGCTTATGTAATTACATATCAAACAAAATCTCACATTGTATGTCGATGTTTGAAGTAAAAATTTTAATGCCTGTTGTGCTGTTTTTGTCATATAATCGACTTCATCTAACACCACAAATTTAAATCCGGTTTCAAATAGATTACGCGATTTTACAAACTGATTGATTTGATTACGAATAATATCAATGCCCCTTTCGTCTGATGCGTTTAAATGTATGACTGTTCCCTTGCTACTATTATTATATCTGAATTGATATTCATTTATTAAATTAATAATCGTCGTAGTTTTGCCGGTACCAGGTGGTCCATAAAATAATAAATTGGGAAAATGTTGTTTATCGAGCACATTTTGAAATAAACTACGATTAATGGGGTCCAATACAATGTTCATAAACTTGACTGGTCTGTATTTTTCCGTCCACGGTATACCATTTTTATCTGTTTCGGTCATATCTACGTGTATACGTGTATATGAATCAATGTATCTATATTTTTTTAAAAAACATATTTTATCAAAAAAAAACAAACTCGGTTGATAAAACGTAAAATTGAATGGTCATTATATATACGATAGGTTTGACATGAATTTCACAATGTCTAATACAAATTTAGGGTCTTCGTCCAATCTGAATCAAATGGCTCCGGAAACGGTCGGCGAATTTACGGTGTTTCGACCAGAGGGATATTTAGAAATTATTCTGGGTCCCATGTTTTCTGGCAAAACGACACAACTTGTGCAAATGCATAAAAATTATACATTTATCGGTAAAAAGGTAGCTGTAATCAATTACGTGGAAGACACACGATATCATCATTCAATGTTATCGACTCACGACAAACTTATGATACCGTGTATTTTTGTAAAACATTTGGTCGACGTATGGCATAATCCCGGAAATGAATATTATCAACAAATTCATGATGCCGATGTTATTCTCATTAACGAAGGTCAGTTTTTCCAAAATTTATATGAAGTTGTGGTCGAAATGATTGATATCGAAAATAAAACCGTTTATGTATGTGGATTAGATGGCGATTTTCAACGAAATAAGTTCGGCCAAATATTGGACTTGATTCCATATTGTAATAAAGTTGTCAAATTACAATCACTTTGTTCCAAATGTAAAAATGGGAAACCTGGTATTTTCTCGCGTCGTATTACGCAAGAAAAATCGCAGGTTGTAATTGGCTCAGATAATTATAAACCATTATGTCGAAAATGCTATTTAGATATGTAAAAATCCTTTTACAATTCTACTAGCGCGTACGTTCCCAAACTCCTTCAATGACGTTACGGAGTTCAGTCGGCAAACTTCGGCTAGCGCCTACGTTTGCCTCCAATACGACTATCGTCTCCGGAAATTTCCAAAACCAAATCATCCGTTTTATTGATTTATAAAACCAAATCATCCGTTTTATTGATTTATAAAACCAAATCATCCGTTTTATTGATTTATAAAACAATATAAAGTGTTTTTTTTATTATTTCAAAACGCATTAATATGTACGATATAATGGAAACTGTGGAAGCAGAAGTGCAGATTGAACCGATTGAAAAAAAAAAACGTGGCCGACGCAAGAAAGAAATTGTGGTCGAACAAAATAATATTCAAATGGTAATCGAAGAATCTATTGATAATGTAGAAACCCTACAAGAATCAATTGGTCAAGTTGCTAAAAAACGCGGAAGAAAACCCAAGGGTGGGAAATTAATAGTAAAGCAACCTGAACAAAATATGTATTTAAATCAGATTGCAAATATTATTTTACATTTAAAATGTTCATTGAGTGATTTAAATGAATATAATACCAATTTAAATAAAATGGTAACAAATCCAATGAATTATAATCCAGAAGTTCCTCCCGACATTCTTACATATAATGAAGAAGAAGATAAACAATCATTTTTTGTTTATAATAATAAAAACGCGGCAGAATCAGATGAAATGGGTAATTTTCCAGAGACAATAGTCGTCGGAAAACTATTAAATTCTGGTGGTTTTCCTACGTCGAAGGAAATTGTGAATAATAATAATAATAATAATAATAATAATAATAAACAAAATACAGCCGATTCACATCAAGCCGTACATTATGCCTACAATGAATCGAATGTAAAATTGTCAGGCAATCAACCATATATATGTCAATCGTGTAATAAACCCGCGGAAATAAATCCAGACGATGAAACAGGCGATGGTGATGAAAATGTCAGCATAAAAGATATTAATTATAAATTAAAAAAATTGAAAATTAGTCTATACAAAAACGCGATTCAAGATAAAAAATCGGCATGTTTTTGGTGTACATACGAATTCGATAATCCACCTTGTTATATCCCCAAATACGAAATGGATAGCACTATACATGGATATGGATCATTTTGTAGACCTGAATGCGCAGTTGCGTATTTAATGAAAGAAAATATTGACGATTCTGCAAAATTCGAACGGTACCATTTATTAAATCAAATATATAGTAAGGTCTATAATTTTAAGAAAAATATCAAACCTGCCCCCAACCCGTATTATTTATTGGATAAATTCTACGGCAATTTGTCTATACAAGAATACCGAAAATTATTGAAAACCGAGCATATGTTGTTAGTAATAGATAAACCATTGACGCGAATCTTGCCAGAATTACACGAAGACAATGAAGACATTGTTCTGAATGTATATGGAGGAAACAAGAATTCAAATGGAAACACTACCGGAATTTACAAAGTAAAACGTCAAAGTGAAAAACAAGTGGGTCCAACAAAAAATAGTATCATGCGCAATAAATTCGGATTGGCGCCATAATAATAAATAAAAATAAAACACGGTGTTATTTTTATTTTCCTGTTTGCTGGAATCGAACCGGCGACCATTTGATGCCCGAAATTATAACCACTACAGTCAAACGCTCTACCAACTGAGCTAAAACAGGACACGCTTGCACACCCACCCACCAATATAATCACACGCAGTTCTTTATATTGGTTACAGTATAAATAATATTATTAAATTGTTATTAGAATATATATATGTCATCGGAATCGAATATAATAAGAAACCGTAGTTATGATTTTGGGAGATTGGAGCGAACTGAAGGCACTGCGCAGCTAGGCGAAGGTGTGCCTGAAACAATTGTTGTAGGAAATCAAGATTTATCAAGCCAAATGGTGGTTTATAAATATGTAAAAGCCAAGTGTATTTATTTATTTGTCTTAATTAGTTTGCTTGGCTTATGCCAATTGGCAGTATTGCCGAATATTCATCGAATTTTTGATTTGATTATGATACCACAGATACCGGCGATACCACAGATACCGGCGATACCACAGATACCGGCGATACCGTCAATGCCATATATACCGGCTCTTCCGCCATTGCACGACATAAACTCACCTCCGTTTACGCTCTCAGTGGGCACTACGTACCCGCCAAGTGGTTCGCCTTTGGCGAACAACCTGCTCGCTCCAGACCCAACGTCCGTAATAAGGCTTCAACAGTTGCTTGATTTGTTTATAAACAGTTTATACAAATCAATATAAAGAATACGTGAGTATTTACAGTAGCAGGAATAAAACAATCCTATAA
>Ga0209829_10002154_pt1 | contig 15181 bp, 14 predicted proteins | sample C_140205_EF_Meta_FD_187311 | JGI IMG/M metagenome (GOLD analysis project Ga0209829, IMG submission 187311) | Freshwater microbial communities from Lake Croche, Canada to study carbon cycling - C_140205_EF_MetaG (SPAdes) (version 2) | ecosystem: Environmental > Aquatic > Freshwater > Lake...
CTGGTGGCTTGAAGGTTTTTTGGCGGGGGTGCGGGACGAATCCTGTGGCGGATCTCCTTGCGGGATGTCAAGCGGCTCCCGATTTTTCGGGCCGGGTTTCGCATTGAAGCATCCCATTCCGTCTTTTTCCCGACCCATGTTGGCAGCCTGAATGAAAGGCAGGGAGGGGCTGTTTTTGCTGCGCAAGAAAACTTGTCTTTATTGGAGGGGCATATTCCGGACGCGGCGGGTAATGCGGTGGTTTTTTCGGCCGGTTTTGTTCCGTGTTTTAATCGGCAAAACGGGGCTGGGTCACCCGGTGCGATTCGGATCCTCTGGAAACGTTCCGTAAAAAGTCACGGCGCTCATTTTGTTGCGGTTTTCCAACTCGTTTTTTCAAAGGACACATTCTTTTTGCAGGCAACCGCACGATTCTATTAAAAGGGGTGTTTTGTCTCACGCGAAGAATTATCCCGGCCGGGTGGATTTGCAGCATGGCGTCGGCGTCTGTCTGTAAAAATACGCAGCCGGGGCTGGATAGGAGTGGAGCGTTTTCACATGGCCTGGGTCAACCGCATGGCCGACCAACCGCTGGCTGTCTATGACGGTCTGCTTCCCGAGACGTTGGTTGGGGCCCAAGTGCGCGGTGGGGTGCCTCTGGGGTCGATGAAGTTCAACTATGCCGCCTTTGCCGCCAATGCTCCGTCCCTTAACACGGACACCAATGGAGGTTCGGCTCTGGGGACTTTGGCCTTCGACAACTTCGACAACGGCAACGGCAATTTTGTCGGGGGCGGACACCTTGGTTTCCTTCCCATTCCGGAACTTGAGCTGGGCTATGGATTGATCTACGGCGGAGTAGGAAGCGCCGAGACCCCCGCCAACGCGTTTTTGCAGTCGGCAGACCTCAACTTTGTGAAAGACTCCGCCGCGCTGCGTGGCAGCTTGCGGCTCAGCGCCCAGTGGGTCTGGTCGGCCGTGGATCATGTGGATTACGGCGCTGCAGGCAGCTTTGACAACAAGAGGGACGGTGGCTACTCCCAAATTTCCTATCGGCCCACCAAGTGGGGAAGCCCCGTGCTGGCCCGCTTTGAACCGGTTTTCCGGTTCGATATTCTGAATCAGAAGAACACGCCAGCGGCATATGACGAGTGGCGCTACACCCTGGGTTTGAACTACTGGTTTGGAGCCATGACGGTGGCTAAAATCGGCTATGAGTTTGATCAGCGCGATGGTGACACGGCCCACAATGCCGTGATGGTGCAGTTTGCCACAGGGTTTTAATTTAAGGACGGCAACCAATGAAAAAAATCCATTATCTTATTTGCGGTAGTCTCGCTCTGGCAGGAGCCGCCCTGCTTTTGGCCGGTTGCGCGGCCACTTCCAATCAAGCCAACGGCGCGCGGCTCTGGTCGCAAAACTGCAGTCGCTGCCACAACAACCGTTCGCCGGCCTCCTATAGTCAGGCCCAGTGGGAGGTGTCCATGATGCACATGCGACTACGCGCCAATCTTACAGGGAATGAGTACAGGGCCATCTTGGATTTCCTTCAAACAGCGAGCAAATGATCGATTAGCCAGCAACTGGCAACCCTTCGCGGTGCGGCTGCTGGAGCAGGCTCTCCATGCCCTTCGCCGCCTTTGTCAGGTTCTGTCAATCTCACCCTGCCGATCAAAGCCACCATGAGGAAAACCAGCAGCTAAGTCTCCCGACAGCCGCTCTACTAAGTTCGCCTCAGACTTTCTCACTCCCGCAGGGCTGTAAATCGGTCCTTGAATGGAAATTTGTCGCTGGGTTTCTTTCTAACCAAAGCACAGGAGCTTTTCCATCGGCCGTGTTGGAAACCGCGTTCGATGGTTGGTTTAACGACTTGATCTGAGAGGTTCCATCCCGGATTAATAGGGTTGATGCAACAGTTCCTTCTTTTTTTGGCGACCGGTTTGCTGCTGGTAAACACGGAGCGATCCAGTGCCGCGGATGCCCTTTCCACCAATGCCGGGTCACTTAATGGCCGCCTGATCACTGACGCCCAAGGTCATTCGCTCCGGCGCGCGCCCACCGGGCACATATCGAATTACGATGAATCCAAAGCGGGCGGCTATACCCTGCCGGATCCTCTGATGCTGTTAAATGGCCGACCGGTGCGCGATGCGGGCACTTGGATCCGGTTGCGTCGGCCGGAAATACTCAAGCTCTACGAGACCGAAGTGTTTGGTCGTGTTCCGGACTCTGCGCCGAAGATGCGATTTGAAGTCAGCCGGGTTGTGACCAACGCGCTGGCAGGCAGGGCCATCCGCAAGAATATTACGGCCAGAATTGGATCCCAACCCGACGCCCCCGAGGTGAAGCTGGTTCTTTACCTGCCCGCCAAGGTCGCCGCCCCGGTTCCAGTGTTGCTGCAGATGCTCTTTCGGGATCCGCCTGAGCAGCCCACCTGGAATGATGAAACCGGACCTGTCACCAATCTGCTGGCGCACGGCTATGCTTATGCCGCTTTTCGATACACGCAGATTGAAGGGGATTCGCGCAGCAATAATGTCTCCTTGGTCCGGCGGCTGGCTTTGGCACAGGGGCAGGCTCAGCCGGGGCCCGGAGAATGGGGCACGATCACCGCCTGGGCTTGGGGGGCAAGCCAGATGCTCAATTATCTGGAGACGGATCCGGCCGTGGACGCGAAGCGGGTGGGATTGATCGGCCACTCACGACTCGGAAAGACGGCACTCTGGGCCGGCGCACGCGATCCTCGGTTTGCTTTGGTATTCGCCAGTTGTTCCGGCGAGATGGGGGCGTCGCTCTCCCGCCGCGACTTCGGGGAGAGCCTGGATGATGTGATCGCGAGTTTTCCGCGCTGGTTTGTGGCCGGGTTCGAAAAATATTCCGCACGCTGGAACGATGTCCCGGTGGATTCGCACATGATCATCGCGCTGCAGGCGCCGCGGCCTGTGTTCATCACGGGAGGCACGGAGGATTTATGGGCTGATCCCCGGGGGCAGTTTCTTGCCGAGGTTGCCGCCGGGCCTGTCTACCGGCTTCTGGGCAAAGGGGATCTGGGCACAACCGAGATGCCGACCGACACGCCCCTGATCCAAGGCAGTCTGGGATTCCATCTGCATACTGGCGGACACGGGATCAGTGCGGCGGATTGGGAGGCCTTTGTGGCCTTTGCGGACAGGCATTGGCTTGATTGGCGTTAACGGGAGCAGTCAAAGGTTTTGGAGAGAGGACCAGCCACTCTTTTTTCGGGCTCAATCAAAGAGGTGCTCCGGTTCATATGAGGTGTTAGGGCAAATGATCTGCAAATTTATTTTCAGGATTTTCAGGAGCAGTCGTTTGATCCACAGCCAGGCTCCCTTCGGCATTTTAACTGCAGAGCCGGATTGGGAAACCAACCCCGGATTTCTCATCTGTCCAGCGCGGTTCAACAACGAGGTTTTTTTTGGGTGGTGTGCTCCGCCAATAAGCCGGGGTGTGCGGCCGTGAACGGCCTTTTTCGGGTCCTTATCTTCGGGTGTGGAAGCCTTGATGTTGGGCTGTTTTTTTAGAATGGTATATCTGTGTTTCCGTGCAACCATTTAAACCGATATGCTTGACCCCGCCGCCAGTCAGTATCAGGACGATTCCGGTCGCGACTATCACGAACACAAACGGGCCCTGCACCCGGAGGCATTGGAGTGGGTGCTGGCGTTGCGGGCGGAGAAGCTACAGCCGCACGTGCGGCCGGCTGATGTTGTGTTTGAGCTGGGGGTGGGTTCGGGCTGGAATCTGGCCCGGCTTCGTTGCGCCAGGCGCATAGGGAGTGACGCCGCGTTGTTTTTGGCCCGGCGGGTTGCAGCGCACGGTATTGAATTCGTCGCGGGCATGGAGTCCGTGCCGGACGCCATGGCGGATGTGGTGCTTTGCCATCATACCCTTGAGCACCTGCTTGCGCCGGTGGAGGCGCTGCGGCAGGTGGCCCGAATTCTAAAGCCTGGCGGCAAGCTGGTCCTGCATGTGCCTTGGGAACGTGAACGCCGTTACGCCCGATTCAAGCCGGGCGATCCCAACCGCCACCTCCACATTTGGAACGCGCAGAGCCTGGGGAATCTCGTCAGTCTGCTGGGCTATCAGATCGAGTCGGTTGGGGTGCGGCGCTACGGCTACGATCGGTTCGCCGCCAATCTGGCGGTGCGGATCCGGGCCGGGCAATGGGGTTACCGGGTGGGTCGCCGGGTTCTGGTTGCGTTGCGCCCGCTTTGGGAAGTGGAGTTGGTGGCGCTGCGGCAGTCTGGAGTGCAGGGCTGAGGATGGCAGGGCGCGAGTCTCTCGGAGGGGTCCAGCCCAACGGTGCGGTTTTTAGTCCCTTGACCGCTGGCTTGGAAGGCCTTATATAAAGGCCAGTCCACGTTGCACCCGGCAATGCAAAACCATAAAAACATTATGACACTCACAAAAAGAGATTTGGTCATTCGCATCAGCGAGGAGACCGGAAAAACACAACAAGAGATTCTCAAAATTATTCAATCCACCCTGGACTATATTCGCCAAGGGTTGGCCAAGGGGGACAAGGTTGAGTTGCGCAATTTCGGCGTGTTCGAGGTGAAAGTCCGCAAGGCCCGCGTTGGACGCAATCCCAACGCCCCGGAGACTGATGTGCCCATCCCGCCCCGGTCCGTGGTGAAATTCAAGGCAGGCAAGCAAATGCGCGGCCAAGTGCTCAAGCTGGGTTCTAAATCTTCCGCCCGCGGACGCTGACACCGCAGTCCGCTTCTGCCGCGGCGCCGAGCCGACATTCCATGCGAATGACCCACTCATTGGCCAGCCGTTTGGCGGCTGTTCTTGGATTGTTTGCGGTTGCTTTGGGTGCGTTTGGTGCGCATGGGCTCAAGGAGGTTCTTGCCCGCAACCAAACGACGGCCATATGGGAGAAAGCCGTTTTTTATAATGCTATTCATGCCGTGATGCTTTTCCTCCTTGCCGGTCGCAAGCCTTTGACCGCCGGCCCATGCTTCTGTTTTCTCATCGGCATTATCCTTTTCTCCGGGTCGCTTTACCTGATGGCACTGACTAACGTCCGATGGCTCGGCGCAATCACCCCCTTGGGCGGGGCTGGTTTTCTTGCGGGTTGGTTCTGGCTGGCCCTCGCAAAAGGCAAAGAACCGGGCTGAATGCGTTGCGGAGCTGCTTGGCATCCGCGGCTGTCATTCCAAGCTCCGGCCCGGCGCCCGGTTCAGGGCAAACGAATCAATGGATTTTGGAAAGGCAGCCGTTGATCCTTTGAATGAAGTGCTTTAGTCAGGGTGAATTCCCTTTTGACTCTTCGGTTCTCATTGTTCCCTCCTCATATCAACTGCGGCTTGCGAAGGGCCGCCGGTCAAGCCGGTTGTCACGCAGGGGATCCCCCCCGACTGGATCAAACGGTTCACGAACGGAAACCGGATGTGCTTACGGCTATTGCTCCGCAGGCGGTGCTTGGAGAGCCGGCTTTAATGTCCAAGTCTGCAGGCGGGCCTGTTCCATGAGCGCAGGAGCTTGGAAACCGGCTCTGTGAATGATCCATCCCCCGAAGAGGTCGGGGGTGTCCGAGGCCGCCTGTTTTTCCGGAATGATGCAGGCGTGTTCTCCCAGCGGGATGGTTTCCGAGGACGGGAGCTTGCCGGTTCTGCGGTGGAAATCCCACGCGTGAGCCAAAGCCAGCAGGAAATCGGCAGGTGCCACGGCCCGGGCACCGATAAACACGCGGGCCGGAATGCGGTGCTGGGTGGAAAGGAATTGATACACTTCGCGGATGGTATCCCGCAGAGCAAACCCGGTGATGTTGGTTGCGGTATCGTTTGACATGGGCGGCTTGGCATCGGGTCCCATCAGGGCGGAGGTTTTGAGCGGAAAAATCAGCCGGTGCCCGGCACCGGTCTCGTGAATCGCGTCTGTCAACAACTCGAATTGGTCCGCCAGTGAATAGGAACGCGGGCCGATGGAAATGATGTCCAGCCCTTGCCGGCGGCTTGAGCCGATCCGCTCCGTTATTTGGTCCAAATCGCCTGATGGAGCACCTTCGGTGCGGGTCCGGTCCGGATAGAGCAGGGGTAGATCGCTTGCGGTGATCCAGCGGATTCCCGGGATGGTGAGGACGGAGTCGAGGTAGTCGGAGAAGAGCCGGAATGCGCCGTCGGTTTCCGCGGCGCTGCGTTGGGGTGGGGCTTTCCAGTTTTCGCGGGGAGGGTTGGCACCATGGGAGAAGTTGAAGGCGTCCCAAAACTCCTTATGTATCCATTCGCAGGGATGATAGTAGCTGCTCATCAACCCGCCGCCTTCGCGGCTGAGGCGGCCGGCGATCTCGGCGAATTTCTGCCTGGCCGGTTCGACTGCGGCCGGGTCATGCAGTTTAAGGCGGGTGAAATTCGAGCCCATCCCATAGACATTCAAGGCCCCGGCATACCAAAAGGGGCGCTGGTTTAACCCGATTTGCTTGCCGACATCAACGTAACAAGGCACCCCATGCGGCGCGATGCCGATGGCGGGAAGGGCGGCGATGGCTTGGGGGCCCCACGACGAGCCGGGCTGGCCGTAGCAGGAAAGAGTTTCGAGTCCGAAAATACGGCGGACATCCGCCGCCCCGCCGCCTTCCCGGCAGATGAATTCCGCAATCCCATCCAGCCAACCGCACTCCGCCAGATACTCCGTCGGCGTGGGATGGACCGAGTGAAGGTTGGAGTGGTAGCCGATGTCATGGCGTTTGAGCGCGGAGATGACATCCTGGCGGCCGCGTTGTTCCAGGACGCGCGCCTTTTCCCCGACGATTTTGAACGTGGCCCGGATATTCTTGGCGGTGAGCAACTGGCAGAGCCGCAGCGTCGCGTCATCGTCCCCGGGTGAGAGGTAATCTTCGGTGTCGAAAAAGAGCAGGACGTTGATTGCAGGTCGGGCTTCTGCGGCAGAGGCCAGAGGCGCAAGCGGGAGGAGGGTGAAAAGGAGCAGCCACCAAAGATGATGCGATTCAAGGGATGACGGGCCTGAGCCGGACATGCGCTGTGGGAGTTCAAGGGGCATGGGACCCGCATCCGGCCCGGAGATTTCCGGCACACCGGGCTGGGAGATGGGTGGAACCGGGGGGGCCTGTGCAAGGGATGAGTTCAAGATTTGAGGATTGGGCGGTTGTGGGAAATCACAGGGTTTGTCCCGGGGATTCCATTTGATCTTCAGGCAAGCAAGTTTGAGATGATTTTGCCCTCCACATCGGTAAGCCGGAACCGGCGGCCCTGATGGAGAAAGTTCAAACGCTCATGATCCACACCGAGCAGGCGCAGCATGGTTGCATGCAGATCGTGCACATGAACGCCATCGGTGGCCACGTTGTAGCTGAAGTCATCCGTCTCGCCGTGGACCAGTCCGGGTTTGACGCCGCCGCCGGCCATCCAAGCCGAGAAACAGCGTGGGTGATGGTCGCGCCCATAGTTGTCGAGGCTGATTTTGCCCTGCGAATAACTGGTTCGCCCGAACTCGCCGCTCCAGACCACCAGCGTTTCATCGAGCATGCCCCGCTCTTTGAGGTCCGTAATGAGCGCCGCCGCCGCCTGATCGGTTTCGCGGCACTGAACCGAGATGCCGTGGGGCAGGTCGCCGTGTTGGTCCCAGCCCTGATGGTAAAGCTGGATGAATTTGACGCCTTTCTCGGCCAGTCGCCGGGCGAGCAGGCAGTTGGCGGCGAAAGTTCCCGGCTTTTTCGAATCCGGGCCGTATAGGTCGAACGTCGCGGGTTTTTCCTTCGAAAAATCCATGACGCCCGGGACGCTGGTTTGCATCCGGTAAGCCATTTCGTATTGGGCGATGCGGGCATCCATTCCGGTTTCGCCGGCTTTTTCCGCGGTGTGTTGATGGAGTTCGTTCAAGCGATCAAGCATGAGCCGGCGGCTGGCGGGTGTCACGCCGCCGGGATTGTTTAGATAGAGAACCGGTTCCGCACCGCTGCTGAACTGCACGCCCTGATATTGAGAGGGAAGAAACCCGCTGCCCCAGAGCCGCGAGTAGAGAGGCTGGTCAATCTTGCCCGGCGTTATCAACACCACAAAAGAAGGCAGATTTTGGTTGTCGCTGCCCAGTCCGTAGTGGATCCAAGACCCGATGCTGGGCCGGCCCGAAATCTGGGAGCCGGTCTGCAGAAAGGTGATGGCCGGGTCGTGGTTGATCGCTTCGCTGTAGAGGGAGCGGATGATGCATAGGTCGTCGACGACCTTGGCGGTGTGGGGGAGGAGTTCGCTTACCCAGGCTCCATTGCGCCCGTGTTGGCTGAACTTGAATTTCGATCCGGCCAAGGGCAGCGAGGATTGGTTGCCCGACATGCCGGTGAGGCGCTGGCCCTGACGCACAGAATCGGGCAGCTCCTGGCCATGGCGCTGATTGAGCACCGGCTTGTAGTCGAAGGTTTCAATCTGAGAGGGGCCTCCCGCCATGAAGAGATAAATGACCCGTTTGGCTTTGGCGGGGAAATGCAGCTGACCATTGAGGATCCCGCGTTCTGGTGCGGGCGGCGGCGAGGCGAGCAGTCGGCCCGGGGCAATCAGATTGGCCAAGGCGATGCCGCCCAGCCCCATGCCGAAGCTGTTCAGGAATCCGCGTCGGGTCAGTCCGGCGGCGGGCAGTGGACCGGTGCAAATGTGTTGGTTCATAGCTTGATCTTTATCGTTCCATGACAAACTCGTCGAAGTTCATGATGGCATTGACCAGGGTTGTCATCGCTGCGGAATCGGCGGATGCCAGGAGCGGGTCGGGCTTGGAATCTCCGGTGGCCAGAAGTTTGGCGGCGCTGTCGGAGTCTTTTGCGAAGAGCTCCTTTTGCTCCTTGAGCAGCTGAAGGAGGATTCTCAGTTCGGTGCCATCGGGAGCGCGTCCGGTGAGCCGGCGGAAGGCTTCATTGACCCGCGCCGGGGGATCGGAGGGGAAGGATTTCAGGAGTCTTTCGCCCAGCACGCGCGAGGCCTCCACGAACTGCGGATCGTTGAGCAGCACCAAGGCCTGCAGCGGAGTGGTGGTGGTTTCGCGTTTGGCCGTGCAAACCTCGCGCGAGGTGGCGTCGAAAGTGAGCATTGAAGGCGGCGGGGCGGTGCGCTTGATGTAGGTGTAGAGGCTGCGACGATACAGACTGTCGCCCTTGTCCTGGGAATATCGGCCGCCGGTGCCCGAGGATTCCCAGAGGCCGGCGGGTTGGTAGGGCTTGACGCTTGGTCCGCCCAAGGCGGGGTTGAGCAGGCCGCTGGCGGCCAGAGCGCCGTCGCGGATCTGTTCGGCCTGGAGCCGGTGCGCCGGCCAATGGGCAAGGAGCAGGTTTTCAGGGTCGCGTTCCAGACCCAGACGCGAGGCTTGGGCGGATTGGCGGTAGGTTGCGGAACTGACGATCAGGCGGTGGAGTTCCTTGACATCCCAGTGGTGGTCCATGAACCAGCCGGCCATCCAGTCGAGCAGTTCGGGGTGAGTGGGGAGTTTGCCTTGGCTACCGAAATCGTCCGCCGTGGCGACCAGGCCGCGGCCAAAGTGCATGCGCCAGATTCGATTCACGATGACGCGGGCGGTGAGCGGGTTTTTTCGGTCCACGAGCCATTTGGCCAGACCCAGACGGTTGCGGGGCGCGCCGCCGGGAAAAGGCGGGAGGCAGGCCGGGGTGGTGCGCTCCACCGGTTCGGCGGGGGCGTCATAGGCGCCGCGCTTGAGCAGGAAAGTCGGGCGGGCTTGTGGCATTTCCTCCATCGCCATGATCTCCCTGACATCGTTGATGAGCGTGTTTTCCTCAAGGCGGATTTTTTCCAAGTCTCTCCGGGCCGCTTGGAACGGGGCGCAATGGCGGGCGAGGAAATAATCCAGCGTGGGTGCCGGCGGGTTGGGTTGGGACAGTGACTGGATTTCCGGGGCCGTCAGGCAGGTGTTGAATATCTGGAGGTCGTCGATCAGTCCGTTTTTGAAGCCTTTGTCGCGAAAACGGGCCCCGAGCGTAAGCCGGATATTGCCCGTTTCGCCGTCCCCCCATTCACCGCGATGCAGGATGTCTTTGTAGAGATGATCGCGGACCACTTCGGTTTCCATCGGGGCGCCGTTGCAGTAAATACGGATGCCCGCCGCGCGGCTTGAGCCGTCATAGGTAATACTGATGCTTGACCATTGGTTGGTTGGCAGGGCCAGATTGGCGCGCACGGCGATGGCGTTGCCTGGCCAGAAGTGTATCAGGCCGAAGAAGGGGCGTCCGTGATCCAATACGAGTTCGTAGCCTCGGCTGCCGGAGTCGGTCCATGCCCGGGAATGGTGCAGCACGACAGCGCGGTCTTGACGTTCAAGCGGGTTGAGCCGGAGGTGGAAGGAGAAGGAATCGGCGCGTCCGAAATGGGCGCCTTGGCTGCAGACAACCTGATTGTCCCCGTTAAACTGCAGGGCGAAGTTTTTGTTGGTGGGTCCCTGCGTAGAGCCGGCTCCAAGAGCCACGAGCAGAGGGCTGTCTTCGAGCCGGGCGGTGTTGCTGGAGAGCAGATCCGGGGTGTGGTTGTTGGTGATGAAGTTGAATGCGAAGTGGGCTTGGGGGGCGGGTGGGGCGACCTTGCCACCGTTTTCAAGCCAGAGCTGGAAGGGGCGTTGAGCCGCGAGCCTGGTTTTTTTGATGATGCGTTCAGCCTGCTCCAGCCGGGCTTTCAGAGCGTTCTCTTGTTTTTCCTTGTCCTGCGGCCAGAGCAGCAGAGTCGGGGTCGGGGTGGCACGGGTGAAATGAGGGTAGAGCCCCGACTCGTCGATACTGTTGAAAAAGGCGGTGATGGAATAATAGTCGCGCTGTTTGATTGGATCGTATTTGTGATCGTGGCAGCGGGCGCAGCCCAAGGTCAGCCCGAGCATGGCGGTGCCGAAGGTGTTCACCCGGTCGGAGACATATTCCGCGCGGAACTCCTCCTCGATGCTGCCGCCTTCGTTGGTCTGGCGGTGCAGGCGGTTGAAGGCGGTTGCCAGGTGCTGGTCGCGCGTTGCGTTGGGCAAGAGGTCGCCCGCGACCTGCCAGGTCAGGAACTGGTCGTAGGGGAGGTTTTGGTTGAAAGAGCGGATGACCCAGTCGCGCCAGGGCGAAAGGTCGCGTTCCACATCCGACTGGTAACCGTAGGTGTCGGCGTAGCGGGCCAAGTCCAGCCAATCCACGGCCATGCGCTCGCCATAGGCTTGGGAATTTAAATACCGGTCGATGGCCCGGTCCCAAGCGTTGGTGGCAGGATCCGCGAGAAACAAGTCCAGTTCGGCCAGGCTCGGGGGCAGACCGGTCAGATCGAGGGCGAGCCGGCGCAGCTGGGTTCCGCGATTGGCCTCGGGTGCGGGGGAAAGACCCAAGGGGATCAGTTTGGCCTGCACAAACGCATCCACGGGATTCGGGAACCCTTTTTTGTTTTGGACGCGGGGCACGGCGACCTTTTCAACCGGGATCAAGGACCAATGCGACTTGAATTCGGCCCCCTGAGCCACCCAGCGGCGAAGTTGGTCCTTTTCGGTTGGAGTGAGAGTGAGCTGTGAGTCGGGCGGCGGCATGATCTCCTCCGGGTCGGTGGAGAAAATGCGGCGGATCAGCTCGCTGCGGCGGGTGTCGCCCGGGTGGACGACCGCCAAGCGCCCAGGGAGTTTCTTGAACATTCCTTCTGGGGAATCGAGCCGGAGCTTTTTCTTGCGGGTCCGTTCGTCCGGGCCGTGGCACTTGAAACAGCGGTCGGAGAGCAGCGGCCGGATTTGGAAATTAAAATCGATCTTGTCCGTGTTCGCGCCCGGTGCCACGCCGGTGCTTGCGGCGAGCCAAAGCGCTCCGAGTAGTCCTGCCCGGAGTAGGTTTGAAAAGCGTGAGGTCACGGGCCAAAACTAACCGCAGATGCGCACGGTTCAAAGCAGAATTGCCGCGGCATGGCGGGTTTTTTCCGCCCGGAATAAAAGGGTTGCCCCCGTGTTGAACTACAGGGTTGCCATGAAAGGCTGGACCGACTTATTATTTGATCATTCCCAATGGCCGCCAAGCCCGTGGATGATTGGCCTTGTGCCGAGCCGTTGGTGTTCATCAAAAAATGACTAGAAATAAATTTATGAAGTTCAGCAAAAAAAGTGATTCCAGCTCCTCCCCAGCCGCTGCTTTCACCCTGATCGAGCTGCTGGTCGTCATCGCCATCATTGCCATACTGGCGGCGATGCTGCTGCCGGCCCTTCAAAAGGCAAAGCTCAAGAGCACGATGTCGGTTTGCCTGAGTAATCAAAAGCAGCTTGTCACGGCGTTCATCATGTATGCGAGTGACAACAAGGACAACCTCATGCCCAGCTTCGATGGCGGCGGTTGGTATCCCCCGGCGGATCTGAGCGGGGTAGGGCCTACGGCCACCGATCTCGCCGAAAAGAGGGTGGTCGCTGCGCTCAAGCAGGGACTGCTCTTTCCCTATGCCCCCAATGCGGGTGTGGCGCATTGTCCCGGCGACATGCGATACAAGAATTTGAAAGTGGGAAGTGGTTGGGACTATGTCAGCTATTCGAAGCTGGATGGCATGAATGGCGGGTGGGGCGGGGGCACTCCCTTCACTAAAACGAGCCAGATTGCATTTCCTTCGGTTTCCGGTGTTTTTATTGAGGAATCCGATCCGCGCGGCTTCGAGATGGGAACTTGGGCCATGAACAAGAGTGGGTGGGTGGACGGTTTTGCTATTTTTCACGGCACAATCACCACAATGGCTTTTGAGGATGGGCATGGAGAATTGCACAAATGGCTCGATGCTGCAACGATCAAGGCCGCCACGGATTTTTCACATGGAATCGCCAGCTTTTTCTGGAGCGGGGGCGGGACAAGCCAAAATCGTGATTTTGCATGGATGTGGGATAAATACCGTTTTGTCGATTGGACGCCTCTCCCTTGAGGTCGTTGAAGGGGCATGTGCTGCAAAAGGATTAGAGGCGTTCCGGAGTTGAAACTAACGCGCGTTTTTCACCCCACCTCCGTTATCCTAGGCCCCCTTTTTTCCGTGCGTTCACCTTGATTGAACTTCTGGCGGTGATTGCGATCACTGCGATTCTTTCTGCCGTATTGCTGCCGGCGTTAAGCAAGGCCAAGGAAAGGACCGCAAAAACCCAGTGTCTGAGCAACATTCATCAGCTCGAAGTCGCGACCAGTATCTATGCTGCTGATAGCAAGGATAAACTTCCGGTATTGACCGGAGGCTCCGGCTGGGCTTGGGATCTGCCTGACGCGGCTGCGGATATCATGCTTGCATCCGGGCTTGTTAAAAAATCGTTTTATTGTCCGGGAACCCAGCCCAGATTCACCGATTGGGAGAATTTTCAGGAACCGGGAGATTTCCCAATGGCTCTCTCTGGAATTTGTCCGCTGCCGTCGGATTTCATATCATTGGATAAGCGCTGGCGTTTTCAGGCCCGGCCTGTTTTTTGAACCCGACGAATCAGAACAAAACACTTCAGGCCGAGTCAATCAATTCCGGTGAAACATGGGTGACTTATCCTGTTTCGGACCGGGTTTTGGTGGCCGATGCCATACTGAGCGCATGCGCGGCCTTGCCTGGCATAGCAAACCCTGCAAACAATTACACCTCAGTCCCGGGCGGTTTCTGCCAGAAAGGAGCGGTTTATCCACATACCAGCCCCCATATCACAGGACTCACGCCGGCGGGAGGCAATCTGGGCTTTAAGGACTGGCATGCCGCATGGCAGAGGTTTGAGGCGATGACCCCGCGCACCGTCTCAGGCGCGGTTTTTTGGTGGTGATCTACCATACGCAAAAAGGTTTGATCAATCTGCGGGATGATTGTCCGGCGGAATAGAGTAACGACTTAAGATATGCGATCCGCAATGGGCTCTCAATTCGACGGCACGCATCGTATACTAAAAATGATTCAGGGCATCGCTGAGCAATTGAGATGGAGGGATCGGGTTCGTCTTTATTCCTCGCTGCGGATGGGGCTGCGGATGTCATTGGTCGTTTCCGTTTCCGCGAAGGCGGAGGCCGTTGTCGAACTTCCGCTGTTGCCGCTCGGGTCTTTCCAACATTACGTCGCTGCGTTCAACCAGCTCGACCGCGAAACGGCTAGCAATCACATCCCCAACGCCATGGCTTGGGGCTGGATGACCCGTAATGTGCCGCTGTTTGAATGCCCCGACAAGGATCTTGAGGAGATATACTACTTCCGCTGGTGGAGTTATCGAAAGCATATCAAAAAGACGCCCGACGGATTTGTGGTCACCGAGTTTTTGCCGCAAGTGGGCTGGAGCAAAAAATATAACACGATCAACTGCCCCGTAGGCCATCATTTGTATGAGGGACGTTGGATGGCAGCGAAAAGCGGGCAGTGGGAGGTGTTTGAAACCAGCTTCAAGTCGACAAAGGATTATGCGAACGCTTTTACGGAACTCCACCCATCCGGCGATCAATGCTGAACCTGTAAATGGATGCCGCAACGCCTTAAAAAAGATCATGAAAATCATCCCGTTATTGCTCGCTTCCCAGCTTTTCACCTCCACCACCAGGGTTTATCCAAATGACGCGAGAACCCTGGCCGGTGACGGTCGCATCGACCGTCATGCGCTCGTGACACGGCACAACATCACGTGGGATGATCTCTCCGGTCGTCTACCATTGGGCAATGGTGAGTTCTGTTTTACTGCCGACGGAACCGGCTTGCAAACCTTCGGTGGGAATTCGATGGCCCATTGGGCCTGGCACTCCTTTCCATTGCCCGCCGGGCGAACGGCTGCTGATATTCCGGCGACGGGCACGCTCCAAAAGGGGCGTAATCTGGGGCCCGATGAGGTTCCTCAGGATAAAGACGATCTCCGCAACTGGATGTTCGATAACCCGCACATCATGAATCTGGGACGCCTGCGCCTGAAGCATCGGGACGGACGGACCGTGAAGCCCGTTGAAATCAGCGGCTTGAAGCGGACCCTTGACCTGTGGAGAGGCCTGGAGACTTCGCATTATCGGATGGGTGGCCAGGAGGTGACCGTTGAGACTTGTGTGCATCCCGGCCTCGACCTTGTGGCGGTGCGCGTCGAATCGCCCTTGGTGGCCAGCGGTGAACTGGAGGTAGCCTTGGATTTTGCCTATCCCTCTTTGAACAACTCGGCATGGGTTGCCGGTGTAAATTTCTTTCTGTAAATTGCTTTCTTTCCCTGCTGCTTCGCCCCTTTGGGGTGAGGCGGAGCGATGGTGAGCGTAGCGAACCGAGCGCAG
>Ga0209829_10002156_pt1 | contig 15174 bp, 15 predicted proteins | sample C_140205_EF_Meta_FD_187311 | JGI IMG/M metagenome (GOLD analysis project Ga0209829, IMG submission 187311) | Freshwater microbial communities from Lake Croche, Canada to study carbon cycling - C_140205_EF_MetaG (SPAdes) (version 2) | ecosystem: Environmental > Aquatic > Freshwater > Lake...
GCGAAGTCCCTTCGGATACATTTAATGGATATGGATTTACGATCTTTGATGAGTGCCATCATCTTGGTGCGGCACATTTTAGCCGGGTGCTTATGAAGATTCAGACAAAATGGATGCTTGGTCTTTCTGCGACCCCTACGAGAGATGATGGGTTGACGAAAGTATTTGAATGGTATCTTGGACCACCGGTATACTGGGAGAAGATCCGAGAAGCGGATGAAACAGTCGCAGTCTATACAATGTCCTGTGCCTATGCGGATCCCGCCTATGCGGAGGAACCGGTTGATTGGAAAGGCGATGTTGTCATGGCAAGGATGCTCGGAAAGGTTGTAGACTATATGCCGAGAACGGAACGGATTGCGGCGCTTCTGAAAACGTGGCTCGCGGAATCGGTGGATCGTAGGATTTTGATTTTGAGTGAACGGAAAGAACATCTCCGCCGATTTGAAGAACTTCTGGAACCAACAAAGGTTCCGATTGGCTATTATATTGGAGGTATGACCGATGAGGCCCGAGAGGAGTCTGCGACAAAGTGTAATGTGATTCTGGCGACCTATGCGATGGCATCGGAAGCGATGAATATTAAGACACTTAATGCGGTAGCCTTGGTAAGCCCTCGGAAAAAGGTTGAGCAGAGTACTGGGCGTATTTTACGAATTCGACCTGAGCAACGAAATCTAGAACATCGTATTCTGGATGTCATTGACCAACATTCAATGTATATGGGACAATGGAGAAAGCGCTTGACTTATTACAAGCAGTGTGGGTATAAACTCTTTCGGTTAGATGAGCAAGGAGCTGTCACGGTTATGGAGACTGCAAGCAGAAAGCCACTTGATCTTAGCGTCTGTCAGATGATTGATTAATCAAACATAACGATTAACAACTACATAGTTTTCTTCAGTATCAGGATCTGTTGTTAATCTACCTTTTATTAAATCATCCTTTTTTATGAAAGTATATTCACCAAATACTTCACCTGCTTTTCCTGCTTTTGCGGGTGCACCAGTACTAGAAGCATCTCTATCCTTGATAACACCTCTTAGTGCCTCAGGACTGCTAAACATACTCGTTGTTCCTACATTTGCTTTTGCTTTTGCTACTAGGCCATCAATCTTAGTTTCATATGCAGCTTGTATGGCAGCTTTATCAGCACCACCACGCTGACGACGGCGACCGCGTGTCTTTTTACCCTTGCGACCACGCGCCTTGCGTGTTCTGCGTCTCGCGCCACCCGTCTTGGTACACGCAGGATTCGGAATACGAGCATCATACGGCAACTGGAGCTGTACCGGCGCACCGACTGAATCTCTCCAGCTGCTGACAGTGTTCGCATATCCAGCCGTAGGCGCAATATAGGCTTCACTCACCGCCGCCTGACCGAGAGGTGACATACCGCCCGTCTGGAGAAGTTTTCCAACTTCCGCTCCAAGCGCCCACTGATTTACACCTCCAGGCGGCTGTGTAACCGGTGTATGCGGGCCAGGATTTAACGGATTGATGATTGTACCTTGGCATCCAAGGCGGGTCGCCTCAGGAATCCCACCTTGCGATAAAGCAGCGCCATTTGGATTTGCAGAAAGATTGAAGGTATACGCACCACCACGCATTCCGCTTCCAAAACCCGGAAGACCTGCGGCCGCAGGAGGCGTGACCGTATAGCTAGGTGTTACCGCGCGGCAGTTTCCAATATTATTAATAAGAGCTCCAGAGTTATTCAGCGGAAGACCGGGTACCAGTTGACCACCGACTGAATAGCCCGCGCCGACGTTGCCGCCGCGCTGACGATAGGCCCGCCTACGCGGACGCTGTGCCTTTCTTTTAGTCATTCTCCTGCTCTTCGCCATTCTGTTCAGGGATCGGATTTTCTTTTTTGACTAGCGATATCATGGCCCTCTTGAAACGATCCGTGGGTGAACGCGGAACTGCCATACTTACAATCGTTTGAACGCGGAATCTTTCAAACTGCGCATTCCATGCAACCTCAACAAACACCTTCTCCTTCGCAACAGTCATTTCACGAATCTTTTTACTCAGAGCAAGTTCCTGAATAGCCGCACGACCCACACATTGATCCTGTGCGGACCAGAGTTCATACACATCGGGAAGTCCAGAAATAGGCCGTAGTTCACCTACAAGGGAAGAATCAATGCCTCCTGCGGCCTTCAGGCGAAATCTACGCCGATCGGGTAACTCAGGACATAGATCAATCGCCGCCCAACTTAGTTCATTCGCAATGTCCTTTAACTTTTCAAGCGGCTCATAGTTCGCTACACGGATTACAAGGCCGCCCGCACATCGCGCATCGGGCATCCAGTGATGTTCAAGAAACGTTTTAAGAATCTCACGCCGTTCTGTAAAAGTTTGTGTCTGGTGAATATTCCGTCCATTCCAGGCCAGAACATCTTCTAGCCACATATATCCATCGGATTTATCGAGGCTGACGGCAAAAATCGCTGTCTGAGAGTGCATTGTGCTGCTAAGGCGCATGCGAATCACATATGATCTGCGAAGAGATTCATGAAGATACACCGGTGTATGATTAGGACTAAATACAAGAAAGCCACTTTCTACAGGATTTACATGAGTGAGCATGTAAAAAATACCACGTGATAACGGAACCAGCGCTTTCTCTCCTTGAAATGGCTGATAGATACGAAGTCCCTGTAGACAGTTGTTCACGAGTTTCTGAAGAGCCTCGTGAGCAGCTGGTTTTGCGTGTTGATACTGAACTCCTTGCGCAGGACGATAACTTGAGCGAATACTGGGGGTAGCGTCCATTTACTTCTATCTACACTCTGCGACATGCCTTAAAGTCTTCAAAACGCGGAAAAGTTTGTAGGTGTATCTGTGTCATTTGCAAACACGCCGCCGCTGATAAACTCACCACCATTCGCAGGTCCCTCAGGATTGAACTGCTGTACAGCCGGTGCATAGGGGGATAAAACATTTGAGGTTACACCAGCGGCGCGTGAAATCTCCGTCTGCTCAGGCTGAGGTGAGGGACCAAACATACGTTCAGGCGCACGGTTATCGTCGCCAAATGAACTTGTCTGGTAGTTATCGGCATATGGATCTCTGTGCTGAGGTCCGGGTATTCTTACCGGAGGTTCATCCTCGTCTTCTTGTTTTTGCTGCGACGGCGGATTTGGTCCAGCGGCGGTAATCACTCGATCGGGCAGAGTTGGAGGAGGTTGACTTACCTCCGCGTCCGGAGCAGGACTTAGATTCATGAAGCGTTCACCTTGGCCAGTATAAAAAAGATATCCAGCATATAAAACAAAAACGAGTAGCAGAATGATCACGACCTTTCGGTTCATATCTGGCGTCAACTCCGAAAAAACGTTTCGCTTAAACGAATAAAACAGTTTCCTAGGTAGAATGTCTACGATTCCGCCTGTTACAAAGGCGGCGATTAGTCAACAATATGGCATGCTACAGGCAACTGCTGCTCATTTCCTTTCGGATAAGACCCTTTCTGCGCCCGTTGTTCTCGCCCTTGCGGCCGCCCTCGCGACCGAGGTAAACTCGGTTGGTTCACTTTCGGGTCCTGAGAAGAAGAAGTTGGTCTGTGATATTGTGGAATCTGCCGTTGAAACTGCTCTAAAGGCGTCCAAGATTGGACTTGGTTCCCCGCCTGTATCGGATGAGGAGGAGAAGGCACTTGTGTATGTTGTAAAGAATGCGGTGCCTGCGTCACTTGATTTAATAGTTGCGGCTGCGCATGGGAAGTTTGATTTGAAGCGTGTGGCCTCTTCATATTGGATGTCCTGTACGAGTTCTGTACCGGTTGTGATGAACCGTGCGCGTGGCCCTGCCTGGAATATTGTTGAGAAGTTTGTCGCATCGGGTGGGAAGATCGTTGATCTTTCGGGTGTAGCCGTTGTGAAGGATATTGTTGTGTCGGTTGTTGCCGAGGCTGCTGCGCCTGCGAAGGCGGTTGATCTTTCAGGTGCGGTAGCTCCTGTGTCCACGCCCAGCCAGACTCCATCGTAACTGATGTCGGTGTACCAATATACTGAAATGATTCCACTGAAAAAGCATCGCGAGGAAGCCTAGGCACATCATCTACAGCGAGCCATTCCTTCCAGATTGTATCGGATATCTTTTCCCGTTTTACAACTGTATAACTCATCCATTCATCATCCAAAATCTCGGCGATCCATGATCCCGCGTCATACCGAATTCCTTGTTTTGTAAATGATAGAGTATTCACTGGAGACTCTATCTTTTTCCAGGTTCGTACAGACATTCTACAGTAAATTTGATACACCTATTTAAGCATTTCGGGAAACTAAAAACTTAGAATGCCTATAACCTATCCAGGCCTTGTATTAACTCATACAAGCGAAGTAAAGGCAGCAAAGGTAGCTGTCCAAAATGATACACTTGGATGTCAACTTACAGATATTCAGAAGTATCTAAAAAAGAAGACTGTGCCCGAAGTAATTGGAACTTATTCATGGAAAGGACATACTCTCTATCTTTTCGGCTACAAGGACGGTAAAGCCGGTATGGAAAATAAGCATGAACTTCCACCTCCGCATGATTCAATCCTTATCTTCGGCGATATTCTTCTTCTGATGTCAAAGGATCGGAAAAGTTATGCGAAGCCTGTTGAAATGAAGGTCGACGATTATGAGGAGTTTTATACGCAGATGTTCGAGGGATTTCAGTCGCTTGATGATGAGGATGAAGAGGAGGATGAAATTGAAGATATTGAAGGTGAGGAACTTGATGAAGTCATTGTTGATAAGGATGAGTTTGAAGAGGAGGAGCCTGAGCCCGAATATGAAGAAGAGGATGAAGCAGAGGCTGCTCCTGTCGCAGAGGGACCAGGTGAAGAGGATGAAGAAGTAGCAGTAGAAGCTGCTGTTGCTTCAAAGATAAAGAGGTCAAAGTTAACGAAGGCAGCGGCCGCGAGGTCAAAGGAATCACAATATGCTGTTTTGACACAGGCCACTGAAATCTCAGAAGCAGACTTAAATGTATCACGTCCCGAGCGCGATGTGATTCTTCAAGCCATCACACAATCAATGAACTCTCTTCTTTCAGAAGATGAAATCAAGAATCTTGAAATCGCAATCTTTCTTGCAGCACTTCATGCGGCGGAAAAGAGACATATTCTAAAACTCTGGGAATATCTACCATTTACCAAACTCTATTCATCCATTGCGAGAACAGTGGTTGGAAATTTAAACCCCGACTCGTATATTCAGAATAAGACATTGTATCAGCGATTTGCGGATGGTGATTTGAGTCTAGAGGAGATTACATCATTCGGATATACAGATCTATATCCCGAACTCTGGAAAGATTCTTTGATCCGCCAGTTTGAGCGGGAGAAGCGACAGTTAGAGGGTAATCGCGCGATGGCGACCGATCAGTTCTTCTGTAAGGGTTGTAAGAAGCGGGAGTGTACATATTATGAACTTCAGACTCGTTCTGCGGATGAGCCGATGACAATCTTCATTCAGTGTCTAAACTGCGGAAAACGATGGAGGCAATAAATCCGGCTCTTAATAAATATGGAATCAACTACGGAGCCTCCTACAAAGTATTCGAGTTTTCTGAAAGAGTATTCTATTGGAACTGAGACAGTTCCTTTTCTTAAAGATTTATGGCAGTTTTTCTCTGAAAAGGGTGTGAAGACAAACTTTTTTTCAGTAAATCCGGCAACCTCCTATACAGTTGACCTTGAGATCTGTGAAGCCCTTGGATGCCCCATTCGTGTTCTTACAAATAGTACAGAGGTTGAGGCGAAGTGGAATCTGATTTCAAAGACTCTCAAGGCTCGCAAGATTGCGGATGAGGATTCGCAGAATACGTGGCTAGATACTATTTACAAGCGCTGGGTTCTCCCGAGAAATATCATTGTAAAGAATACTCCATTCACCTGGTCAACTCTACAGACGGAAGTTGTTACACTTGAAAATCAACGTGTTGATTTATTCAAGGTAGAGTGTTCTGATGAAACGGACTATCAGTTTCTCTACAGTCTACTCTCATCTGGATACCGCCCTGGAGTTGTAGTTGTTCGTTATTATCAGGATCCGGATGAAAATGTTCCCGCGATGCTTGTTGCCGGTCATTTTCAGATGTGTGGATATCAGCTAGCGGCATGTAAGGGAAACTGGTTTCTCTATATTTTTGAGGATGCCTGTCTCTATGAAAGCTGCTCATGGAGAAATACTCGTGTCAGAAATCCTATGGTAAGTTCACTTGCTGAAGTTATTCTTTCATCAAATGCGCCTAAGAGCTCCGAGGCTTCTACTGCAGTTCCCGATGCGGAAAAGAAAGAGAACTAACTAGATGGACTCCGCGAGTTCTTCTGTTCTGATGGAACAGAGAGTTCTTAAAATTCAATATAAAAAATCGTTCCATGGACGTCGTTCGTTCACGGAACCCCTTTTTAGGAAAAAAAAGAAATCATCGCCTCATAGCTCTTCAAAAATACTTTTATATGATTCATTTCAAGAAGCCCCTGCAAGCCCATCCTCCCATTCAATAGATACAGTTATTTCATCTGACTCTGATCTCTAGGCATAAAAATATATCCAATATTATTTCCAGATACAGCAACCGATTCAACTTCGTCAGATGGATACACGGGAATCCAGTTTTCAGGAAATAGATTATAAACAATTGAATAAATCCATTTTCGAGGATAGATAACTGTCATACTAGGATGAAATATTGCCCCCCACCAACTAAATGTACTATTTGCAATAATTGCTGCTCTTTGAATGAGTGACATAAATGCGAGTGAATCAAGTTCATTTTCATCTACAAAAATACAGTTTCCTAGTGCGAGTAACCATGATTGTTGCTTACACCAGGAAAGATCATCTGAAAGAATAAAAATCTGCGAAGGTACCACCTTTATTTTTTCAATGAGTAGTCTATACGCAGATTCATAATACTCTTTTCCATGAAGATAATGAAATGTTGGAGTTTCTAGATAATCTCCGCGGCGAATATGAATAAAAATAGCATCTGTGCAAACCGAGTATTTAGTTGCCATTCGTGCGCGGCGCGTCGAAAGTCTTTCAATAAGCATATTACATACAACTGGTATAATTTCTTTTATAGCAGGATAATATTGAAAATGTCCGACCATATAGACAGATGGTGAGAGTTTGGATGGAGACCATGGTTCAAACGCAGTTTTTGAAAAGATTGGTACTTCTTTTATAGAAAATGATCCTTCAGTTCCATAGGTAAATAACTCAGAAGCATAGTCGATTTTATCCACATTATGATCATTAGATTTTTCTTTACTGTATAGTAATGGAACTTTATGATGACCCGCCGCTGTTACACCCGCTGTGTACTGAAAGAGTTGATTTCCCAATCCACCGAATCGCTCTATATAAATAAATTTATACAGTTTAAATTCTAAATCTCGTATCTGTTTAAAAACAAAAGAATATTGAATATTTTGTTTCCATTTATTAACATCGTCTTCTGTAAGAGTATATATTTTTTCAAGAAGAGGTGAAGTTATTTCATTCATAAAATGTAGTTTCCCTTTACCTTTTAAAAATTTTACAGAACTATATTTATTACATGTAATCATAATATTATTGTGTGTTAATGAATAAGATAAATCAATATCCTCACCTTCGGTATGACCTTTTCTTTCATCTAATGGATATTGTAAAGCAAGATTTTTTTTTATAATATAGTAATAACCTGGTATATAACTAAGTTTATTGGATAGATATGTTGGTTTAAAATCATATGGCAGTAAACATTGTAATTGAAATCTAGTATCTATCTCTAACATGTACCATAAATATACACAATAATCATTATAGCGATCGCCGTTTATATTCTGTATTTTATTTGTACAGAATTGAAACTCATTTCCAAACTGTAAAAATCCAGCATACCATCCTTTTTCCAATCGTACATAATCATGAAGAAACACTATATTTTCATATTTTGCTTCCAAAGAAATAATATTTTTTTTACGTGTAATCCACATAGGTTTTACAGTTTCATCAAATGGTATAACTCGCAGATGTTCATTTGGTTTTATCTCAGTATTACCTATTATAATAATCTCATAGCACGGTATAGCTTCTTCATAAATAGAATTTAAAATAAGTTGGAGAAATATATCTTGTGTTCCATCTGTTATAATACCAAATGTAAATTCCATTCTTTTTAACTTAGATAAATTCTCTTTATATGTACTAAAGCATTTATATAAGCAGTAATATCAAGTTTTGTATGCTCCGTCATTTCATCAAGAAGTTCTGCATTTTTAAATCGATAATAAATTAATCCACATTTTTTCGCAATATCATAATAATGATTTTTTGCAGGGGTTTTTTCATGATTTATTTCACAGAGTATTGTATTTGGCTCACAATAAATACAATGTGATAATCCAGCCCCATGGCCACCTGTTATTATTTTTGCTGAACGAAACAACTTGATTTGATCTTCAAATGTTAAATCTTCTAAATGATAAATACTAAATCCGATTTCTTTTAAAGGTTTATATAGTTCCTCTTCATTTACAATAGACCGATGATCGCTGCGACTTCGAGAAATATATATATATTTATTCTTTTCTTGATGTGTATCACTCCAAATATGTTTATATAAATCACGCACGTATGAATACATCCACGGTTCATTAATAGAATCTTGATACCAATTACATCCTGGCATTTCAATATATTCATGAGTATCGCGTTTTACAGTTTCACGCTGAAATCGTGATGGAAGTGCAGCAAGGGCAGCTGTTGCAAAATAGTTCTGTTTTTCTTTGACTCCGTAATAATAAATGATTTGATTGTCGCCTTGATCAAAAAAATAAAAGCGAGCAATCATATAAAAATAAAGATGATAGGGGTTTGCTTCAAGTGCATCTCCTAGTTCAATAAGTTTTGGTTTATCTGTTTGAAAATGAATTTCGTGGAGATAGTTATTTTGTATATTTTTTTTTATAATGTCAAGCATGACTGTATTTTTTATTGTACGTCGATCAAACTGATTAATCATAGGTAATAAAAAATCAACTACGTTATAGTTCATTATTTATAGTAAATCTATTGATTCGATATTATTTCCGCAGTTTATAAAATAAGTAGATCGGATAGGCGCCAGAACTCAAACTTTCCATCGGGCATCATTCGCGCAATGATAAAGGGCAACTTCTTCTCCTTTAGTTCAAGACGAGCGATTTCACCCGTATTGATAAAATGCGGATAGTTTTTCTTAATATCAAGATACGGCTTCGCACCTTGCGCAAGTTGATTTGAACGGAATCCAATAATCTTTGTGCGTTCAAACTGTGTGAGCCAAGGGCTACTACGATGGTTTTCATCGGGAGCACCTAGCCGAGTTGAATGATCGGGTGGAACAGCGAGAAGGGCTAGTTTAGGTGTAACCGCCTCCGCATAGTAAATACGACATTCAGGATGATCACGAAATAATGCATGAAGAGGATCAGTTGAACCAGCATCAATGATCGGCCCTACATTTGCATCCACCTCTTCACCTGCCTCAACTTCGACGTCATCCTCATATCCAATCTCGGGAGCATTATCGTCTGCCATACTTTCTCTATTGTACCCTTTTCATTTCCTTTGAGCCTCAAATTTATGAAAAGTGTAGGTTTAAACTTGAATGAATAGTTTATTTAAGAGATATGGAAAAAATGGATACCCTACCCGAGACAGATTCTGAAGTAAAGGTCTTCACAACCTTTGATGAAATGGGTTTACCCGAACAGCTTCTTCGCGGTACATATTCCCATGGATTTGAAAAGCCTTCCGAGATTCAGAAGCGCGGTATTGTTCCGATTAAGAGCGGTCGTGATCTTATGGCACAGGCACAGTCAGGCACTGGCAAGACAGGCACTTTCTGTATTGGATCTCTTACTCGTGTAGATCCAACACTTCTTAAGCCGCAGGTTATTGTGATTGTACCGACGCGGGAACTTGCCCAGCAGATTGAGAAGGTCGCATCGGCAATTGGATTCTATATGCAGATTCGAGCATATTCAGCAACGGGCGGAACACCTCTACGTGAGGATCTACGAGCCCTTGAAAAGGGTGTTCACTTTGTCGTAGGAACTCCCGGTCGTATTTATGATCTTATTCACCGTGGTGTTCTGAATCGCCAGTATGTGCGTGTTCTTGTACTTGATGAGGCCGATCAGATGCTCGAGGATCGTTTTAAAGAGCAGATCCTTTGTATTCTGGAAATGGGATTTCCGGCAACCACGCAAGTCGCACTTTTTAGTGCAACGATGCCTGATGAAGTTGTAGCAGTTGCGAATAAGCTTCTGCGAAAGCCAGTGCGTATCTTAATCCCGCCTGAGGAGGTTACTCTTGAGGGTATCTCCCAGTACTATGTGGCTATGCAGAAGGAGGAATGGAAGTTTGATGCCCTCTGTGATATCTATAAGCAGTTGAATGTAAATCAGGCGCTTATTTACTGTAACAAGCGCCAGCGTGCGGAATGGCTTGCGGAAAAGATGACGGCCGAGGGATTCCCACTTTCCTTTATTCACGGTGAAATGGATGTAGATGAGCGGCGGAATCGGATGCAGGCATTCCGTTCTGGAAATGTCCGGGTATTAATCAGCACAGATCTGCTGGCGCGTGGTATCGATGTTCAGCAGGTTAGCTTAGTGATCAACTTCGAACTTCCGGTTCAGCGGGAGAACTATATTCACCGTATTGGTCGTAGTGGTCGGTTTGGTCGCAAGGGAACTGCGATTAATCTGCTATGTCCCGATGAAGTGAAGATGCTAAAGGAGATTGAGGCTCACTATCAAACAACGATTAAGGAACTTCCCGAGGATCTCGCAAATCTTCTAAGCGCTACATAGAAATGGCAGATCCTGCAGCGCCGGCAAAAAAGAAGGTAGATGCGGCCACAGCGGCCAAGATTACACGGGCGAAGCTCAAGTGGGGCGGTCTACTCACGACCGCTGTTGAAGAAAATGAAGTACTCCAGGGACTAAAGGAAGCGGAACGTGAACTTCTTGTTAAGCAAGCTCATATTGCCGCAATTGCGGAGGCTGCGGTTGAAAAGGGTGAGGCTGTGGCACAGGAACTACTTGATAAACAAGTTGCGGAGTATGTGAAGGCTGCGAAAAAGAAGGTACCGATGACAGCAGAGGAAAAGGCAAAGCTTGAGGCTGCGAGACAAAAGGCAGCAAAGGCGGCAGGACAGGCACGCAAGGCTGCACTTGTAGCTGAGGGTGTACTTGCGCCCGAGAATGCATCAAAGGTAAGAAAGGAGGGCGAGAAGGTGTTTAACTCAGCAGGTAAGGAACTTAAGGGTGATGCTCGCAGACTCGCACTGGCGATAAAGGCCGAGGAGAAACGCCAAGCAGAGGCGGCAGCCAGGATTGAAAAGATGAGGGAGGAAGCGGCAAAGAAAGCTGCTCAGGAGCAGGAAAATGAAGTGCGTGGCCGCAATATGAGGAATCTTAAGGAGCAGGCCTTAGCACTTGAAGATCAGGCCGCAAAAAATATACAAGCGGAATACAAACTTGCGAAGTTACCGGGTGATGACAGCTGGAAGGTACAGGGCCTCGCACTGGCACGTGTTAGAAATCGCGGTATGACAGCAAAGATGTTTAAGGAGAGATGTGAATGGGCGACTACATATTGTAGGGCAACTCGCAAGTCAACTGCATCTCGTGAGGCGGCGAAGCGCAAGAAGTCAGCACTGAGAAAGGGTGCAGCTGCTGCGCCCGCGCCGCCTGCATCAGCTAGTGGCTCACCTAGCGCCTCAGCTAGTGGCTCGTCGAGCGGTTCAGCGTAAACATTTTTTTAATCAGCTTCAGTTGATTCATCTGTCGTAGTTTCACGAATATCGTGACGACAAATGGGACAATGAACATTACGACGAAACCACGTATCAATACATCCAATATGAAAGGTATGTTCACAGTGATTTAGTCGCCGCGCATCTTCATCAACCTTGATTATGTCTTGACAGACTGAACAGGTATCTTCTTCAGTAACTCGAAGAGCTGTTGTTCCATGTTCAATCTCTTCAATCGTTGGTGCAACTTCTACATCTTCATACTGAGCAGCTTGAGCAGGAGCAACTCCTGAAAGAACTGTAATCAGATTCTGAATACGCCTCATATCCAGAGCACTATGTAGTGCATCATCAAGGCGCGTATCATATTCATCAAGAATAATGGTATTGATGTTATTAAAGAGACCGTCCATACGAGGCCGTAGGCGCCGCGGTGCATGTGGAGGTGTCGATACCTCTGGGGCATCACCTACTCGTGCGGGCGTCTGAAGAGTTTCTTCTTCTTTGCTATCTTCATCCTCACTTGGAGCTGGGCGTGGCGGCGTTGCCATAGGAAGTTGAGATGAGATATAGGTATTCTGACCAAATGAATATAGATCAAACTGGCGACGCATATTTGTCTGAAAATAGAACAAGAGATCTCGGACGGAATGAAAACGGCTTGAATCGTAGAGAATGGCTGGAAAATAGTTATGAAGATCATCTAGAAGAGAAACTCCATAGAGTGTCTCATATGAACCAGCTGGGCGAGGAGGGGCCTGCGGTGGCGGGTGTGAGGTAGAGGGTTCCATGGTATGCTAAATAGAAATGTAAAAAAATGGACTTCAAATTTGAACTGCGGCCCACGCCATTTTGTAAGGTATTCCATTATGGCAGACCCTACATCTACAGAGAAACCGACTCCTTCTAGTGGTCCCCGTGGTGTAGTAGGTCTTCGCAATCTCGGAAATACGTGCTACGCAAATGCGGCGATTCAAGCACTTCGCCAGATAACAGAAATGACATATCTTTGTCTTACGGAAAACTCTGAACTGAAGCGAAAAAATGATTCTCATTCGGGTGTACTCTTTCAGGCCTATACAGATCTTATTCGCACAATGTGGACGACTCACAATCCTGCATATATTTCTCCAAATGCCTTCTGGAAAGATATGCTCGTTGCGGCTACCGCCTCAGGCTATGAACATTTTCAGGGTCGCCAGCCTCAAGATGCGCATGAGTTTATGATGTTTCTTCTCGATCAGATGCTTGAAGGTACCAAGGAAGAAGTAAACTATATTATTCAACGCCCTCCACCTGTATCCGATGAAGATCGTCGGATTCAGAGTGCTCTTGAATCGTGGAAGCAGAACTTTCAGAAGCAATATACACCTATTGTGGACATTTGGTTTGGTCTTCTTGAATACCAGACTGAATGTCAAACGTGTAAAAAGAAGACATATCGTTATGAGACATTTAACTCTCTGAAGGTTACCATGCCTACGACTCTAGTGGATGGAAAGTTGCCGACCATTCGCGAAATGCTTTGCGCAGATTGGGCCGATGAAACCATTGAAGGATTTCATTGTGAGACCTGTGAGCCTGTGCGTACAACTGTCAAGCGGAAGGTCACGATTTGGCGGATGCCTCGTTGTCTTATTGTAGTTCTAAAACGATTTACTCCCGATGGTCGTAAGATTCATACGAACTGGGCACATGAGGAAATGTTATCGCTTTCTGAGTTCTTCTCGGAGGCAAGTCCCGAACGATCCAAGTCATATTCATATGATCTTCAGTCTGTTGTTGATCATCATGGATCTTCTCGAGGCGGCCATTATACAGCACAAGGTCTGAGTCCACTTGATAGTAAATGGTATGTCTATGATGATGAGTCAACTGCGGAGATTGAGAAGCCGATGCTAGGACAGTCCTCGTATATTCTTCTCTTTCGGGTAAAACAGAACTGATAAAGTACGTGTATATATTTTTGTTAGATCATAAATCCTTCTACGTGCCCATCAGCTAAGAAAACTGTCTTGACACGTCCGAGAAATCCGCCTTCTCCACAGACACGGAAATGAATATGCGGCTCAAGGCGTCCCTTCCAGGGCACTAAATAGGCCTGCGGGCGACGAACTTTCAAAGTTGCGATTCCAGATGAATCGGCGAGGACCACACCCGCATTTTCAAACTTGAGATAGGCCTGTCGCCAATCTTTCAGATCCTTCAGATGTTCCGTTTCAGGTTCTGCCGCCCAATAAAGAACCTTCGCATCCGGTTGAACGGAGACCTGCATCTGCGTTGTTGCGCCGGGCGGCGTATGTTCCTGAATCGCACCACACGGAATCACTGTCGGTCCAAGAAAAGGAAGATAGGTGTCCCGATTAAACGCAATTAAAAGGGCACAGAGACCAATCAAAATATAAATACCCCGCGCCACTGTGCCTGTACCCAGAAGCAACTTTACTAGATCAATCTTCGCAACACCTACAAGAAGCCAGTTTAAGGCACCCACGATTAACAGAAAAATCGCAATCATATATGCCTTTTTCTGAAGATAGAGTGTGTCCATTCTATTTAGAATCTATACTTTCTAAGTAGAATGAGTTGCCCTGTTCAAGCTCGCCGCAAAACACGTATGATGGCTGGTGATGGATGTGGACTTTCTGAACCCCGCACACCGGCAAATGCGGAACTTTCTTCGAAACTTGCGCAAATGAAAGCTGAGCGAGACAAACAGGATTGTATGTGGCAAACCCCTGTTCAGATTACCGCATCCCAAGGCGGAAATATCGTAAAACGTCCCAACTACTTGTCCGATACCTCCAAAGGGACTTAATAGCAGAGGCTTTTAGTTGACGTATGCGTGACAGCTCATAGAGAGGATATTGTGTATGTTTACGCTCAAACCGTTGTATGGATTGCCTTATTTTGCGTTTTACCATTTTTAATCCTTTATATTCTGGTGAGTTTCTCAACTTTCTAATATAGTTAAACTTAATCTGATTGACTAATCCAATGAGTGCACTTGTTTCTTCCCTAAACTCTCTACGCATTCGTGCTGCACAGATAGTATATGTACTTAAGTTTTTATTTGCAATAGCCGCATCTTTTTTAAGTTTTTTAAAATCTTCCATAAACTCTGGATTTCCTGAACATTCTGTGTATATTTTTGTTTTATAGATTTCAAAGTTTTCTGTACGCTGAACATTTGCTATAGCACGCATTTCTTCTGTATAAACTTGAGCATTACACACAGGACAGCTATCTCCACCATGACGAACTGACATAGTCATTAGTAAATAACAACGTGTATGAAATGAGTGATTACATAAAAGTGTTGCTTCAGGTCTGCTATTATCAAGAAGATCATTACATAGACTACAGATGGGA
>Ga0209829_10002159_pt1 | contig 15166 bp, 19 predicted proteins | sample C_140205_EF_Meta_FD_187311 | JGI IMG/M metagenome (GOLD analysis project Ga0209829, IMG submission 187311) | Freshwater microbial communities from Lake Croche, Canada to study carbon cycling - C_140205_EF_MetaG (SPAdes) (version 2) | ecosystem: Environmental > Aquatic > Freshwater > Lake...
ACCTCGCGGGCCTCAATACCCTGAAAAGCAACGGTGTAGACGTTCGCGACAGTCATCCAGATCCCCGGCCGGCGGGGAGCCTAGCGGCGTTTTCCGAACCGGCAAAGCGGTATAGAATGGCGGCGGCTTTAGAGGGCTGTCGCATGAAACACTGCGTCATGACATTGGCGACTTTCGCGCTCGCCTTTTGCCTGCCCGCATCCGCGCATGAACCCGCGCCGCCGGCCAACGCGCCGGGCATGGCGGTGGAAAGCATAATCGTCACCGCGCCCAAGGACCGTCCCGAACGCCAGCTGGAAGACTTCATTATCGCCCATGCCGCGCCTTCGCCTTACCTGCGCAAGATCGCGCGCTGGAATACCGGCATCTGTCCCCTGACCATCGGCCTGCCGCCCAAGCTGAACTTTTATGTTAACCAGCGCATCATCCGCGTGGCGACTGCGGTCGGCGCGCCCCTGGACCAGAAGGAGCCGTGCCGTCCCAACGTCATCGTCGCCGCCACGCCCCAGCCGCAGGCGGCGCCTACAATGTGAATGTCATGGATTACATGCGCGAGCAGATGGGCTTCGCGTCCGCGCATGTCAGCGGCAGCCGCACGGGCGACGGGCTGAAAAGCCAGTTCACCACCGCCATCATCCTGGTGGATTCCAGCAAGATCGGCGGCCAGGCCATCGGTCCCATCGCCGACTACATCGCCATGCTGGCGCTGGGCCAGGGACAATATTACGACGAATGCCAGCCGGTGCCGACCATCACCAATTTCCTGGCGCCCAAGTGCGAAAGCCCCATGAAGCCTACCGGGCTCACCGATGTCGACATGACCTATCTGCGCGGCCTGTACCACATGTCGCCGGGCGGATCGTATCTGCTGGAGCGCAGCTCCATCGCCTATGCGATGAAGAAGGAGTTGGGCGGGTACTAGGACTGCTTGAACGGATCGCTCAGTCCGCCCATGCGCGCCAGCGCTGGCGCCAGGCCAATGGCGCCGCCCAGGCCGAAGGCCGGCATGTTGGAATAGATATTTTCCGCCTGCTCCGGCGTGACGCTGTAGGTTTCGTGCCAGATGCCGACGGCACGGCTGTCCTTCAGCTTGCGATTGAAAGCCGCCCAGGCGGGAAAATGTTCGCCGTCCCGGTCATGGGCATAGGCGAAAAGCTTTTCAGTGCTTTCCCAATATTGCACGCTCATCACGACGCGGCCGGAGATGAAGTTGCGCAGCCACAACAGCCCGGCTTCTGGCTTGCGCGCCAGCTCCGCCCGCATGCGCGGCATGGCCATCGCCACTGGCCCCCAGCGGTGAACCGCCAGAAGATTGTTGATGCGTATTCCGATCAGGAACAGCGCAAAGGGCTTTTGGGATGGGCCTGCTGACGTCCGGGAATGATCGCCATGCGGCGATCATGAATTATTCCGGCGCGACCGTCACCTTGATGCCGTCGGTCTCGTTGCTGCAGATCACCTGGCAGGACAGACGCGAATTCGGCTCGACCGCCAGTGCCATGTCCAGCATGTCGATTTCCGCTTCCGACGGGGCAGGCAGCTTCTCGAACCAGCCGTCATTGATATAGACGTGGCAGGTGGCGCAGGCGCAGGCGCCGCCGCATTCCGCCGCGATGTCCAGCCCGCCGTCACGCAGGATTTCCATCACGCTCCAGCCGTCGCGGCCTTCCAGCGTGTGTTCCTTGCCCTGGCGGTCGATGGCGTGGATCTTCACGAGACACCCAATTTCTTTTGCAGGTTGGACGACGAGGTCGTGTACTGGAAGCGCAGCTTTTCGTTCGGCCGGGCAATGTGGAATGCCGCCTGGGCCATCAGGGCGGCTTCATGGAAGCCGGACAATATCAGCTTCAGCTTGCCGGTATAGGTGTTGATGTCGCCGATGGCGAAGATGCCAGGCGTCTGGCTTTCAAAGCGCGCGGTGTCCACCGGGATCAGGTTTTCATTCAGGTTGATGCCGAACTCGGCAATCGGGCCCAGCTTGATGGTCAGGCCGAAGAAGGGCAGGAACGCATCGGCGTCCAGATTCCATTCGCTCTTGTCATGGCCGGCCAGGGTCACGCCGGTCATCTTGCCGGGCTCGCCATGGATCGCCTTGACGCTGGCGACATGGAATTTGACTTTGCCTTCCTTCTCCAGCTCGCGCATCTGGTTGACGCTGTGGGCGGCGGCGCGGAAGCCGTCGCGGTGATGGACAAGCGTCATGCTCTTGGCCAGCGGCGCCAGATTGATCACCCAGTCCAGCGCGCTGTCGCCGCCGCCGGCGATCAGGATGTTCTTGCCGCGGAAGGTTTCCATCTTGCGCACGGCGTAATGCACGCCGATGCCGTCGCCGGCATTTTCAAAACTCTCGATGCCCGGCACCGGGGGGCGCTTGGGCTGGAACGAACCGGCGCCCGCCGCGATCACCACGACGGGGGCGATCAGCTCGGTGCCGGCGTCGGTCTTCAGCTTCCAGCGGCCGTCGGGCAGCTTTTCCAGGCTCGTCGCCATTTCGCTGAAATGGAATTGCGGATCGAACGGCTTGATCTGTTCCAGCAGCTTGTTCACCAGCTCTTGCCCCGTGACGATGGGCAGGCCCGGAATGTCGTAGATCGGCTTTTCCGGATACAGCTCGGTGCACTGGCCGCCCGGACGATCCAGAATGTCGATCAGGTGGCACCTCAGATCCAGCAGCCCCAGCTCGAAAACGGCGAACAGGCCGATGGGGCCTGCGCCGATGATGGCGACGTCGGTTTCAATGGGGGCAGCGGTCATCGGGTAATCCACACCTAACTTCATGTATTGGCTGGGAAAACGTCGCCCTTATAGTGTAAAAATAGCCAAGCCAACAACCCCCGCCTATAACAGTGCTGCGATGCAAAATGACGCCCCCCTGAAGATGGCCCAAGCTTGCGGTTCCATGCCGGAGTTGCGGGAAGCCATTGATGCCCTGGATGTCAGGCTGGTGGCGCTTATGTCGGTGCGCCAGGCCTATATCGAACGGGCGGCCGAGCTGAAAACCGGCCGCGACCAGGTGCGCGATCCGGCCCGGATCGAGGATGTGGTGGCCAAGGTGATCGCCGAAGGCCGCAAGGCGGGCCTGAGCCCGGATATCGCCGAACCGGTGTGGCGGGCGCTGATCGAAGCCAGCATCGCGCACGAGTTCGAAGCGTTCGATAAGCGCTGAAAAGCCTCTTTTTAGGCGGCCAGATATTCTGCGATGAAGGCCTGCACCGCTTCGCCTTCGACGCGCAGCGCTTCGATCACCTGGATCGCGCGGTCGGGATTGGTGATGGGATCGATCGGCTCGGCATCGGCCGCGGCCTCGCCCATGGCAAAGGCGCCGACGCCGCGCGCCGCGCCCTTGATGGTGTGGGTGACTTCGCGCCACTTGCGGGTATCGCGCTGTTCCAGGACGCCTAGCAGCTGGTCGACCATCTCGCTCACCTGGCCGTCGAACAGCTTCAGGATCTCGGCATTCAAGGTCTTGTCGCCGCCGGTGTAGCGGGCGAGGTGGGACAGATCGACGGGCGCATTGGCCATGGCAGTCATCCGGAATTAGGCGGGAACATCCTGCGCCATCCCCCGCTAAAGCCGCGTTAATGCGGGCTTTTGTGCGTGGAACCCTCGCCAGACCTGCAAAAAGATGCTTAAAATCAAAGGGAAAGTCGCTGGATTGTGTCATGGCCAGATCGTTCGGGCAGCCCGCCCTCCTGGAAAAACCGGAAGCGCCCAAGCCCGCCGCCCCCGCGGCGGCGCCCGCACCCATTCCCCGCCTGCGCCCGAGCCGTTTTGGCCTGTTCGCCGTCTCGGGCGGCATCCTGATGTCCCTGTTCTGGATCGGGGTTTCCAGCGCCTTCATCTGGGGCTTCCTGGGCCCGCAAGGCATCGCGCACCTGACCCTGGCCGCCAAGGCCGCCTTCATCGCCGGCGTGCTGCTGCCGCCCTTCCTGTTCGTGGCTTTTGCCGCCGCGCTGTCGCGCAGCGCGGCCATGACCGACGCGACCCGCGCGCTGCTGCTGGCCAGTGAGAAGCTGTTCGCAGCCGACGAGACCGCCGCCAACAATGCCGCGCGGCTGGCGCGCGCCGTGCGCCGCGAACTGGATGGGTTGAACACCGGCCTGGATGTCGCCTTCCAGCGCATGCGCACCATGGAAGCGGTGCTGGAAAAACAGATCTCCACCCTGGATGACGCGGGTGCCCGCGCCCAGGTGCGCGGCGACACCATCGCCGCCCGCCTGCACCAGGAAAGCGCGCGCATCGAATCGTTGGGCGATCACTTGAATGAATCGGCGGGCCGCGCCGGCGAAGCCGTGGCAGGCCGCGCCGCACAGATCAGGACCATGATGGAATCGGCCGAGGGCACCCTGAAGATGGCGACCCAGTCGCTGGATGTGCAGTCCGCTGGTTTCCGCTCCGCTATCACCGCGGCCGCCGAAGCGCCGCTGGAAGCGGCCAGGTCGCTGGAAGCCCAGGCGGCGCGCATCGAGGAAGTCTCCGATGCCGCCATGGGCCGCGCCGAATTCGTGCTGGCGCGCCAGGAGAAACACCGTGCCCAGATGGGCGAGCTGGTGCAGCGCCTGAAAGAGGAAAGCGAGATTTTCGAATCCGCGCTTTCCGGCCAGCGCACCGGCATGGAAAACGCCATCGAGGCGTTGAGCGGGGAGGCGCGCAAGTTCGAGATGGTGACCGGGGATGCCGAGCGTCACCTGGAACTGATCATGGCCAATGCGGCCAGCCGCGCGGCGCAGTTGACCGGCGCCTTCGCGCGCGAGGCCGAACGGTTGAAGGAAACCAGCGAAGCGGCCACCGCCGTGCTGGCGACGCTGTCGGCATCCTTGAAGGATGCGGGCACCGGGGCACAGACCCTGATCGGCGAAAGCGCCGCCCAGGCCAAGCATGACGCGCGCCTGCTGGTGGGCGAGGCGATGGCCGAATGCGAGCGGCTGTTGCGCGCCTCCGGTGAGATGAGCGCCGAAGCCGGCAAGATCCACAGCCTGCTCTCGGAAACCACCCGCGAGGTCGAAAAGCACCTCATCCGTCTGCCTGGCCTGGCGCAGGAAGAGGCGCGCCGGGTGCGCCAGATGATGGCGACCGAGACCGAACAGATCCTGGACCTCTCGGCGCGCACCATGTCGACCCTGCATGCGCGTTCGACGGCCAAGGTGACGGCGCCCGACATGGGCGGGCCGATGAAGCCGGCGGCGGAAGTCGAAGGCGACGGCCTGAAAGGCCTGGCGCGCAAGCTGACCAATCGCAAGCCGGCCGAGAAAAGCGGCGGCGGCGGCAAGGCGTGGGAAATGAAGACGTTGCTGGCTGCAGCCGAACAGGAAAGCGATATCCGCCTGCCGCAATCCAAGTCCGAGCGTCAGGGCCTGGACACCGCCGCAACCCTGGGCGCGCTGCAATTGGCGCTGGCCGACATGGCGATTGACCTGTCGGCGCTGGACGACACCCAGCCGGGCGATGAGGACTGGAAGCGTTACCTGGCGGGCGACCGGGCCGTGTTCGCGCGCCGTCTGGCCGACACGATCGACGATTCCGCGGTGGACCGCATCACCAATCTGTACCGCGACGACAAGCGTTTCCACAACGCGGCCGATGCCTATCTGGCGGAGTTCGAGAATCTGCTGGGGCGCGCACGCGAAGGCGATGGCGGCGGCCTGCTGACCTCGACCTTGCTGTCGGCCGATACCGGCAAGGTCTATCTCACCATCGCGTACGCTTTGGGGCGGCTGTAGCCGCCCCAAGCTATCTTGGTCGCTCCCGCTCGCGCGTACGCTCCTATGTCGTCTCTGATCGCTTGAGACGGGCCGCGAAAAATCCATCCATGCCGCCGGGCAGGTAACAGGGCAGGGTGCGCAAATCGCCGTCCGGCGTGATCCAGTCGGCATGGCCGAAGATTTCTTCCGCCGTGATGGGCGCCCGCGAAAATTCGGGATGGCCGGACAGGAAGGCGGCGATCTGCTCTTCGCCTTCCTCGCGCTCCAGCGAGCACACCGCAAACACCAAGGTGCCGCCCGGCGACACCATGCGCGCGCCGCTTTCCAGAATTTCATACGCCGCGCCCGCGGACACCGTCACGTCGGCGGCGCCCTTGATCCAGGGCAGGTCGGGATGCCGGCGGATGGTGCCGGTGGCGGTGCAGGGCGCATCGATCAGCACGAAGGGGGCGCCGCCTTCAAAGTCGCGCGCATCGGCCTGGATAATGTCGGCATTCAATTCGGTGCGCGCCAGATTTTCACGGATGCGCTCCGCGCGCGCCGCATCGATCTCCACCGCGATGACCTTTGCGCCGCGCGCCGCCAGCTGCAGGGTCTTGCCGCCCGGTGCGGCGCACAGGTCGATCACGCTCTGGCCCGCGACATCGCCGAGCAAAAGTGCGGGCAAGGTCGCGGCGGCGTCCTGCACCCACCAATCGCCTTCGGCAAAACCCGGCAACTCGTCGATGCGGCCGGATTCATTCAGACGCCGCACGCCGCCGAACAATTCCACGCTGGGCGGGAAAGTGGCAGTGGAGGATTTCAGCACGATATCGACAGGTGCTGCTTGCTGGTGCGCCCGCGCGATGACCCGCGCCGTGCCGGCACCATACTGCGCCGTCCAGCGCGACCACAGCCAGTCGGGGGTGGACAGGCGCTCGCGGTCCAGGCCCGACAATACCGCTTCGCCCTCCTTGGCGACCTTGCGCAGCACCGCATTGATCAGCGGCTTGAAATGCACCGCCTTGGAATCCTGCGCCGCCAACTCGTTGGCAGCATCCACCGCGGCATGGGGCGCGACTTTCAGGATCAGAAGTTCACAGGCGCCCAGCAGCAAAATCTCGCTGGCGGTGCCGGCCTTGTGCGGCGCCAGGGGCTTGGCCATGAACTTGCGCAGCACCGCGTCCAGCGCCCCCATGTTGCGCAAGGTCTCGCTGGCCAGCGCGCGGGCGAAACCGGCGTCACGGACCTGGAGGCCCGCAAGCTGGTCTAGCCCGGCATCCAGCGGACGGCGCTTCTGCAGCACACCGGAAAGAATGGCCAAGGCCGCGCGGCGCGCGGGTAATCCCGTATCGGTCATGGGCCCTCTTTAGGGCAAAGCCATCGATCTTGCGAGCGGGCGCGCAACGGCATTAGCTGCGCTCGGTACAGGGGGCAAAGCCATGACTTCATTCGATCTGACGGGAAAAGTTGCCCTGGTGACGGGCGGCAATGGCGGCATCGGGCTGGGCATGGCCAAGGGCCTGGCCGAGGCCGGCGCGACCATAATGGTGGCGGGGCGCGACGGCGACAAGAACAAGCAGGCGGTGAAAGCACTGGGCGGCAATGCCGATTCCGTTGCAGCCGACATGGCGGAAGAAAGCGGCGTGAGAGCCGTGATCGATGCGACAGTCCAAAAGTTCGGTCGCCTGGATATCCTGGTGAACAATGCCGGCATCAATATCCGCAAATCCCCGCAGGATTATTCCCTGGAAGAATGGCACCGGGTGTTGAACATCAACCTGACCAGCCTGTTTGTCTGCTGCCAGGCGGCCTATCCGCATCTGAAAGCGCGGGGCGGCAAGATCATCAATATCGGCTCGATGATGTCGATCTTCGGCGCGTCCTTCGCCGCGCCTTATGGCGCCAGCAAGGGCGGGGTGGTGCAGTTGACCAAGTCGCTGGCCTCGGCCTGGGCTAGGGACAATATCCAGGTCAATGCCGTGCTGCCCGGCTGGATCGACACCGAACTGACCAAGGGTGCGCGCGAGCAGGTGTCAGGCCTCAACGAAAAGGTATTGGCCCGCACGCCTGCGGCGCGTTGGGGCACGCCGGATGACATGGCGGGCATCGCGGTGTTTCTGGCCAGTCCGGCGTCGGATTTCGTCACCGGCACGGCGATTCCCGTGGACGGTGGGTATTCAGCCCAGGGCTAATCCCGCCTCGCGCCACGCTTTGCCGCGCGCCGCTGCGGCGTTCGGCGCTTTCGCAGGTCCACTGGACCTGCTCACCCGTTTTGCGGGACGCGCCTCATCCCCACGGGCCTTTGCGCACCGGCGTTGCGCTGGCACCGGCCATCGCCGTGAGGCGCGCAATGCGTTCTTCGGTCGAGGGATGCGTGGCGAACAATCCGCTGATGCCGCCATGCAGCGGATTGATGATAAACATGTGCGCCGTGGCGGGATTGGCATCGGCGGGATAATTTTCGATACGCTTCGCCGCGCGCTCGATCTGGCCCAGGGCAGACGCAAGCCACATGGGGCGGCCTGTTATCTCTGCGCCGGCGCGGTCCGCTTCGAATTCACGGGAACGCGAAATCGCGGCCTGCACCAGCATCGCCGCAATGGGCGCAAGCATGGTCACCAGCAGCACGCCCACCATGCCCAGCGGATGCTCGCGGTCTCTGGAGCCGCCCATGAAGAAGGCCATGTTGGCCAGCATGGAAATGGCGCCCGCGATCACCGCGGTGATCGTCATGGTCAGGGTGTCGCGATGCTTCACATGGCCCAGCTCATGCGCCAGGACGCCCGCCAACTCTTCCTGGCTCACCTGGCTCAGCAATCCGGTGGTGACACAGACGGCAGCATGATCGGGATTGCGCCCGGTGGCGAAGGCGTTGGGCTGGGGGTTTTCGGTGATGTAGACCTTGGGCATGGGCAGCTGCGCCTGCGCCGCCAGTTTCTCCACCAGCCCGTACAGTTTCGGCTCGCTGGCGGCATCCACCTGGCGCGCGCCATACATGGACAGCAGCACCTTGTCGGAATTCCAGTAGGCAAAGGCGTTCATCGCCAGCGCCATGGCAAAGGCGATCAGCACGCCGGTGCTGCCGCCCAGCAGCGCACCCACCGCAATGAACAACCCGGTCAGGGCCGCCATCAGGATACCGGTACGAAGCGTATTCATCGTTTTATCCCTCCAGACACAGATGTAAGATCTGGCCATGGCCAATCAAGCAACACCCGAAGAAGTCGCTGCCCGGATTGCCGAGGCCGCCGAGCGCGCCAAGGCCGAAGCCGAAGCGCGCCGTGCCAAGGAAGCTAAGGTGCAATTGCCGCCGGAATTGGGCGGACCCAAGGGGCCCGAGCCCACGCGCTATGGCGACTGGGAAATCAAAGGCATCGTTTCAGACTTCTAGAAAGCTTCCGCCGTCATCTCTTCCAGCGCCCGGCGGATATCCGCCGGCCAGGCCTCGATATGGGCGGAAAACTCCTCGCCATGTCCGGCATACAGGGCGCGGATCGCCTCCTCGTATCCCGGCGCATTGCCCACCAGGGCGGTGGCAAAGCGATAGGCGGCGTCGCGCCGGGCGCGCTGCTGGGCTTTGGGATTGCGGCTGGCCTCCTCCACCAGCTTGCGCAGGGCGACCGAGGCGCCACCGGGCTGGGTGGCCAGCCAGTCCCAGTGCCGGGGCAGAAGCGTGACTTCGCGCGCTGTCACTCCCAGCTTGGGCCGGCCCGGCCGGACAGTCTCCTCGCTGGGCGGAAAGCGGGGGTCGATATCCACCACCCGGCCCGTCTCCCGGTCAAAGATCAGGGCGGCGGGGTCTTGGCGGCAGGCCTCGTAAACCTGGGGCAGGGACCCGGAGGCCAGATGGTCGAAGCCGGAAAAGGCGGAATAGCTCATTGGTAATATTTATCCGGGTGAAATAGTAGAGTCAATAATATCCGGGTAAAAGTAAATCAGCTATTTGCCTTGATGCGAACGCCTCCAAGGTTCATCTACAGAGGGCATTCCCAAGGCGGCCGCCATGTTCATTCAGACCGAATCCACCCCCAATCCCGCCACCCTCAAATTCCTGCCCGGCCGGGACGTGATGGGCGAAGGTGCGGTGGCCGATTTCCCCAGCGCCGACACCGCCGGCCGCTCGCCCCTGGCCAAGGCGCTGTTTTCGATTCCCGAAGTCTCACGCGTGTTCTTCGGCGCCGATTTCATTTCGGTGACCAAGCGCGACGGCGACTGGAAGCATCTCAAGCCCGCCATCCTGGGAGCGGTGATGGAGCATTTCACCCAGGGCCACCCGCTGCTGGAAGGCGCCGCCGACGAGACCGAAGAAACCTTCAGCGATGAGGACAGCGAGATCGTCGGCCAGATCAAGGAGCTGATCGAGACGCGCGTGCGGCCAGCCGTGGCACAGGACGGCGGCGATATCATCTTCAAGGGTTTTGACGGCGCCAGCGGCGTCGTCTCGCTGCATCTGCAAGGCTCCTGTGCCGGCTGTCCGTCTTCCACTATGACCTTGAAGAATGGCATCGAAAACATGCTGCGCCATTACGTGCCAGAAGTGACGGCCGTCGAAGCGGTGTGATAGCCTTGGGCATGACAACTGCCGAGCCCTATCTGGCGCAAGCCGATCACGCGATTTCCGATGCAGCGCTGGACACGATCTTCCGCGCCGCCCGCACCATGCGCCAATGGCAGGACAAGCCGGTATCGCCGGCGCTGCTGATGGCGATCTATGACCTGGCGCGGCTGGGTCCCACTGAATCCAACATCACCCCGGCGCGCTTTCATTTCGTGGTCTCGAAAGAGGCCAAGGCGCGGCTGGAGCCATTGCTGGACGAAGGCAACCGCAAGCAGACCATGTCGGCACCCGCCACCGCCATTGTCGGCTATGACCTGGATTTCGCGCGCACCTTGCCGACCCTGGCGCCGCGCGCGGCCGAAGGCCTGAGCAAGCTGCTGGCTGATGGTCCCGAGCGCGCGCGCCTGATGGCAATGCGCAGCGCAGGATTGCAAGGCGGCTATTTCATGGTCTCGGCGCGGGCGCTGGGCCTGGATTGCGGACCCATGTCCGGTTTTGACCGGGATGGTATCGACAAGGAATTCTTCGCCGGCACCGCCATCAGGTCCTATTTCCTCTGCAATCTGGGCTATGGCGTGGCGGGCAGCACGCGCCCGCGGGCGGCGCGGCTTGGCTTCGACGAAGCTTGCAAGATCCTGTGAAAATTCTCGCCGTCGATACTGCGCTAGGCGGTTGTTCTGTTGCGCTGATGGAAGACGGCAAAACGCTCGCCCATACTTTCGAAGCCATGGACCGCGGCCATGCCGAACGGCTGGCGCCGATGGTGGAGGAAGCCATGCGCGGGTTTGACTTCGCCGCACTGGACCGTCTGGCCGTCACCACCGGCCCGGGCACCTTCACCGGCCAGCGTGTCGGGTTGGCTTTCATGCGCGGGCTTCGCCTGGCGCTGAAGCGCCCGCTGACCGGTGTCACCACGTTGGAAGTGATCGCCGCCGCCGCCATGGACGAGACGCAGCAATCACGGACCGCCGTCATTCACGATGCCCGGCGCGAGGAAGCCTATCTGCTGCTGCAGGATAGCGAGGCGATCGTGCAGCAGCCCGTCGTGATGCTGTTCACTGATGCCATTGAACGCATCCGCGCCTTCGGTCATTGCGCCGTGGCCGGCACCGGTGCCGTGGCGGCACAGGAAAAGCTGGGCAGCGAATTCATCCTGTCCGGTATCCGCCAGCCCGATGCCTTTTGGGTGGCGCGGCTGGCGCAAAAGCTTGTACCCTCCAATGAAGCGCCCGGACCGCTTTATCTGCGCGCCCCCGATGCCAAGCTGCCGGGCGGTAAAACCCTTGTCTGATATCGTGCCCTTCAACGCCGTTTCCGGCGCGCATGTCCTGGCCGCGCTGCACGCAACCTGTTTCCCGCAGCCCTGGGACGCCGCCGCACTCAGTGACTTGCTGGTGACACCGGGCACCTTTGCCTATGCCCATGATGACGGGTTTGTGCTGGCCCGCGCGGCTGCGGGCGAAGCGGAGATTCTGACCCTGGCGGTGACACCCGCCGCCCGCGGGAGTGGCCTCGGCCGCAGGCTGCTGCAGGCTGCCATCAAAAGGGCGCACGAAATGGGCGCCAGCGCCATGTTCCTGGAAGTCGGCGTCGACAATCCGGCAGCCCTGGCGCTGTATGCCGGGCTGGGTTTCACCAAGGCCGGGTTGCGCAAGGGCTATTATCGTGGCGTGGATGCGCTGGTTCTCAGGCTTCCGCTGCCCGCCAATTTCGCCTAACCTGATGACCTTCCCCTCAACCGACAGGAGCAACTGGTGACGCGGATCGAAAAAGCCTGCGTCGACAAGGGTCTGCGGATGACCGACCAGCGCCGGGTGATTGCCCGCGTCCTGTCGGACGCGGCGGATCACCCTGACGCCGAGGAACTGTATCGCCGCGCCTCGGCGATCGATCCGCATATTTCCATCGCCACCGTCTATCGCACCGTCAAGCTGTTCGAGGATGCCGGCATCCTGGAGCGGCATGACTTCCGCGACGGCCGCTCGCGTTACGAGGAAGTGCAGGAAGCCCATCACGATCACCTGATCGACGTGGCCACCGGCAGCGTCATCGAATTCCGCAACGAGGAAATCGAAAAGCTGCAGCGCCGCGTGGCCGAGGAGCTGGGCTTCGAGCTGATCGACCACCGGCTGGAACTGTACGGCGTTCCCAAGGGGCGAAAGCCTCCGACCTCCTGATGTGCTGATGGCACGCCTTCGCGCCACCCTCATCGCTACCGCCTTTATCCTGTTCACCCTGCCCTTGATGCCGGTGCAATGGCTGCTGCTGAAATTGCACAGCCGCGCGGCGCGCCGCTTTCCGCACTGGTATCACCGCCAGGTGGCGTGGCTGTTCGGCATTCACATCCGCATCACCGGCAAGCCGGTGACGGGCGAAGGCGTGTTGATGGTGGGCAACCATACCAGCTGGGCCGACATCATCATCTTTTCGGCGGCCACGCCCCTGTCCTTTGTCGCCAAGGCCGAGGTCGGGACCTGGCCCTTCTTCGGCGCACTGGCGCGGCTGCAGCGCACCGTGTTTGTCGAGCGCACACGCCGCAGCGCCACCGGCGCGGTGGCGGATGCCATCAGCCAGCGGCTGGCGGCGGGCGATGCCCTGCTGCTGTTCCCCGAAGGCACCAGCCATACCGGCAACAGCGTGTTGCCGTTCAAAAGCGCGCTTCTGGGCGCCGCCGAGGCGCGGCTGGCCGGTGGCCAGCATGTGAAAGTGCAGCCGGTCTCGGTCGCCTTCACCGGCCTGCACGGCATGCCGATGGGGCGCGAAAACCGGCCGCTGTTTGCCTGGTATGGCGACATGGAAATGGTGCCGCACCTGTGGGAGGCGCTGCTAGCCGGGCCGTTTGATGTCGAGGTCAGGTTCCATGAACCGCTGAGCCTGGACCGGATGGACCGAAAGACCCTGGCCGCCAAAGCGCAGGAAATCGTGCAAACCGGCCAGGCCGAAGCCCTGGCGGGACGGGGTTTACCTTGAACTTGCGGGCTTTCGACCCGATAAACCGCACCTCATGAAGACGCTCTACGTCAAGACGTACGGTTGCCAGATGAACGCCTATGACTCCGCCAAGATGGCGGACCTGCTGGCGCCGCTGGGCTATGCCACGACGGATGCGCCCGAAGGCGCCGACATGGTGATCCTCAACACCTGCCACATCCGCGAAAAGGCCGTCGAGAAAGTCTATTCCGAGCTGGGCCGCCTGCGCGGCCTGAAGGCGAAGAAGGCCAAGAACGGCGGGCGCATGGTGCTGGCAGTGGCCGGCTGCGTCGGCCAGGCCGAAGGTGCGGAAATCGTGGCGCGCGAGCCGGCGGTGGATCTGGTGGTGGGGCCGCAATCCTATCACCGCCTGCCGGAGATGATCGCCCGCACCGCCCGCGCCGGCGGTCATGCGCTGGAAACCGATTTTCCGGCGCTTGAAAAATTCGATTCTCTTCCGGCGCCTGCGAACACCACCATCAGCGCATTCCTGACGGTGCAGGAGGGCTGCGACAAGTTCTGTACCTTCTGCGTGGTGCCGTATACGCGGGGCTCCGAACAGTCGCGCCCGGCCGATGCCATTCTGCGCGAGGCGCGTCAGCTGGCAGAAAAGGGCGCGCGCGAAGTCGTGCTGCTGGGCCAGAACGTCAATGCCTATGACGGCGACGGCTGGAGTTTGGCGAAGCTGTGCGATGCGCTCGCCAGGATCGAAGGCATCGAGCGCATCCGCTATACCACCAGTCATCCGCGTGACATGGGCGATGACCTGATCGCCGCTCATGGCGCCAATCCCAAGCTGATGCCCTATCTGCACCTGCCGGTGCAGTCGGGGTCCGACACGGCGCTGGAGGCGATGAACCGCCAGCACAAGGCGGGTTTCTATCGCCGCCTGATCGACCGCGTCCGCGCCGTGCGGCCCGACATCGCGCTGACCTCGGATTTCATTGTCGGCTTTCCCGGCGAAAGCGACGCCGATTTCGAAGCCACGCTGCAACTGGTGCGCGACATCGGCTATGCAACCGCCTTCTCGTTCAAATACTCCAAACGCCCCGGCACGCCTGCGTCCACCATGCGCAAACAGGTGGCCGAAGAGGTCAAGACGGCGCGGCTGGATGCGCTGCAAAAGCTGCTGCTGTCGCAGCAATATGCCTTCGACGATGCCCAGATCGGAAAGGTCCTGCCGGTGCTGTTCGAAAAAACCGCGCGCGAGACCGGCCAGATCATGGGCCGCACGCCCTATCAGCAGCCGGTACATGTGATCGCGCAACCCTCGCTGATCGGCACCATCGCCGATGTGAAGATCGAGCGGCGCACCGCCAACAGCCTGCACGGAATATTGGCTTGAGCCGCAAGAACAGTCTGACCCTGGAATTTTCCGACAACCGGCTTTTGGCGGCGCTGTCGGGTCCCCATGCCAAGCACTTCGCCCGCATCGAGCAGAAGCTGGATGCCGTGCTGGACATGCGCGGCAACCTGGTTGCGGTGGATGGCAAGGCGCGCGAACGTGCCGCCGCCATCTTGCGCGCGCTGTATGCGCGGCTGGAAGCGGGCGAAAGCATCACGCTCGCCGAAGTGGATGCGGAAATCCGCTTCACCGACCAGGCCCGTGCCCATGCGCCGGGCGCCATCAAGACCGCGTCCTCGCGTGCGGTGCGCCCGCGCTCGCCCGCCCAGGCCGCCTATCTCGACATGATGCGCCAGCAGCCGCTGGTGTTCGGCATCGGGCCGGCGGGCACCGGCAAGACCTATCTGGCGGCGGCGTTTGCCGCCCATATGCTGCATGAAAAACGCGTGGACCGGCTGATCCTGTCGCGCCCGGCGCTGGAAGCGGGTGAGCGGCTGGGCTTTCTGCCTGGCGACCTGAAAGAGAAGGTCGATCCCTATCTGCGCCCGCTTTATGACGCGCTGTTTGACGTGCTGGGCGATGCCGCCGGCCGGCTGATGGAGCAGGGCG
>Ga0209829_10002161_pt1 | contig 15164 bp, 8 predicted proteins | sample C_140205_EF_Meta_FD_187311 | JGI IMG/M metagenome (GOLD analysis project Ga0209829, IMG submission 187311) | Freshwater microbial communities from Lake Croche, Canada to study carbon cycling - C_140205_EF_MetaG (SPAdes) (version 2) | ecosystem: Environmental > Aquatic > Freshwater > Lake...
GTCCGGCCCTCTGATAGCGGCCGTGGATGCGAGCCAGACACTCGCGTTTGGAGGATAAACTCATGGTCGTGGTTCCGGTAACCATGATTATGAGTCAACGTATCGGCGGACTCCTCGTCCACCGCCCAGCTCCGGTAACATTTAATTTGAGTCAACTCGGTCCTTTTTTGGTCTCTTGAATTTTCTTTGCCCAAGGCGATGGGTGAGGGATGATTTTTGCATCACGACAGGATGCGGGCTTGCAGTTGGGCCGGTATCTTTTAAGGGGGGGATTGGAAGTGGACCACGTTCTGGGGTTGCCCCGGGGCGGAGTTGTGGTGGCGGTTGAGGTGGCCAAGCTTCTTCATTGTATTCCCGGTGCCCTGATTGTCCGCAAGATCGGACACCCCCGAGCCCGTGAGTTTGCCGTTGGGGCCTTGGCTGAGGAAGGGGTTTTGATATTGGACGGGGAGATTGCCGGTTCGCTGGTGGAAGAAGAATTGCGCGGAGTGATTGAGGAGGAAACGCGGCGATTGAAGGAGTATGAGGTTCGATTTCATTCCTTGCCCAGACCGAATTATGCGGGACAAACGATTCTGCTGGTGGACGATGGTCTTGCCACCGGCGCGACCATGGAGGCGGCGGCGGTGTCAGCCCGCAGACAGGGGGCTCGCAGAGTGGTGGCTGCGGCTCCAGTCTCGTCTCCGGCGGCTCTGCGGCGTGTGCAAAGAGTGGCGGATCGGGTTAAGGTGCTGATGGTCGATCCCGACTTTCGTGCGGTTGGCGCATACTATGCACTTTTTGATCAGACCACGGATTTGGAGGTGGTCGCGTTGCTTGGGTTGTAGTGCGGCTTGGGTGCACAAAGGATTTTCGCGGGGCCCGGAAACCCGATAGGCTAAGGCATGCCTGAACTGCCTGAAGTTGAAGTCCTAGTGCGGCACCTTGATCCTCTGGTGCGGGGGCGGGAGGTGCTTGGCGTCAAGGTGCTGCGGGAGCGGGTTTTGCGTCCGAGTTTGCCTCCGGAGTTTGAGAGGCGGCTGGTCGGGGCCAGATTCAAGGGTTTGTCGCGGCGCGGGAAATATCTTTTTTTCGAATTGGATTCGCGGCAGGCGGGGCAAGGGGTTGCGGTTTTGGGGCATCTGGGGATGACCGGGCGCATGTATTTGGCACCGGTATCCAAGCCTCTGCCCAAGCATGCGGCGGTGGTGTTGAATCTCGGATTGGACAATTTTGTCTTTGAGGACGCGCGTGGTTTTGGTCGGCTAACGCTTTGTTTGGCGGCGCTCGACCGGCTTGGGCCCGAGCCGCTGGGAAAGGGGTTTACAGTCCGGGGTTTTGCCGGGGCGCTGCAGGGGTCCTCGCGGCCCGTGAAGGTCAAGCTGCTTGACCAGTCTGTTCTGGCGGGTGTGGGCAACATTTATGCGAGCGAGGCCCTGTTTCGCGCCGGCATCTCGCCCCTCTGTGCCGCCCGATTGCTCAGTGCGGATCAGGCTGAGTGTTTGTGGAGGATGATCCGGAGGACGCTCAGGGATGCGATTCGCTGCGGCAGCGGCATTCCATTGGATTTTGGCGGCGGAGGAGTTGGAGGGGGCGGGTTGTTTTATTTTGGAGTGGAGGCAGGGACGCTGGATTTTTACACGGAGCGATTGCAGGTGTATGGGCGGGGCGGGTTGCCTTGCTGCAGGTGTGGCGGGAGCATCCGGCGTGAGGTGGTTGGGGGGCGAAGCACTTTTTTCTGTCCGTGCTGCCAGCCCCTGCCAAAGCTGAGGTGAAGGCGGTGTCTTGCGGCAGATCCGGCTTGGCAGGAGGGGGTGCTTCTGTTTAGCTTCCGGGCCCGAACGACATGAATTCACTGCGCGCCGCCATACTATACGTATTTTTATTCGCGGTCCTGTGCCTTAGCGCGACAGCCCAGGAGAAGCCGTCCATTTCCGTGGAGCCGCTCAGCCCGGAGAGCCAGATTGAATTCTTCGGGAAAACCCGCATGATTGCAGGCACGAACGGCGTGATTGTGAAATACGAGGGGGCCGTTCTGAGCGCGAACACATTGTTGGTCAACTCGGATACGGGTGAGGCGGAAGCCGACGGTAAGGTGCGGCTCCAGCGGGACAATCTGACTTGGACTGGGGATCACCTGCGCTATAATTTCAAGACCCGCCAACTGTGGGCGGAGCGGTTTCGAGCGGGCCGGTCGCCTGTTTTTGTGGGGGGAAGCGATTTGAGGGGGGTGCTTTCCCAGCAGATCAAGGGCAACACCAATGTCTACTCTGCCACGAATGCTTTCGTGACCACCGATGATCTGTCGGATCCGACCTTCAAGATCCGGGCGCGGCAGGTGGTGGTGGTGCCCGGGCACCGAATTGAGGCGCATCATGCCGTGTTGTATCTGGGGGGGGTGCCGTGTTTTTACTATCCGTATTACTCCCGCACGCTCAGAGCCCGGGACAACAATTTCACCTACACCCCGGGCTATCAGAGTCGGTTTGGGCCCTATGTTCGCGGCACTTACACATGGTTCTGGGACGATCAAGTGGATGGCGCGTTCCACCTGGATTATCGGGAGAGGCGCGGGGTGGGAGCCGGGCCTGATTTGAACCTGCACATGGGTGCCTGGGGTGAGGCCAAGTTGCGTTACTATTATCTGAACGATCAGGATGCCGGAACGAATTTCTACGGCCGCGGTCTGCCTGAGAACCGGCAGAGGGTCGCCTTGACTTACCAGGCCGATCCGGCCACCAATCTCAATGTCAAATCGGTGGTGCGCTACCAGGGGGACAGTGATGTGGTTAAGAATTTCTATGAGGGTGAATACCGGCGGGATCCGCAGCCGGCCACTTTTGTGGAGGTGAACAAGTTCTGGGAGAACTTCAGTTTGGACACATTGGCGCAGCCCCGGGTCAACAATTTCTTCGACACGGTGGAACGGCTGCCGGATGTCCGGCTGAGCGGGTTTCGGCAGCAATTGGGGGACACACCGTTGTATTATGAGAGCGAGACCTCTGCGGGTTATTATCGGCATGTGTTCGCTGAAACCAACGGACCCTCACTGCTGCCAGCCTTCGAGGCGGGGCGGGCGGATACTTATCATCAGGTCACCCTGCCGCAAACCTGTTTTGGCTGGTTGAATCTGACTCCGCGCGCCGGGGGGCGGTTCACCTGCTACAGCGCGTCAGACGGCTTGGCGGCGAACACCCAAGACGCCTACCGCCGGGTGTTCAACACCGGAGCGGAAGTTTCTTTCAAGACATCCCGCACCGTTCCCGGGTATGAAAATCGTTTCCTTGAGATGGACGGGGTTCGTCATATTCTGGTTCCCTCGGTGAACTATGTTTATGTTCCAACCCCGAATGCGCGTCCGGGCCAGTTGCCGCAATTTGATGCGGAGCTGCCCAGCCTGCGCCAGCTGCCCATTGAGTTTCCGGAGTACAACGCCATCGACTCGGTTGACAGTCAGAATGTGATTCGCTATGGGCTGCAGAACAAAGTGCAGACCAAGCGGGCAGGGCAGGTGGAGGATTTTCTCAATTGGCAGGTGCTGACGGATTGGCGGTTGCAGCCGGCGGTCAACCAGCCTGCCTTTGCCGACGTTTATTCGGATCTGACCTTGAGACCCCGCTCCTGGCTGGGGGTCCAATCGCAGACCCGATTTGATCCCGATCATGGGCAGTGGCGTTTGTTGCAACATTCTGTGACCTTTGAACCCAACAACGTATGGAGCTGGACGGTTGGGCACTTCTATCTGCGCGATGATTTAAGCGCGAGTCCCACGGCATTGGGGCGGGGCAATAGTGTGGTTACCAGCAGCATGTTTTATCGCATGAATGAGAATTGGGGGTTCCGCACGACTCACCATTTCGACGCCCGCGATGGCCGGATGCAGGAGCAGTATTACACCATCTATCGGGATCTGCGGAGTTGGACGGGGGCTGTTTCGCTCGGGGTGCGCGACAACGGCACCGGTCCGAAAGAATTCATGGCCTCCTTCACCTTTTCGATCAAGGCCATGCCTCGGTTCGGGTTGGGTAGCGATACCGTACGGCCTTACTCATTGCTGAGCGGCAGTTGATGTCGGGTGCCGGACCGGCGAGGTAAAGTGGGTCGGCCTTTGTATCAACAAAACTGATTAGGCACTGCCGCTAGGCTGGGCCGCCGTGATCCAATTGTCCGTGTTGCCATTGCGCCTTGAGCAGAGAGAGATCCACACGTGAAGGTCATTTGGTCGCGCAGCCCCGGCATCCCTGACAATCGCTAAGAAAACCTCTCACCTCGAGGCTGCTCACTGGGGCCTTCATTTCTGTTGGGGAGCAAGGCGGCCCGAAGTGCGTTGGCCCGGGCGGTTGGGGACATGATTTTCTGCCCTGTTGGAATAAACGTGGGGCAGATCAGGGGCGCGTCTTTGAGGCTGGGCCCACAGCCATTGACTACTCCGGATTCCCTAGGAATGCCCCGTCTCGGACCGCGCAGGCGAGCACTGGTGCAGAGGAGACCATGACAGAGTCCGCCTGTGTTAAGGCTGCCGGGTAAGGATGACGAAGCGGATATCGCTAGGTGTTTACGGGAGCTGCGGGGTTTGGGAATCGGTGGTTCCTGGTGGATTCTTTAGGGGCTCTGATCAGGGAAGCTTGTGTTCGGGGTTGATCTGACAGGTGGGGGCGACGGTGAGGTTGCCGATGCTGTAGCTGCTGGAGAATGTTTTGCCGGCGTCCTGCGGGCAGTAGCATTGGGTAAGGGATCCGCTGCCGCGTCCCAGATAAGGCAGGATGTTGGCGGAGGTGGGGGTTGCCGAGGGTTTTTGTCCGCTTTCCAAGGCCCATTGCTGTTTGGCCGCGTCGACCTGACGGAGGTTGTTAATGCAGGCGTTCATCTGCGCGGTGGTCCGGGCTTTGACGAAATTGGGGATGGCAATGGCCGCCAGAAGGCCAATGATGGCCACCACAATCATGATTTCAACGAGGGTGAAGCCCGCGTTCCGGGGGAGTTTGAGTTTCATAAAAGTATTAATTTAGCGCTAGCTGACTTTATTATCCGCTGGCAAAGCACAGACGCAAGCCTGCATTCGTCCGTAGTTTCAATCAGTTTGCTGTCCGTTGCTTCCCGCCGAGCCGGATCCGGATATAAACACCCCGGCGCCTCTTTGGTTGCGGTAGTCTAGCGGCGGGTGTGCTGGGCGGGTTTTTCTGCGCGTGCTGCGGCCGCTTTGCCTTGGTGCCAGCGGACGCAATATTCTGAATAGTGCCGCAGCAGGTTTTCTTGAAACCGGTCGAACAAGTCGATTGACGGGTTGGCAAACGGCGGGGGATTAAAGGATTCGAAGAGAGTGGTTGAGCCGCGGGTGGTTATAGTAAAGGATTTGGCACCCGAGGCGCTGCCGGCGGGGCGGCCTCGGTCCGCGCAGGTCAATGTCGTGCCGTTTAAGGTGCCAAATTGCTGGAAGGAGTTCAAATATTCGCAAGAGTCCGGCAGTGGCTGGCGATAGAGCGAGCGGCCCTGATAAAGCTGGTCAGCTGGAAGAGGGATGCCCAGCAGTTCCAGGAGGGTCGGCAAGAGATCCACCTGTGACCCGATGGCGGGGTTGACGCTGTAGCCGTGGTGCGAGGGGTTAAGGATAATCAAGGGGATGTTGGCCAGTTCGGGGGTTACCGCCCAACCATGGCCGATGGCGCCGCCGTTCTCGCCGGTCATTTCGCCGTGGTCATCGGTGATGATTACGAGCGTGTGATCCAGTTCGCCTGAATCGCGTAGTTCGTCCAAGAGTGATGCAATGACCCAGTCCATATAGAGGAGGTCGTTGAGATATTTGGGTGAGTAGTCGCCGGTGTTGACCAAGGGGTGTTTGCGGAAGCGGTCCGGGATGCTGTCGTAAGGGTAATGAGGCGCGGCCGGCACGTAGGTGAGAAAGAACTTCTCCCGCCGCTCCGCATGGCGCCGGATTTGAGCCCGCATGGCCCCGAGTGTTTCCTCCTCCTGAACCCCCCAAGAGATGGGATCCGTCTTCCGTTTGCCAGGCAGGGAGTCGGCGTCGTAGGCATCGTCAATGCCGCGTCCGCGCAGGAAATCGTCGAAGCCTGTGTAATCAAAAAACGAGGAGTAGAAGAGTGAGTTGTGGTAGCCCTGCTGGTGGAGGATTTCAAAGAGACTCAAGACTCCCACATGCTCAATGGTAAAGGCGTTGTAGTCGCGGACCGGATAGAGGCCGGTGAAGGTGGCGAAGCGGGCATGAATGGAGCTGGCATAGTTGGAGAAAAAGCCGGGGAAGAGCTCCATCCGATCTTTGTATTTTGAGAGCAGCGGTTGGGTGTCCTCCCGGGATCCGAACAGGGAGAGGTATTTGTTGTAAGAAGACTCCTGAAAAATCACGACCACATTCCATTCCTTTCGCGGGCCGGCGGGGACCGGTTGGGCCAGCATTTGATCAAGCCCGAGATGGCGGATCGTTTCCTCGAATTTGGTCTCGCTGAACATGGGATCGGCGGGGTTTTTCCAGAGCGGACTGCTTATTACCAGCCGGGTTAAGGGTTGGCCCAGAGCCTTATCCGGGGTTGCCAGAAGAAACCCGGTCAACGCGAGCAAAACAAAACCCAGAATCAGGCTCCAAGTCGTCCGGTTGCAGTCTGAGGCCGACGGGGTGGTTTTGGTTGCTCCGCGCTGGAGAGCATAGACTGCCATCCCGTAGAGCAGCATTGAGGCAAGAACCAGCAGAATCACGGGAGGAAGATAGGGGCCGGCCATGCGCCACATCATTTTGGGGCTGTTGCTGAAGGCGAACAATTGCCAGTCCAGACGGATGCCTAGGATTTGAGACAGGCGCAAATCCACCAAGCCGAGCAGGAGCAGGGCAAGGTTCACGGCATCCAGCCACCAGAGGGTGCCTTGGGGGCGGTGCCGCCGCCACATCCAGGCAGCCGCAAGTAAGCAGGCGGTCAGGCCAAAGGCGCCCAGAAAATAGCGCGGCCAGGTAAGCGCCAGGCACAGCAGGTGGTTGTAGTTGGGGGCGGAGGGATAGTTCAGGTTGAGCAGAAGCAAAAACGCGCTGAAGGCAAAGGGGGCCATCCATGACCAGGCTGCGTTAAAACCGCGGCACCGGGCCAACACCTTCATGCCTGCCGACAGAAGGCACGCCACCATCACCAAAGTGATCAGTTCTGGATCCGGCACGATTAGTTCGGGGGTCAATTTGTGGAACAGCCCGAACATGAATCCAATCCACATCATAGGCAGCCAGAGCCAGGTCGAACGCAGCGGGGTTTGGGCTGTTCGAGCCCCCAGAAGGCCCGCCACCCCCAAGGCATCGGCCACCAGCAACGCGTGCGGGTGGGAGTTGAAGTGGTGCAGGAAGATGGCGGTATAAGCGGTGGCACCCAAGGTGGAAACGTGCAGCACCCATCGTTCGCGGCCGCTGCGGGCAAGGATAAAATAAATCAGCGCGTAGCCGCCAATCCAGAAGGCCAGAAAGGGCGGGCGGAAGAAGAAATCCAGAAAGAGATAGCTGCTCAGATCCTTCCATCCCAGCACGCCGCTGAACACCGGGGCGAGATAGTTTTTATCGCCCTCGGAGAAGGTCAGCAGCACAAAAAACAGCCCCAGAAGGAGCACCCCGCCGTTGGCCCAGCGCACCGTCCGGACTCCCGCGACGGCACAGCGTCCGGCCAGCGTCCACAAATGCAGTCCGAGCAGAGCCACGAAAAGACCGAATCCGACCCATCCAAGCCGCCCAGTCGGTTCGGCATCGACCCGCCAATGGGTTTCAAAGAGGTGCTTCTGATAGCTGGCCAGCATCCACACCTTGATCAGGCTCAGTCCGCCGATGAGGGCCGCGCAGCGTGCGACCACTGCCCTTGGAAACAGGGCCGCAGGCGGTTGATCGGGCTTGGTCATTCGGTCAATGAATAGCATCGATGGCGGCGGGGGTTCAATACCAATTGATGAAGAGTTGCTGCCTGTCCCTTTGCTCAATGCGGGGCAGTTGTTCCAGTTTTGGACCGACCCAGACCAAGGCTGGGCGGCAGTCCGGCGCGCAGTTCAGCCGGTGCTGGCCTGCCGTCAATTGCAGAGTTCGGCCGCCACATTCCGCTCCGTCGATCCTGATCCGTGGGGATGCGAAAGGGGTCGGGTCGGAGAGGGAGTCGAAGCGGTTGGTGTGGGTGCCGGCCAAGTGGGATTGTTCCAGCGTCGAAATCCGATATCGTCCCGGGTGGACCACTTCCACCGTGCCGCCTCCGGAGGGCAGAATCCGTCCCAGAACCCAAAAGTCATCGGCCAGAGGAACATAGCGCTCGAGGATGAAATCCCGGTCTCTTGCCACCAGCCAGTCCGTGCGGTAACTGCAGATGATCACCGCCGGCGGGTGCAGTGCCAGCAGATCGCGTATTTTGGGACCGGGCCCCTGAAAAACCGAGTTGAAATTCAGGCTGTGGAGAAAAGTCCGGTTGTCAACAATCGGACGAGTGGATACCAGTCCGGTGGCGTCGAACACCCGATCCTTCAGGGGATCGGTTGTCTCCTCGGCCAGGGACGTGAGTAGTTCCTGACGGGTGTTGGGGAAATTCTGGTGGCGTCGGGTCGCCACACCGAATGGGACCAAATGGGTGAAGAGCAACACGCTCACCAGAATCGGCATCAGGTTCATGGGGAGGTCCCGGGTTTGCACGATGGAAGAGAGATGCTTGAAACCGAAAAGGAATGCGTAAGGCGCCAGATGCAGGAGGTTGTAGGGATAGGGTGCCGGATTGAGCAAGAGGATGGTAAGGGTTCCAGCGAAGAGGAGGAATTCCGGGAGGCTGCTCTGCCAGCTCAGCACGGTTCGATCACGCCGCGAAAACCCAACGGCCAACGCAATCGTGCCGGAGGCTGCCAAGGCCAACAAGAGCGGCGTCTGCTGCAGCAGTCGTGAAAGCGCCAATCCCGCTCCAAAATGGTGTCCATGGGTGGAAGCGGAGGAAAGGAACGTGACCGAGTTGGAATATAACTGCCACAACCCGCAGGCCTCCAAGGACAGGCGCATTGTGCAAAAGGCGGCTGCGGCGCCAGTCAGCCAGGCCAGTGCGGGCTTCCACCGTGCCAGAGGGTTTCCGGCTCGGGGCAAGGCCACTGCCGCCACTGAAAGCGGCAGGGTGTAGGCAAAGGATTTGAAGGCGATGAACTGGAGCAGCACCGCGGCCGCGCCTAGAACGAGGCTGGTGGCGATACCGGGGCGTGCAAACCGGATCAGGCACCACATGCCCAGCACCCCGGTGAGCAGAAGGTTGTCATGGCGCACCTCAAAACCAAAATCCCACAGTGGTGCCAGAGTGGCCGCGCCAGCCAAGGCCATCCACCAGCGCAGGGAGAGCAAGCGCGCGCCGGTGGCGCAGGCCAGCAAAAGCCAGTTGACCCAGAACAGCAAAACCATCCCCAAACGTGCCGCACAGAGGCAATCCGTCGAGGTCGCCCCGGCTCGCAGGCAGAAGGAAAGCAGAATCTGGAAGAGCGTGACGTGCCCGGCTGCCGACTTGTCGCCGACGCCCCGCAGCATCCGGGCCACATAAACTTCCATGCACTCATCCACCTGATAGATCCGCATGGCTGCCAGATACAGGGAGTGGATACCAAGGGCGGTGACGCCGGCCAGCAACAGCAGGGAGAGAGCGGTTTTGGGTGCGTTTATTTCTGCCCGCCAGGAGCGCCATTTAGCGCTCGACATCCCGGGAAACCTGTCCACAAAGCCACGCACTGCCCAGTCCGATGTACCGGAATGGGCCGTTATGCGCCGGCCGGGACTTGAAAACTCGTTCACTCGTGAAAGTCTTAATAACTTCCATGCAAGAGTTGTGCCCGGCCAAAGTTTGCCCCCCGGTTGCCCTTCTGGGCGCCAGAAATGCCGGCAGCTGCGGCCCAATTCCCGGGCGAATTTGGGTGTTGTGCCGCCTCACGGCATCGTCTATTTGTTTTCGGGTTGAGATATCTGTTGAAAATGCTCGGGTTGGCTCTTGCGTTGTTTTGGGTGCCCATCACCTCCCACTGCCTCTTGGAGACTGTGCCCGGATGCCGGTTCTTTCAGTGTGCTACTGACGACAAGGGGCATAACTCCGATTGCAGCGGAGATGGATGTGCGCAGTTGGAAACCGCGACATACCGGGTTGATGACACCACAACAGTTTTGCCGGTTGTGTTTTCGCCCTGTGTTGTTTTTCACGGCAATGTTGAGCGCCTGTTTGCAGAACCGGCGCCGCTGTTTAGAGCCGTTCGGCCGGAGGTTGTGGTCGGTTGGCGGTTTTATCTCCGCACCGCGCTTTCGCCGCGCGCCCCATCTTTGGTTTCTTAAGCCGTCGTCGTCCTGAGAAGTCCAATGTCTGGCCGGCGTGTTTTCCACGCTTGTATTTTCCCGTCCGTATCTGCTTATGAACCCTATTTTCGTCCCCACCTGTTTTTTGATCGTCTGCGTGTCCGCTGCGACGGTTTCGCTGGCGGCTGCCCAATCCACCGTTGCCTCCAATGCTCCCCCCGCAACGGGCAGCATTGGTCTTGGGTTTCTCGTCGTGGATGTGGTCGAGCGCAATCCAGAACTCAACTTTTACCGGGCGGAAATTGCGGCAGCGAAAGGGGGGCGACGCACGGCTGAGGCTTGGTCAAACCCCGAACTGTCGATCCAAGCCGGTTCCAAGAGGGTTCGTTCCGGCGGGCTTTTACAGGAAGGATCGGCCTGGGCGGCGGGCGTCCGGCAGACCTTCGAATGGCCCGGTCGGATTGGCTTAAGGAAGGCGATTGCGAATCATCAGATTCGGCTCGCGGAACTTGGGTTCGCCCAGTTCAAGGCCGCGCTGGCGGCGCGCACGCGAACGCTGGCCTACGGATTGTTTGCCGCTCAGGAGAAGGCGGCGGCAGCAGGGGAAGTCGCCTGGCGCTTCGAGCAGCTGCGCAAAGTGCTGGTTCAGCGGGACCCGGCTGGACTGACGCCGCTGCTGGAAACCCGCATAATCGAGGCCGCTGAGCTGACCTTGAAACGCAAGACAAGCGAGGCGTTGCTCATGGCGCAGGCCGCCATGTTGGAACTCAACCAACTGCGCAGTGCGCCGTGGACGAACGCGCTCCGGCTGCAATCCACGCAGATCCTCTTCGCCGCAGCGCCGGATCAGGACGTGCTGATCGCGGCGGCCCGGACGAACAATTTCGAAGTGTTGATGCGCCAGGTGGAACTGGAACAGCAGGGCTTCAAGGTGTTGCTGGCGAGGAAGGAGGGATGCCCGTCATTGACCGTTGGGCCCTATTTCTCGCAGGAGAAAGCGGGAGACCGCGAGCAGCAGGCAGGCATCAGTCTTTCTCTGCCGCTGCCTCTGTGGAACCACAATCAGGGTGGCGTCGAGACGGAGCAAGCCCGGCAGGCGCAGGCGGAGACCTCGATGTATGTCACCCAACGCGCCGTTGAGCGGGAAATCATCGGGCATGCGCTGGCGTATAAAACAAAGCTGGCAGAAATGGCGCAGTGGCATCCTGATTGCGTGGAGGAATTCCGCAAGGCGGCAGATTTGGCCGACCGCCACTACCGTCTCGGTGCTGTGCCCATCGCGACCTATGTGGAATTGCAGAAGCAATACCTCGAAGCGGTCCAGGTTTTGTTGGATACGAGGAGAGAAGCACTCGAAGCGGGGCAGGAATTGCAGCGGCTTACGGGGCTGGACTTCGGTGCGGTGGTAGTGCTTGAGCAAAAGACGGAGGAATCGAAATGAAAAAGCTCGCACTCTTACGGGTGCCGCTCATCGCCTCGCGCAGAGGCTGGCGTGGGAGGCCGTTGGCAGGCCGGCTGCAGGCGCAGGATCTCTCGGGCTGCGGGTTGCCGGCGGAGATACAGCATGTGGAGCGTGCGGTGGACGGGGTGTTTGCTTCCGGTTCGGTTCGCATCCGATGGGATGGGGTCGGGCTGTCTGGTGCCCTTGAGCAGCGCGCGCCTGTGCGGAGGACTTTTGTTTTAAACCCGATCGCGCACCATCGAGCCTTCATTGAACATGCCGCCTGTGCCAGGCAATTGCGCGGCGTTTTTACGCCCGTGGCCCGCGGAACCGTTGAACCGCATCCTGTGAGTCTTGCACGGGACGTGCGGCCCATTCGGGTCCAAACCCACGGCCCCATCACTTTGAAATCATGATCAGCCGTATTCTTGAATTTGCCCTCCGCCAGCGAGCCGTTGTGCTCTTGGGGGCGGCCGCGCTGCTCGCGGCGGGCATATGGTCCGCGATTCATCTGCCGATTGATGCCGTGCCGGACATCACAGGCGTCCAGGTGCAGATCAACACCGAAATTTCAGCGCTTGCCGCCGAGGAATCCGAGAAGCTTGTTACGCAGCCCGTTGAGCTGGAACTCGCCGGCTTGCCAGGGGTGGAGGGGATGCGGTCCATCACGAAGTTCGGCCTCTCGCAAGTCACGCTCCAGTTCAAGGACGGCACCGACATCTACCGTGCGCGACAGTTGGTGGCCGAGCGATTGCAGGGGCTGCTGGAAGATCTCCCGCCCGGCTCGCATCCCAAGCTTGCGCCCATCAGCACGGGCCTCGGTGAGATTTTTCATTACACCCTCAGTTACCGCGCCAACGCCAAGAACAAGCCCGCGACCGAACTGGAGCAGCTCATCGAATTGAGTGAAATCCAGGATCACACCATTAAGCCATTTCTGCGCACCGTGCGAGGCATTGCCGGCATCAACGGCACCGGTGGCTATGAAAAGCAATTCGTCATCCAGCCCCGTCCCGAGGCGCTCACCGCAGCAGGCCTTACTTACAGCGAACTCGCAGCTCTCGTCGCGCAGAACGTGGAAAACGCAGGCGGCGGCATTATCAGTCGCGGCGGACAGCAACTCACCATCCGCGCTGTCAGCCGTGTGCAGACCCTGAAGGACATCGCGAATCTGCCGCTCAAATTCGGCGCCGGTGTCACGCCCCTGCTTGTCAAGGACGTTGCCGAGGTCAAGATCGGTACCAAGTTCCGCACTGGCGCGGCGACGCTTGACGGGAAGGAAACCGTCACCGGCACGGCCCTCATGCTGGCAGGCGAGAACAGTCGCGAGGTAGCCGGGCGGGTCAAACTGCGTATCGCGGATCTTCAGACCAAGCTTCCCGCAGGGGTGGAAATCCAGACCCAGTATGACCGGTCGATCCTGATTGGCCGCACCATTGCCACCGTGGAGAGGAATCTTTTCGAGGGCGCGGCGCTTGTTGTCGTTGTGATCCTCCTCTTGATGGGCAACTGGCGCGCTGCGATCATAGTCTCCTCCGCGATTCCGCTCGCATTTCTCTTTGCCCTCACCGGCATGAGGCAGTCGGGCATTTCGGGTAACTTGATGAGCCTCGGCGCGATAGACTTCGGACTCATTATTGATGGAGCCGTCGTCATCGTGGAGAACATTGTCCGTCAACTCGGACTCAAGCAACACCAGCTGGGACGCCCGCTCAAGGTGGAGGAACGAGCCCAGACCGTGCTGGCCGCGAGCAAACAGGTGGGCAGTCCGATGTTCTTCGGGGTGGTCATCATCACCGTTGTCTATGTCCCGATCCTTGCCCTTACCGGCATCGAGGGGAAGATGTTTCGCCCGATGGCTCTGACCGTGATGCTCGCGCTGGGTGGCGCTCTGGTGCTCGCGCTGACGCTCATGCCCGCGCTATGCTCTTTCCTGCTGCGGGGGAGGATGCAGGAAGGCGACAACCCGATCGTAAGCTTTGCCAAAAGGCTCTATGAGCCGGTGCTTCGCGCCGCGCTGGGCATGCGCTGGCCAGTGGTCATTGCCGCCGCGCTGCTCTTCGCCGGATCGCTCTGGTTGTTCACACGGCTGGGCGCGGAGTTCGTGCCCAAACTCGACGAAGGTTCCATCACGGCCATGCTCTATAAGCCCGCCGGCATGAGCTTGGAGGAATCGATCCGCACCGACACCGAAGTGGAGATGCGGCTGCGCGCGGAGTTTCCCGAACTGACCCGCATCTTTTCGCGGATCGGCACAAGCGAGATAGCTTCCGACCCGATGCCGGCGAATGAGAGTGACGTTTACATCTCCTACAAGCCGGAGGCTGAATGGCCGCGGAGGCTGGGCGGCCCTAGGAACAAGGCCGGGCTGCGCGAGCAGATAGAAGCCGCGGTCAAGAAAATCAACCCCGACTACGAGCTGCTTTTCGCTCAGCCCATCGAGATGCGTTTCAACGAAATGCTCGAAGGCACCAAGGCGGAGCTGTCCGTTAAAATTACCGGCAACGACTACGACGTGCTGGAGCCGCTTGCCGGGCAGGTCAAGGGCATTCTTGAAAAGACGCCCGGGGTGGGGCAGGTGGAGTATGAAACCCAAGGACGCACGCCCCAGTTGCAGGTGAGCGTCAATCGTGATGCCCTCCGCCGCTACAGTCTCCAATCCGGCGAGGTCAACAAGGCTGTCAGCGCCGCGCTGGCCGGGCAGGTGGTCGGCACTGTCGTCGAGGGCGATCACAGGCACGACATCGTGGTCCGCATGCCCGGGCCGTTGCGCGTCGATGACGATCAAATCAAACAAATCCCGCTCCGCGCAGGTGAAAATGGAATTCTCCCGCTTGGCAGCGTCGTCGACTTGTCCACGCTCAACGCAGTGGAACCAATCAACCGCGACGATGCCCGGCGCCGTGCCGCCCTCATGGTTAACCTCAAAACCCGGGACATCGAAAGCTTCGTGCGCACCGCGGAGCAAAGCATTAAGGATCAAGTGCGGCTGCCGGAGGGCTACTTTGTGGAGTTCGGCGGGCAGTTCGAGAACTTGCGACAAGCCCGCGCTCGGCTCGCGGTGGTGGTGCCATCGGCTCTGGCCCTTATTTTCATACTCATCTTTCTTGCGTTCGGTTCGTTGCGACAGGCCTTGCTGGTTTACTCCGGCATCCCATTGGCGGTGACCGGTGGTGTGGCGGCGCTGTGGCTGCGGGGAATGCCTTTCAGCATCACGTCGGCCGTGGGTTTCATAGCATTGACCGGCGTGGCCGTGCTCAACAGCATGGTGCTGGTCAGCTGCTTCAACCAACTGCGCGAGGAAGGGAAGGAATTGATTGATTCGGTCATTGAAGGGTCGCTCACGAGGTTGCGCCCTGTGCTCATGACGGCGGCGGTGGCTGCGCTGGGATTTGTGCCGATGGCAATTGCCACCGGGCCCGGCGCGGAAGTGCAGCGGCCGCTTGCCACGGTGGTCATTGGTGGCATTCTCAGCTCCAC
>Ga0209829_10002162_pt1 | contig 15163 bp, 13 predicted proteins | sample C_140205_EF_Meta_FD_187311 | JGI IMG/M metagenome (GOLD analysis project Ga0209829, IMG submission 187311) | Freshwater microbial communities from Lake Croche, Canada to study carbon cycling - C_140205_EF_MetaG (SPAdes) (version 2) | ecosystem: Environmental > Aquatic > Freshwater > Lake...
AAAAGTTCATAGTGGTGAGATTGGCCGGCTTGCTGTTGTACTCGATGTTCGTGGTGGGGCGTTCTTTAACGATCTCAATGCAAGTTTGGATGAACTCAGTAAAAAGAACATTGCATTTCGGCTCCTCTTTCTCGATGCGAGCGATCAAGCACTTGTCCAAAGATTCGAAGCTACCCGTCGTCCTCATCCGCTTCAGGGCGATGGCACGATTATTAATGGAATTGCGGCAGAGCGAGCCAAATTAGATGAATTGCGCTCTCGTGCCGATGTTGTGATTGACACAAGTAATCTTAACGTTCACCAACTCGACAAGCGCATTGGTGAGATATTCGGCGCCGGCCAGAGCCAAGGTATTCGGATGAACATCCTCTCCTTCGGTTACAAATATGGAATACCAGTTGATTCTGATCTTCTGGTGGACTGTCGCTTCATTCCCAATCCACATTGGATTCCAGAACTTCGCCCACTCAATGGTCGAGACGAGCCAGTCCGTAAGGCCGTTTTATCTGCGCCCGGTGTTGATAAATTTATTGATGATTATGTGGCGCTCTTAATCTCTATGAGCAATGGCTTCCTCACCGAAGGAAAGAAATTTGTCACAGTGGCAATTGGCTGCACTGGTGGAAAGCATCGAAGTGTCGCGATCAGCGAGGAGATTGCAACTCGACTCAATCGCCCTGGAGTTACCGCCCACGCTATGCATCGTGATGTGGGACGCGAATGACTCAACCAAAAGTTGTCGCACTCGGAGGTGGCCACGGTTTAGCTGCAACGCTCTCGGCGCTGCGCAAAGTCACGAGTGAAATTACTGCGATTGTTACTGTCGCAGATAATGGTGGATCGAGTGGTCGGCTGCGCGAAGAATTTCCAATCTTTCCACCAGGTGATTTGCGGATGGCACTTGCCGCACTCTGCAGTGATGATGAGTGGGGTAGAAGTTGGGCTGAAATCATGCAATATCGCTTCACCTCCCAAGGCCCACTTGATGGCCATCCAGTAGGTAATCTCTTACTCGCTGCGCTCTGGGATCGCGATGAAGATCCAGTTGCAGGGCTAGACCGCGTCGGAGCACTTCTTAAAGTTGTCGGACGAGTATTACCAATGGCGGCAGAGCCACTCGACATCGAAGCCGAATTTGAAGTGAGTAATGGTGAAACTGAAATTGCACGGGGTCAGATAGCAGTAGCTGGTGCGAGTGGTCGACTTCGTAATCTGACAATTATTCCGGAGAATCCACCGGCCCGAATTGAAGCGCTCTCTGCAATTGCACATGCCGATTGGATAACGATGGGCCCGGGAAGTTGGATCTCCAGTGTTCTGCCGCACTTGCTTATTCCTGCCCAACGCGATGCTCTGATTTCTAGTAAAGCCCAAAAGATACTTCTCCTTAATTTGGATCCACATCCAAGCCAAGGGGGCGATGAATTGGCAGGGAAGAGCCCGCAAGAACATCTCAAATTAATTGCAAAATATGCGCCACATCTCACGCTCTCCTATGTAATTGCGGACACATCAGTGGTGCAGCAACCAGCCGAACTCGAAAAATTGGTGAAATCCTTCGGTGGCCGCCTCATTACCGCAGATTTACGCCAAGAGCGGGGAAGTATTCATCACAATGTGGAAAAACTAGCTCAGCTTTTGGCCAGCGTAATGAATGAAACACTGGTTGGATAAGCCCATGGCCATGACCGCAAGTGTGAAAGATGAGTTGAGTCGTCTAGCGATCACCAAACCCTGTTGCCGTAAGGCTGAAGTTTCCGCGTTGTTGCGTTTTGCCGGCGGGCTTCATGTCACTGGCGGAAAGATTGTGATTGAAGTTGAACTCGATGCAGCCCAGAGTGCGCGCAGACTTCGCAAAGAGATTTCCGAGATTTACGGACACGATAGTGACCTTGCCGTTCTCTCATCGGGTGGCCTCCGTAAAGGTTCACGTTATGTAGTTCGCGTTGTTGCCGATGGTGAAGCACTTGCTCGCCAAACTGGATTAGTAGATGGAAATTCACGACCAGTGCGTGGTTTGCCACCACAAGTTGTCTCTGCTGCAGTCTGTGATGCCGAAGCGGCATGGCGTGGTGCATTTATTGCTCATGGTTCACTGACTGAACCAGGGCGCTCATCGTCATTGGAAATTACCTGCCCAGGACCTGAAGCAGCGCTGGCACTTGTTGGCGCAGCTCGCCGCTTAGGAATTGCGGCAAAGGCACGGGAAGTTCGTGGCGTAGATCGAGTTGTGATTCGCGATGGCGATGCCATCGGCGTTCTGTTAACTCGCTTAGGTGCGCACGAGAGCGTCCTTGCATGGGAAGAGCGCAGAATGCGCCGTGAAGTGCGCGCAACTGCAAATCGCCTTGCTAATTTTGATGATGCCAATTTGCGACGTTCGGCCCGAGCTGCAGTTGCGGCATCGGCTCGCGTGCAACGTGCGATGGAAATTCTTGGTCCAGAGATTCCCGATCACTTAAAGCAGGCAGGTGAATTGCGTATTAGTCATGGTCAGGCAAGTTTGGAAGAGCTTGGCTCACTTGCAACTCCACCGATGACAAAGGATGCAATCGCTGGTCGGATTCGTCGACTATTAGCGATGGCAGATAAGCGCGCATCAGATCTTGGTATTCCTGATACTGAGGCTGGGCTCTCACCAGATTTGCTCAACTAGGAGAGTGCTCCGATAAGATTGGAGCAGTCCCAACGGCGTGGCAATCATGTCAACGTTGACGAAAAATTCTTTATAGGTAGGACACTTACATGACAAAGATCGGCATCAACGGCTTCGGTCGTATTGGACGTAACTTCTTTCGCGCCGCGATGGCCAACCCTGGTATTGAAATCGTGGGAATTAATGACCTCACAGATAATGCCACGCTGGCTCACTTGCTCAAGTACGACTCAATTCTTGGTCGACTTGGCGTAGAAGTTACCTACACCGATGACACCATCACAGTGGGTGGAAAAACCATTCGGGTCTTTGCCGAACGCGATCCAGCGGCTCTGCCATGGGCCAGTGTTGGCGCAGAAATTGTTATTGAATCAACTGGAATTTTTACTAAGGCCGCAGATGCACAGAAGCACATCAGCGCCGGTGCCAAAAAGGTAATTATCTCTGCACCTGCAACCGATGAAGACATCACCGTTGTCATGGGCGTTAATCATGAAAAATACGATGGCGCAAAGCACAACATCATCTCTAATGCATCGTGCACAACCAACTGCCTTGCTCCCATGGCTAAAGTACTTAATGATCAATTTGGAATTGTGCGTGGCTTAATGACAACTGTTCATGCCTATACAAATGATCAAGTAATCCTTGATTTTCCCCATAAAGATCTACGCCGAGCACGTGGTGCGGCAACAAATATCATTCCAACCTCAACTGGCGCAGCCAAGGCGATCAGCTTGGTTCTGCCAGAACTCAAGGGCAAGCTCGATGGTTACGCGCTACGTGTGCCAGTTCCTACCGGCTCGGTTGTGGATCTCACTGTGGAGCTATCCCGTGAAGTTTCAGCATCAGATATCAATAGCGCTCTTAAGGCGGCAGCTGCTGGACCACTTAAAGGAATCATGTCGTACACCGAGGATCCAATTGTTTCCTCCGACATTGTTACCGATCCACATTCATGCATCGTCGATAGTGGTCTTACCAAAGTTATTGGATCAACCGCAAAGGTTGTCGGTTGGTATGACAATGAGTGGGGTTACAGCTCTCGCTTAGTCGATCTCATTACTTATGTAGGTCGCTCGCTCTAATGTCAGATTTGGCATCGCTTCCTATCTCTGGAAAGCGAACCTTTCTTCGCTGTGATCTCAATGTTCCTATCAAGAACGGTGAGATTACCGATGATGGACGAATTCGAGCATCACTTCCCACTATAAATTTTCTGCTGCAAGGTGGGGCTGGCATTGTTATCGGAGCGCACTTAGGTCGACCTAAAGGTGTTGCAAGCGTGGAGTTATCACTGGCACCGATAGCTCAGCGGTTGAGTGAATTGCTGGAGCGCGCTGTCACATTTGGCCCACTGACTGGAGCGATTTCTGCCGGTGAGGTGCACCTCCTTGAGAATTTGCGTTTTAACAACGCAGAGACAAGCAAGGATGCGGGGGAGCGAAAGGGCTTTGCCCAAGAGTTAGCGCAAGGTGTCGATAACTATGTGGGAGATGGATTTGGCGCAGTACATCGCAAACATGCCTCAGTCTTTGATCTGCCAGAACTACTGCCACACGCACCTGGCTTACTTGTTTCAGCCGAAGTTGAAGTCTTACGTAAGTTAACGCAGAACCCAGCAAAACCGTATGGCGTTGTCTTAGGTGGCTCAAAAGTTTCAGACAAATTGGCAGTCATCTCAAATTTGCTCGACAAAGTTGATGTCATGGCAATTGGTGGTGGAATGGTTTTTACCTTTTTAGCTGCCCTAGGACATGAAGTGGGAAAATCTCTACTTGAAGTCGAAATGATCGATACCGTAAAAGAGTTGATCGCCAAAGCCAAGAATTTAGGCGTGGAGTTACTTCTTCCTACTGACATTCTGATTGCCGATGCATTTGCCGCTGATTCACCTGCCAAGGTAGTTGCGGCAGATCAGATTCCAGTTGAGAAAATTGGGTTAGACATTGGCCCAGAGAGTGCAGCGAAATTTGCTGCTGTGATCGAAAGCTGTCATACGGTTTTTTGGAATGGCCCCATGGGTGTCTTTGAATTTCCGCGATTTGCAGAAGGAACCCGCGTTGTTGCGCAAGCACTCACTCAAGTTGCCGGCATTTCCGTCGTAGGTGGGGGAGATTCTGCTGCGGCAGTTCGCGCCCTTGGCTTTAATACTGAAGATTTTGGGTACATTTCAACCGGTGGTGGCGCATCCCTGGAGTACTTAGAGGGCAAAGAGTTACCAGGATTAACCGCGTTGGATATTAAGTAAGGGGTGATGATTTATGCGTAAGCCATTAATGGCCGGCAACTGGAAGATGAATCTCACTCATCTCGAAGCGATTGCTGTGACCCAGAAACTTTCATACGGCCTTACCGATAAAGATTATGACGCAGTCGATGTTGCGGTCATTCCACCTTTTGTTGATATTCGTTCAGTGCAGACAATGGTCGATGGTGACAAATTGCGCCTGGCCTATGGCGCACAGGATGTTTCACCGGAGAAGCCCGGTGCCTTTACCGGCGATATTTCAGCATCGATGTTGGCAAAGCTTGGTTGCAGCTTTGTGATCGTGGGTCACTCCGAGCGTCGCACGATTCATAGCGAAAGTAGCGCGTTGGTAAATCGCAAGGCGCGCGCCGTACTCGATCATGAGATGGTTCCTATCATCTGTATTGGGGAAGAGCTCGCGATTCGTGAAAGTGGCGGACACGTCAACCATGTTCTCACTCAGCTTCGGGAATCTCTGGCTGGAATCCATAAGCCAGATTTAAAGAAGATTGTTATCGCCTACGAACCTGTATGGGCGATCGGAACTGGGCGCACCGCAACACCGCAAGATGCCCAAGAAGTATGCGCTGCAATTCGCCAAGAGTTAGTAAAGATTGGCAGCGCCGAGATTGCCGAGAATTGTCGAATTCTTTACGGTGGATCGGTAAAGGCAATCAATATTGTCGAGATCATGAAAGAAGAAGATATCGATGGAGCATTGGTCGGCGGAGCGAGTTTGGACCCTGAAGAGTTCGCGCGAATCGCCAAGTTCTACGCTCAGAATTAGTAAGTACCTGCCTTCTTAAGTATCCTTATCCGGTGGCCGAGAATTCGGCAGATGTCGAAAGGTGATAGAAATGAAGTTAGCACTATCAATTCTCCTGGTGATCACCAGTGTTCTGATGATCCTCTTGGTGCTCCTTCACAAGGGCAAGGGAAGCGGCCTCTCCGATCTATTCGGTGGCGGCATCAGCTCCAATTACGGTGGCTCATCAGTTGTTGAGAAGAATCTTGATCGCATCACAATCGTGGTTGGCGGACTCTGGTTTGCTGGCGTTGTCGCTCTGAGTTTGGTTCTGAAGTAATTCCTATTTTTTAACTTACCTTTCTTAAGGAGTAAAAATGGCAGGTGGAAGTGCAATCCGCGGTAGTCGCGTCGGTGCTGGCCCAATGGGTGAAGCAGAACGTGGCGAATCGATTGGTCGTTTCCAAGTCTCCTATTGGTGCTCCAATAATCACGAGACAAAGCCATCCTTTGCCGAAGATGGAACCGTTGTTATTCCTGATCAATGGGATTGCCCTCGCTGTGGTTTTCCAGCAGGTCGCGATAAGAACAATCCACCTAGCCCTGAGGTAAATGTTCCTTACAAGACTCACTTGGCTTATGTAAAGGAGCGTCGCAGTGAGGCCGAAGGCAAAAAGATTCTGGAAGAGTCGCTCCGCAAACTACGCGGAGATGACGAGTAATTACTGCTTTAAGAAGTGTGTAATTTCTTGGTAGTAATTCTTTCGCGTGCGCAGGTGCAATCTCGTTACAGGTAATTTCCGTTCGGTGAGAGCTTTATTATCACCGAGGGCCTGAGCCATCTCTAACGTTTCAAACGAGTAATTGACGCCAGGTATCGCAAGCTCTGTATCTGCTGTGCCAGTGATCTGCAGGAAGCCACCATGGGCTGGTCCACCTTTATGGAATTGGCCAGTGGAGTGGAGAAAGCGCGGGCCCCAACCAAAAGTTACTGGCTTAGAAATGCGAGCTTCAAATAACGCTCGTAACTTAATAAGTTCACTCTGACCAATGCGATCGACATAAGCCATGACCGCTAAATATCCATCGGCCGGAATCGCGGCAATGAGTGCTTCCAGACTTAATCCAAAACGTTCGACATCTCCACTAATTTCATCTGGTAGAAAGTGGGGAAGCGCGCCGCTCCAGGAGCTCAATAGGGCAGATGTTTGGGCTTTTGCTTCAGTGACATTGGGTTGATTGAATGGATCGATCTTGAGTGCGGCGCCGAGAATCGCAGTTGCCCACTCCCAGAGTAGAAATTGGCTTGGTAAATCAGCTGCAATGTTCAGGGGCGAAGCAGATGAGAAACCGATCTCTAAATATTGCGCAGCTAAAGTCCCTGACTTATCTACAACAACGGGCAAGCGACCAATACCTGACTTACCAGTGGATTCGGCAACTAATTGTTCTATCCAATCCGGCAGCCCTGGCGCAGTGACGGAGTCAACAAGGGCAAAATATTCCTTGGTTTGAGTAAGTAATAGGTAAGCAAGGTCAACTGCAACATCGGTGCTGCGAATTTGCACATCTGCTGCAGCTGCATCCTTCAAGAGCGATTCAATGTCGATACCAAGAAGTGCGGCTGGTACTAGACCAAAGGCACTCAATGCACTGAAGCGTCCGCCAATTGTGGGATCGGCATTAATTACGGAGAGCCCTTCACTACGTGCACTCGTATCAAGCGGAGAACCTGGATCGGTAACAATGACAATGTGATCTGCTGGGTTCAATCCAGCTGCCTGCAATTGCGCGGTGAGGAGAGCTTTATGAGATGCGGTTTCAATAGTGGAGCCAGACTTTGAGCCAATGACAATTACGGATTCTTGTAATGCAATTGTGAGTGCGCGTGCGATGTAATCAGGATCGGTGGAATCGAGCACAAATAGTTTCTTCTTAAATGTCGCGGCAATTACCTCTGGGGCAAGGGATGAACCACCCATACCGGAGAGGATCACCTGTGATTTGCCAGCAAATTGTGAAACGAGGGCTGCGATCTCTTTTAGGTGAGTACGTGAATTACTAGGTGCATTGACCCAACCCAAGCGATTTGGTGCTTCGGTATTACTGCCAAATACCAATGGATCCAGCTGAGCAATTCGATCGCGAATGGTGCGCAATTGCGCGAATTGCGAAGTTGTGCGATCAATCGAATTACTTAAAGGGCCACTTAATTCAATCATTGAGCGAGAACTTTTTCGACATCATCAAGAAGGGCAAGCCAGCTGCCAATAAATTTATTGATGCCATCATCTTCTAGCAGGTCAGTGACCTCATCGAGTGAGATGCCAATTTCAGCAAGTGCTTGAAGGGTTGCCTTTGCGCTTTGGTAATTGGGGGTAATTGTGTCGCCCACAAATTTTCCATGATCAATAACGGCATCTAGGGTTTTCGGCGGCATGGTATTTACTACATTCTTGGCAATTAATTCAATGACATAGCGAGTATCGCTGTAAGCAGGATCTTTGACACCAGTTGATGCCCACAGTGGCCGTTGCATGTTGGCTCCAGCTTCAGAGAGTGCCCGCCAACGCGGTGACAATTGCGTATTTTCATAGAGTTGATAGGCAAGTTGCGCATTAGCAATCGCAGCCTTTCCTAGCAGTGCACTTGCCGCAGGTGTAGCAATCTCTTTCAGTCGCGCATCGATTGAGCTATCGATCCGGCTGACAAAGAAACTTGCAACAGAGTGAATCTTTGACAGATCAGCCGACATCGCCTTTCGCATTTCAAGGCCAGTCATAAAGGCTGCAATGACTTCGGCATAGCGTTTGCGAGAGAAGATTAAAGTGACGTTGACGCTAATGCCTGCCGCGATTAATTCAGAGATTGCCGGAAGTCCTGCATCTGTTGCCGGAACTTTAATCATGAGATTGGGGCGATCTACCAATTTCCATAACTTAAGACCATCGGTGACAGTGCCATTGGTGTTGTTGGCCAGGCGGGGATCGACCTCAATACTTACTCGACCATCGACCCCATTGCTGGAGTGAAAGATCGGCGAGAAGAGATCGCACGCATTGCGCACATCATCGGTCGTAAGAGTGCGGACTACTTCATCAACGCCGGCACCGCGCATTTGGGAGATCGCCTCTTTGTAATCGCCACTTCCCGTGATTGCGGCATGAAAGATCGCCGGATTTGTGGTGACACCAACAACTCCAGATTCAGCAATACGTTTTGCAAGAGATTGCGCCGAGTTGCCAGTGAGAGAAGCGCGCGAGAGATCATCGAGCCAGATCGAGGTACCTGCACCAGCAATTTGCGAAAGAATCATTTCAATCGATCTCTTACTTTTTCGCAGATGTTCTTCTCACTAAACCCAAAATTCTGGAAGAGGGTTCCTGCGCTTGCAGATGCACCGAAGTGCTCGAGTGAAATGGTGAGGCCATCACTACCAATCCAACGATGCCAACCTTGAGCAATGCCTGCCTCAACGCTCACCTTCAAGCAATTCTGGGGGAGAACTTCACTTCGATATTTCTCATCTTGTAGCTCAAACCATTCAAGACATGGTGCGCTCACTACTTGAGTGGCAACTCCTTCACTCTCTAAAGTTTTCGCAGCTGCAAGTGCAAGTGGAACTTCTGAGCCAGTTGCGATCAGAACCACTTTCGCTGCAGAACTGCTCTTCTGCAAGATGTAAGCACCACGAGCGACGCCTTCAGCTGAGGAATAAGTTGAGCGATCAAGAACTGGCAGATTCTGGCGGGACAGCAGAATTGCAGAAGGTGCTTGTCGGGCAATAATTTCGCGCCATGCAACGGCGACTTCATTAGCATCGGCCGGGCGAATGACATCAAGTCCTGGAATGGCGCGTAGTGCGGCGAAGTGTTCGATCGGTTGATGAGTTGGTCCATCCTCACCCAAACCAATTGAGTCATGTGTCCATACATAAGTTACTGGCAATTGCATCAGGGCGGCCAACCGAACCGATGGGCGCATGTAATCGCTAAATACTAAGAAGGTGCCACCAAATGATTTGGTAAGTCCGTGGAGTGCGATGCCATTGAGAATTGCACCCATTGCGTGCTCGCGAATTCCAAAGTGCATGATCCGTCCGTATGGATTGGCATTTGCGATGGCACTGGATGCTGGAAGGAATGATCCACCGTGTTCGATAGTGGTGTTATTGCTCTCGGCTAAATCGGCAGAACCACCCCAGAACTCAGGAAGTATTTCGGCCAAGGCATTGATGACATCACCTGATGCTTTACGTGTTGCAATCTCTTTAGCAGAGTCGAAGATCGGTAACTTAGATTTCCAATTTGCAGGTAGCTCTTTTGCAAGCAAACGCTTGAGCAAATCTGCGCGATCTGGATTTGCGCTCTGCCATGCCGCAAAGGCAACGTTCCATTCGGCGCGAAGTGCTGCACCGCGCGCTTTTACTTGGCGGGCATGATCGAGAAGATTCTCTGGCATGGCAAAGTGTTCATCAGGATTGAGTCCCAGGACCTGCTTGGTCTCTGCAACTTCCTTCTCACCTAGGGCCGAACCATGTGATTTAGCTGTGCCACGTGCATTAGGTGCTGGCCATGCAATTACAGTTTTCAGACGGATCAAAGTGGGTGCATCGTTCTGCGATTTTGCTAAAGTCATTGCCTTATCAAGTCCTGCGCGATCTACATTTCCATCTGCAAGTGTGGCAACTTCAATGACATGCCAACCATAAGAGCGATAGCGAGCAGAGACATCTTCGGTAAAGGCATTATGGGTATCACCTTCGATGGAGATGCGATTGTCATCGTAAATAAGATTGAGATTACCTAACTCTTGGGTACCAGCAAGTGAAGAAGCTTCAGCGCTGACACCTTCTTGTAGGTCGCCATCGGAGCAGATCACCCAAATGGTGTGATCGAAGATGCTCTTACCGACGCCAGCTTCAGGATCTAACAAACCACGTTCATAGCGCGCCGCCATTGCCATTCCAACACCGTTGGCAACACCTTGACCTAGGGGACCGGTCGTTGTTTCAACTCCTGCAGTGTGTCCGTATTCAGGATGACCCGGAGTGAGTGCGCCCCAGGTACGAAACTCTTGTAAATCTTTTATTTCTACGCCGTAACCTGAGAGAAAGAGTTGGGTATAGAGAGTCAGTGATGAGTGACCGCACGAGAGGATAAATCGATCGCGACCAATCCACTGTGGATCTGATGGATCGTGAACTAAGTGGCGTTGAAAGAGTGTGTATGCAACTGGTGCGAGTGACATCGCAGTTCCAGGATGGCCATTTCCTACCTTTGCCACTGCATCCATTGCTAAAGCTCGAGAGTAAGTAACTACCTGATCATCGAGTGCGCTCCACTCGGATTGCTTGGCCATTAGTGACATGGTCTGAATTACCCTTTCTGTTCTGAGCGAGATATTTCAGCGGTGCTACTAGTAAATGCCAGATGAATCCGAAAAGCATAGATCCAGACCAGCGTCGCGCCGAGTAAGTGCGCGCCAACCAGGAGAATCGGTAATTTGGTGAAGTATTGAACATAGCCAATGGCTCCCTGAGCTAAGGCAACAACACCAAATCGTTTCACCGCACCGTTGATCGCCTTGTTCTGCAGCGTTGCCACATAGAGAGCAAGAGTCAGGCCGAGTAAGGCGATAACAGTGTCGGCATGGATCCAGGAAACCAACCGTGGATCAAAACCAAATCTGCGTGCCTGAATATCTCCAGCATGAGGACCACTGCCGGTGACGATGGTGCCTAGAATAATTACTAACAAGGTGAGTAGTAGGTGGATTTTACGGAGCGGGTTGATGATGCCACTGGGTGGAGTGGCTGCAACTTCTGGTGCTGCCCGATGCGCATAAATTCGAGCTGCACCTGTAACCAATGCGATAGAGAGTAAGAAGTGTCCTGCCACTGGAATTGGATTGAGTTTTGTTAAGACGGTAATACCGCCTAAGACACCTTGCGCAAAGATTCCAAGAACTTGGCCGATGGCTAGTAGGCGCAGATCCTTACGGGCCTTGCGAATAACAATAATGAGCGTTGCTACTGCGGTAATTACTAAGGCAAAGGTAAGTAAGCGATTGCCAAACTCAATCCATGCATGCAACGGACCCTCAACTTGATGCGCGACGGGGACGTAGGAACCCTTGGTGCATTCGGGCCAGGTGGGACAGCCAAGCCCAGAACCAGTAAGACGTACTGCGCCGCCGGTCACGATCAGAGCGCTCTGCAGGAAGAGAAGGAGGCCACTTACTCGACTCAGCCACGATCTCATCATGTCGCCAACCCTAAGACTTCAAAGGTGATAGATCTCGCTGCCGCCCCGAGTGGAGAAGTGAGGCGAATTACGACACAATAGCGTTGTGAAAATAACCGCACCCTCCCAAGATGGCACCCGCGAGCTAGTCGCGCGCTCCATTCTGGAGAATGGCCCTTCCACCGCCTCCGTATTGGGAGAGCGCCTCGGAATTACGCCAGCGGGAATTCGTCGCCACCTCGATGCGCTCTTAGCCGATGGCGTTGTTGAAGCCAGAGAGATGCGAGTGGGCGCAGTAGTAGGACGCGGGCGCCCATCAAAAGTTTTCGTCATGAGCGATCTCGGTCGTGAAACATTTGAACATTCCTACGATGACTTAGCAGTTTCAGCGCTGAAATTTATGGGCGCTCGCTTTGGTGCAGATTCAATTCACGCCTTTGCACAATCTCGCGCCGATGACATCGAACGTAAATTCCGTAGCACCAGCGGAGCAGCAACTTCGCGCTCGCTAGCTAAGTTCCTTACAACTGAAGGTTATGCCGCAAGCGTGAGCGATAAGGCAGTTGGCGTTGAGCTTTGCCAACATCACTGCCCAATCGCACACGTTGCCGCTGAGTACCCAGAAATTTGTGAAGCAGAGACCCAACTCTTCTCACAATTGCTCGGAACACATGTGCAACGACTAGCAACAATCGCTCATGGCGATGGTGTCTGCACGACGTTTATTCCCTCACCAAATAAGAAGAACGCCAGCAAGTCAGCAAACAAGTCCACCCAAAAGCCAGTGAGAGGAAAATCTCGATGAGTATTGCGCATCCAGAATTAGATGGAATTGGAAAGTATGAATTCGGTTGGTCCGATAAGAATGATGCAGGTGCCAACTCCAAGCGCGGTCTCAACGAAGATGTAGTTCGCGATATTTCAAGCAAGAAAGATGAACCACAGTGGATGCTCGACCTGCGCCTCAAAGGCCTCTCCCTCTTTGAGAAGAAGCCAATGCCAACTTGGGGTTCAGATCTCACTGGTATTTTCTTTGACACCATCAAATATTTTGTGCGCTCTACTGAGAAGCAAGCCGCTACTTGGGAAGATCTGCCTGAAGAGATCAAAAATACTTACGACCGTCTCGGAATTCCAGAAGCTGAGAAGCAACGTTTAGTCTCTGGTGTTGCAGCTCAGTACGAATCCGAAGTTGTGTATCACTCAATTCGCGAAGACCTTGAGAAGCAGGGCGTAATTTTCCTTGATACCGATTCTGGCTTGAAGAAGCACCCAGAGTTATTCAAAGAGTATTTCGGATCTGTTATTCCAGTTGGCGATAATAAATTCGCTGCACTCAATACTTCAGTCTGGTCCGGTGGTTCATTTATCTATGTACCAAAGGGCGTACATGTGGATATTCCATTGCAGGCCTATTTCCGCATTAATACAGAGAACATGGGTCAATTTGAACGTACTTTGATCATCGCTGATGAGGATTCCTACATTCACTATGTCGAGGGCTGCACAGCACCGATCTACTCATCCGATTCACTTCACTCAGCAGTTGTTGAGATTATTGTGAAAAAGGGCGCCCGCGTTCGTTACACAACAATTCAGAACTGGTCCAATAACGTTTATAACTTGGTGACAAAGCGCGCAACATGTGCTGAAGGTGCCACTATGGAATGGATCGATGGCAACATCGGATCTAAGGTCACTATGAAATATCCAGCGGTATTTCTCATGGGCCCACATTCCAAAGGTGAGACTCTCTCGATTGCATTTGCAGGCGAAGGTCAACATCAAGATGCTGGCGCAAAGATGGTGCATGCTGCGCCATACACATCCTCAACCATCATCTCTAAATCAGTTGCCCGCAATGGTGGTCGCACTTCTTATCGTGGCTTAGTCCAGGTACAAGAGGGTGCCCACCATTCGAAGAGCACTGTGAAGTGTGATGCGCTCTTGGTCGACACAATCTCGCGCTCTGACACATATCCCTATGTCGATGTTCGTGAAGATGATGTTTCGATGGGTCACGAAGCGACTGTTTCTAAAGTCTCCGATGATCAGCTCTTCTACTTGATGTCACGTGGCCTTAAGGAAGATGAAGCCATGGCAATGATCGTGCGTGGCTTTATTGAGCCAATTGCACGTGAACTTCCGATGGAGTACGCACTTGAATTAAACCGCTTGATCGAACTCCAAATGGAAGGCGCGGTTGGTTAATGCAAGGTTTACAAACCAACTACCTCACTCCTACTGGACGCGAAGAAGCATGGCGATTTACACCACTTGCTCGAATGGGTGGACTCCATGACGGAACTGTGGTGCGCGGCGGCGAGATCTCACTCTTCCTTCGTACTGGTTTAACTACTGGAGTTACATTCGCTCAAGTTGCACCAGATGCGATTGCGCCATTTAGTCAAAGTGATGATGCAGTAGTACTTCATGCTCGATCAGAAGTTACTGCGATTTCCCATCTTTCGATCGATAAAGGCATCACTGTTGCCGAACCTATCTACTTAGGGCGCAAGAGCGTTGCTGGTGAATATTCACGAGTCAAAATCTCACTAGGTGTCAATGCTCATGCCAAGGTGATTCTCGAGAATTCTGGAAGCACCATTCTTGGCGAAGATCTCGAGATGGAACTTGGGGCAGGAGCTTCACTCACATTTATCTCATTGCAGGAGTGGAGTGGAGATACTGTTTATTCAGCTCGCCATCACGCCATTCTCGATCGCGATGCTTCACTTGAATCAATCGTTGTCACATTAGGTGGATCGCTCGTTCGCATTCTGCCTACTGTGGAGTTTCGTGGTGAAGGTGCAAGCGTAAGTCTTAATGGTGTCTATTTTGCAAGCGCTGGCCAACATCAAGAGCATCGCCTACATGTCGATCACTTGGTGCCTCGCGCTAAATCTCGTGTGAATTACAAAGGTGCATTGACAGGGGATAAGGCCCATACCGTCTGGATCGGCGATGTATTTATTCGCGCCGCAGCAGAGGGCACTGATACTTACGAACTCAATCGCAATCTTCTGCTCAGTGATGGCGCACGTGCTGATTCAGTCCCTAACTTAGAGATTGAAACTGGCGAAATTGTTGGTGCCGGACACGCCAGTACAACAGGCCGCTTCGACGATGAACAACTCTTCTATCTGATGTCACGTGGTATTGAGAGTAATGATGCCCGTCGCCTTGTCGTTCGTGGTTTCTTCGCCGAAATTATCGGTCACATCGGTGCAGAAGATATTCAAGAGCGTTTAATGACACACATTGAT
>Ga0209829_10002164_pt1 | contig 15159 bp, 10 predicted proteins | sample C_140205_EF_Meta_FD_187311 | JGI IMG/M metagenome (GOLD analysis project Ga0209829, IMG submission 187311) | Freshwater microbial communities from Lake Croche, Canada to study carbon cycling - C_140205_EF_MetaG (SPAdes) (version 2) | ecosystem: Environmental > Aquatic > Freshwater > Lake...
GCGGTGTAGCCCAGTCCGAGACCACCGACGACCACGTCCAGGTCGGTGCCGGGCGTACGCGCCAGAGCGAGGCGCGCCAACTCCTTCTCGGCGACGGTGAACAGGCTCGACATCAGATGCTCGTCATCGAGTTTGACTTCGAACACATCGGCCCCCACCGTCGGATCGAATCGACGCCGGAGGCTGATCACACCCATCGGCGTCTGCTGCCAGCCCAGCTCCTCGAAACGTGCGCTCACTGACGCGCAGATCTCGTCGAGCCGAGAAAGCTGGTCCGCACCGCAACGACACCGACGATCGCAATACCAATCAGTGCCACAGCGAATGGCGGCCACGCCCCGAATCGCGCCGCCGAGATGACGATGCCGATCAACGCCCAGATGACGGCTCCGGCATAGGTCAACGCGGGACGCAGAGCGCGGATTACCGACAGCGCCGTGACGGCGGCACCGGCCACCGCCACAGCCTGAATGACGCTCGAGTCACCCAACGCGCCCGGCAGGACGGTGACGACGTTGAGCCAGATGGCTGCACTGGACCATCCGGCGAAAAGTCCTGTGGCTCCGGCGATCAGCCACCGATACGGTCCCTGCGCGTCGCGCAGGCGCGCGAGGGCAACCAACAGGCTCGCGAGCATCACCCCGAAGGTCAACACCGTGCCGATGGCCTGGACCGCCGGGTGAGTGGCCCGAAGGTGGGCGAAGAGCAACCACACCGAGAACCCGGCCTGGGCGATGACGACGGGCCATGCGACGACGTCGACCGTCTGCGCACCTGAGCGCGTCCACCCGAGCAGGGCAATCGCCCAGCTCCCGATGATCACCACGCCCCAGATGGCGAAGAAGACACCCGGGGGCACGATGGCTTTATCCGCACCTGACGGATCGGTATCGACGGGAATCAGAAGTGACGCCGCCGGCATCAGCAGTGCGGTGATAGTGAGCAGAACCTTCGGCAGCACCGGCCCGGACATGATGGAAGCGTAGGACCCCGCACCAGCTATCGCCCTGTATCGACACTCCTGAGAGATGATGGTGACGTGACCGGGGCAGAGCACCCTCAAGAGCCGCTGGCGCCGGCCCATCGGCGGCGCAGGATGTCGGGTCGCGATCCGCACGAGGCGCATCGCGTCGCGACCCCGCTCGAACTGCTCTTCGATCTGACCTTCGTCGTCGCCTTCGGCACCGCCGCATCGGAATTGGCGCACGCGCTCGCCGCAGGCCATATCGGTGCGGGCCTGACCAGCTTCGTGTTCGTCACCTTCGCGGTCTGCTGGGCGTGGGTCAACTTCAGCTGGTTCGCCTCCGCATACGACACCGATGACTGGGTATATCGACTGATGACGATGCTGCAGATGGTCGGAGTCATCATCCTGGCGCTGGGTATCCCAGCGGTCTACTCATCGATCGAGCACGGCGCGCACGTCGATAACCGGCTGATGGTCGCCGGCTACGTCGTGATGCGAATTGCCATGGTGGCGCAGTGGATTCGGGCGGCGAGGCAGGATCGGGCGCACCGAACGGCGTGCATCGGCTATGCCGTCGCGATCACCGTCGCGCAGATCGGCTGGATCGGCATCGCGATCGCGGAGACCTCAGTCCCGATGACCTTCCTGCTGGTCGCGGCGATGACATTGGTCGAGTTGGCCGGACCGTGGCTCCTCGATCTGCGCACTGGTAACAGCATTCCCTGGCACGCCCACCACATCGCGGAGCGCGGCGGCCTGCTCACGATCATCGCGCTCGGTGAGGGCGTGATCGGCACGGTCGCGTCACTGTCGGCGGTAGTCACCGCACAGGGCTGGAGCGTCGATGCCGTCCTAGTCGCAGTAGCCGGCACCGGCCTGACATTCGGCATGTGGTGGATCTACTTCGCGGTGCCGGCTGCGCATCTGCTGCATACCCAGCGCCACAAGGCGATCCCGTTCGGCTACGGGCACATCGTGATATTCAGCTCAATCGTTGCGACCGGTGCAGGTTTGCATGCCGCCGCGTACTACATCGAGCACCGGTCCGCGCTGGGTTCGGTCGGAACCGTGCTGAGCGTCGCCATCCCGGTTGCGGTCTACATCGTTTCGGTCTATCTGCTCTATCTCTTGCTGGTCGGCGGACGGGACAGCTTCCATGCGCTGATGATGGTGCTGACCGCCGTGGTGCTGGCCGCCTCTGTCGCTCTCTCCGCGGCGGGGGTGTCAATGGCGGTGTGTCTGCTGGTCATCATGTTGGCTCCGGTCGTGACTGTCGTCGGATTCGAGTTGTTCGGCCACCGCCACGCAGAAGAAGCGTTCGCCCGCAGGCTCAGCTCTCCTGGTACGCCCAGGACTCGATGATCTCGCGGGCGATCGAGATCGAACCCGGCAGCAGCAGTCGCGACGTCGACTCGCTACTCCAGTCCCCCTCTTCGAGTGCGGCACGAACCTCGGCGCGGGTGAACCAGTCCGCTTCGGCGATCTCGCCGTCATTGAAGGCGAACTCCTGATCAGGGTCGCCGAGGGCGTGGAAGCCGATCATCAGCGAACGTGGGAACGGCCACGGCTGGCTGCCGAGGTAGCGCACGTCGCGCACGGCCAACCCGATCTCCTCGGCGATCTCACGCTCCACGCATGACTCGAACGATTCGCCGGCCTCGACGAAACCGGCCAGCAGCGAGAACAGCCGTGGCGGCCACAGGGTCTGGCGAGCCAGCACCGCGCGGTCGTGACCGTCGTGCACCAGGCAGATCACGGCCGGGTCGATGCGGGGGAACTCCTCGTGACCGGTGAGCAGATTGCGTCGCGCCCAGCCGGCCCGAATCAACGTGGTGGGTGAACCGTCGAGGGCCGAAAAGCGCGCTCCGGCATGCCAATTCAGCAGTGACAGGGCACAGGCGACCAGCTGCGCGCTGACATCGTCGAACGCCTGCGCGGAACGACGCGGGTCGATGGCGCGGGCAGCGACGTCATCGGGCGACTCCTGGGGCGCCTCGAGTGCGGCGCGCACCGCCCACACGTGACGGCCGTCGGCGATGCGACCCAGGAACACCGCGTCTGCCGGTGGCGTGTCGGCGAAGGCGGCGGCGGGGCCCAGCACCACCCGCTCACCGGTGAACAGAACCTGGTTGCAGTCATCGACGCGCAGCAGCAGGGCGTCATTCCAGCCGGCGATAGCGGCGTCGACGTCGGTGCGCAGATGGTCGGCGCGGTCGGCGCCGACGCGAGACAGTGCCGGCACATTGCGGAGTTGGAAACTCACGCGACTCAATCCTCCAGGCTGGCGTCGCGGACGTACAGGATCCGGTCGGTCTTCTCGAGTGCGTCGACCTCGGGTTCGCCCACCCGCAGCAGTTTGCCGTCACGCACCACCCCGAGCACGAGGTCGCCAAGGTGCCTCGGCGAACCACCGATTTCTTTCGCTTCGACCTCGCGTTCGGCGATGGCGAACCCGGTGTCGGGCGTGAGCAGGTCGTCGATCATCTTCACCACGGTGGGCTTGGAGGTGGCCAGGCCTAGCAGCCGCCCGGCGGTCTCGGAGGACACCACCACCGAATCCGCGCCGGATTGCAAGAGCAGGTGCTGGTTCTCGGCCTCGCGTACCGAAGCGATGATGGTGGCCTTGGGCGCAAGCTCGCGGGCGGTCAGCGTGACCAGTACCGCGGTTGGATCATCGCTCGTCGCAACGATAATCGCCTTGGCCTGATGCGCCCCGGCCAGTCGCAGCACATCGGATTTGTTGGCGTCACCGCGCACGGTGACGAGGCCGGCCACGTTGGCGCGGTCCAGTGAGGTCTGGTTGGTGTCGACCACGACGATCTCCGACGGGGCGGCCCCGTCACCGATCATGGCGGCCACGGCGGTGCGGCCCTTGGTGCCGTATCCGACGACGACGGTGTGGTTGCGCACGGTGTTCCTCCAACGCTGGATTTTCAAAGCCTGTCGCGACGCTGTGGTGAGCGTCTCCACGGTGGTGCCGACCAACACGATGAGGAACGCGATCCGCAACGGGGTAATCACCAGCACGTTGACCAGTCGGGCGCGCTCGGTGAACGGGGTGATGTCGCCGTAGCCGGTGGTCGACAGCGACACCGTCGCGTAGTACAGGCAGTCCAGGAAGGTCAGCCCACCCTCGCGGACATCTCTGTATCCGCTCCGATCGATATAGACGAGAAACACCGCCGCGAACAGCGCGGCCGTCGCGTAGATGACCCGGCGGGCGATGCGCCGGCCGGGGCTGACGAACGGCTCCGGGATGCGCAGGTAGTCGACGAGGGCCGAATCCGGCTTGCCTTCGAGGTTCTCATCGATGGCCCGGAGGTTGCGCTCGCGTTTGCGATTAACCATGCGACCCCGTCATGGATTCACTCGACGGATTTGCCGAGGGGAAAGCCCGAACACGAGCATTATGTAACCATGCCGCAGACCACCACTGAACCCGCCAGCCAACGTTCCGCCTACAAGATGGCGGCGATGCTGATCGCGATCGGGATCGGCCACTTCGCCGCACCCAAGCCGTTCGACACCATCGTGCCCGCCGAACTGCCCGGCAGCCCCCGGTTCTACACCTTGGCCTCCGGGGTGGCAGAGGTCGGCGTGGGCGGTTTACTGCTGATCCCGCGGACCCGCCGCCTCGGTGCGGCGGCGGCGGTCGCGCTGTTCCTGGCGGTCTTCCCGGCCAACGTCAACATGGTGCGACTGTGGAAGGACAAGCCGCTGCCGATGCGGATCGCGGCGCTGGCCCGGTTGCCGTTCCAGGTGCCGATGATCGTTCAGGCGCTCAAGATCAGGCGCAACGCTCCCCTGCGGGGTCTTCCGGGCTGAGCAGAGCCTGCAGTTCATCGGCCCCCAGCAAGACGTCGGGTGTGACGGTGCGCCCCGAGCGCACGTAGTGGAACGCCGCACGCACTTGTGCTTCTGGACGGCCGGTCAGGCCGGCCCACGCCAGCCGGTACACCGCGAGTTGCACGGCGACGTGCCGGCGGGCCTCGTCATCGGCCGGCGGTTCACCGGTCTTCCAGTCGACGATGGTCACCCCGCCGTCGGGGTCGGCGAATACCGCGTCGATGCGCCCGCGGACGACGGTGTCGCCGATCGCCATCTCGAATCCCACCTCAACATCGACCGGGGTGCGGGCCGCCCACGGTGACGCTGTGAACGCGTCCTGCAGCCTCTGCAGTTCGTCGACATCAGCGGTGTGCGCGTCGCCTGATCCAGGCAGATCATCGAGGTCGAACAACCGGTCGGCGCCATAGATCCGCTGCACCCAGTCGTGGAAGGCGGTGCCGAGGATCGCATGCGGATCCGGCCGCGACGGAAGCCGGCGGATCAGCCGCCGGGCGGCGGCGTCGCGGTCGCGGTCGAGGTCGACGAGCGCACTGACCGACAGCGAGGTGGGCAGCGTGACCGGACGTGGCTGGTGCGCGCACGCACGTTCGGCGAGTAGTGCGTCGACGTCAGCGATCCAGCCGTCGGGATCCTCGGCAGTGTCGGGGTCGCGCTGTGGTTCAGCCATCGCGGCCGTCACCTGCGCGGCACCTCGCTCGACATCGCCGCGGGCCCGCAGCGGATCGACCGGCCAGAGCACTTCAGTGACGTTGTCGCACAACGGATTCGGGTCACCGTCGGCGGGTTCTGCTGCCCAGTGTTCCACTACCCCGCACGGGTCGCCGGCCTGCGCTGAGGCTTCGATGATGTCGCGGATCTCCACCAGGAAGTCCGACGGCCCGCGCGGCTTGGACGCGGTCGAACCCCAGTGGTGACCAGACAGCAGCAGGGTGTCCTCGGCTCGGGTGAGCGCAACGTAGAGCAACCGGCGTTCCTCGTCGATGCGGCGCCGGGCCAACTCGGCGCGGTGGGCGTCGATGACGGTCTCCAGCGCCCTGCGGTCGTTAACCTCGGAGGTGTCCAGTACCGGCACGCCGTGCACCCCATGCTCCGCGCGATCCCCACGCAGCAGGGGCGGCAGCGCGCCGGCATCGTTGAGCCAGGTCCGTGCCAGCGCGGTGGACGGGAACACCCGGGCACACAGATGGGGCACGGCGACGATCTGCCACTCCAGACCCTTGGCGGCATGCACGGTGAGGATCTGCACCCGCCCGGGGGCCGCGCTCACCTCCGCGGGAGCCAGACCCTTCTCGATCTCGTTCGCGGCGTCGAGGTAAGCCAGCAGTCCCGTTACATCGGTGTGGCCACGTTCGGTGTAGCCGGCGATGATGTCGGCGAGACGATCCAAGTGCTCGGTGCCGGTGCCGTCAGAGTTCACCGGACGCGCCGCGCGCACCTCGGCGTCGACACCGAGGACCCGGCGGACCTCCGCGGCCAGATCGGTGACCGGGTGGGCCAAATAGCCGCGCAGCCTTGCCAATTCGGTAGCCAGTGCGGTGATGCGGGCATATCCCAACTCCGAGTAGGACTCGGGCGCGCCCGGATCGGCCAATGCGTCAGCCAGGCTCGCGGTTTCGGCGTCGGCCGCGGCGATGATCTGCTCCGCCGAGACCGCCATGCTCCGCTGGCCGTCAAGAACGACCGCGCGACGCCACAGCGCGGCCAGGTCCTTGGCGCCCAGCCGCCAGCGCGGCCCGGTCAGCACCGCCATCGCCGCGGCACCCGCGGTCGGATCGGCGACCAGTCGCAGCATCGATACCACCTGTGCCACTTCGGGAATCGACAGCAGACCGGCCAGTCCGACCACCTCGACCGGAACGCCGCGGGCGGTCAGCGCGTCGGCGATCGGCCCGGCGTCGGCGTTGCGCCGCACCAGGACCGCGGCGGTCGGCGACTCCTGGCCCGCCTGTGCGGCTGCGTCGTAGCGCGCGGCGATGTGGTCGGCCAGCCAATCACGTTCGGCCACAACATCATTCTGCAATGCGCAGAGCACAGTTCCGGGTTGCGCGCCGGGCCGGGATCGCAGCGGCTGCACCGCCACCGATCTGCGACGGGCCTCGGCCGAGACCTCGTTGGCCAGATGCAGGGCGCGCGGCGGGTTGCGCCAACTGGTCAGCAGTTCGAGCGTGGGTGCCGGGGAACCGTCGGAGCGCGGGAAGTCAGTGGTGAAGCGGGGCAGGTTGGTGGCCGAGGCGCCCCGCCAGCCGTAGATGGACTGGATCGGGTCACCCACCGCGGTCAATGCGAGGCCGTCGTCGCGGCCACCGCCGAACAGTGCCGACAGGGCGATGCGCTGGGAGTGGCCGGTGTCCTGATACTCGTCGAGCAGCACCACCCGGTAGCGGGCCCGCAACTGCTCGCCGACCTGCGGGCAATCCGAGGCTAGCCGGGCGGCCGCTGACATCTGCGAGCCGAAGTCCATCACCTTCTCGGCGCGCATCCGGGCGTGCAGTGCGTCGATCAGCGGGACCAGCAAGCTGCGCTGGGTCTGGGTGGCCAGCATGTCGAGCAGCGTGCGATTCGGGCCGGTGTCACGCTGACGCGGCCCGGCGGGCAGGCTATGCACGAGCCGTTCGAGTTCGACGTGGGTGTCGCGCAACTGGCCGGTGTCGATCAGGTGCTCGGCGAGTTCATCGGAGAGTGCGCGCACCATCGCGGTGACCGCGGCCGGGGTCTTGTCGATGGGCAGCGGGTGCGGGTAGCGGCTGACGACGTCAAAGGCCAACTGCCACATCTCGGTTTCGCTGAGCAGCCGGGCGTCGGGCTCGACCGGCAGCAGCAGACCGAACTCGCGCAACAACTGCCCGGCGAAGGCGTGGTAGGTGCTGACCGTCGGTGCTCCCGGCGCCACGATACCCAGGTAACCGGACAGACGGGCCAGCCGCGAGCGCACCCGGCGCAGCAACTGCCCGGACGCCTTACGGGTAAACGTCAGGCCGAGCACCTGACCCGGATCGGCATAGCCGTTGGCCACCAGCCACACCACCCGGGCGGCCATGGTCTCGGTCTTGCCGGCGCCGGCGCCGGCCACGACCACCAACGGTCCGGGCGGCGCGCAGATGACCGCGGCCTGCTCGTCGGTGGGCTCCGGAAGTCCGAGTGCCGCAGCGAGTTCGACAGGGCTATAGGTCATGACGGTTCCGCTCCAGAGTTGTGCGCCGGGCAGGTCGGTTTAATCGGGCAGTGCGAGCAGCCGTCGTTGACCCGGGCGGCGAAGGTCGGTCCCGCGGTAGCAGCCGCGGCGGCGCGCACGGCGTCGCGCCAACCCTCGGTGTCGTCGGCGCCCAGTGCGCTCTGCTCACGTTCGGTAGCGCCGCCGGAGGCCGTCGGCTTGCCGATAAAAACGAGCCGGCCACCACCGGGCTGATCGCCGGCGGCGTGATCGCCAGCGACCAGGACACCCTCGGAGACTGCCAGTTGATACACCCCCAGTTGGGCGTGGCGCTGGGCGTCATCCTTGGTGACCGGACTCTTGGCGGTCTTGACGTCAACGATGACCACCCGGCCCTGCGCGTCGCGTTCCAGACGGTCGATGCGGCCACGCACCCGCACTCCCGGCAGCCCGTCGGCCGGGGGTGCCACGAGGCCGTCGAGTTCGATCTCAGTGCCGATCTCGGTGAGCTCATGGCGAGTGGCCACGCGCCACGCGGTGAATGCCGCCAGCATCGCCCGGTGGCGATTGAGTTCGTTAGCGGCGTACCACGGTGAGTCAAAGGGCACTGCGGCCCAAACGTTTTCCAGTTCAGCGATCAGTTGCTCCGCAGTCCGGCTCGACTCGGCCACCAGGGCGTGCACCACCGACCCCAGCGTCGAGGTCACCTGTCTCACACCGGTACCGCCGTGGCGTTCGGCAAGCCAGCGCAACGGGCAGTCCGTCAACGTCTGCACCGTGGACGGGCTCAGCGTGACGATGTGATCGTCACCGCTCCACAGCGGCTCCTGCGTGCTAAGAGCGCTCAGTCCGTGCCAGTGCTGCGGGTCGGCTCCCGGCACACCGGCTGCGGCCAGGCGCGCCAATTGCTCTGCGGCACTGGCCCGCCGGCCCTCATCCACCGCGTCCGCAGGAGCGCAGACCACGCCCCGCAGCCGGCCCACCACCGCGGCGGGCGAGAGGACCGGCGGTGCCTGCACCAGTGTGAGCGCCGCGGTGTCGGTGTCGCCGCTCGCCAACCGGGCCAACTCGGGAACGAATACCGACGGCAACGTGGACTCGTCACCGGCGTCGCTGTCGACCGCAGTGATCAGCAGTCGCTGCCGGGCCCGTCCCATCGCTGCGATCAGCAGTCGGCGTTCCTCGGCCAGCAGTGGCGCGCGGGCGGAGACATCCTCGCCGAGGCCGTCGAGCACGTCGAGCAGTCGCTGGGTGCCCAGCACGCCGCCGCGCGGAGTGGTGTTGGGCCACAGGCCATCCTGCAGGCCGGCGATCACCACGGTGTGCCAATCCCTGCCGAGTGCGGCGTGCGGGCTGAGTACCGCCACCGTCTCACCGGCAGGTGCGGCGTCGGCGGCGACCGGCGGCAGTTGCAGGGTCGCCACATGGTCGAGCAGACCCGATAGCGATGCCCCGGCGGTGCGGGCCACATAGGCCTCGGTGATATCGAACAGTGCGGTGACCGCGGCAAGGTTACGTTCCGCTAGTGCCGCATCGGCACCGCCGCGGTCAGCCGCGGTCAGCCAGCGACGCTGCAGACCGCTGCGCTCCCAGGCCTGCCACAGCGTGTAGCGCGGATCGTGGTGACTGCCGTGGCTGCGGGCCGCGGCGGCGAGTACCGACCGCACCCGCTTGACCGGAGCAGCCAGGGTGGCCGGCAACTCCTGCGCCGGGCCGGTGAGCGCGTCGAGCACCGTGCGATCGGTGTGGCGCAGAGCGCGACGGAGCTGACGCAGCGACACCGGATCCACCCGGCCGATGGGACCTGTGAGCAGCGCCTCGGCGGAGTCGTCGTCGAGTCCGCTTTCGGTGGCGGACAACACGGTGAGAAGTGAACGGACACCCGGGTTTTCGACGACGGCACCACCGGCGGTCGGCGCATCAACGGGAACCCCCGCCACCGACAGCGCACGGGTGAGCGCCGCGGCCGCCGAGACTGATCGCACGATCACCGCCAGTTGCGACCACGGCACACCATCGACGAGGTGCGCACGGCGCAACGCATCGGCGACCACTGCGGCCTCGGCATGGGTGGATGCCGCCACCGTGACAGTGACTGAACCTTCGTCATCGCCGTCCCGACCCTCGAGTGCACGCCACCCGGTGCCGGGCAACGCCGCCGCAATCCCGCTAATCGCCCGGGCGATGGCCGGTGCGCACCGGTGTGAACGGGTCAGGGTGATCACCGGCGAGTCGGCAGACAGCAGATCCGCGTCCGCCCCGCGGAATCCGAACACCGCCTGATTCGGGTCACCGGCGAGCACGGTGAGATCGGATCCGGCCGCCAGTACGCGCACCAGGGTGGCCGCCTGCGGATCGAGATGCTGAGCATCGTCGACGAGCAGCAGCCGGACCCGGGCACGCTCGGCGGCGAGCAGATCGGCGTCGGCGGCCAATGCCTCCAGTGCCGCACCGACAAGATCGGCCGCGCCCAGGGCCGGAACCGTGGCCTGTGGCGCGGCGGTACCGACCGAGGCGCGCAGCAGCATCACCTGCTCGTACTGCTGAGCAAACCGGCCCGCAGCCACCCACTCGCGGCGTCCGGACACCCGCCCGATGCGCTGCAACTCGATTGGGTCAATGCCGCGCTGCACACAGCGGGACAAGAGGTCGCGCAGTTCGGTGGCGAACCCAACCGTGGTCAGCGCGGGCCGCAGTTCGCGTGGCCAGTAGCGAGCACCGTCGTCGAGATCACCGGCGAGCAGTTCACGGATGATCCCGTCCTGCTCGGCTCCGGTGACCAACCGCGGCGGCGGATCTCCGGCGCGTGCGGCCGCATTGCGCAGCACCCCGAAGGCGTAGCTGTGCACCGACCGCACCAGGGGTTCGCGCACCACCGACAGTCCGCCGGGGCGGGCATTGAGCAGTGTCGCGGTCAGCGCGCCACGGGCCGCGGCGGCCATCCGGCCCGAACCGGTCAGCAGCAGCACCGACGCCGGGTCCGCCCCGCCGGCAATCCGGGTGGCGGCGGCGTCGACCAGCATCGTGCTCTTGCCGGTACCGGGGCCGCCCAGCACCCGAAGCGTCGTCATAGCGCCCATGACACCACGGGGGTCTGACAAAAATGGGTCCTACTGCGGGGGGTACGGCAGCGGCACGGCAGCCTCATTGGGGTCACGCAGCCCGCCCTGTTGGGCCGCGGCCCCACTGGCCACCACCAGCACGATGCCGACGAGTTGGGTGAGCGACGGTTTCTGATGCAGCACAACCAGACCCAGCATCAGACCGATCGCGGGCTCCAAGGCCATCAGCGTTCCGAACGCGGTGTGGGTCATCCGGCTCAGGGCGATCATCTCCAACGCGAACGTCGTCACCGGAAAGAGCAGCGCGATTCCCAGAGACGCGGCGATGACGCCGAGGGTGAGGTGCCCGTACGCTTCCGGAACCCCGACAACCGCGGCCGCGAGCGCGGCAATAGGAATGGTGACGGCAAGCCCGGTGATGCCTTCGAAACGATCGCCGACGTGTTGGGTCAGCACGATGTAGGCGCCCCAGCTCAGCGCGCCGAGAACGGCGAATCCGATCCCGACGGCGCTGACGCTGCCCTGCCACGGTTCGGTGAGCAGGACGACACCCACCAGTGCCAGTGCCGGCCAGAGCAATGCCCGCCGCGTTCCGCTCTGCACGGCGGCCACGGTGAGCGGACCGAGGAACTCGATGGCGACGGTCGTTCCCAGCGGGATGCGCTCGATCGCGAACATGAACGCCGTACTCATCACTCCGGTGGCCACACCGAGTCCGAGCAGAGCCGGATAGTCGCGGCGGGCGATATCGCGGAAGCGCGGCCGGGCGACCGCCAGGAAAATGAGTCCACCGATGGTGAGTCGCAGCCACGCGGCGCCAGCCGGGCCGACCGCGGCGATGATGCCCATGGACAACGCCGCACCGAGTTGGGCGCACAACATCGCCACCACCGTCAGGCTCCACGGCGGTAGGCCGGCGATACCGGATCTGGTCGTGGTGGTCACCGCCTCATGGTGTCACCTGCCCGCTGGGTTAATTTCTCATGTGCGGCAGGTTGTTTGCCGGACGTCACCCAGGCGTCCGGTACGGTCTGAGCTCATGAGGTTGCTTGCCATACCCGCGATCGTGATGACATTGGCCCTGGCCGCGTGCGGCGCTACCAGCCCGAAACCCGCGGCCGACGGCCAGTCAAGCGCATCGGCCAACGCCGGGAAGGACGTCCCCGCACTCGATGCGGCCGGCTGGACGACCACCACGTACCAGAAGCTGACCGAGACGATCTCCACGTCGGCAGGCAAGGGCAAGATCGCCGTCTTCGACTTCGACAACACCACCCAGGCTCGCGATATCAGCGAGGCAATGCTGGCCGAGGTCCAGCAGAGCAACACCATCGAGGCGGCGTCGCTGTCGCCGGCGCTGTATCCACCGTTCTCGACGGCGGACGGCACCAAGATGTCAATATCCACGGGGGTTTTCGACTACTACGAGGCATTGCTGGACTCCGCCGGCGAGGCAGACCCGTTCCGCGAGTACTCCTCCCTGCCGATGCCGAGTTCGGTCTTCTACGGGCGTACGGTCGCGGACTTCCTGGCGACGACGTCGGCTGTCTACAACGGTGGTTCCGGCGCCGAGGATCTCAAAACCGGTAAGCAATCGAAGATCCTGGGTGCCGCGCGGCCCTTCATCTACCCCCAGATGGCCGACCTGTACGGCAACCTGCGCAGCAACGGCTACGACGTATGGGTGGTGTCGGCCGGCATCACCTGGGCGGTGCGGTGGATGGTGCAGAACGCCGTCAACCCGGCCATCGTCGCCAAATACGGTAAGGATGCGGCCGTGCCGCTGGATCACGTGATCGCCGTCAACACCTTGATGAAGGATCGTGGTACCGGAAAACTGGTGTCCGACTACCAACTCACCCGGCAGACTCCCGACGAGGCGTACATCAATCTCGACCCTGCCCGGATGGCGCAGTTGGAGATCCTCGCCGTTCCCGACGGCCTGACGTCGTGGCGCGGCGGTAAGACCGGCGCCATCGACAACATCATCAGCCGCGGCGAATTATTCCTGGTGGCGGGCGATTCGTTCGGCGACGTCGAGATGCTCAACCGGGCGCCCAACCGACTCGTCGTCAGCCGGATGAACAAGCCTGATCTGGCCGAGGGTTTCGCCAAGGAAATCGAGAAGGCGCCGGACGCCAATTGGATGTTGCAGCCCACCATCAACTCCGCACCGGTCGGGTTCCTGCCGAGTAAGTGCGAGATGGCCCAGAAGACTTCGGGCAACGCCGACATCACGGCGACGACGGACAAATCCCTGTCGACGCTTGACGGCACCGGAAAGCTTGGCTCGTTCGCGACCTGCTGAGCCGACGCACACCTAGAGCCAGTTTTTGCGCCGGAATGTGACGTAGAGCAATCCGCAGAACGAGGCGATGAATATCAGCGCGGCCGGGTAACCCCACCAGTAGTCGAGCCCTACAACCCACCGCATCTCGGTGAAGTTCATACTGCAAATGCCGGTGATGGTGGTGACCGCCACCGCCATGGCAGCCCACGCCGAGATTTTGCGGACGTCGACGTTCTGCTGCACATCCATTCGGGCATGCGCGGCCTGCAACAGCGCCGACAGCCGTTCGTCGTGATTGGCGATCTGTTCCGCGGCCTCGGCTTGCTGGTCCACAAGCTGATTCAGGTAGGGCACCACGGTGGCGGGCAGTAGTTCCTGATGGTCGGTGACGATCGTTTGCAGTGCCCGGGTCAGCGGACCGATTGCGCGGTTGAGGCTGACGACATCGCGCTTGATGAGGTAGAGCGCCTGAATGTCGAGTGGGCCGGCCAACGAGAACGTATGCAACTCGATCGCGTCGATGTCGGTCTTGATCAGTCCGGCAACCTCGAGGTAGTTGTTGACGACGCGGTCGGCGACGCCGAGCAGCACTGCAAAGGGACCCACGGAAAGCAGTTCGGGCCGGTGCTCCAACTCGTCTCGCAGTCCATCCAAGCCCCCGTGCACACCGTGGCCGACTGCAAGGACCACATGGGGTCCGGCGACCACCATCTCCTCGCCGGTCTCCACGATTTTTCCGGCTGCGAACACCGATTCGTGCGGAACATAGTTGACCGTCTTGAACACCACCGACATCAGATCGCCGCGGCGTCGCAGGCTCGGGCGTCGATGGACCTGCAGCGCGTCCTCAATTTCCCTGGCGCCCAGATCGAATGCCGCACCGACCGCGATCATCTGATCCTCGTCGGGTTCCTCCACGCTCAGCCCGACGAACGCATTGCGCCCCGCCGCCGTAAGCCGACAGACCTCCTCAACCGCGGCCGACGGGGAGAAGGTTCTGGGCAGACGAATGCCATCCAAATAGACCGCGCACTCGATCACGGACGGTGGCGTCTCAGGCGGGTCGATCCGGGCTGTGCCCAGGACATCCAACGGCGACGGCTCCTCGGCCGGAAACGACACCATCACCGTGAGATCGTCGCATGCGGAAACGTCGGCAATCCAACACCCGACTCCCTGACCAAGCGTCGTTCACCGACCGTTCACCCGCGGGGGACTTGACCTGACCGTCACGACGCATCATGGTTGCGCCGTGGCGTCTGACCTGACCCGCCGGGCGTTCATCGGTGGCGCGTTGACGCTGGGTGCGGTCGGGGTGGGAGCTCTCACCCTGGAGAAGGCTTCCAGCGCGAACGCCCCACTGGCAGTTCCGGCAGCCCCACCTCCCATGACCGCGGCAGAACTTCCCGGGTTGATTGCCGCCGCTAAACGGGAGGGTCGGCTGAGCCTGATCGCGATGCCGTCGACGTGGGCCAACTACGGGCAGATCATCGCGGCCTTCGAGGCCGAGTACGGGATACCCGTCGACGTCCAGTCCCCCAACGCCACCTCCGCGCAGGAGCTGACCGCTCTGCGTCTGATGCGCGGGCAGGACCGGCTACCCGATGTGATCGAGGTGGGGCCCGCGTTCGCCCGCCAGGCCGTCGCGCAGGGATTGGTCCAGCCGTATAAGTGCATCGCCTGGGACAAGATCCCTGCAGATCTCAAACACCCCGACGGTATGTGGACCGGGTCGTACTACGGGCTCATCGCATTTGGGGTCAACACCAATCGGGTTCCTGACCCACCCAAAACCTGGGCAGACCTCACCGGACCCGGGTACCGGGGAATGGTGGCCACC
>Ga0209829_10002166_pt1 | contig 15152 bp, 21 predicted proteins | sample C_140205_EF_Meta_FD_187311 | JGI IMG/M metagenome (GOLD analysis project Ga0209829, IMG submission 187311) | Freshwater microbial communities from Lake Croche, Canada to study carbon cycling - C_140205_EF_MetaG (SPAdes) (version 2) | ecosystem: Environmental > Aquatic > Freshwater > Lake...
TTTTTCAGGTCATAATATGACTAAGAAAAATGAGGGGGCGGAACCCGCGGAAAGTCTTTGAAAATTCTATTTCGTCATACATAAATTTATCTTGGGACACACATAATATCTATGGCTCTCTTACCAACTGAAAAATATTTCAAGTATGATACCGCTGGGAGATTCGGATCAATATACCAATCCTCAAACGGCTGCGATGTACCCTTATGACAACCAGCGGCCATTACATCATAAGCTACACAAAAATATCCATGCTTTTTCATTGTCTCTCTAATTACATCTCTCGCCATATTACCAACTCTGTAGGCATCGTGCTCTATAGTTATAACCTTAAATCGTATCTTCTCCCAGGGAAACTTTTCCACAGCAATAACCGTCGCATCATCTACATCAAATGAAAGATAATCTATATTCGTTTCCTTTATCATATCCCAATTAGGTTTCGTTACATCCATACAAATTGATTTCGCCTTTCGTATAGTCTTATTATGATTAATTAAATCCTGGTTATTATCTATAAGATAACCAGTCCAACCCAATTGCTCCATTATAAGCGTATTGTTATGATGAAATCCATGACCACATCCAACATCTAAAAAAGTTCCTTTGTAATCCTCCTGCTTCCCTCCACCGTGTATATGATTCCCAATAATTACTCTATAGGCAAATTCATCCTGTAAATCTGATGAATTACTAAACATTATAATATATAATTAGAAATTATATATTATAACTCTACAACGAATTCATCGCAATTCACTCTCGGGTGAATTGCGAATTATTCCCCCTCCAGGTACGAACGGCAATTTCAAATTGCTCAGGTCGTCTTGAGGAATTGCTACCTCAATAAAAATTCCATCTTTATCAACAGAGTAATTCACAATTCGCCCCAGAGGCAATTGGTAGATATACGATGAATTCACCACATGTCTCGTAACCTGTATATTACGATAGACCCTGCCGAATTGCGTTATATACTCCATCATTCTATTCTTATTGTATAGATTTAATTAACTTATTCAATTCGGGTAAATTCATTTGAAATACTCCCTTGTGCTCTTCTATAGATTTAATTGTCTCAGCCAACTCTAACATATTTACAAGATACACTTCTATATCTAATTTGGCCTTCTCCATCGCAATCTGGCGTAATCTATTCGGCTCATTGGCTATCTCCACATTACCAAATCTCTCCTTATAATTTATAAGAGCAATTTCATGTTTGTATTTCGTTTCAGCAAATCCCCTCAGCAAATCAGGATATGTGGCAGTTACCTTACTCATCGTCTTCTACAATGCGTTTAGATTTCATTTTAGGCGGGGGTGCTTTTTTCGTAGGAACCGGGGTCTTTTCCTTGTAAAGGGGCTTCTCAGACAGTTTAGAAGGCTTTCTGGGCTCAACACGAGTTTCAATCTTCTTCGCTGACTTCTTTACAGGCGCTGACTTGGCGGACTGGACAGAATCATCATCACCCTCTTCTACAATCGCTTTCTTGGAGCCTGAAGGTCTCCAGCCACGCTCAATCGCCGCATCCATCAATACGGACTTCTTGCTCGTCATCTTAGGAAGCTTATACTGACCGAGAAAGGCACGGAGTTCGGCGATGGAAGACATTATACTATATACATAGATAAAAATTATAAAAAATGCGACATACTATATATTCTATATTTTTTATATAACCAATATAGAATGAAAAGCAAACTCGCGAAGGGCTCTAAAATCGCCAACCGTGACACCGACCGCCCGAGACCTCAGAACCCCCTACAGACTGATAAACCTGTTCCTCATCACTATGTAAATCACATGATTAACCATGCTACGGCTCAGGGCTTCGGCTATGGTATGTTAATCTCGGATATGAACGGCCACCGCCTCATGGGACACCAGCATGTTATGGGTGGATATTAACGAAGACTATGTAACAACTTTATAATTTCAGGGCACCGACTCGCCACTAAATGGTCTATAATCTCGGCCTTGCTCATCTCTGCCGTACGCATTCCAACAAGCTTACCACACCGTGCCCGAAGAACTAATTCTATTAGCTTATCTTTCGGAATGTGTTTTAAAAGCTCGTGTTCTGTCGCCATTCTACATATACTAATGAGAAGAACTATGACCCATTAAACCACGTATGCGCTCCGAGCCCCCCCCACCGGTTGCCCCTCGTAAATGACCTATATTTCTATCCTCGGCTTCCATTCCCTGACGGGTCTGTTCCTCACGATAAGGGCTGCCATATTTCGGGTTAATAGTATAGACAATACCACCACTTCCTACACTTGTTCCAGTGAATTTTTTAACTCCATCCCCCTTCTGACGCGCTAATACTCCAGCTACAGCCATCCTTTTCCGCTCCTCAAGAAGTTTTTTCTGCTCAGCAATAAGCGGATCCGCGGAAGACGTAAGAGCCGCGACTCTATGAATCGGTCTTCCATATCCCTCTTTCTTCAACGCTAATCTCTGCGCATCAATACGAGCATCTGACGCACTACGCACCGCCTGTGCTCCTTTCACATTCCCTTTCGGTATCAGCGGTGATACATTATCGCGTCTAGCAGACCGTCTCTTGCCTAATCTCACCATTCTAATGACCTTTTAGAAAAAGTTTCTCCAAAGTAGTATGCTACAGACCGTGCTCTTTCCTAAAGATAAATTCACTGTAGAGAAGGCTATACGCTGGTTAGAAGCTCACGGGCATCGCCATAACAAAGTAGATACTACGGAACACTTTCATAGATTCCGACAGACCCCACCGACCGGGCATCGCTTCTATACTAAAAAACTTATCAATGGAATTGAATTAGTTTATATGGAGTTATAAGAATGGATAATATGGATAATACAAATATTATGGTTTCCATATCTTTAGTATTGAGTGTCCTTTCTAACATCGTCCATATTATTAATCATTCACGAATTCGTAGCTCATGCTGTGGAAAAAGTGTAGAAGCATCTATAGATATTTCAAGCACAGAAAATCTATCTCCTTAAAAGAAACAATGTCTGGTATTAATCCTGTGAATCATCTACTCGGACAGGGACGCAAGATGAACTATGTTATGTCTCATACTGATGCCGCGATGAATTTACCTAATCGTGAATCGTCAGGCACTTCAAGACACCCGGCCAATCAATTTCTACTCCTTGATTCGTTTGACCGTCTAACTGTGACATCCCCTACCTATACGGGCACTGTAGGAGCCCCTCTTATCGTTGAACTTCAGCCTTGGAATAATTTCCAACTACAGAAGCCCCAGTCACTTATGGAAGCGTTCGCCCAGCGTGTAGCTATCACGGAAGTTCGGTTTCCCTGGTATATTCCCAATGTGAATTCGTATAATAATGTTTTTACAATCTATACTAAAGCGGCTTCAAGTGTTTATGTTCTTTATACATTCACTATACCTATTGGATTCTATACACCGGCGGCTCTCGTCACAACTGTCCAGGGACTTCTAACCGCCTCAGCATCTTATACACCTACTTCATCAGCATTTTTACACGCGATAACATTCACCTATAATGCTAATACATTCCAATATTCATTTACTATGGCGGGTACAACTGCTGGGGACTATGCTATATTTGGTTATAATGCTACAGAACAACAACAGGGGGGACAGGCGACCTTCAATAACTTCCAGTCTCAAGCGAATTTCTTTAATCTGATCGGTTTCCCTTTCTCTTATTCATTCGTCCAGATGTTCGGAGGTAGCAACCAGGTTCTAACAGGACTACCGACAGAATCGCTCTATACTGAATATGTTGATATCACTTCTGACAAGGCTCACGAATTCACCAATCTTCGTGATGGTAATTCAGGTGCTACATCTACGACCGCTCTCTGCCGAATCTATCTATGTGATGAAATTTCTATTGCTGAGACTCCCTATATCGGACAAGTCCCCGTTGTACTTCACAGACAATTCAGACACGCTAAATTCATCAAATGGAATCCCGAAGCCGTCATCTCGTGGCTGGATATTCAGGTAAGAGACTCATGGGGCAATCTGGTCGCTCTGCTTCCTCCAATTGCTCCTCCTTTTTCATCATCTACAAAGACTGTACTACAGCCTTACCCCGACTTCCAGCTTACGGTTTTATGCTCGGAAAACTAAATACATATCTACGATTTTATTAAAATCTATAATATGTTTTTACTTCATACTTTTACGCTCGGTAATAAGCGCTTCTTTTACTTTAGCATTACGAGCATCCTGCTTTGCCTTATACGCTTCAGGATTCGCTTCACGAGCCTCCTTTGCCTTTGCGTTAATAGCATCCTTATTGGCTTCACGGTAAGCCTTTTTCTTAGCGAGAATCTCTTCACGATTAGCCTCACGCCACGCCTTACCTCTTACAGCCTGTTCTTCCAAATGAGAATCACGATGAATTTTTGCTTTCGCCAGATACTCATCCTTCTTTGCCTCGTAGCATTTCTTCTTGGATTCAGCAACCAAGGTGATTCTCTCTTCTTCAGTCCTCGCTGACCTATATAGATTATAAAGAGGTTTCAGTTCTTCAATATGCTTACGCTCCTCACAGCGCAACTCCGTTAAAGTCCAATTAAAATTTGTAACGATGAATTTCACCTCTACATTATCCCAACCAATTTCACGAATCTTTTGATACAAAACCTTCTCGTCTGCTTGTGAATCGTATCTATGAACTTTCATACGATTTCCAATATGCGCTGTAGAGCCAACATACATACACTCACCATTCACTTTAGAGTAGAAGGCATACACCAACATTTCAGAGTCTAAATATTAGATTGAAAAATGTTCGTTTAAATTTTACGCCCGGAGTCAAGCGACACACTATGTGAAAAGATATTCGGCTGTGCCCTTCGTGAAGATAAGGTTACAGGCATAGTGATACACCAGGCGCACCGTGACCGTCTCCGTCACGCCTACCGTTAGATTCACATTACAAACGCTGTTCGCGATGTTGAGGCCGAGCGACATCTCATTCTCATACGCAAGGGCGTAGGGCTTCTGTCCCAGCTGGATGCGGTACCAAGGCATTGTCGCCGTCGTCGCCGTAAGCGTCGTGGAGCCCGTAATGGTTCCCGCCGAGGCCGTGTAGCCCGTCGTGCTCACCAACAGAGGTACCGCCGAGTCGCACAGATTCCACATCTGCGAATCATTACTCGCGGAGTCATAGTAGATCAGGCCATTCACTAGGAACTGAAGCTGAGATACAGGTAGGAAGTTCCAGTTGTTACCCGCGCCCGTAACCGCAGGAGATGACACATATACATCAATCCACTTGATAGACCCGCTACGGAGACCAGTCGCGTTAATGGAGAAATTCACACCCGATGTTACGGGCACCTGCGTCGTGAATTCCGTCTGCGCGAATGACCGCAACGGATATACGAGCATCTTGGAATTCATGTCCTCACGGCGACTGAGCAGGTGCTCTGAATTCACCAGCGTCGTCTGGCGGAAACGCGCACTCACGGAGGCAAACGCCGTAGGGAGCGTACCACCCGTCGCGTACTGGAACGCCACATCACTGAAGTTCTTCCATGTGATGAGAATCTGTACAGGTTGAGTCAGTCGTGACTCCTTATACTTTCATATAAGACTAGACTTTACCTTCTGGAATCATCTGCGATTGCTAATCGCATCATCCACTGTCTGTGAAGTCGTTGAGGATTTCTCGTACCCTTGCTTAACGGGTTTAGAGAATACCTGCGGATTGCCCAATACTCTATGTTATTACACCTTATCCGTCATTACCGGAGGTCTCGTGCTATAGTTTCCTATAGTGATTGTAATAGAGTCTCTAAGGGTGTTCCCGCATATAGGACATAAGCCATTCTTTATTCGGAATGACAGACCCCTAATCATAGTTCATCGGATCTTCCAATAAACATGACATGTTAAGGTCTGTGGGGAGCGCCAACGTCTTCATCATGGAACTGATGGTATTGAAAGGCATCTTCAGAAACATAGAAGCCGTCAGGAGAGGAGAACTCGCGCTGCTGGGGAACGCCGACACAGACGCTACAGGGGCTACCGCCGTTGTCACCGTGCCGAGCGCCGCACCGCCCAGATTGAATACGGACTGCTGCTTATTGCCATTCTCGCACTCATTCAGCGTATCAACGAGAATCTGAGCGCCCGTCCAGTAGTACAACGACGAACCGCCGATTCTGAGAGCTACCGTCGCTACCATGGAAGTCAGCCATCCCTGAGGGAGCGCATAGCCCGTATATAGCGAACCAGCGGCGGGAGGGAGAATGGCCGTTACTACCATGTCGCTGAGACCCTGGGCGGGGTTGAAAATTAGCTGTGATGTTGAGCCCTGATTCGTGGAGGGCAGAGAAATCGTGAAACGGTTATCCGTTAGTGCGCTAAAGCACTGGACGGCCGTATTCGTCGCACCGGGATATGTCATATCCTCGCAAGTACCCGGCGTAATAGCATGAAGCACGGACTCGGAAGTCTGAGCAAGAGACATCTGGTTATAATAATGATATAGAAATCTTTTCTTTATTATTAATATAAAATGTCTGCTATCCTCGGCCTACCTATCCATTCCATCATTCATGATGCGTCCCATGGTTCTTCCCCTCGCGCGGCCATTAATGAGGGCGTGATTAATAACTACATGACCGAATTTCAGAGAAACGCCGTGGATGGTGTAATTCATTCAGCCGTTCCGGAAGGACACGGTTCGCATTTAATGGGCGGTGAGCATCCCTCCCGTCGTCCGGAGCCGTCTCTACTCGCGACAAAGGCTTCACCCACGAAGCAGTCACCGGGTCATGTACATTTTCCTGGAGCCTCCGGAAAGTACCATGCCCGTAAATAAATTTTTAACTACTACAATCTAATACATCTGCCCGGGCTCTAAAAAACTTTATCACTTCTGCCCGTTTGGGTCGCTCTTCAATAATGGTCGCCATTGTAATATGGTCTGTCTCCTTGGGCTTCGCCGCAGCGGCGGGTGTTACATGTAACTTGGATCGGGTTAGTAAAACTGACCTTATTAAATCCATTATCTTTTCTATTCTATATAAGAGAAATGGTTTCACTTGTATTATGTGCTACGGAGCCTGATACAAAAAAATGTCGGAGACGAAATATTAGCACTACACTATATACTACTTCCGAGATTGAACTCATCATTAGAGAGTATAAGAAGTGGGTTAAGTCGGGACACAACTATAAGCTGTTTGATCCAAAAAAATACTCTGATATATTGCCAACAATTCCAACAATTCCAACAATTCCAGAAGTCCCAACAATTCCAGAAAACAATAGTCCCATGTTTGAAAAAAAACACATTAGCAACCTACAGGTTGATAGAAGCCTCGGCGGGTTCTCATTCGCCGTCATTGGCTCAACGAAGTCGGGTAAAAGTTTCGCGACTAATTTCATCGTTAAGCACTTCTTTAAAAAGCATATTACCTTCTTAATGTCTTTGACTTCCCACGGTAAGGTCTATGACCCATTCAGAAAAGAAGGCATCATCGCCGAGAAGTTTTGCCCTGAACTTATTGAAGAGGCTTTTACTATTAATAAGAAAACCGATAACCATTATGAATTCCTTTTCGTTTTTGATGACCTCGCGCTTGATGGTAAGAACGACCACATGATGACACGCCTTCTCTGTACTGGAAGAAATTTGGGCGCATCAGCATTGATATCTGGACAGAAAGCAACAATGTTATCGGCGACAGGTCGCTCCAACTGTAACTATGTATGCCTCTTCTATCAGAATACTGACACAGAAATAGAAGCCTCTGTTAAATCATGGCTACGGTCATTCTTTCCTCGCGGGATGTCCATTCCGGATATGATTAGATACTATAGAGAAGCTACTGTAGATCACAACTTCTTCCTCGTTGATACTTTAAACAATAAATGTTTTCTGTCGCGCATATAGAAATGCCATTCCCTATTCCTTACACTAACCCAGGATACACGGCGGCACAAAGTGCCGCGTTAGACTTACTACAAGCTGTCACAACGCCTATCATCACAACCGTCATACCGGCTACTCAAAGTATTCAATCACCGACGCAAAATATAGCTAATGTGACTGCCCCTCCAATCATTGCCGCTGCCTTACAACCCCCCCAGAGTATGGGATACATTCCTAATAATATTCCTTCGGTTGCGCCTCCACTTGTATCTAACTTGGTTCAGGTGAATCCTAATATAGTTGATGCTATGTTTCAGAATCCTCCCTATGCTCTTGTTACACGAAGTGGTGGTGGTGGGGGTGGTGGCTCAGCCATCTCGTCATTCCAACAACTCTACACATCCTCCTTCACAACTTCCACGATTCAGACCGCAACTGATGGATATGTATCAACATTTATTGTAGCTCCAGATTATATTGTATTTAATGGGGGGAGCGCAAATATTATCATTAATGCTTCAGATACTGGTCTTATTCCTATAAATCCAAATAATTTTAATAATGTGTTTATTGGTGATGGCGTTTCACTTGGATCAAGTAATGTGACAGGTGGTAGCAATGTCGCAATTGGTAGTGGCGCTGGATTTTATCAAGACAATGATAATGTTGCTATAGGAGCTGATTCAGGCGCTTTTCAATCTACAAACGCAATTGCGGTCGGTTATCGGGCAGGATTTGGGATACAACAACATGGCGCTATCGCAATTGGCTCGGAGATAGGACTGGGTGAAACGATACAATACACACTCGCAACAGCGGTTGGTTTTCAGGCGCAAAAACGAGGCGCAGGTGCTGCTTCTCTTGCGTTAGGAGCATTTGCTGGTGATGGTAATGGTTCTAACGCACAACCCCCTTCTACCATCATCATGAACGCAACAGGCGCATCTCTAAATGGAATAACAGGGCAAGAGCGTTCTCTTTATGTCGCCCCCATCAGAAATGATGCGACCCAAAATACAATCTTAAATTACAATACTACAACTAAAGAAATTACTTATGGTGGTGGTGGGGGTGGTGGCTCAGCCATCTCATCATTTCAACAACTCTACACATCCTCTCTTAGTGTTTCTACTATTAATTACACTACTTCAACAATCGCCCTTGGGTTAGATGCTTCACGCGGGACAACTCAAGGAGGAAACGCTATAGCAATTGGATCATTCTCGGGAAATAATCAAGCCCGAGGAGCAATCGCAATTGGTGGGTTCTCCGCACAAGGAGGAAATCAAGATTTAGGCTGTGTTGCTATTGGTTATGACGCACAAGGAATAGGTGCTGGGGCTGCTGCTATTGCGATAGGAGCGGGAGCAGGTTGGGATGGGTCTAATGTCAATCCTCAACCTGCTACTTCTATAGTTATAAATGCTAGAGGGGGTTTTCTAACAACAACACATACCTCCTCACTTACCATTGCTCCTATTCGCAATACCCCATCAGGCAATCTCTCAACCCTTCAATACAATCCTACCACCTCTGAAATTACTTATACTGATGCGATTGGCGGCTCAGCCATCTCATCATTCCAACAACTCTACACATCCTCCTTCACAACTTCCACGATTCAGACCGCATCTGATGGATATATAAGTACAAATACTGTAGATGCCTACTATGTATCAGGAAACGCTGTTGCTGCTGTCGTTGTCCTACCTCAAAATATAACTTATCAGCTTGATATTTCTGGTAATGATAATATAAATATAGCAGGAAATGTCGTTCCAAATTTATTCATATCGTCTTTCAATATTGGGATTGGTACAAATATAGGATCCGGTCAAGCAATTGCCGCATCTGGAAATATAGCTATTGGATATGCTGATCCTTCGTTAGGTGTCAGTGCGGCAGGTGGTAACGCAAATCAAGAAGGTAACAATATCATAATCGGTTGGAATGCTGGTTGTTCTCAATCAACATTCGCCGTTGCGATAGGAGGTGGTGCTGGATCATGCCTGAGTAGTCTCGCGACACATTCACAGGGTTCGGGTTCGGTCGCAATCGGTGGAAAATCTGGCGGGTTTTATCAAAATTCTATTTCAATACCACAAGGCACTTTTGCGACGGCTGTAGGATATCAAGCACAATATGGGGGCAGTTTAAACGCATCTCTCGCTTTAGGTGCGTTTGCTGGAACTACAATACAACCCGCTTCTACAATCATCATGAACGCAACAGGCGCACCTCTAAATGGAATAACAGGGCAACAGCGTTCCCTCTATATCGCTCCTATCAGAAATACTGTCACTGGAACTCTATCAACGCTACAGTACAACCCTACAACAAAAGAAGTCTCCTATACGAATGCCGGTTCTGGAGGTTCAACCGCCCCTGGAGGCACGAATGGCTCTATTCAGTATAATAACTCAGGAGCATTCGGTGGCGACTCGTTTATACAATATAATTCGGGGACACAAGCCCTCACCGTTCCTCATTTCTCTACAAATACTATCGCATCCGCTGCTCTAACAGTTTCTTCTATTCAGGTCAAGGGTGGTGTTACAGGCGGCTATACCACTTCGCGAATGGATACGAATATTAATATTGGTGATGCTTCTTATGCTACATCTCCCAACATCACAATATACCCCACAGACTTCATCGTCGGGACATCAGGAACTGCCGCACGGTCTATTTCATTAGTCGCTGGAGCTTTAACAACAGGTGTAACTCTAATCTCTGCTGGAGCTGTAAATATCACCGCCGCAACTTCTATTAACTTATTAGGCGCTGGTGTAGTAGATATAGGGGCACTAGGTGGTGTAAGCATTTTCGGAGGAGGTGGTGTAGCCATTACAGGAGGTGGTGCGGTGGTTGTAACTGGTGGCATTGGTGTATCTGTAGCGGGTGGTGCTGGTGTCGTGGTGGCTGGTGGTGGTGGCGTGGCCATTACAGGCGCTGGTGGTATTCTAATCGGAACGGCCGGTGGGACTGGAGGCGGTATTGTATCTTATGGCGGTGATATTGGAATCTATGAAGGAGTTGGTGCGGCAGGAGGTAATGGGCGATTTGATAATACTCTCTATGCTTCCACTGTCCAAGTGTCATCTATTAACTATCAAGACTACAATCTAAGGTTAGGTTCGAATGCTAAAGGTGGCGACCACACAACAAATACTGGTATTATAGCACTAGGAGGAGACGCTTATGCGAATGCGAATTTTGCTATGGCGGTTGGATTTGGTGCTTCAACGGTGGGACTAGATGGTGTGGCAATAGGACACAATACTGTTTCTATTGGAAATCAATCAATCGCAATAGGGCGCGAGGCGTTAGCTTCAACAATAAAAGCAATCGCAATTGGACATTCATCATATTCCATGGATAACAGCATAGCAATTGGATATCAAGCAGGAAGCTATAGTAGCATTAACAGCGTGTTTATAGGAAAGAATACAGGCCAGGGAACCGGTGCTAACGCAGTTGCGATTGGTTCTGATGCTAATAGCCTTCTTGTTCCTGCTGGATCTAATCGTGGAACTAATACAGTCGCTATAGGCACAAATGCTATGGCAGCCGGTTCTGATAATTATTCCGTATGTATTGGTATGAACGCAGGTAACAGTGGGGTAGGTAGCTATGTTCCTGCTAATACCATTGTCATCACAGCAAATCAAGATCCTGGACTAACTTATGGTCTCGGTGCTATACCAGGACAGACCCACTCTCTGTATATCTCACCTATTCGCAATACTGTCGCGGGTAATCTATCCACTCTTGCTTATAACCCCGCAACATCAGAAATCACCTATATCCCTTCTGGTGGTGGTTCAGTCCAAATATCCTCATTCAATGACCTTTACACATCATCCCTACAAGTGTCATCCATACAAGTAGGAAACCGTGCGGATGTGGTAGGAACGCCTAACAAGATAATTGTGTTTGGGGGCGACTCTGGACAAGCTGGTATATTCTTATCAACGGTGTCAGGTTCTGGAGCAGGTTCATCTGCCGGTTTATATACTAATATCATTGGAAGTGCTAATGGTGGTAATACTCTTAATATCACTGAAGTTCGCACTATGTATAATTCGGCGACTACAATGGAATTACAAGGAGTCTCTACAATAAATAATGTACCCTATCACTCTGGCGCAGTCAGCGACCCCTATAATACTCTATATTCATCAACCATCAATTCATCCAATGTAATTTCAGCAAAAGTCAATGCGTCCTCTATATCCTGCTCCACGCTGACAACATTCGACAGTGGTGGCTATGTCTCCACAACGCTATTGAATACGAGCAATATTATTAACGTGAATCTATACACCTCCACCATCAGCACTTTCAACATTAATTTCCTGAATTCCAATGTCCTCCTCGGTGCGAATAACTATCCTCCTCCTGGAGGAGTTTCAGGAGCAATTGCGGTTGGAAATAATGCGATGGCTCTTGGTAATTCACAAATCAGTATTGGAACTAACGCAGGGTCAAATGTCGCACACGCTCCCTATGCCAACTCTATTTCCATAGGCACCAACGCTGGAATTGGAATTAACGGTAGTGGCTCAAATTCCATTTTCATCGGTACGAATGCCACCCAGCCAGGATACGGTTCAGCAGTCAATAACTCAATCTTCATTAATGCTTCTGGAACCGCGCCTGGTTCTCGTCTGCCCCATGCGGGAACTTACATTATGCCTGTCAATAATAACTCCACTATCAATTCAAGCACCATTATGTTTTATGACCCGACCTATGGTGAATTATCCTATGGCGCTCCTTCTTTTGCCAATTTGGGTGTAAGCAGTTTATATGCTTCTACTATTACCACGTTCAACAGTGGCGGGTATGTCTCCACATCACTTCTCAATAGTGTATCTACCATCGCAAAAGTCGGATATTTTTCAAGCATTAACACTTCCACAATAAATGCCGATATTGGTGTGATTTCATCGGTTACAAATCTATCATCTATGAATACCTACCCTTTCTACGCGCCTACAAAATGCTACACTTCTACATCGGTTGATGGAGTATATTCAGTACCCGTATCTGGTTACAAGTATCTATCAATGTATCTTCCGACTCCTGTACCGAATCCGCTACCACCTGGAATCGGCTATCTCATCACAGGCAATCTGAATTTGGAAAATGAAACTACAGGTGCTAATGGAGATTGGGGGTCTTACATTAAAGTAAATGGTAATCTGATTGGCGTATCTACTATTACTACAGACCCCGGAAATGCGACAGGTATTTCTGGACTACATCAGGCTATCACAGTTCAAGCACTGTTTTCTACAGGAATGAGTGACACATTTCCTTTAGAGGTTGCCCTCTGGTTTGGAGGCTTTGGAAATTCCCCGTCTGATGGCGATATGGCAATACAAGGCGGTACTCTGACTGTATTAGCTAATGTCTAACACATTAGTATATGGGACGCGCTGCTATTCTTTCTAAAGCATCTACTTCGGTTAAAGTTATTTACACTGAAAAATATGTTTCGTATATTATACCTATTGATGATAAAACTGGTTGCTTTCATTCTGTGGAGGCAACAAATGGCACAGCAGTTGTCAAGTTCTTTCCTGCCCGTGACCCAAAAACAATCTTCGCAATTAAACCAGGAGGATCGGTGGAATTTTTTTAGAAGGTTCCGGTAGATGCCCTATGCTATTGTATCTAATGGTCTTACATTGTATTCTATCATTGATATTACATCAGGTTCTATAGTAGCTAAAATGAAAACAAAGGAAATGATAGAGCGTCATTTAAAAATACTGGAAAGTCATTTAGAACCAAATGAACCAATAGCTTGTTAATAAATTCATTAGACCCTCCAAAGAAATTTCAAAATTATCGGGAGAACCAAATTAATTTGGTTAGGTAGGTAAGCATTTCTGGCAAACCTCTAGGAGAAAAAGAATATTCTGGAACCTCTCCCCGTTTTTAGGATTTACCCAACCAAATTTAATTTGGTTCTCCCGGCTAAAGAAATATCCTACCCTATAGTAGAATGCCAACCCTCCCTATCAAATGCGCCTACTGTACAAAGGAAATCAGCGCACGGCTATGGAAAGCACCTTTTGTCAAAGGAGCACCGCGAACAGTTTATAGAAGAGAATAGAGGCACTCTAAAGACTATGGCGAAGGCATCTAATACGAATCAAATAGAGAAGTTTCTCGTGAATGAGAAACCAGCTTGTATCTGTATAGTATGTAAAAACTACTACATAGACAACGATATTGACACAGAGGCTCAGAGTAGCGCCGATAAGCATTTTGAAAAGCACCCGCAATGTAGAGCGGGTACTATTGATGCGGTAAAGGCCTTACTGGAGTCAAAGCCAAAAAAGGCTGTGGTCAATAGCGCCGAGAATGAGAAATTCCAAAAGGAGATGAAGCGACTCAGACGAGACAATGAGATGCTACAGTCCGCAATAGATGAAAGGGAAGAAGATAATAGCCGACTTGAAAAGTATAACAGAATACTCTGTGCTATTTTCGGTGATGGAAACGATGATAGCCATTTTGAAGACCGCTTTGAATATTTCAAGAGCAAGGGGGCATTTCCACTAACGATTTAGAATTCAAATGATTCTTCACCATCTTCCATAGAATCAGTAAGGCCAGACCACCACATAGCAAAACACGATGAGCTAGTATAACGCACAGCATAGACCTTTTCCGTATCGGGAATACGAAACTTAATCATAGACTTGCCATTCTTGTAGTCTCCATACTTATACTCGATCACAATATTCCCGTCTTCCTCACAGTATTGGTTAAACCCTGCGGTCATCAAGTTCTCGCACATATACTCTTGGAAATCGCTATACGACATCATTAGAAGCATTATACCCTTTGTTCATTGTTACTTTCCCACCCCGTCCTAGCTCTTCGAATTTTATTTTTTGGCGCGGTCAGACTCCCCTCTGACTATCATGAAGATATCCAGAAATTCTGGAAATTCACTTGAATCGTGCCAACCAAAGAAAATTGACAACGCTAAAGTAGAATGGCCGATGAGTCACACAATATGCCACAAAGACGATGCGCTGAGCCTGGTTGTACCAAAAGTGCCCGAGACAAGACAGGCAACTGTGTAACACATGGTGGCGGAGCACGATGCGCTGAGCCTGGTTGTACCAAAAGTGCCCGAGACAAGACAGGCAAATGTAAAGCACATGGTGGCGGAGCACGATGCGCTGAGCCTGGTTGTACCAAAAGTGCTCAAGGCAATACAGACAAATGTGTAACACAT
>Ga0209829_10002167_pt1 | contig 15140 bp, 13 predicted proteins | sample C_140205_EF_Meta_FD_187311 | JGI IMG/M metagenome (GOLD analysis project Ga0209829, IMG submission 187311) | Freshwater microbial communities from Lake Croche, Canada to study carbon cycling - C_140205_EF_MetaG (SPAdes) (version 2) | ecosystem: Environmental > Aquatic > Freshwater > Lake...
CGCAGGCCTTCATTGAAAAGCTCATGATTCAGTCGGCCCAAGACGGCGAGCGCGTGGTGAGACTCAAGGGTGGCGACCCCTTTATTTTTGGTCGGGGCGGCGAAGAGGTCGACTCCCTGAAGTCCCATGGCGTGAGGGTAGAGGTGATCAATGGGATCACCTCTGGATTGGCCGCACTGAGTTCGCTGGATGTGCCCATGACCCAAAGAGATCATGCCCATGGGGTGATTTTTATCACGGGGCACGCCCAAAAGGACCATCCTGCACGCGACTGGGTGAGCTTGGCCCAATGCGCAAATGCCTCCAAACTCACGCTGGTGATCTACATGGGGATGACTCACTTGGGCGAGATCCAAAGCGAACTTTTACAAGGCCTCCCACCCAGTACACCTGCGGCCATCATTGAAAGCGCCAGCACACCAGTCCAGCGACAACTGCTCTGCACATTGGCGGATTTATCCGATGAAGCACAAGTGCATCAGCTCAAGTCCCCCTCCATCATCGTGGTGGGCAACGTTCTCCTTGGGCTGCAATCTTGGATGGCCCAAAGCTCAAACGATGCTTTGGGCTTGAAGAACACGACTGAGGCCAGCGAGTTTTTACCCTCAAGAGCCCAATTCGGTTAAAAATCACCCCCTCTTCAGAGGATTTGGCCATGGTGACCCGATCTGGGCGATTTGCCGTGCGAAAATACAGCATCGCTCGATCCTGGGACTGACCTTGGATAGCACCCAACGCAAGTCATCACGGCTTGTGGACATCAAGCTTACGGAAAATATAAAAATCATGGATGCAGAACAAATCAATTTGATTGGGACAACCCTTCTCGACTTGCAAGAACGAACGCAAGAACTTCGGGGGTATCTTTGACTTCGATGTCAAAGCAGAACGATTACGCACCGTCAATGCCTCCTTAGAGGACCCACTGGTTTGGAACGAGCCCAAAAAAGCTCAGGACCTGGCCAAAGAAAAAAAATCCCTCGATGACGTGGTGAGCACCCTCATTCGTCTTGACCGCGAGATCCATGACAATTTGGAACTCTATGAAATGGTCAAAGACGAAGCCGACTTGGAGAGCTTACAAACGCTCGAGAGCGAAACGGCGCAGTTGACCCAAACCATTGAAGGACTTGAGTTCAGGCGCATGTTTGACAACCCAGCCGACCCACTGAATGCCTTTTTAGACATTCAGTCCGGTGCAGGTGGAACCGAAGCGTGTGATTGGGCCAGCATGCTGCTGCGCCAATACCTGCGATACGCAGAGAGAAAGGGCTTCAAAGCCACGCTCGAAGACGAGTCTGCCGGGGACGTCGCTGGCATCAAGAGCGCCACCATCAAAATCGAGGGCGAATACGCCTTTGGACTTTTGCGCACAGAAACGGGTGTGCACCGCTTGGTGCGCAAGTCACCCTTTGATTCCTCGGGCGGTCGGCACACGAGTTTTGCCAGCGTGTTTGTCTACCCGGAAGTTGACGACTCCATCGAAATTGACATCAACCCCGCCGATGTGCGAGTGGACACATTCAGAGCGTCTGGCGCTGGTGGGCAACACATCAACAAAACTGATTCGGCCGTTCGATTGACCCATTTGCCAACCGGCATCGTTGTTCAATGCCAAGACGGCAGAAGTCAGCACAGCAACCGCGATGTGGCGTGGAAGAGACTGAGAAGTCGCTTGTACGATTTCGAGATGCGCAAACGCATGGCCGAGCAGCAAAAACTCGAAGACACCAAAACCGACGTCGGCTGGGGTCACCAAATTCGCTCCTATGTTTTGGACCAAAGCCGCATCAAAGACTTGCGCACCCAAGTGGAGACGTCGAACACGCAAAAAGTGCTCGATGGCGACCTTGATGCGTTCATTGAAGCATCGCTCAAACAAGGTATCTGAGTCGATGCCCATGTCGTTATTAAAATTATCAACAGTTGATCAATTTCCGGAGTTTACGCATGCTGCATGACCATCCAGTCCAAATCGTCAAAAGAGAAGACTACCAAGCGAGCGCCTACTTGATTGAACAAGTGGACTTGAGTTTCGATCTTGATGCGAATAAAACACGCGTGCTCAACAAGATGCGCATGCGCCGCAATGAAAATGTCTCGGCCCAAGCCTTGCGTCTCAAAGGAGAAGAGCTCAACCTCTCCAGAGTCTTGGTCAATGGCCAAGGAACGTCTTTCAAAATGGACGGCGACGATCTCGTTCTTGAAAATTTACCTGAAGGTCATGATCCTTTTGATTTGGAAATTTTCACCACCTGCAACCCCTCTAAAAACACCAAGTTGATGGGCTTGTACGTCAGCCAATCCTCCTTTTTTACCCAATGTGAGGCCGAGGGTTTCAGGCGCATCACTTACTTCCTGGACCGACCCGACATCATGGCGTCATACTCGGTCATGATGAGGGCTGACAAAGCGCTTTATCCGGTATTGCTCTCCAACGGCAACTTGATGGACTGCGGCGACTTGGAAGGTGGACGCCATTTTGCCCACTGGGTGGACCCACACAAAAAACCTTGTTATTTGTTTGCCTTGGTGGCGGGTCAGTTTGTGGCGCGTGAGCAAAGAATCAAAACACGCTCGGGCAAAGAGCATCTGCTGCAGATCTATGTGCGAAGCGGCGACTTGGACAAAACCGAGCATGCCATGAACTCACTCGTGTCAAGCATCGCATGGGACGAGGCGAGATTCAATCTGAGTTTGGACTTGGACCGATTCATGATTGTGGCCACGAGCGACTTCAATATGGGCGCCATGGAAAACAAGGGCCTCAACATCTTCAACACCAAGTTTGTGCTGGCCAACGCGCAAACTGCAACCGACACCGACTTCTCCAACGTGGAGAGTGTTGTCGCTCATGAGTATTTTCACAATTGGACAGGCAACCGAGTCACTTGTCGCGACTGGTTTCAACTCTCACTCAAAGAAGGCCTCACCGTTTTCAGGGACCAAGAGTTCAGCCAAGACTTGGCGCACACCCAGTCGGCCAGAGCGGTCAAACGCATTGAAGATGTGAGACTACTCAGAACAGTTCAATTTGCCGAGGACGCGGGCCCCATGTCGCACCCTGTGCGACCTGACCAGTACATGGAGATCAATAACTTTTACACCGTCACCATCTACGAAAAAGGCGCTGAAGTGGTTCGCATGATGCAAACCTTGGTCGGACGTGATGGGTTCAAAAAGGGCATGGCACTCTACTTTGAACGCCATGATGGGCAAGCCGTGACGTGTGATGATTTTGTACAAGCCATCTCCGACGCCAATCCAAAGTCTGCGTTGAGCGAGCAACTGAGTGTCTTCAAGCGCTGGTACTCACAAGCGGGCACACCAAGACTGGCGGTTCGCAGCGAATACGACGAAGCGACTCAAACCTACACCTTGCATTTGAGTCAAAAGCCGCCAAGCAACCATCTCGAGCATTTGCCTTTTGTAATTCCCCTCGAGGTTGGCCTCTTGAATGCACAGGGTCTAGAGACCCATCCCACGCAACTCTTGGTGCTCACGCAAAGCGAGCAATCGTTCGCCTTTCACGGTGTGAGTGCCCCCCCCACCCCCTCCATTTTGAGGCGCTTTAGTGCTCCCGTCATACTGGAGTACGCTGCGAGTGAGGCTGATCTATTGAACTTGGTGGCTCACGACAGCGATGCGTTCAACCAATGGGATTCGGCACAACAATTGTGTCTGAAAGCGGCGTTGCACGCCATCCACGAAGCCCATACCGAGGTTTCTTCTAGCCCCTTGTCCGCCGCATTGATTGCCAGCCTACGACAAGTGCTTCGTCACCCAGAGCTCGACAGCGCACTCAAAGAGTTGGTCTTGACCATGCCAAGCGAGAGCTACATTGCTGAACAATTGAGCGTGGTCGACCCCGCCAAGGTTCATGCCGTTCGTGAGGCCATGAAAACACAACTGGCGCGTGAACTGCACAGCGATTGGGCTTGGGTGATCGAGTCACAACCCCGCCAGGCCGCCTATCAACCCGATCCAGTCGCGATGGGAGAGAGGGCGCTGAGCACAATGGCCTTGCACAACTTGTGCTTGCATGCAACTCAAGTCAACGATGCTGTCTGGCCTGGCATGACCTACCAGCGATTCAAAGATTCGAGCAACATGACGGAGCGTTTTGGGGCCATGAGTGCACTCGTGAACTGCGCTCATCCACTGGGAGACAAGTGCTTGGAGCAGTTTCACCACCAATTTTCCAAAGAAGCCTTGGTCATCGACAAATGGTTTGCCTTGCAAGCGAGTGCAACGGATCGCAATGGTCAAATTCTCTCCAAGGTCAAGCAACTCATGCAACACCCTGATTTTCAAGTCAAAAATCCCAACCGCGCGCGCAGCTTGCTTTTCAGCTACTGCATGGCCAACCCGGGAGCTTTTCACAAGACAGACGCCTCAGGCTATGTCTTTTGGGCTGAGCGAGTGATTGAAATTGACGCCTTCAATCCCCAAGTGGCGGCCCGCTTGGCGAGAGCACTGGACCGCTGGCGCCAACTGGCACAACCCTACCAACATGCCGCCCAAGAAGCCATCAAGCGAGTCGCTGCGAAAAACGATTTGAGCAACGATGTGCGTGAAGTCGTCAACCGCTCACTCGGAGTCACTGGATCATGAAAGTCTCACTCACCCGTTATTTGGTTGAGCAGCAACGCGCCAAGGGCAATATCCCACCTCAACTCCGCCTCTTGATTGAAGTCGTCGCGCGCTCATGCAAGAGCATCAGCCGTGCGGTCAACCAAGGTGCGCTGGGTGGTGTGTTGGGTAGCGCAGGCAGCGAAAACGTGCAAGGCGAAGTCCAAAAGAAGCTCGACATCATTGCCAATGAAGAACTCATTCAAGCCAATGAATGGGGAGGGCATTTGGCGGCGATGGCCTCTGAGGAAATGGATGACATCCACGTGGTTCCCAACCGATACCCACAAGGTGAGTACTTGCTGCTCTTTGATCCCTTGGACGGATCGAGCAACATTGATGTCAATGTGAGCATTGGGACAATTTTCAGTGTTTTGAAAAAAACCACGCCTTCTTCTGACGTTCGAACCGAAGACTTCTTGCAATCTGGCCGCCAACAAGTGGCAGCCGGCTACTGCGTCTATGGACCCCAGACGACCTTGGTGTTGACGGTGGGCGACGGTGTTTGCATGTTCACCTTGGACAAGGAGGAAGGCGCTTTCTTTTTGACCCAAGACGGCGTTCAAATTCCCATTGAGACGCAGGAATTTGCCATCAACATGAGCAACATGCGGCATTGGGATGAGCCCGTCAAACGCTACATTGACGAGTGCTTGGCAGGCACTGAAGGGGTGAGGGGCAAGAACTTCAACATGCGCTGGATTGCCTCCATGGTGGCCGATGTGCACCGCATTTTGATGCGCGGGGGCGTCTTCATGTACCCCTGGGACAAGCGTGAGCCCAACAAACCGGGTAAATTAAGACTGATGTACGAGGCCAACCCCATGAGTTGGTTGGTGGAACAAGCTGGCGGCGCCTCCACCAATGGTCACCAAGCAATTTTGGACATCAAGCCCACGGGTCTGCATGAACGGGTGAGTGTGATTTTGGGCTCCAAGAGCGAGGTTGACCGGGTGACCCAGTATCACTGGGATGCCAAAAAAGCTTGATTTATTTGGCAATCTGTATAATTTATGTTGTGCCGCTGTAGCTCAGTTGGTAGAGCAATTCATTCGTAATGAAAAGGTCAGCAGTTCGATTCCGCTCAGCGGCACCATCAACCATGATGACGCCCAAAATGACAATTGACAACATTTGGGAGACAGTATGAATACACGCAGAGAATTTTTCATTCTCCTTGGCCCCGTGATCGCAGCTCTTTCGGGTGAACAAGCATTCGCCACGCCAATGCTGCTGGAGAGCGACCCTGCGGCGAAAAAATTGCATTACAAATCCCAAACCGACTCCGCGAAGAGGTGTGGCACGTGTCAACATTTCCAAGGCAAAAAATATGATGGTATTGGTGGCTGCCCATTGTTTCCAGGCAAAGCCGTCAATGCCAATGCGGTGTGCGATGAGTATGCTGACAGAACCAAATAACTGCTATTGACTGAGACCAACAGCTCCGACCCCTTGCAGACTTCACGGCTCTGAGCAATGCGGGTTGCACCCGAAGCCCAATCTTCTTTTGCATGTTATTCTCATGACCATGTGCTGTGTTGGATAAACTTCAATGCAAGAATCGTTGCGCTGCTGAAGACTTTGTCGCCTCCCGAGGCCTGCTCACATCAACCCCATGTCCATTGCGACTTGAGGTTTTATTTTTTATGCGTTTTTTGTCTCCAAATCGAATGAAGTTCAATCCTATTGGTGCAGTGCTGATGTTGTGTCTTGCAATGACGACCAATGCTGCTTGGTCGCAAGCTGACTATCCCAACAGAACCATTCGTCTCATTTGTGTGCACGCGGCTGGCGGCTCTGCCGATGCGCTCTCGCGAGTGTTGGCAGATCGACTCTCCAAGGTGCTCAATCAAACGGTTTTTGTTGAAAACAAGCCCGGAGCGGGCACCATGCTGGGCGCTCAGTTTGTGGCGAACTCATCGGCCGACGGCTACACACTCTTGATGGCGAGTGTCACCACACTCTCGATCAACCCCAGCCTTTACAGCAGCATGAGCTACCACCCCTTGAGAGACTTTGCAACGGTGGCCATGGTGGCACAGACCCCCTCTGTCTTGGCCGTTTCACCCAAATTGAATGTTAAAAATTTAAAAGAGTTGCTAGAACTGCTCAAAGCCAATCCTGGACGCTTTAACTACAGCTCCCCAGGACAAGGCACCTCAGCACACTTGGCGGGCGCCTTGTTCACCTCGATGGCTCAAGTTGATGTTGTCCATATCCCTTACAAGGCGAGTGCCTCGGCTGTGTTGGGCTTACTTTCTGGCGAAGTACAAATGACGTTTGAAAATAGCCTCGTGCCCTACTCCAGAAGTGGCAAGCTCCACCCGATTGGCATTGCCAGTGCCAAGCGCTCAATTTCTTGGCCCGAGCTACCCACCTTGGCCGAGCAAGGCCTTCCCGGCTACGAGTCCACCGTGTGGTACGGCGTGGTCGCTCCAAGCGCCACGCCTGCTGAGGTCGTGAGAAAGCTCAATGACTCCATCAACGCCGTGCTCACGCAAAAGGAGATGATTGAGACCATCAAAAACCTTTCAGGCGACCCCGTGGGAGGCACACCTGAGTCGTTTACTGAACGCATCAAATCCGACACGCAAAAATGGGCCAAGGTCATCAAAATCGCCGGCGTGCAATCCGAGTAAATGACCACATCCGAAACCTTGACCACGACGTTGATGTCTTGGAAAATTTCAACCCTGGAGTTCAGCACCTTGGGTGCATGATCACCACGCCTACCTTCACTCTCAAGTTCACCTCCTCTTATGGCCAATTCCGACATCCTCAACATACCGATCGCCATCATTGGGGCAGGCATTGGCGGCTTGGCCAGTGCTCACGCTCTGGGCCAACAAGGCATCGTGGCCCATGTTTTTGAACAAGCACCAAGCTTTAAACGCATTGGCGCAGGCATCCAAATGGGACCCAATGCCACTTGCGTCTTGCATGGCTTTGGTTTGGCCGAGCATCTCAAAACAAGCTCCTTTGAGCCCAAAACCAACTTGAATCGTGTCTGGGACACGGGCGAGGTGAGCAACGAGTTCCCTCTCTTGGGCCATGCCAGTGAGAAATACGGCACGCCCTTTTATGCCTTGCACCGAGGTGACTTGCACGCTGCACTCAACCGATTGGTACCCGAGTCCCAAATTCATTTGGGCAAACAACTAAGCTCCTTTGAACAAGAGTCCAACCATGTGTTGCTGCAATTTGAAGATGGCACCCGCGTGCGTGCCAATGCAGTGATTGGTGCCGATGGCGTTCACTCCTTGATCCGAGACACGTTGTTGGGGCCTGAGGAGCCGCGCTTTACCGGCAAGATCGCCTATCGAACCACCTACCCCTCCTCGCGCCTGAAGGGGGTCGACATTGGTCAGTCCAGAACCAAGTGGTGGGGAGTGGATCGTCACATTGTGATCTACTATGTCACACGACAACAAGATGAAATTTACTTTGTCACCTCTCAACCCGAAGATGCCTCTTGGACCACCAAAGAGTCGTGGTCATCCAAAGGTGAGCTGGGTGCTTTGAGGCAAGCCTATGCAGGCTTTCACTCTGATGTCCAGGCCGTGCTAGAGGCTTGTCCTGAGGTCTACAAATGGGCTCTTTATGAACGAGACCCCTTGCCAAAGTGGTGCGAGGGCTCTGTCCTCTTGATGGGAGATGCCTGCCACCCCATGACGCCATACATGGCACAAGGGGCTGCCATGGCGTTGGAAGATTCGGTGGTGCTTGCCCGTGTGATGGCACAAGCCAGCCCCAACGAATGGCCTCAAGCCTTTCAACTGTTCGAGCAAATCCGCAAACCCAGAACCTCAATGATTCAAAGAGCCTCCAGTGCGAACCAATGGATGCAAAAGAAAACCAATCCAGACTGGGTTTATGGCTACAACGCTTGGGAGGTTCCCCTGGTGCCAGACTTGCAAGAAACGACTTAATCGTGCTTGATGGCGATGGCGATTTTTCCAAATTGCTCATTGCCCATCAAATAGTCTTGGGCTGCTTGTAAATCTGTCCACTCAAAGGTTTTGCTCAAGATGGGTTTGATGGCGCCGCTCTCAAGACCCGCCCAAACGTCCTTGACAAAAAGCGCACTGCACGCTTGCGTCTCTTCAAGCGTGCGTGTGCGAAACGTGCGTCCAATGAGGCGTGCATTTTTACGAGCCAACTCATCCAAATTGATAGGCGCCGTGGATCCGGCATTTCTTCCCACCGTGATCAGTCGACCCTTGAGCGCCAGCACATCCAAATTGCTCTCGAGCATGGTGGAACCCACTTGGTCAATGATCAGATTCACCCCAAGGTTTTGGGTAAGGCGCTTGACTTGTTCAGGCCAATCGACTTCAGTGGTGTTGATCACATGATCTGCCCCGAGCTCCTTCAATAGGGGCATCTTGCGGGCAGTGCGGGTGGTGGCCACCACTGTTTTGGCACCCAGGTATTTGGCCATTTGAATTGCCGTCACACCCACGCCCGAGGATCCAGCAGTCACCATCACGCTCTCACCTTTGTGCAAAGCACCACTCACCAATGCGTCATGGGCCGTGATGAACACATTGGGCACGCAACCCGCCTCTAACCATGACAAGTTGGCAGGCTTCTTGATCAAAGAGCCGACACTGGCCAAAGCATACTGAGCAAAACCACCCCCTGCTCGCGCCATCACCTCTTGTCCCACATGCCAACCCTCCACCCCAGCGCCCAAGGACTCAATCGTCCCAGAGAACTCGATGCCAGTGGCCAAAGGTTTGGCGTCTGGACTCTTGAGCTTTAAAACCCCTTGTGCTTCTCCCCGGTTGACAGAACTTGCATGGACTTTGACCAAGACCTCGCCAGCCTTGGGGATGGGCTTTGCTTGCTCGACCAGGCGGTAAACACCCCCCTGTGCACTGGGAAACACCAACATTTGAAACATCATGTCTGTACTCATAAAGCCCTCATCAATTAATTCTCATCAACAGTCAACTCACACATTTCAACACACAGCCTATTGTAGAAAAAAGATCCGTCAAACAAAGCCAAGAATTACCCTTGGCCCCTTAAGATCGCATTGGACATGCATAATGGATGCCAAGTGTGGTGATCAGTCCATTGGATGCTGATCAACAACGACAACCCAACGATTGAACTTAAATTTTTCAATCTCAACACCAGGAGGGTCCTCCCGATGATCTACAAAGAGAGAATGACTGCTCAAATGGAAGGCGATTTTGTCGTATTTCTGATCGGCATGCGATTCAATCAACCTTGGAAAATACACCAGTGGCTGCCTGTCGTTCGCGGCATGGGCCAAATGCTCACTGAGTTGTACCGCCATCCTGAGCTCGGGCTCGTGCACCACGAGATGTGGTTTGCACGAACCATCATCCAAGTCCAGTACTGGAGGTCAATGGGACAACTGCTCGATTACGCAAAAAATAAGGACGCTGAGCATCTCCCCGCTTGGAAAAACTTCAATCGCCATATTGCAAAAAATGCAAGCGTTGGGATTTGGCATGAAACCTATGCGGCGCAAAAGGGAAGCTACGAAAACATCTACCACAACATGCCGGCTTTTGGTCTGGGCCGGGCTGGACAATTGGTTCCTGTTCATGGCAAAAGAGACTCCGCCCAGGATCGGCTTGTAAACTCCTAAGCCCTCCATCCTGCATTCTTCTCAACGACAGGCCCCAACCAATGCCAGAAAGGCGTTCATGAGCGACAACGACCAAGACTTGATCAGACTCACTGCTTTGCAGGAGGTGGCCCAGGGCAATGTCAACCCAACGCTTTGGTCCAAGGCCAAAGAACTGTCCAAGGGACAAACCGAGCTGATCGAAAAACACTACATCACACTCAGGATGATGGCCATGCAAGACACCATCAAGTCACATGTGCGCAATCAAGTCAAAGCCGAGATCGCCAAAAGCTTGGCGCGTGCGCCAGATTTCTTGAACGCCAAAGACTTGCTCAAACGAAGAACATCAAAGTAAAACTCTCGACGCCTTGATTGGTGTGGCCTTGACTTTTTCAATGCGCCTTCCCTCAAGGGTTTGAACCGTCAGGGTCCAGCCTTCACATTGAACACTGTCACCCACGTCGCAGACCCGACCACTCAGCGCGAAAATCAAACCACCCAAGGTGTTGTAGTGTCCCTTGTCTTCAAACGGCAACTGGTGCTCGATCCCGAGACTCATTTTCAGCTCTTGAATGGGCATCAAGCCTTCCAAAACCTTGGAGCCATCAATCTCAATGGTCTCCTTGCCCAGCATGGGCTTGGCGGCCAAGGCCCACTCACCCGTGATGGCTTCAAGCAAATCCCGTGGAGTCAACAGCCCTTGGACATCGCCATACTCATCCACCACCAAGACCATGCGCGCTGCAGTCGTCAAGTAGTCGTGGGTGAGTTTGTCAGGGCGCCGAAATTGCTCCAGCAAATCCAGGCCCGTCAAGGTCTCCGGCACAAAAGAGGCGGGAGTGGCCAACTGAGCCATGGTGATGTGTGCATTCGATGGATCCACCTTCTCGATCATCTGCCCCAAACTCACAATACCAATCACATGGCTCAAATCCCCACGGCAAACGGGGTACCATGAATGGTAAGTTTCATTCCTTATTTTTTCATGCGCTTGTTGAGCGGAGCTTTCAGCGCTCAGCCACACAATTTCACTGCGCGGCACCATCATCGAGGTCAAGGGGCGGTCATCCAAGTGAAAGACGTTTTTCACCATCTGGTGCTCTTGCATTTCAATCAAACCTGCGTCCACACCTTCGGACAAACTGGCACTGATCTCTTCTTGCGTGACGACGCGTTTGGCCTGTGCGTCGATGCGCAAAAACCTCAGCAGCAGCATGGTGCTCCATGACAAAAACCAAACCAGCGGCTTGGCCACTCGGGCCAAAGCCAGCATCGTGGGTGCACACCCACGGGCCACTTGTTCAGGATACAGCTGACCAATGCGCTTGGGCACCAACTCGCCAAACACCAAGGTAAAACAAGTGATCAAAGCCACCACCACGGCCGTGGCCACGATGTGCGAGAAGTCGCTTGAGACCCCCAAGCGCTCAAAATAGACGGTGAGCAATTGACTGTAAGCGGCATCGCCCAAGATGCCATTTAAAATACCGATGCTGGTGATGCCCACTTGAACAGTGGATAAAAATTGCGTGGGCTGCTCCATGAGCGCCAAAGCAGCACGCGCGTTGGCATCTCCCGCGTCCAACCACACCTGAAGGCGAGTTTTTCGACTCGACGCCAAGGCCATTTCTGACATGGCGAACACGCCATTGATGAAAGTCAGTAAGATGATGACAAATAAATTCAAATCGCTTGCTCTCTAAAAGTTCTCTCGCCCACTCTTTTATTGTCTCTCGAATTCATCCACATGTCACTCTATCTCATTGGAGACGTCCAGGGCTGCAACGCCAGTCTTGGACAGTTGCTCGAGCTCATCGATTTTTCGCCCAGCAAAGACACCGCCTATTTTTTAGGCGATTTGATCAACCGCGGCCCGGACAACGTGGGCGTGATCCGACGCTTGATGCACATGGGATCGAGTGCGCAGTGTATCTTGGGCAACCATGATTTGCATTATTTGGCCGTCGAACAAGACATTCGCACCGTCAAACGAGGTGACACCGTACAAGACTTGTTACACGCCGCTGATAGACAAGTTTTGACCCATTGGCTTCGGCAACAAGCCATGGCGCTTGAAGTCTCGAACTACTTGCTCGTGCACGCGGGGGTTTTGCCCAGTTGGAGTACGGAGAAAACGCTGGCCCTCGCCCATGAGGTGGAGGATGCTCTGCGGGGCCCCCATTACACTGAGTTTTTGCTAGCAATGTATGGCAATGAGCCCAGCACCTGGACAGACAGTCTCAAAGGCCATGAACGGCTTCGGGTGATCGTGAATGTCCTCACCCGCATGCGCTTTTGCACACCACTTGGAGAGTTGGACTTCATGGCCAAATCTGGCTTGGACAACGCGCCTGCGGGTTTCATGCCGTGGTTTGACGTCCCCATGCGTGCCAGTGCGGACACCCACATTGCCTTTGGACACTGGTCCACAGCAGGCGGTATCGAGAGAAATGGCGTGGTCTGCGTGGACACGGGTTGCGTTTGGGGTCGTGAATTGAGTGCCCTTCAAATTCCCAATCAACCGCCTGGTGAGGGCTTGGCGTTGTGGCCCGATCAAGCGCCAAAGGCCAGTGAACCCGTGAGCGGCATCTGGTTCAAGCAAGCCTCGCTTGAACCACACATTGACTTTTAAACCTCTTCGGATTTAAAGAGTGCGGCCACTTTGCGCTTGGGTTTGATATTGGCTGAAATGGAGCGCGCAGCAGGTTTTTCAGCCACTTCCCAACTCGGTGCTTGATCAGCGGGCACCGATGGTTCGTAGGGCTTGTCAAAAAACGGATCCTTGGGCGCCGAGTTGGATCTGGAAGCATAACGACTAGCCCCCCAAGACGATGGGGTATGGGCGTGCTCTTTGGCGCCTCGACTGTCCTCGTCGTGAAAAGGGCGACGCTCGCGTGGAGTGCGTGAGTCACGGCCTTCAACCCGGTCGCGCGGCTCACGATGATCTCGTCTGTCACTTCGGGAGGCATCTCGACGGAACTCATCTTCGAACTCCATGGGCAATATGTCGATTTTCTTTTTGAGAATTTTTTCGATATCGCTCACCAATCGCTGATCACTGGCAGACACAAAACTGACGGCCAAACCCGATGCGCCGGCGCGTCCAGTGCGCCCAATGCGGTGCACGTAATCTTCGGCATTGAAGGGCAAATCAAAGTTGAAAACTGCGGGCACATCTTTGATGTCAAGACCGCGCGCAGCCACATCGGTGCAAATCAATAAATCGACTCCCCCACTCTTGAAAGCTTCCAAGGCTTTCAAGCGCTCGTCTTGGCTCTTATCACCGTGCAACGCTGTCGTCTTTAAGCCATCTTGCTCCAATGAGCGAGCCAGCCTTGCACAACCGAGTTTGCTGTTGACAAACACAAAGGCCTGACCGATTTTGTTTTGCTTGAGGATCGACTTGAGTGCTCGACGCTTGTCCTCGTCCCCAACGCTGAAGAACTGCTGGATGACGGTGGAAGCGGTTTCATTGGGTCTGGCCACCTCGATCGTGACGGGATCTTGCAAATAGCTCCCTGCCAAGCGCTTGATCTCAGTGGAGAATGTGGCGGAAAACAAAAGGGTGGTTCTTTGCTTGGGCAAAAAACTCAAAATTCTTTGCAAGTCCGGTAAAAAGCCAATATCGAGCATGCGATCGGCTTCGTCTAGAACGACATATTCCACCTGGTTCAAGACGACATTTTTGGCCTCAATGTGGGCCAGCAGTCGACCTGGTGTTGCCACCAAGACTTCAACGCCTTTTTTAAGCTCAATCGTTTGTGGCTTCATGTCCATGCCACCAAATACCACTGCACTTCTGAGGTTGGTGTATTGGGCGTAGAGCTTGACTTGTTGTGCCACTTGATCGGCCAACTCGCGTGTGGGCAGCAAGACCAATGCGCGCACGGGATGCCTGGCTGGGGACGTGGAGGTGTTCTCGTGCTTTAAAAGCCGCTGCAGCAAGGGCAAAGAAAACGCCGCCGTCTTGCCTGTACCGGTTTGGGCAGCACCCATGACGTCTCGACCGCTCAATACCACAGGGATGGCCTCGGCTTGAATAGGGGTCATGGATTCGTAGCCCATTTCGGCCACGGCTCGTGCTAGCTCGGGGGCCAGCTGCAAATTTGAAAATGAACTCATGTAATCTGTCTATTGTCGCACTGAACAGGGTCAGAACCTAAAAACCTTCATGTTTTAGGCAACGTCACGCCACTTTGACCTTGGTATTTTCCGCCCCGATCCTTGTAGCTCGTCTCGCAGACCTCATCGCTTTCAAAGAAAAGCACCTGCGCACAGCCTTCGCCAGCATAAATTTTGGCCGGCAGTGGCGTGGTATTGCTGAACTCCAACGTGACATAGCCCTCCCACTCGGGTTCAAAAGGGGTCACATTCACGATGATGCCGCACCTCGCATAGGTACTTTTGCCCAAACAAATGGTCAGCACATTGCGAGGAATGCGGAAATACTCAACCGTCCTGGCCAATGCAAAGCTATTGGGCGGGATGACACACACCTCGGCTTCGATGTCAACAAAACTGCGCTCATCAAAGTTTTTGGGGTCCACCACCGTGGAATAAATGTTGGTGAACACCTTGAATTCAGGGGCACAACGGATATCGTAGCCGTAACTGCTGGTGCCGTAGCTGACAATTTTCTTACCATCTTGGGTGCGAACCTGGCCGGGCTCAAAGGGCTCGATCATGCCGTGCTCTTGGGCCATGCGGCGTATCCATTTGTCTGATTTAATGCTCATGCATGCATTTTAAACCATCCCTGGTACTTCACTGGGCCACGGGCCTTGCTTGAGACCAGAACCCACCCCATAAATGAGTGGACAATTCAAAACATTTAGACAAAGCACGCAACTTGAGGGAAAATACCGATTTGCTCTGCGTCAAAAACGGAAGTTTTTTTTCG
>Ga0209829_10002169_pt1 | contig 15132 bp, 14 predicted proteins | sample C_140205_EF_Meta_FD_187311 | JGI IMG/M metagenome (GOLD analysis project Ga0209829, IMG submission 187311) | Freshwater microbial communities from Lake Croche, Canada to study carbon cycling - C_140205_EF_MetaG (SPAdes) (version 2) | ecosystem: Environmental > Aquatic > Freshwater > Lake...
GGACGCTTAGCTCAGTTGGTTAGAGCACCTGCTTCACACGCAGGGGGTCGGCGGTTCGAGTCCGCCAGCGTCCACCATCCGCACGGGTCTCCACCAAAGATTGGGGACGGGGCGTGTATGAAGTAGAGGTTGGGTCTCCACCAAAGATTCACTCGTGGGGTCCGATTTAGTGTGACGCTGGTTGCTGTTGGTTGCCGAATGTTGTGGGTTTTTTTTGCAGACCGCTGGACTCACACGAGAAACAAAAGCGGCGGTTTAACGCCCGTGAAACGAAGAACCCATAATCAGGCTTTTCGGTTGTTGGGTCCCAGGCGATTTTAATCCCTCCCTTTCCGCCATTTTTCCCGCACGGTGGGCAAGTTGCAGGGCTCGTGGCCCGAACTCGTGCTAGCTCGTACTCTGAGAACTCCGATGAAAGCGCAGCTTTCGCAGAGCTCGAGTGTTGCTTCTAAGGTTGTAGTGCCGCTGTAAGTTTTTCTAAAACCGTCTTGCGCGACGGGTGAGGGGGGGCAACTCTGCGAGCGATTCTATCTCTCGCCGCACTTTTCAAACCATGGTCACATCCAACAACGAACTCGCCTATAACGGTAAGATTGAAGGTGAAGTCATCGTTTCGCGGGCCGATGCGGTTATTAATTGGATTCGCACCAATTCGGTTTGGCCGATGCCCATGGGCCTGGCCTGCTGCGCCATCGAGTTAATGGCGGTGGGTAACGGGCGGTTCGACATTGCCCGATTTGGAGCGGAAGTGATGCGGTTTTCCCCTCGTCAGGCCGACTGCATGATTGTGGCCGGTACAGTGACCTACAAGATGGCTCCGGTCGTGCGTCGCATCTATGACCAGATGACCTCGCCGAAGTGGGTCATCGCGATGGGTGCCTGCGCCAGTTCGGGCGGGATGTATCGGAGCTACGCGACTTTGCAGGGGGTGGATCGGATTATTCCGGTGGATGTATATGTGAGCGGGTGCCCTCCTCGTCCGGAGGCGTTGCTCGACGCGCTGATTAAGTTGCAGGCCAAGATCAAGACTGAGCGTTCGGCCAGCGAACTGTTTACCGCCTCCACCTGAGCCGGTGGCGCGATTACTATTAACTACCACGATGTCCGCTTCCGTTGACGCCATCACTTCCCTCAAGGGCAAGTTTCCCTCGGTCACTGATCGCCTGAGTAGTGATTGTCCGGCGGTCAACGTGCCGACCGGTGAACTCATCGCGGTTTTGCAGGCGCTGCGGGATGAGCAAGCGTTTGATTTGTTGTCGGACGTGACGGCGATCGATTGGGCCGAGGGCGCTGCGCCGCGGTTCACGGCGGTTTACCACCTCTATTCCACGACGTCGCACGCGGCGATTCGCGTGACCACCCCCTGCACCGGTGATGATGCCGCGCCGACGGTCCCGAGTGTGGTGCCGCTGTGGCCGGGGGCCAATTGGCACGAGCGTGAGGCCTACGACATGTTTGGCATCAAGTTCGAGGGACACCCCGATTTGCGCCGTATCTTGATGTGGGATGGCTATCCCTATCACCCGCTACGCAAAGAATTTCCGCTCGCCGGGATCGAGACCGCACTCCCGGATATCGAGGTGGCCGAGGAAACGAAGGCCAAGGTGATCGCCGCGCCGATGATGGGTGGACCGTTCGTTGCTTCTGCCGGAGAGATGAATCTTACCGAGGCCGAGCCGCGCGCCAAAGACGAAAGCTGGAGCGAGCGCGCCGCGAAACCCGGAGCCTGATTTACCGACGCCATGGCCACTGATTTTGCTTTTCCAGACAGCGCGGCGAAAGCCGCCGGCGCCGAGCAGGAATTCGCGCCGGAGAAAATGTCCCTTTCGATGGGGCCGTCGCACCCGTCCACGCACGGAGTGTTGCGCCTCCAGATGGAACTCGACGGTGAGGTGCTGACGAAGTGCGACCCGGTCGTCGGCTACCTGCATCGTGGTGACGAAAAGATCGCGGAAAACATGACTTACAACCAGTTCGTGCCCTACACGGACCGGTTGGACTACCTCGCCCCGCTCGCCAACAACATGGCCTACGCGATCGCCGTAGAGCGACTCGCGAAACTGGAAGTGCCCGCGCGTTGCCAGGCGATCCGCGTCCTCACCGCCGAAATGGCGCGCGTCTCGGCGCACCTCATGGGCCTCGGCGCCTTCGGTCTCGATGTGGGTGCGTGGAGTGTGCTCGTGCACTCGCTCAATCAGCGCGAGCATCTCTATAAACTTTTCGAAGAACTCACCGGGGCGCGTTTCACGACGAGTTATACCCGCATCGGCGGGGTCACTCGCGATGTGCCGGATGGCTGGCTCGGTCGCGTGATCGCGTTTTGCGACCAATTCGAACCTGCGCTCGAGGAAACGCTTTCGCTTCTTACGCGAAACAAGATCTTCCAAGACCGCACGGTTGGCGTTGGCATCATCACGAAAGCCGATGCGCTGGCCTACGGTCTTACCGGACCGAACCTTCGCGGCTCCGGCGTCTCGCTCGACCTGCGCAAGGACAAACCTTACTCGGGCTACGAGCAGTATGAGTTCGACGTGCCCGTCGGCTCGAAGGGCGATTGTTACGACCGCTACCTCTGTCGTGGTGAAGAAATGCGTCAGTCAGTGCGTATCATCCGGCAGGTCGTCGCGAAGTTCCCGAGCGGCGACTGGTATGCGAAGGACGCCCGCAAAATCTTCGCGCCGCCCAAGGACAAGATCCTGACTTCGATGGAGGAGTTGATTCAAAATTTCATGATCGTGACCGAGGGGCCGCAGATCCCGGCCGGCGAGGTCTACTTCGAAGCGGAGAACCCCAAGGGCGCTCTTGGCTTCTACATCGTCAGCAAAGGCGGCGGCGTGCCTTGGCGGATGAAGATCCGTTCCCCCTCGTTCTGCAATTTGTCCATCCTCCCCAAGGTCTGCGTTGGCACGATGATGTCCGACGTCGTCACGTTGCTCGGTTCGCTCGACTTCGTGATGGGTGAGTGCGACCGCTAAGTTTTTCGTGAATCCAGCTCGATGAATCTCCAGCCCGCCACTCTCCAAAGCATCGACGAGGTAATCACGCATTACCCGGTGAAGCGCAGCGCCACGCTCCCGTTGCTGCACCTCATTCAAGAGGACATCGGCTACCTGCCACCCGATACCTGCGAGTGGATCGCGGCGAAGTTGGAGCTCCAGCCGATCAACGTGCTCGAGGTGATCACGTTTTACCCGATGTTCCGGCAGAAGCCCATCGGCCGCCGCCATGTCAAAGTGTGCCGCACGCTCTCCTGCGCGCTCATGGGCGGCTACAAGACCTGCGAGCAGTTCGAGCAAGAGTTTAATACGCACCGCGGCGAAGTCTCGCCCGACGGCGAAGTGACGGTCGATTTCGTCGAGTGCCTCGCCAGCTGCGGCACCGCGCCCGTCGTGCTCATCGATGACGACCTCCACGAGAAGGTCGATTGCGCGAAGGCGAAACAGCTCAGCGATCAGATCAAAGCCGAGGCGAAGAAACGCTAACCACCATGGCCGCTCCCACCCAACGCCGCATCATTTTCCAGCACATCGACGAAGCCGGTTACTCGAATGACCTCGGCTGTTACGTCCGCCATGGCGGCTACGAGGTCCTCAAGAAATCTGTCACCCGCCCGCCCGCCGAGCTGATCGACGAGGTGAAAAAATCCGGTCTCCGCGGTCGTGGCGGCGCCGGTTTCCCCTGCGGCGTGAAGTGGGGTCTCGTCGACCGCAAGAGCGGCAAACCGATTTACCTGATCGTCAACGCCGACGAGTCCGAGCCCGGCACCTTCAAGGATCGCTACATCATGCATCAGGACCCGCATCAGTTGATCGAGGGCACGATGATCTCGTGTTTCGCGAACAACGTGAAGCAGGCCTACATTTATATCCGCGGCGAGATGCCACACGGCGCTCGCATCCTCGAAAAGGCCATCGCTGAGGCCCGCGCCGCCGGCTTTGTCGGGCAGAACATCTGCGGCACGACTTACTCCTGCGATATCTTCGTCCACCGCGGCGCCGGCGCCTACATCTGCGGCGAAGAGACCGGTCTCATCGAGTCGCTCGAAGGCAAACGCGCCAATCCGCGTATCAAGCCCCCGTATTTCCCCGCCGTGCTCGGCCTCTACCAGTGCCCGACGATCGTGAACAACGTCGAGACGCTCTGTCACGTGAAGTATATCGTGGAGCACGGTGGCGATGCCTATACTAAGATCGGCACGCCCAACAACACTGGCACGCGTATCTTCTGCGTCAGCGGCCACGTGCAGCGCCCCGGCTACTACGAGTTCGAGGCCGGCAAGATCACGATGGGCCAGCTCCTCAACGACGTTTGCGGTGGTCCGCTCCCCGGGCGGAAGTTCAAGGCCGTCATCCCGGGTGGCTCGTCCGCAAAAATCCTCCGCTTCGGCGAACGCTTCAAAGGCAAACGCAAGGTCGGCGCCGAGATGGTCGACTACGACTGGGGCGTCGAGGATGTGCCGATGGATTTCGATTCGCTCGGTATGATCGGCACGATGGGCGGCTCCGGCGGCGTCATCGTCATGGATGACACCGTCAACATGGTCGAGGCCCTCGCGAACATTAACGCGTTCTACTCGCATGAGAGCTGCGGTCAGTGCACGCCTTGCCGCGAAGGCTCGCTGTGGATGAAGAAGATCACCACGCGCATGGTCCACGGCCACGCCCGCCCGGAAGACGCCGCGCTCCTCAAGAGCGTCGCGGACCAGATTCCGGGCCGCACGATTTGCGCCTTCGGCGAAGCGTGCTCGTGGCCGACCCAGAGCTTCATCGCGAAGTTCGGCGATGAGTTTAAGCAGTATCCCGAGACCAAGAAAACCGCGAAGCCCGCCGGCGCGCACGAACTCGTCTAACCTTTTCCTGCTCCGATGATCGCTCCGCCCAAACCCGACCTCGTCACCGTCAACATCGACGGCAAGGAGATCGCCGTGCCGAAGGGCACCAACGTCATCGAGGCCGCGCGCCTCGTAAACGTCGACGTCCCGCACTATTGCTACCACCCGAAGCTGACCATCGTCGGCAATTGCCGGATGTGTCTCATCGAAATGGGCATGCCTGCCGTTGATCCCGCCACCAAGGCGCCGATCATGGACCCGGCCACCGGCAAGCAGAAGATCAACTGGATTCCGCGCCCCCAGATCGGTTGCGGCACCAACGTTTCGCCCGGCCTCCACGTCAAGACGACCTCCCCGATGGTGAAGGATGCGCGCGAGGGCGTGATGGAGTTCCTCCTGCTCAATCACCCGCTCGATTGCCCGATCTGCGATCAAGCCGGCGAGTGCAAACTTCAGGAGCAATCCACCGGCTACGGCCGCGGTTATTCGCGTTTCGTCGAGCAGAAAAACGTGAAGCCGAAGCGCACCCAGCTCGGGCCCCGCGTCACCCTCGACGACGAGCGCTGCATCCTTTGCTCCCGCTGCATCCGTTTCTCGAAGGAGATCGCGAAGGACGACGTCCTCGGCTTCGTCGATCGCGGCAGCTACTCGACGCTCACCTGCTTCCCCGGCAAGCAGCTCGCGAACAACTACTCGCTCAACACCGTCGATATCTGCCCCGTCGGCGCCCTCACGAGCACCGATTTCCGCTTCAAGATGCGCGTCTGGTTTCTCAAGCAAACCAACAGCCTCGACACCGAGACCTCCGTCGGCGCGAACACCGTTGTCTGGTCGCGCGAAGGCGAGATCTACCGCATCACGCCGCGCCGCAACGACGACGTGAATGACACGTGGATGGCTGACTCCGGCCGCGAACTCTTCAAATCGCTCAAGTCACCTGACCGCCTGTCGGCCAACGCAAACATCGACGCGCTCGTCACGGCCGCGGCCGAGTTGTTCAAGGCGAACTCAGGCACCGGTGCCATCGCCGTCGTCGGCTCCGGTCGCAGCAGCGTCGAAGAACAATTCCTCACGAAGAAACTCGCCGTCGCCCTCAAGGCCACGACCTCGCTCGTTAGTCGGGTAGGGCAGGGGGACAAGCTCCTCATTTCCGCCGACCGCAATCCCAACGTCCGCGGTGCCCTCGTCACCGGCCTCATCGCCGCGCTGCCTTCGCAGAAACTCACCGACCTCGCCGCGTCGATCGACGCCGGCAAAGTCAAAGTCGTCGTCTCCGTGGGCGAAGACCTCGCCGCCGCCGGCCTCACCGCCGCGCAGCTCGCGAAAGTCTCCCTCGTTTACCTCGGCACGCACGCTAACGCCACGAGCGCCGCCGCGAAGGTGGTCCTCCCGACGCTCTCCGTTTTCGAGAAGAACGGCACGTTCGTGAACCAGCAGTTCCGCCTTCAGAAATCCGCCAAAGCGGTCCCGGGCCCGCAGGGCACGACCGACGACCTGATCGTTCTCGCCAAACTCGCGACCGCTGCCGGCGCCACCATCGCCTCCGACCTTGGTTCGATCTGGAAACTGCTCGCTACCGAAATTCCCGTGCTCGGCCCGATCACCTACGCGAATCTTCCCGAGACCGGCCTCCTGTTGGATTCCACGCCTTTCGCCGCATTGCCCTTCGTCGAAGGCGAGACCCTCCACTATAAACCCGCTGCCCCGGCTGTCGCTGCGACCGCCTGATTTTACCCACTGCCTATTCCATGAGCCGCGCCACTCCCATTCTTGCCCTTGGTCTGATGTTCATCTTCGCGGGTGCGGCGCTCTTCGTGTTCGCGAAAAAGCAAATGGCTGCCGCAGCCAAGGCCGCGCCCAAGCGCAAATCCGATGAGCGCGCCCACGCGATCGACCAAAAGAACAACGCCAAACTGAGCCTCGGCGGCGGGATTCTCGCCGGCTTTGGTGCGCTGCTGGTGGCCGTTTCCTTTCTCTAAGTTTTCGACCTCCGACATGTTCGATTTCTTCTTCCAGCTTCATCCGGTGATCCAAGGCCTCGCGAAGGGTCTCGCGGTGATCATGGTGATTTTCCCGATCGCTGGCGCGTGCTCGATGGCCGAGCGCAAAGTCGCCGCGTGGATTCAAGACCGCCCCGGCCCCAACCGCGCCATCGTGCCGTGGGTCGCCTGGATTCCCTTTCTCGGTAAATTCCTCCAGCGCCTCGGTATTTTCCACGTGATGGCGGACGGTGGAAAGATGTTGTTCAAAGAAGACTCCCTGCCGGGCCATGTGAACAAGTTCTACTTCATCCTCGCGCCCATCGTCGCGATGATCCCGGCGCTCACCACCATCACGGCGGTTCCCTTCGGCGCTTACTTCGATGGTGCCGGCAAGGTCATCACCCTCGGCCTCGCGCCCCTCGACATCGGCATGCTCGCCGTCTTCGCGGTCTCCTCGCTCGGAGTTTACTCGGCCATTCTCGCCGGCTGGGCCTCCAATTCGAAATACCCCTTCCTCGGCAGTGTGCGCGCCTCCGCCCAGCTCATCTCTTACGAACTCTCGATGACGCTCGCGGTGTTGCCCGTATTTCTCTGGGTCAACGCCCCGGGAATGCCCGGCACGATGAGCTTCGGTCGCGTCGTCGAATTCCAAAGCCAACCCGGCTTCCTCGGCGGCATGTGGTTCGGTTTCCTGATGCCGCTCTCGGCCTTCATCTTTCTCGTCGCCCTCTTTGCCGAAACGAATCGCCAGCCGTTCGACACGGTCGAGTCCGAGGCCGACCTCGTCGGCAGTTTCCACACCGAATACGGCGCCTTCAAGTGGGGTCTTTTCTTCGTCGCCGAGTATTCCCACATGATCGTCGGCTCCGGTGTGTTCATGCTCCTCTTTGGTGGCGGTTGGAATCCCCTCCCGTGGGTCTCGCTCGCGACCGCCGTTGACTGGCTCGGCCATATCCTGCCGTTTGCCCATGCCCCGCTTTTCGTCGGCGTCCTCTCGATCGCGATCTTCCTCGGCAAGACCCTCGCGATGATCTTCCTCTTCATGTGGGTGCGTTGGACGCTCCCTCGTTTCCGCTACGACCAAGTCATGAAGATCGGCTGGCAGAAGATGCTGCCGCTCTCCATCGCCAACCTCCTCTTCTACGCGATCGCGATCGCCGTCCTTCAAAAGTAACCTTTCCCGCACCGCGCCATGGCCGTCATCACCGTAGAACGCAAGCCGCTCACCTTCCTCGAGCGCACCTACCTCCCGCAAATCGTGGGCAGCTTGGCGACGACCTTTAAGCATCTCGTCGCGCCAAAGAAGACCCTCGAGTATCCCGAGCAACGTCCCGCGATTCCCCCCGGTTACCGCGGCGTGCCGACCCTCGTGCGCGACCCGAACGGCCGCGAGAAATGCGTCTCCTGTCAGCTTTGCGAATTCGTCTGTCCGCCGAAAGCCATCCGGATTACGCCCGGCGAAATTTCCGCCGACCAGACCGACCGCGCCCACGTCGAAAAAGCCCCGCAGGCCTTCGACATCGACATGCTCCGCTGCATTTACTGCGGCCTTTGCCAGGAAGTTTGTCCCGAGGAAGCGATCTTCCTCCAAAACCAATATTCGATGTCCGGCTACACCCGCGCCGAGATGGTGAATCACAAGGACAAGCTCTACGAACTCGGCGGCACGCTCCCCGACCAGCATTACAAGTGGGACCAAAAGAAGACCGCCGCCGAACACGGCAACACTCACTGAGTCCCGCGCCACCCGTCCTCCGTCTGTCATGGCCAACTTCCTCTTCTACGCCTTCTCCGTCTTCACCATCGCCACCGCGGCCGGTGTCGTCGCGAGCAAGAACGCCGTCAACGCCGCGATGTGCCTCCTGCTCTCGCTCGTCGGAATCGCCGGCCTCTTCGTCGCGCTCAACGCCTACCTCTTGGCCTTTCTGCTGCTCCTCGTTTACGCGGGCGCCATCGTCGCGTTGTTCCTCTTCATCGTCATGCTCCTCGACATGAAGGAAACCGAGTCGCGCGGTTTCGGAAAATTTTCGCTCGCGGCGATCATTCTCGCTGCCGGCCTCCTCGTCACCGGCCTGAGCACGTTCGTTACCCGCGGCCACCTCGACACCGGCAATCCGGCGCTCACGCCGGCGCTCGGCACCGACATCAAGCTCTACGCCTACCAGCTCTTCACCACCTACCTCCTGCCCGTGCAGGTCATGGGTTTCCTCCTGCTCATCGCCATGCTCGGTGTGATCGTCCTCAGTAAACGCTGGGAAGGCTCCGACGACGTCAAATGACCTCCGCGACTCTCGACCACTACGTGCTCATCAGCGCGCTCCTCTTTGCCCTCGGCTTCTTCGGTGTGCTCCTGCGCCGCAACACCCTCGTCGTGTTCATGTGCCTCGAGTTGATGCTCGTCGCCTCGACCTTGGCCCTCGTCGCCTTCTCGCGCTTCAACGGCACGATGGATGGCAACGTCTTCGTGTTCTTCATTCTCACGGTTGCCGCCGCCGAAGTCGCCGTCGGTCTCGCCATCATCGTCGCGCTCTTCCGCCAGCGCCAAACCATCCAGCTGAACGAGCTCAACTCGCTCAAGAACTGACGCCGATGCCCACGACGACCGTCACCTACTTTCCCACGATCTTGCTGGCACCGCTGATTTCGGCGGCCGTCATCGCGCTGTTCCTGCGCCGCAAGGGCAGTATCGCCGCCATGGTCTCGGTGGCCGCCGCCGCCTTCGTCGCCTTCGACGCCCTCCGCATGGCGCTGGGCGGAATCCGTTTCGAGACCACGACCGAGTGGCTCCGCCTCGGCGAACTCGTCATCTCGATTGGCTTCAAGTTCGACGACCTCGCCGCGCTCATGCTCGTGATCGTCGGCATCGTCGGCCTCTGCGTGCACGTCTTCTCGCTCGGCTACATGCACGACGACGCGGCCAAAGCCCGCTACTTCGGCGGCCTCTCGATCTTCATGTTTTCGATGCTCGGCATTGTTTTCGCCGACAATCTTTTCATGATGTTCATCTTTTGGGAGCTCGTTGGTTTCAGCTCCTATGTGCTCATCAATCACTGGCACGAGAAACAATCCGCCGCCGACGCCTCCAAAAAAGCCTTCATCGCCAATCGCGTCGGGGACTTCGGTTTCCTCCTCGGCATCGTGATGTGCTACTGGCTCAACGGCACCGTCAACCTCACCGAACTCGCCGCCAAGGGCGAGGCCCACACGCTCGTCTTTTCCACGCTGATTCCGCTGTTCCTCTTCTGCGGCGCCGTCGGCAAGTCCGCCCAGCTTCCGCTCCACGTGTGGCTCCCCGACGCGATGGAAGGCCCGACACCCGTCTCCGCCCTGATCCACGCCGCGACGATGGTTGCCGCCGGTATCTACATGCTCTGCCGCATTAACGTTCTTATGGTGCCCGACGCGCTCACCGTGATCATGTGGACCGGCACTGCTACCGCGCTCTACGCCGCCTTCTGCGCGATTACCCAGAGCGACATCAAGAAAGTCCTCGCCTACTCCACGCTCTCCCAACTCGGCTACATGGTCGCCGCCTTCGGCCTCGGCTCGATGACCGAGACCGATTCACACAACGGCGTTGCGCACACGCATATCTATGCTGTTGGCGTCGGGGCCGCGATGTTCCACCTCACGACGCACGCCTTTTTCAAGGCCCTGATGTTCCTCGGCTCCGGCTCCGTCATCCATGGCTGCCATCACGAGCAGGATATTTTCAAAATGGGCGGTCTGCGCACGCGGATGCCGCTGACATTTTGGACGTTCACCATCGGCGTCGCCGCGATTATCGGTTTCCCTTATCTCGCCGGCTTCTTCTCCAAAGACGCGATCCTCTATCTCGCCTTTGCGAAAAATACCCCGGTCTTCGCGCTGCTCGCGCTCACCGCCGTCCTTACCTCGCTCTACATGGTGCGCCTTTGGAAACTCACCTTCCTCGGCGCGCCCCGCAGCGATCAGGCGTCGCACGCCCACGAGGGTGGTCTCACGCTCACGCTGCCTCTCGTCCTCCTCGCCGCGCTCTCGCTCGTCGCGGGCTGGCACGATTACTACCCGAAGATTTTCAGCGACGTTTTCGATCTCATCCCCGAGGCCCACGGTTCCGATCACACGATCATCATCATCGTCAGCCTCGCTGTCATGCTCGTCGGCGCCAGCATCGGCTACGGCTTCTGGAAAAATACGCCGACCGACACCCTCGCCGACAAAGTCCCCGGCCTTTTCGCCGCGCTTTCGGCCCTCAAGAATTCCTTTGATCGCGCCTTCGACTACTACGTCGCGAAAATCCAGCAGCGCTTCGCCCTCTTCGTTAATTTCTTCGAGCAAATCTTCCTCGCCGGCCTGATCGTCCGCGGCCTCGCCGGCTTCGTCGGCCTCTTCGGCCTCGGTGCCCGCGCCCTCCATGTCGGCAACCTCAACGCCTACGTTTACTGGTTCCTCCTCGGCATGGTGATGCTGTGGTTGTTCGCAACCGGTATGGTGACCCTTTGATTTCGCGATGAGCCAATTGCCCTTCGATCCTCTGCTCGTTTCCATCGCCGCTCCGCTCGCGCTGGCCCTCGCCATCGCGCTCGGCCTGCCGAAGCGCTGGTCCGTGCTCCTCGCCTACGGTGCCTTCGCGATCCCCGTGCTCATGGCACTCCACGTCTGGTTCCACTTCGGCGACGTCGCCCAGGACCACGGTTACGCCTTCCTCACGCGTTACTCGACCGGCCTCGACGGTCTCGGCATCGGCCTGAAACTCGGACTCAACGGCATCTCGCTCCCGCTCTTCGTGCTCGCCGCCCTCGTCGGTCTCGCTGCCGGTCTCTACGCGATCCAGTCCGGCGCCGAGCGGCTCAAGATTTACCTCATGCTGCTCCTCATCATGCAGGGCGGTCTGATGGGCGTGTTCGCCAGCGTCGACGTGTTCTTTTTCTACTTCTTCCACGAACTCGCGCTGATCCCGACCTTTATTATGGTCGGCGTCTGGGGCGGACGCGACCGCAGCTACGCGGCGATGAAGCTGACGATCTACCTCACGCTCGGCGCGATGGTCTCCCTCCTCGGCCTGATCATGCTCTACGTGCAGAGCGGCGCGCACACGTTTGACCTCATTGCTCTCCGCGATCACCTCGCCGCCTATCCCCTCGCCGCGACGGTGCAGAACAACATTGCCGGTCTCCTGCTCTTCGGTCTCGGCGTCCTCGTCTCGCTCTGGCCCCTGCATACGTGGGCTCCTCTCGGCTACGGTGCCGCGCCCAGTTCCGCGGCGATGCTCCACGCGGGCGTCCTGAAAAAATTTGGCCTCTACGGTCTCATTCAAGTCGCGCTCCCGCTGCTGCCGGCCGGCCTCGCCCACTGGGCGCACCCGCTCGCCTGGCTCGCGGTCATTGGTAACGTCCTGATCGTCGGCGTCATCACCATCGCCCAACGCGACCTCAAGCAGATGATCGGTTACAGCTCCGTGATGCACATGGGCTACGCGTTCCTCGGTATCGCCGCCGGTGGTCTCATCGGCCCGGGCGGCGTCGTCCTCCTCATGGTGGCCCACGGCCTTTCCGTCGCGCTGCTCTTCCTCCTCGCCACTGCGATCCATCACCGCACGCACACCTTCGCGATGGATGAAATGGGCGGCCTCGCGCAAAAGACTCCCGTGCTCGCGGCCCTCTTCGTCGCTGCGACGCTCGCCAGCATCGGCCTGCCCGGCTTCGCCAACTTCTGGGGCGAACTCGCCATCTTCGTCGCCCTCTGGAAATTCTCCCCGCTCATCACCGCCCTCGCCGTCGCCGGCGTCGTGATTTCCGCGATCTACGGCCTGCGCTCCGCCGCCCGTGTGTTCTTCGGTCCCTCCACCGACGAACTCGCCAAGGTCACCGCCGCACACCCGCCAATCGACCTCACATGGAAGGAACGCTTCCCCGCGCTCATCCTCCTCGCTGCGCTGCTCTTCATTGGCTTCTGGCCGAAATCCCTCACGACGCCGATTAACGCCGCGTTGACTGCCCGCGCAACAATTGAAACCGCTAATCCTCGCTGATCTTCGCTAATTTCAATAACCGTGCCCGCGCCATTTCGCTGCTTTGATTAGCGAGAATGAGCGCAGATTAGCGGTTCCTCTCTCCGACTTTTCCCTTTTCCCGCTCGCCACGTTCATGACTCCCGAACTCGTCAAAGTCGCCGCTGCCGCAGCGGCCAATCAATGGGGCGCCATTTTCCCCGAGCTCCTGCTCGCCTGCCTCGCGCTCGCGCTCCTCGCACTGGAAATCGTGCTGCCGAAGAAGCTCCACGCTTACCTCCCCGACCTCGCCCTCGCCGGTCTCGTCGCCACGCTCGCCGCCCATCTCGTCAATTTCCACTCCGCCACGCTCGGCAAGGAAACCTTCAACGGCCTCCTCTTGCACAGTCCTGGTGGTCAGGTGATGCGTGTCTTTTTCCTCCTGACCGCGATCCTCGTGTGCGTCCTGGCCCGCGTGTCCCTCGCGAAACAGAAAGTGCCGCGTACCGAGTTTTACCACCTCGTGCTCATCATCACCGGCGCGATGATGCTCCTCGCGCAGAGCAATCACTTCGTGATGTTTTTCGTCGCGCTCGAGACCGTCACGATCGGCTTCTATATTCTCGTTTCCTACTTCCGCACGAACAACGCCTCCCTCGAAGCCGGCCTGAAATACCTCGTGATGGGCGCCCTCAGCTCGGGCCTGTTGCTTTTCGGCATCGTCCTCCTCTACGGCGTCGCCGGCAACCCCACGCTCCCCGGCCACTCGGCCACGGCGATGCACTACCCGGAGCTCGCGCAATTCCTCGTCGCCAATCCGCACCACTTCCTCGCCAGCGTCGGCATCATCCTCGTCCTCGCCGGCGTCGCCTTTAAGATCGGCGCCTTTCCGTTCCAGATCTGGGTGCCCGACGTTTACCAGGGCGCGCCGACGCCCGTCACCGCCTTCCTCGCCGTCGGCTCGAAAGCCGCCGGATTTGCTGTCCTCCTCGTCCTCGCCCGCGACGTCTTTGCCTCCTACGACTGGCTCGTCACGCCCGCGCTCACCGCGATGGCCGCCGCCACGATTCTCTTCGGTAACATCGCCGCGCTCACCCAGCACAACGTCAAACGGCTCATCGGTCTTTCCGGTGTCTCGCACGCCGGTTTCCTCCTCCTCGGCATCGTCGCGCTCGCCGGCCCCGTCGCCAGCGTCTCTGCCACCGGTGCGATTTATTTTTATCTCTTCGCCTACCTCATCGCTTCCTTCGCCGTGTTCGGGGTGATGGCCCACGTCGCCGGCACCGACGACTCCGACCAAACCCTCGACCACTACGCGGGCCTCGCGAAAGAAAATCCCTTCCTCGCCACGATCCTCGCGGTCGGCCTCGGCTCGCTCGCCGGCATCCCACCACTTGCGGGTTTCATGGGTAAATTCTTCGTCTTTATCGCCGCGTTTGAAGGCGGCGCTCGTTGGACGCTCGCGCTTGCGGCCGTCGGCGTGGTGATCTCGATCTACTACTACTTTGGCTGGATCAAAGCCGCCTTCTTCCAGCAATGGACGCCGCCCGCCGACACCGCCGACCCGCGCCCCGCGCGCACGCCGGTCACCATGGTCAGCGGCATCGCCCTAGGCTGCCTCGCCCTCGCCTCGACCTTCATCGGCTTCTACCAAGGCCCCCTCGGTCAGTGGCTGACGATGAAGTGAGCGCGCTCCGGCGCGGAAAATTTCGGTAGTCAAAATCGTAAGATTTTGGCCGTCGAAACCAGAATTTTTCACCTCGGAGACACAGCGGCACAGAGAAGAAAAACCTCTCGAAGTCTGTCGGCTACGTACCTCTGTGGTGAATCGCTGGTTTCTTCCGCCGACCCCGCCCGACTCCCGCCTTGCCTCACCCCCTGTTCCTCGCACGCTTCGTCTCGTCATGGAAACCGCCGTCAAAGTCTGGACCGACGAAGAGCTGCTGGCTCTGCCGAAGGACGGTCATAAACGCGAACTGCTCCAAGGAGAAATCATCATGAGCCCAGCCGGATCGGAACATGGTCGGATTTCATTTTTGGTCGCGGCCGCGATTGACCGATATGCCAGCCAGCACGGATTGGGAGTGGTGTTCGATTCCAGCACGGGTTTCCGCCTTTCGCCGGACGATCTGCTCTCACCGGATGCAGGCTTTGTCGTCAAAAGTCGCTTGGTGGGTATGAAACGCCTGCCCCTTGGTTTTTTCCCGGGCGCGCCCGATTTGGCGGTCGAAGTGCTTTCACCTTCCGACACTCCCGGCCACACGCACGATAAGCTGACGCAGTATTTTTCCCACGGCACGCGCCTCGTGTGGATCATCAATCCCGCCGAACGCAATGCCCTCGTCTAC
>Ga0209829_10002170_pt1 | contig 15130 bp, 14 predicted proteins | sample C_140205_EF_Meta_FD_187311 | JGI IMG/M metagenome (GOLD analysis project Ga0209829, IMG submission 187311) | Freshwater microbial communities from Lake Croche, Canada to study carbon cycling - C_140205_EF_MetaG (SPAdes) (version 2) | ecosystem: Environmental > Aquatic > Freshwater > Lake...
TCGGCTGAGCCGCTACTATTTGATTGATACCTTCATCCCATTCTTCGTTTTCTTCTTCCGCAGGAGCTTCTGCCGGCGCTTCTTGTGCTTCTTCTTCGTTTTCTTCTTCCGCAGGAGCTTCTGCCGGCGCTTCTTGTGCTTCTTCTTCGGGTGCTGCTTCTTCTGCTTCTTCATCCGCTGCTTCTTGACCTTCTTCAGATTCAGCAGGTAAATCTATTTTTACTGTTTCTTCTCCCTTAGCCTCTTCTACTTCTGGTTTGTCATTCACAATGCCAGCAAAAGCAACTGCTGGTTCTTGCGGTGATTCCTCTACAGGCGGTGCGGGTGCTGGAATTACAGGTTCACCTACAAATAATCCTTCATCGGTTTCTGTTTCTGTAGGCGCACTCTGCTCTGTCACAGTATCCACGTCTCCTTGAGATGGGGGAGCAATTGATACAGTTTCACTTTCTACTGGTCTTTCCTCAGCAACTTGAAGAGCAACAGGTTCATCCTCTTGAGATGGGGAAGCAATTGATACAGTTTCACTGGCAACTTGTTCTTCAAGGGGAGGAGCAGGAGGAGCAGGATCAACAGGAGCAGCCATAGCAGCAGAACCAAGCGATTCAATCGGTATTTGTAACTGGTCAATCTTTTTTATAGAAGTTTCATTACGGTCCATTTGTTCCATTTGTTTTGATAAATCAGTCGGAAGAGTATTTACGTGATGAGTCGCATGGCCTTCCAAATCTATAACCAAATCAGGTCCATCACCCCAGAGTAAAATAATATCCGGTTTGTTAGTGCCCATCGGATTAAAATATGAATTTACTACTACAGCTCCAGTGACAGATGTTGTAAGTAGGGCTAACCGACAGTTTGCCACTAATGCTAGAGCAAAGAAATCATAGGGTGAACTACGCCATCCTCCAGCAATTATATCTGCTGGTACTCGTAATTTCTCTTGTTTAGTCTTAACCTGCGCATAGATTGATTCAATTGTTGGATTCTGTTTTTGTTGAAGAATACTAAAAAGATATACAAGACCAAGTTTTAATCTATCTTCCTGCGCTTCAGAAACAACTGAAAATTTCTTATACCGGTCCCTAAATGATAGAGGTAAATCTAAGTGATATGCTTTTCCTTCCAAGCGGGTCATTGATTGGACGAGTGATGAGGATTCATCTACATCCCCACCAAGAACTGCTTTAAGTATTTCCATTGTCGTTGGTTGTTCCTCTGCAAACTGTAAACCTTGCGTATATTTCGTCTTATGTATTTTACCAACTTGACTATCAATTGAGAATGTATCAGTTGTAATTATTTCTGTAGCAGTTTCAACTGTTCCTGATAAAGGACGAACACGACTGACCTGTTTTGTATCTATTTCAGCAAAAGCCCAAGGATTACGAAGAATTTCATCTGTTAGACGAGCAGTTATATTTGCCGTTGAAGGAACATGTAACATACAGCGACTGTCGGACCAAGAAGCAATTCCCGGTGGACAATCTTCCAATTTCATATTGGGACTTCCAATATTTTTACGAATACGCGGCAAATCCTTGAGTGTTGTAGTGTAGGGTGTTTCTTTAATAAATTGATAGACAACTGAATATAAGATTGTATCCACGCGTTTACGGCGTTCATAAAGCGGAAGATTTCTAGCATCCCGTAAGGCCTTTAGTTGAAGTAAAACACGAGCGCCCTCTGCGTCTCTTTTAAAGTGATTTGCTAGAATTAAACGGAGATATTGGTAGGCTTCATTAATAAAACCCTCTTCAGATTCTATACTAGATTCTGAGCTGAGAACAGAGGGCAATGGTGAAAGTTGTTCATCTAAATCCCAAGGGAAATCAGTTACCGGTTGAACTTCCAATCCAGCGGAATCCTGTGTTGGATCAATAGGTAAGATTACACCACTTTTTAGGAGAATAGCAACATACTTCGCGGGCTGTTCTTTTGATGAAATGAGAATTTTTATAATTTGTAAACCATCCAAATTAAAGAATTTATTATCATTATAAAATGTTTGTATTTCACCTAGAGAAGGTGCTGGTAGCAATGCTTTACTTTCATAGAATCGCGGCCATTGATGAGTACTTGTTCCATCGTCACGTGCCGGAACAAAGAAACGTCTATTCTCCTTATTCTCAAAAATAAAACCAACAAAACGATTGCTACGTTCACGCACAATTCCACGCGGCTCCACTGAAGTAGAACGGCAGTGCTTGAGAATTTCACTGATTGTAGGAATAGAGGCTGCTTCAGTGGGGGAAGCAGGTGACCAAGTATACGGCGGTGTTTGTAGCCGACCACATCCAACACCCTTTTTCTTAATTTCAAGAATCCATTTATGAATTGCCGCACTGCTAGATTGACCTAATTTTCCGTAAAGATCTGTAGAGTCAAAAGACGTAATCGCCTTGTCGGTTCCAGCATAGAGAATCAATGGTTCCCATATACTATATTTACTGTCATGAATTACAAAGACGGGTGTTGGTTTATCATTTGTGCTCGGAATACCAAAAGCAGGACATTGGACTGCCCAATCGTCAGAATCATTATCCCGAAGAATACGCAAGAGCAGGATTCCGCGTGTTAAAAGAGCACCGGGCATCATAAGAAGATGCTCAAAATAGCGGATATCTTTGGGTGTATTCGCATCCCGCACATAATTCATGAAATTCTGATACGAATAGAAGAGCCGCACAAGATTAGCCCGATTTGAACCTTCGTTTTGAGCATATCCGTTTGCTTCTATGAATTTACGGAAACTATCTCCAATAGGTTCTGCGGGTAAGTCGGGGCGCGCAAATTCATGAACAAGAGTACCATAGTTCGCATCTTCAAATGCGTGAACAAAAGCGGGTGTCGTCATTCTCGCAATGACATCATTTAAATTAAATGTTCCCATCCAAAATCCCAACATACTAAGGAACCGATTTCCCGGTTGCTCAGTATTTTGAAGACCGAAACGAATAAAGACCATTTGATCACGAGACAACATCTGCTGCGGGCCGGATTTCTTGATTGCTTTAGCAGAATCTTGTCCAAAAAGAGAATCTATCTGCGGTGGAACTACACCCAGTTCACCCGGCCCAAGTGGATATTTGCCAACTGATTTAATATATTTAGAGGGAAGACTGCTGAGGATTTTATTAATTTCAATAAGAGGAACAACACCCCGAGTTTGTCTGGCCTTTTCTTCCTCTTGTGCCGCAAGTTGGCTAGGTTGTAATTGTTCGGGTTCTTGCTCAGGCTGAATTGAAACTTTATCATAAGATCGTGTTGTGTCTACCAATTTATCTTCCTTTGCTTTTATTCCACAGCAGGGTAAAGGATAATTATCGGGATGTTTTGATTTACTTTGAAATCCAATATATTTCTTAAAACCATTTTCAGTTTTTCGTTCAAGAACAGTTTGACCGGGTGAAGGGGAAGAACCCGTAATCTTTTTACCACCACATTGAGGACATTCTTGCTTTGCTTCAAACTCGGATTCAATAAGAGGAATATCATCACGTAGACACCAATACAGAGCGCACATATACCAATTGCGTTTTATTTCAGAGCCAGTTCTAAGTGTAACCCATACTGGTCTCGGTGGAGAAAAATTAGAATCAAGGTCCCATGTTACTTTAGGACCATATCCTAAAGGAGGTTTATCATTGAGTTTCCAACCCTTAGGTTTGGGACCTTCTATAAATGTGATTTTATCTTTATAGATTTCTTTGATACGAGCATATTGTGATTGTGATAGAGAATGCGGCATATCACCGTTGGATGTTTGGCAGGCTGAAGAATATCCCTTGGACTTTCCAGCACGTTTGTCTTGATAGCCAAAGAGGTCACTGTCTAATTGTTTGAGTTTTGTAATATAGAACTTGGAAACATCCTTTTGAACTTCATCGGAAGTAGCGGCTGTTGGCGCGACTTCAGGGCTTTCAACGGGCGCACGAGATGCTAATATAACAGGGGCTGCTTCTGATACAATTTCTGCTGGCACTGAACCGATGACAGCGGATGCTTCTTCTCCTTTCTCTTGTTCCTCTTGTTCCTCTTGTTCCCCTTCTTGCTCTCCTTCCCCTTCTAAGAAGTTTAAAAAATCTAAATTTCCAGAATCAACTGGAGCCGACGCTGTTGCGGAAGCAGCGCGTGTTTGTGCGTCCGATGACTCAGATACAACAGCGGCATCCTCCTTTTTAATTGATTCTACTGCTTGTAGAATAGCGGGCACTTCAGATTTTACTTCAGACTTATCTAGCAGAACAATTGCTAGACCTGTCATAATACGTCGGAGAGTTTCACCCGCGCCCGGTGATAATAAATTTGCGATTTCAATTTCATATGAGGGGTGATTATTACGGATTGTTATTATAACACCATCATTATGTAAGGGAACTGCTTCTGCGCCTTTTCCTTGAGCAACTGTTTCTTGCTTTCCCTTATTTTCCAGAAAATGTTGAAAGATAGCTAGAGCTTCTTTGGGTGATTTACTAAAACGGCGTTGAATTTTCTCAGTAAAAAAGATTGTTGTTTCCTTGAGTGAAAGTTCTTGTTCAGAAAATTCCGAGGCCGATAAACGTGAAATATAGCCAGTTATATTATTATCTGATTCATAATTGGTTAATGCTGTATAACGAAGATTAATTGCTCCGGGTTCACCCTTCTCAAGTTCAAATATATAGGAATAATTACGAAGACGCTCCTTAAGTTCTTCAATAGAAGGACGGGGTGAACTTACAATGGGATGTTCCCATACAAATTTTCCTTGTAATTCAAGAAGTTCTAGCGCAGCAGAAGGTGGCTCAATTTGCTCAAATGAATTGGACGTCACAAATTTCTGAAGACCTACAAGACCTTCCTCTATCAAACTGCCTAAGAATAGGTGGTCTTTGCGGGGCGATTGAATTTCAACACGTGTGGAATTATCCTTAAAGAATAAAACATCAAAAGCAGATCCGGCAGCGATACGATTTCCGCGGATAAGAATTTTACCTAGAATGAGTTGCTCCTTTTTACTTACTGGTTCTTTGAGCCAAGCAGCCATAGCGTCTGCTGGTATGTAAGCGTTTTTAAGATAGCGTAAGATTGGTTCTTGATCTCCACGGTCTGAGAAATAACGAATAAAAGGAAGTTCTTGCGAAAGTTTAAGTTCATAAAAAAGAATTTCTAAAGATTCGGGTTTAGGGATAATTGCTGGAATTTTAATTTTTAGTTTTTCAATTGCTCGGCAATAAAGTTCACCCATTTTGCTTCCATGCTTTTTAAGAGCTTCTTCAAGACGTGTTAATTGTTCCTGTCGTGAAGTAATATAAATCTTACAGATTTTATAGTATTCATCTTTTGATTCTGATTCTGATTCTGAATTTTCCACATAGGCATCTTCAATACTACTAAGTTCAGAAATCCACGGAAAATAAAGACGAATAAAACCATCAAATAACTGTACATTAATAGCAGTTGGATCAGGTCCTACAACTTCACTTAGACGCCAAATATGAAGAGTTGGTTGCTTTACATGATTTGATCTGAAACTATCTTCTATTGTCGCATACATATGGAAAGTTGCTGTAGCACTACGATTTCCAGCAGAATCCACTAGTTCAGGGCGCGGCGTTTGATTTGTCAATGGGTCGGGTAGTTCTGCGGGTAGGCTAGATTCAGTTGGCCAATGAAAATCCATAGGAACATACTTACCATCTTTTTCGTATGCTAGAAACACAAAATTCGGTGAATAACTTGCTGAACCGCCTACATCAATCCATATCATGCGTTTCAAATCCGCAATAGATGTGAATGGAAATATATTTGTCAATTCGTAATTAGCAGTAGTTCCATCACGTAAATGCTCAACATACTCAAGAATACCGTCATTTTCTAAGAAACTGCCGGTAAATTCCATACCTAAGTCTGCTAGGCTCATCCTATCTTCTATCGTCCTTTTATCTCTTCTTATTTAAATCATTAATCGCCGTTTCTTTGTATTTCGGTTGGTCCGTAATACTTATTCCACAGTAAGGAACTGGTTGCTCGGCAAAATTCTGAAATTCATAGATACCAAGTTCCTCTGCTTGTTTTAGAATCCAGGCGAAGTTATTCCAGAAAAGTGGCGTGTGTCCGATTTCACGTGTTCCAATATGTCCGACTTCATGTAATGTTACAAATGTAATAATATTTACATCCACAAGATCTTTACTGGAATTCTTCTGTCTCAAGCAGACATGTATTTTTTCGCCCTTGTTTAGTGTAAAAGATGTATAACTAGAATCGGGTGTAGATTCACTAAATCTTGTAGGATCTGCGTCAAAATTCTTAAGAATATCAAGCGCAATTTGATTATCTGTTTTTGACTGCTTGAAATGTGTCATTAATCGGAGAATGCGACTACGAACTTCGGCTAAGCGATTTGCGGCTTCTAATTTATCAGGCAGGTTGCGAACTAAATAACTATTATTGTCAACAGTTGATTTAACATAAGACATTTCAAAGAGTGCCTTCCGTGTATAATATGTAGCCAAAGCAGTTCCTGTAATGGCAACGAGAAACATAAACATATTCTCTTGACTTGACATCCCCTATCCTGTATGCTTAATTTCAAACAGTTTGACTGTTTTAAATTAGTTGTCTAATATTTATAAGACCTGTTGATTTATGAGCCAATCTCCAAAGGCTTGCGATTTACGTCAGGCTCAATTGTGGTCTGATTCCAGGGGCCGACCTGTACCTGCGGGTTAGGCGGGGAAGAGCGAAGATCGTGGGAAGCATTACGGAGGGACTGGCCGATGGTGTCTACGCCAATCTGGTATCCAGCATTGAGGAAGTTCTTATCCATAATGGAACCGGGCGCCATGGGGTTCGCCTGTACCCATTGACTATTCGGGTCATTGGGCAGGAGTTCAGACGCCTTGAGCTGCTTCTTGGGGTAGCAGTTTTGCGGCTGCTCGGTGGACTCAAATCCAGACGCAGCCGGGGAAAGACCACTGCTTGTTTCAACATAGTTGCCGCTGTAATTTCCAGACATTTGCTCTACACCCGCAACATTAGGAACAGGGGGATTAGCAGTCGGGTAACTAGGCGCATCAACGAATGTCTCAGGCATTGTAAAATGGTTTCTTGACATCTTGACAAGACCACCGAATGTGGGATCTAAGAAATATACCAGTGCGGCACCCAAGGCAACAATTACAATTGCTAAAAGGATATCACGAGTGTCCATTGCTTCTACTAATAACATAGGGGAGATTTCTTATTAAACCGCGAAACATCCAGGATAATGTTTATCTTTTTGAGGGGCTCCTTACCGGATGGGGCGGAACTTCAACCTCTTCCTCTTCTTCATATTCATCATCCTCGTTATCTGTTAAATCGTAATCCGAAAATGTTGATTCATCGTCATCCAGAGTAAAATTTTCAAAGAAGAAATTGATTTCACGAAATGCCATCTTCTTGGCAACTTGGGCCTTCAGGCGGGCTTCCTTAACACGCTCCTTGGCCGCAAACTTACGGTCTAGATAATTGCGGTCTTCATGATGATTGAGTTTAACAGGCGCAGAATCAACGTCAATATTGATTTCTCGGCTATCATCAATTTCCTCCAATTCATCATCGGAACCTTGAGCCCAGGGCATGGAAATCTTTGATACTTCATCTATTTGCCAGACAGATGAGGTCCATCGGGGAAAAATTCCTTCACCAGAGATTTGAACAGCAGTAAGTGTTTGGGAACCAGAATAGTTTTTGCTCGTATCAGAAGGCATGGCAAGATTCTTAGTATCCCACCCCTTCATTAACTTTGTCAGCATACTCTTTGTTGGAGCAGATGAGAACCAGGTAGTTCGCTTTTCAAATAACATATCAATTAACTGCCGACGTGTTTCCATAATAACTGCTAGCAACTCTTCATCATTCTTCCATTTTCCTCCTTCCCATTTAGTTAGTAGAGCAGGCTTTTGACTTATTCTAATTAAGAAGCCAGACGCAGTCTTCTCGGGCTCAGAAAGTCTCAATTCCATTCTTGCTGAGCCTTAGATTTTTGGGCGTGGTCTTTACCGCATTGCGTTTTTATGCTGCGAATAATTTCATATTCAGGGTTAAATGGCGCAAACACAGGCACAGGCACCGACAAAGGAACAACCCAATGAAGGTCGCTACAAACAGGCATTTGGTACTATGGGAAATCAGATGGTAACAAGTCTATGGGATTATATGCAGGCACCTGAGAATAAAGCACGTCTGGTGAATGTATTAGATCCATTAATTCAGCACATAATCAAATCTATCTTTCCATATATCGCATTCTCTGCTATTTTGTTTGTTCTCTTACTTATCATAGCCATCCTAACACTTGTTGTAACACTAAAAGCTACAGGTTATAATCCAGTCACTGCGCTAGTTGATGTAATTCCTACAATGGCAACTATTGCTTCTGTTGTCCCTGCTGCTGCGGAAAATACAAGTTCATAAAATCGCGTTTTCTAAAGAGATGTCACTTGTAACAACTGAGCCAACAAATCAACAGCGACTCCAGCAGTCGGTTCGTGCTTGGGTTTGGGTTCATTATGATAATTTAGCAAATACTTTTAATAAACAGACTCAAAATGCTCGTGCTCAGAAACAGATTCATGAGAAGGAGATTCAGGATATTCTATTCGCAATGAAACAATCGGAGGCTGTGCTAGAAGTAAATGGTGCTCGTCTTCAATTTCAACGGAAAGAAACTAAAAGTAACTTATCATGGTCCTGGCTTCAGGATAATCTTAGAGCATGGTTCTCATCAGAAACTCGGGGGAAAACAGCGGATGATTTATTTAAATATTTACAGATGCGGCGTTCCACTAAAATTACCGAAAGTCTTGAAAAGTTATAGACGCTTAAACACATAATCTGAAAGATTAATAATAACAACTTTTTGCGTCATGGTCGTGAATTTTGATGAATGGTGGTCTTCAGAGGATGTAGATGGATATATTCCTCGTCTATATATTCATTCTTTGCTACAAAATATAGGAATGGCGTATAAGGGGAAGAAGTTTTCTTTTGTGATGCCTCTGCCGGATATAGAACTACGCGTAACTAAATATTTTTCTTTGCTTTTTAAAATTGTTCATAATAATCTGCAAAAAAAAATAGAAACAAATATCCAAATTTTTAAACCGGATGACTGGAGTGACCGTGATGAGAATGAATGGAGAGATGCTTATTGGCATTATTTTGATTCACTCTTTTGGGAACAAGCAATGGGACCTGAAAAGGCATGGGAAAATCGTATTATTAAGTGGCGTTATGCTCTACCCGGCATTTTACAAGATTATACGATGCGTTCTCGTAATAATTTACCACATGATGATTATTATGAAGATGATGGAGAGTATGATTCAAGTCAAGACTTGGAATAAAAATTGATTATTTAAGGCGTATTAAGATATACCATATCTTAATATGTCAGTTCAGTTTAATCAGTCTGCTGTGGAGGCATGGGTAGCATTGTGTAATGAGGAAGGTGAACTAAAGAGGCAGGGTGCTTCCGCAGAAGTGCTAGAGGTAATGCGTATTCGTGTGGCAAAGGCTCTTGTTGCTCTCATTCAAGAGGCACAATCAACTGCTCTTCTACAGCAGATTTTGGAAGCTACTCCTCCGACTGAGACAACGGAGGAAGTAGAAATAGGAGATCCAATTTAGTAAGTAAATTTGACGCCAGTATTTAGAAATTAAATACTTAAGAATGGTACAATTTATATTTTTACGCCACGGAGAGGCTAAACATAATAAGGCATTTCATGAGGAAAATCAAAATGAAATGTCAGTATTTACCAATGAAGACTTTAGGGATGCTCCTCTAACACCCTTAGGGATTGAACAAGCACAAGCAGTTGGGAAAAAACTTGTTAAAGAGTTTGGTATGGATGGATGGAATGCTATGTGGTGTTCACCTCTTACTCGAGCAATTCAGACTGCTAATGAAATTTATGAAGAAATAAATTTTAACGAGATGTTTCTTCATGATAATCTTATTGAGATGCAGATTGAAAAGTATGTATGTAATCATCGTTTAACACGGGATGAACTTGATACAAAGTTTTATAAAATGTGGAACACTAAGAATCTAGCAGATATTCAATCTGTATGGAATAGGTCAGAGAATTCTTATGCTGTAAGACAACGTATGTGGATGTTATGCGCATTGCTATCGGATATATATAAGGATGAACCTAACCCTCGTATATTGATAGTAAGTCATGCGAACGCAATTCAGGAATTGACTGGTAAATATCTTAAGAATTGTGAATATTGCGTTGTAAATAGTCTTAGCGAATTATCTTAAGTCTCCTTACGGTCGGGCGGTCGTTCCTTCCAGTTGGCTAACCGCTCCTTTTAGTCGGGTGGTCGCTTCGCTAACCGCTCCACTTAGCCTTGTTCCACGGTAGAACAACCATTGTATCCAGCTGGTCGCGGAATTTTTGTACTTTGCGGTCAAAGTCAATTTCCTCAGGTGTTGCCGGCAGAGCTGCTCCATTTTCAGATAAGAGTTCATCAGTTGCTTTTTTATCAGGACGGATGCCATAGCAATTTACGCCAAATCTGAGGTCGGGGTTGTCAAAATGTCCTCCATTTATACCAGGCTTTCCGCATGCTCCCTTGTATTGCTCAGAACCATGCTGTAACTTTTCCCATGTTTCCTTCTGCGTAGGATAGACCGCCATTTGACCCTTTACCCAGCCGTAGTTACACCAATCCGCCCCCTGCTTGTGCGCTTCTTGGACCTGCTCAAATGTTGCTAGTTCAGCACCAAGAGCCTTACATACGGGTAGAGCATCTTCATAGGTATAGATATTGCGACTTACATTAAACACCTCGCCTCTCGGGGGCATTAAAGAGTTGCGTAAATCCAAAGGAGACACTGCAGGAGAATCACGAGAACCGGGGATTCCAGCAGGTAGGTCATTCTTTGACATCGGAGATTCTTCTGGGGGAGGAGGCGGTATGGTCGCAGTTGCTCCTATTTCAGGCTTTTCATCACCCCATAAATTAATTCCTACCGAACCTTCCTGTCTTTTACGGATTAACTCCACTAATGAAGTATAACTGCTGTTTATTGTGTAACCAATGTAATGCCAGTAGAGGTAAATTGCCACTAGGAAAAAAAGAACAAGTCCAGCATAAAAAAGATTAGAAGAAAAGAAACTCCAGACAGAAGAACCTGCTTCCACTGCGGTGGAAGATACATTAGATATTCTGTTACGAATGCCAAAATTTGTAGCAGGTGTTGTTGAAGTAAATCCTAGATTAGCACTCATCCTACTTGTGCGAAAGAATATCCATATTAGGTCCGATCTGCTGTGCGGCTGGAGTTGTATTGGACGAATCAGGACATTGTTCTAGAAGAATCACATAAGTGTCACCATTATTTACATGTTCGGTTGGCATTGAGTGAACCGACTCATCATCATAGCGAAGCCAAGTATCATCTTCATATCGGCAAGATGATACATAATGACCCCCGCCCATGACTCCATGATGATCAATGACCGCTGTACAGCGGTACTTTGTCTTTGTTGTATCACGATTACCAATAAACCACGAATCAAGATTTACAGAATTTAGGTCAAAATTAATCTTTGCGCGAACCTTATTTCCGCGATTTGTATAGCGCATAATACTTAGGACAATATACTTCGGAAGAATGGAAAGCCGACTAGTTTGAACGGCTTCCCGCTTCTTTCCACATACATCGCAGTGATAGTCCTCAAGAATCTCCTCCTTAAAATAATCCTCCATGCATTCAAGCAGAGTTGGTGCTGGAGTACCGGGCTTATCACCATTGACAATCGGGAGACTGAGTGACCCCCATGACTCAAATCGCTCTGAATGATACTGACATGTCTTACAAGTTGTTGCAGTCATCTTTTGGCCATGAAGAGTCTTAATCACTACAGACCACTGCTTCTTATAATGCTGAATCCACTGCTCGTAAGACTTAGTCCAGCGGCGCTCCTCAGGAGTTGTAGCAATACCTGTAACTACCATTTCCACCGGATGAGCCAGGCCTTCATGAAGACAATCTAGCATAAAGAGCAGGGCTTCACCCGCATCGGCTTGGCGGTGTTTTACTGCTAGATCATCGTAGCCTACCTTTGACGCAATCTCAGTTAGAGTCTGATAGAAACGACCAGGAGCAATTTTTGTATTAATGCTCAAATCGCTGCGCCAAATCGCATTGAAGAATTCACTAATTCCATTAAGCATCGGAGAATACTTATTTGCTGGATTCGCGTGATAAATCCATTCTGTGTTCTGGAAATATAGACGAACAGGAGTAATGTATCGCATAAGTTGAAGGGCTGAATTCAAGAAGCATGTATTTCCGAGATTTGCTAGACCAATCCGTCCATTCGCCTTAATTACTTCCTGTACCGGTTCTTTTTGAGATTCCGTATTTTCAGACATTCCAATTTTTCACTTTCAATTTATCTCATTAAATTGGCGATTCAATTTTTTGTGTGTCTGCTTAAAAAAACTTAGTTAAAATACTCTAATGAACCGAGCAGGGGGAAACCGTAACCGGCCCTATGAAAATATACTATTAAATGATTTACATGAAATAATGCCCGAGGCATTATATGATTCTGATTTGTTTAATTCACCTATTCTTCGTTTTTTCCAGCAGAGGGTTGGACATATGTTTCCGGCCTATCATCGGGAAAGAGGATTATATTTGCGGGACCAAGCCGATAGTCGGCGACATGCTTTTCGGTCTACACGTCTTTCACGCATGCCTAATCCTGTAGTACCTCCTGCTGTACCTGTTGTTTCAACATATGAATCTAATGTATCAGAAAGTTTTTTAAGAGGTCTTTTGCTATCAATTATGGCTGAGAATGCTGTATCGCCTGCGACTCCTCCTGTTACTACTGCTACTAGTGCTACTACTGCTAATACTGCTACTGTTACTGCTACCGCTGCTTCAACATCATCCTCTGAAGAAGATGATGAATCTGATATGACAGAAGGAGGGCGGATAATTAATGCGCCTAATCGTATAATTCAGAGAGGACATTCTGGAATTACAGTGACAATTCCTGGCGGTGCTAGATGGTGGGATCCAGTAGCTGTTCGTCCAAGTGCGGCAGCATATTCCCGGAATACAATTTTAATGGATTCTACAGGTGTTCCAGCAGGGACAGTTTGTACAATTTGTCGGTCCACACCCGGAGAAGATTTGAGTGGCGTTCCAATAACAGATACTATGTGGCGAAAACTCAGAGGCTGTCAGCACTATTTTCATAAAATATGCGCGGATAGATGGTTTGAGCAGAATATTCATTGTCCAAATTGTCGTGCTGATATTCGTACACAATATCAAGGAGCGGCTACAGAGGGACTAGATACACTTAATGTGTAAAAAATGGTATTTAATAAAAGCCATGAATTTTTATCTGCTTTCTTGGTACGTTGCGCATCTAAATAAAGATCTTGGATTTGAGCATCTGGTCCACGATATTTATTAATATTTTCTAGCATAAAACCTATTCTTACAAAGGGGGAGGTGTCAAAGGTAATAACAGGAAGATTAGTCTGATAAATAGTCACCAACATTCTATTTTATATCTATAGAATAGAAATATGTCTTCCGCAATGAACAACAATAATGCTGGAGGTGGAGGTGGAGGTGGAGGTGGAGGTGGAGGTGGAGGTGGAGGTGGAGGTGCTTCTAGAGGTGCGTTAGTCCCTAAACCTGCCTCAGGATTCAAGTGGGTAATTAAGTATGCTAGAGTCAGCAGGGATAATGCTCCTAGGATTGCGGAACTCGTTGCTCAAGGATATCAGCCGGCTCCTGAAACAGGTCCGCGTACAAGACTTGCGGTAAAATCAAATACTGTAACTTACTTTAGGGCGACTCAAGTTCTTAAAAAAATCGCTCAACCCAAAGTTAAGAAGGTCATAATTGATGAGAAAAAAATGTTTAGTATGGCGGATCTAGCATCAGCATTAGAAGATGATGCTAATAATGCGGCGGCTGCTCCTGCTGCTGGTGCGGCCGGTGCTGGTGGCGGCGGACCTGTTGCTGGGTGGGGAGGAGAGCAAGAAGGAGAAATTGTAGTACAATCAAATAGCCAGGAATTGGCAAGTGCTTTTGCTGGATTGGGTATGGGTGGAAACAATAACACTGGCATGAGTCGTTCACGTAAGAGCCGAAAGATGCGTAAGAGTCGGAAGATGACCCGCAAATACCGCCGTTAAATGTAGGGATGGCTAATTTTGGATTTAATAATTTACCTGAAGCAGAGCCTGAAGAGGAAGAGCTTAATGTTCCTGCTCCTCCTGCTCAACCAGAAAGACAAAGAGTGTATCAACTTATGAAAGAGTCAACCTTTCAAAGCTTACTCCAACGAGGAGTTCCTGTTCAATTATCTGAACAACCTTCTGAAAGAGGTTATGTAACTGTTTATATGGATCTTACTCCCGAGCAGAGAAGACAACTTGAAGTCGGCTGGTCTGGGATGCGTACATCTCCCACATTCTCAAAAAATCTATCTTCATTAGCTGCTAACAGGGGAAGAGGTTATGGTAGTGGGTATGGAGGAGGCGGTCAAAGAAATCGTAGCCGTAGCAGAGAACGGAAACCAAATAAAAATAGAAATACTAGAAACAGAAACAGAAATAGAAATAGAAATGAAAATAGAAATAGAACACGGAATCTACGTAACCGTGAAAGAGCAGAACAGAATGCTACTAGACAAGGACACCGTTCAGTTCTACCTGATGCAACTGATGATCAATTAGCAGACTTATTATTAGGCCTTCGCTTTTGAAGGAAATAGCATTGCGCGAATATCCACCTGTCCCGAATGCTTATTCTTCCAATTTGACAAGATTTCTCCGAACAAGAGTTGTTCAGCAATCTTCTGTCGCTTTACCACTAATTTTTCGTCTGTTAGACCCGGTGGAATCATTGACTTCTTGAAACCTGGAAGAGACTCTAGCACTAGAGCAAATACCTGTGCCACCGGCTTTGAAATCTGCCGTTCAATATAATACGCGTAATCCGGTGTTAGCTTATTAGCCGTAATGAAAGACGGCGTCTCAATCTTGTCTCCCTGTAGTGTCGGCTCCGGCTGTCCCTTTGGAGTTGCGATATAGACATAACCAA
>Ga0209829_10002171_pt1 | contig 15128 bp, 8 predicted proteins | sample C_140205_EF_Meta_FD_187311 | JGI IMG/M metagenome (GOLD analysis project Ga0209829, IMG submission 187311) | Freshwater microbial communities from Lake Croche, Canada to study carbon cycling - C_140205_EF_MetaG (SPAdes) (version 2) | ecosystem: Environmental > Aquatic > Freshwater > Lake...
AAGTCGGGTGAGGGCAAGTCAGGCGATGGCAAGTCAGGCGATGGCAAGTCAGGCGATGGCAAGTCGGGCGATGGCAAGTCGGGCGATGGCAAGTCGGGCGAGGGTAAGTCGGGCGAGGGTAAGTCGGGTGAGGGCAAGTCAGGTGAGGGTAAGTCAGGTGAGGGTAAGTCAGGCGAGGGTAAGTCAGGCGAGGGCAAGTCAGGTGAGGGTAAGTCGGGCGGTCAAGAGCCCGGTGGCGGGCAGGCGGATGGCAAAGACGGCAACTCTGCGCCGCAGGCGGCGGGCAACCCGCAGCAGCAGGGGACAACTGCCGACAAGCCAAGCGGTCAGCCAGCGACGGGCGAGCAGGGCAGCGAGTCGAAGCAGTCGAGCCCCGTGGGCGGCGGCGGCGTGTCCAACGGCGCCGAGGCGGCGCAGCGCAGCGGCAAAGCTCCCGAAGGACCGCCATCGTCCAAGGAAACCGAGTGGCAGTCGCAGGAACTGGACAACGCCCGCAACGCCGCAGACCTTGCCGTCGAGCACCTCCGCGACTCAATGGAATCCGGGAACGACCAAGTCCTCGACGACCTGGGCTGGAGCCGCGATCAGGCACGCAGTTTCCTCAATCGCTGGGAACTGATGCGGCAGCAGGCCCAAAGCACCGACCCACGCCAACGCGCCGAATTTGAGCGGGCGCTGCGCAGTCTCGGCATGCGACCTTCTGGCGTGCAGAGTTCACGAGAGGTTCCCGCTGATGCCAAGGGCGGGCAGGCAGAGGGCCGTCGCAGCCGACCGCCCAGCGACTACAGGGAACGCTTCAAGGCGTTTCTTCAGGGCACGAGTGGCGAATGAATCATTCGAGCCAACTGGGCCAGTTGTTTGAGGGGCCGCGGTACCTCGCGGCATTTGGTCCGAAGCGGGTGCCCCACTGTTTCACCGACGTGCTCATCCTCGGCGGCGGCTTGGCCGGGCTCCGAGCGGCGTTGGCCGTGGACTCACGATTGTCGGTCACCGTCGTCACGAAAGACGACCTGCAGAGTTCATCGAGCCAATGGGCCCAAGGAGGGATCGCCAGCGTCGTTGACCCTGAGGATCGCTTCGACAACCACGTCGCCGACACGCTCGCCGCCGGAGGTGGGCTCTGCCACGAGGACGTGGTCGATGCCGTCGTGCGCGAGGCCCCCTCGCGGATCGCCGAGCTGATCGCGTGGGGCACGCGGTTCGATTCGCACAACGGCAGCCTGGAATTGGGCCGGGAAGGGGGCCACAGCCACCATCGCATTGTGCACGCGTTGGGGGATGCGACTGGCCGTGAGGTGATGCGAGCGGTCATCGGGCAGGCCCGGGCACTCGAGAATCTGGAGGTCTGGCCCGAGACCTTCACGATCGATCTTGTCACGCACGAGGGGATCTGCCGGGGAGCGCTCGTCTGGAATCCAAGGCACGGTAAGACGCTCGTCTGGGCCCGCCGCACGATCCTTGCCACTGGCGGTGCCGGCCAGCTCTACCGGGAATCGACCAACCCGCCTGGAGCCAGCGGCGACGGGATGGCACTGGCGTGGCGGGCCGGCGCGGAACTGCGAGACATGGAGTTCATGCAATTCCATCCCACCGTGCTCTACATCGCCGGTGGCACCCGCAGCCTGATCACGGAGGCCGTCCGCGGCGCGGGGGCATGGCTCGTCGATCGCGACGGGCGGCGTTTCATGCCGGAGTTCGATGAGCGAGCGGAACTCGCGCCGCGTGATGTCGTGGCGCGCGCGATCACCGTGGTCATGCACCGCACGCACCATGCCAGCGTCTATCTGGACCTCTCGCACCTTGATGCGGCCATGGTGCGGCGGCGGTTTCCAGGGATGGCCGAGATCTGTGCAAAGTTTGGGCTGGATCTCGCGCAGGATCGCATTCCGGTGCGGCCCGGCGCCCACTCCATGATCGGCGGCGCGACTATCGACGCGGGCGGTCGCACGACCATCCCAGGCCTGTTCGCGGCCGGCGAAGTGACATCCAGTGGATTGCACGGGGCGAACCGACTCGCGAGCAACAGTCTGCTGGAGGGGCTCGTCTACGGGGCGCGGGCGGGGGAAGCGGCCAGTGTTGAGATCCTGGCAGAATCCGGTGGAACGGTCGCCGATGGCGAGGAGTTTCTCGTGCCGGCGATTTCAAATCCACGGGCTGTCGCAGGGCAGGGGGACGGTGCCGAGCCGCATGGGATCCTCGATCTCGCGGACATCCACAATTCCCTGCGGGCGTTGATGTGGCGGCACGTCGGCGTGGAGCGAGAGGGGGAATCTCTGGCTGAGGCGTTGGAAACCGTCGAGGGCTGGTGCCGCTACGTGCTTCCCCGGCAGTTTGCCGAGCCGCAGGGCTGGCAACTCCAGAACATGCTCGAGGTGGCCCGACTGATGATCCAGGGGGCGGTCGTGCGGTGCGAAACCCGCGGCGTGCATTTTCGCAGCGATTTTCCAGAGGCAAGCCCGGACTGGCTGGCGCACATCGGCTGGCGGCGAGGACAGGCGGAGCCGCGAATCGAGCGAATCGTGCAGACCACGCGGCCGGCGGCGGAATCCTGACCGGCAGCCCGCCGGCAAGACGAATGTCGCCAGAACTGTATCATGGGGATTGCCGGAACCCCGCAGTCCGGAAAAAATGAGATTCCACGGATTCCGCCCGCCGCGTGAGCGGCTCTCAATTTCTTTCTGATTCACTCAGGCACTTATTGATGCAAACACTCCCCGCCAACGGCCGCGACGCGATGATCGAGGCCGATGGCCTCTGCAAATACTATGGATCCTTCATCGCGACTGAAGATGTGACCTTCAGCGTGCCGCGTGGCCAGATCGTGGCCTTCCTGGGGCCCAACGGCGCCGGCAAGAGCACGACCATGAAGATGCTGACAGGCTATCTTGCCCCATCGGCTGGCACGGCCCGCATCGCCGGCTACGACATGTCGATTGACCGGCTCGCCGGTGCGGCGAGGCTGGGATATCTTCCAGAAAATGGTCCGCTCTACCCCGATATGACCCCCCGCAGCCTCCTGGAATTTTTCGCCGATGCCCGGGGACTGCGTGGAGCCCGCCGCGCTGAGCGGATCGAGGCGGTTCTCAACCAGTGCGAACTGGGCAGCGTGATCGGCAAGGCGATCGGCAAGCTCTCGAAGGGCTATCGGCAACGGGTGGGTATGGCGCAGGTGCTCCTGCACGAACCCGATGTGCTGATTCTCGACGAGCCTACCAGCGGCCTTGATCCCAACCAGATTCGCGGCGTGCGCGACACAATCCGCCGGCTGGGTGAGCAGAAGACGATTCTGCTTTCCACCCACATTCTGCAAGAAGTGGAAGCCCTGGCCGACAGGGTGATCCTCATCTCGGAGGGACGGCTGCGGTTCGATGGCGCTCCGGCCGATCTCATCGGGAACGGCCGCGGGCTCGACGAGCGCTTTCACGAACTCACGCGGGGCGTTTCCGTATGACCGCGGCGTCGTTCGCCATCCGCCCGCTCCCGCGAGGACTGGGTCGCGATGCTGCCCTCGTGCGGGGGCCGTTGGCCTTTCGTTGCGATCTGCCTTGCGATTTCCTGCATTGATTCCCTGCATTGCCCAATTTCGTCATCGACAGCTTTTTCTCTGAAGGACTGGAAAATTATGAAGTGGCACGTTCTCGACGCGGTATTCAAGCGGAACTTCGTCGCCTACTTTTCCAATCCCACCGGCTACGTCTTCATCTGCGTGTTCGTGCTGCTGGGGTCGCTGGCGGCGTTCTGGCCGCCGGAGTTCTTCAACTCCAACCTGGCCAACCTCGACCAGCTCAACCGCTATCTGCCCTACATCCTCCTGGTGTTTGTGCCTGCCATCACGATGAGCGTGTGGGCTGAGGAGCGGCGGCAGGGCACGGATGAGCTGTTGCTCACGATTCCCGCCAGCGATTGGGAGGTGGTGTTTGGCAAGTATCTCGCCGCTGTGGGGATCTACACCGTGGCGCTGATGTTCTCGTGCATCTGCAACCTGGTGATCCTGCTGCGCTGGGGCACACCCGATGCCGGTCTGTTCCTCTCGAATTACCTCGGCTACTGGTTCGTCGGCGTCGCCATGATTGCGATCGGCGTGGTGGCGAGTTTCCTCACCAGCAATCTCACGGTTGCCTTCATCCTGGGGCTGGCGCTCAACGCACCGCTGGTCGTGGCCGATCAGGCCGGGGCGGTGATGGCTCCGCGGCTCGCTGAGCGGGTGCGGTCCTGGAGCCTCGCGGAGCAGTTCATCGACTTCGGCCGTGGAATCGTCAGTCTGTCTGGGATCGCCTACTTCATTGGCATCGTGGCGGTCTGCCTCTATATCGCGATGGTGCTCATCGGCCGACGGCACTGGACCAGCCGGCGGGATGGGGCGCGCATGGGAGTGCATTTCATCGTTCGCACCCTCGGCCTGGCGGCCGCGGCGCTGGGGGCCGTGCTCCTGTTCCGGGCCGTGGACGTGCGGTCGGATCTCTCCGAAGAGGGAATCAGCTCCCTGTCGTCCGACACCCGCCGGCTCCTGCGCGAACTGGAGACGAGCCGCCCTATCGACATCAAGGCCTACGTCAGTCCGACGGTGCCCGAGGACTACACGCAGACTCGCCTCAACCTCCTCAACATGCTGCGGCAGTTCCAGCAGCTCGGGCGTGGGAAGATCAACGTGGAGGTGATCGCCACGGATCCAAAGACCGAGGCGGCGTCGCTGGCCAACCAGCAGTTTGGCATCGAGCCGGTGAGCGTGCTGTCGCGGGTGCGGGGGACGTACCGCGACGAGAGCATCTTTCTCGGCTGTGCCTTCACCAGCGGCCTGGAGAAGGTGGTGGTTCCCTTCTTCGACAAGGGTACGCCTGTGGAATACGAACTCATCCGCTCGATCTGCACCGCTGCGCAGCAGAAACGCAAGCGGCTGGGTGTGCTGACGACCGACGCCGATCTGTTTGGCGGTTTCGACATGACGACCGGCCAGCAGCGGCCGCGGCAGCCGGTGCTGGAGGAGCTGGAGAAGCAATACGACGTGGTGCAGGTGGATGCCTCGGCGCCGATCGCCGACGGCTACGACGCGCTGCTTGCGGTGCAGCCGTCTTCGCTCGGGCCAGAGCAGATGAACAACTTCGTGGCCGCCATCCGCGCCGGCCTTCCGGTGGCGGTGTTTGAGGATCCGCTCCCGGTACTGATGCAGGGCGTGCCGGGAACGGCCCAGCCGCGGCGCGGCCCTGGCGGCCCGATGGCGATGTTCCAGCAACAGCAACAGCCCAAGGGCGATATCGGCCAGCTCTGGCAGACGCTTGGGATCAAGCTCATGGCGCGTGGCGGCCGGCCGGTAATGGGGCAGACCGGTTCCGATCCGCTTGTCGTCTGTCAGGACTACAACCCGCATCCCAAGCTGGAACTGCCCGACGAGTTTGTCTTCATCGACGCCGATCTCGCGGCCGACGCGGCTGGCAAGCAGCCCGGTTTCAATCAGAAGCAGGCCATCACGGCCGGCCTGCAGGAGGTGCTCTTTCCGTTTCCAGGCGCCGTCGTCAAGGACGAGAAGGCTGATGTTGCCTGGACGCCGCTCGTGCAGACCGGCCTCCGCACCGGCACGATCGAGGTCGAGCAGGTGATGGGGAATCGTGGCGACATGCGGCAGCTCCAGATCTTCGAGAAGCAGGCGAAGCAGGCGATGGTGCTGGCCGTGATGATCGAACGGCAGCCCCAGTCGGAGGCTGCGCCGGAAGATGGTAAGCCCGGCGAGGGGGGGGCGGCGCAGCGGCCGATTCGCGCCGTCGTGGTTGCCGACATCGATCTCATGGACGGCCGGATCTTCGGCCTGCGCAACCGGCCCGACGAGGTGTTTGGTCTCAACTTCGACAACGTCACGTTCGTACTCAACGTCCTCGATTCGCTGGCGGGCGACGACCGGTTTCTGGAAATCCGCAAGCGGAAGCCGAAGCACCGGACGCTGGAGCGCATTGAAGACACCGTGGCCGCTGCCCGCGAGAAGGCCGATGCCGAGCGGCAGAAGTTCATCGGGGAGTTCGACGAGGCGGAACGGGGCGCCAACGATTCAATGCAGGCCGAGGTCGGGGAATTTGAGAAGAAGATCAAGGAAATGGAGGCCGCCGGTGATGCCGATCCGCAGGCCGCGATGCAGGCCGTGCAGCAACTCGCCAGCCGTCAGCGGCTGGCGCAGCGGCGGCTGGACACGAAGATTGAGCAGATGAAGCGGAAGCGGGACGCCGAGGTCGAGTCGGTGGAACGTCAGCTGGAGGCGAAGATCCGCAAGGAGCAGGACAGGCAGAAATGGCTGGCGGTGCTGCTGCCCCCGATCCCGCCACTGGTGGTGGCGTTTTTCGTCTATTTTCGGCGACGGGCGCAAGAGCGCGAGGGTGTGGCGAAATCGCGGCTGCGGTAAATCCAGACGGCGGGCTGCAGGTGCGGCAGAGGTGAACGGGATCGCGTGGGCAGGTACATCCTGGGCCCGGACGATTCAACAAGTCAGAACAGATCAGATCAGGCACGATGAACCAACACGACCGACCAGCGAGGAGATTGCAGATGGACGAGCGCGAATCGACCGGGGGAGTGTCGCCAGTCATGCGACGGACCGCGGTGTTTCTGCTGGCAGGGGCGGGGATGCTCGTGCTGGGGGCGGCTGTGCAGCCCCGGTTCAAGACCGCCAAGGTCGAGTCGGAGGAACAGCGAGTACTCTTTCCTGAACTGTCGGACGCGTCGAAGGCCGCCAGCCTTGAGATCGTGTCGTATGACGACGAACTGTCGACACTCCATCCGTTCAAGGTCATGCAGTCGGGCGGGGTGTGGGTGTTGCCCGCACACCAGAACTACCCGGCTGACGCCAAGGACCAGTTGGCCGCTGCAGCCACCGCATTGGTCGATCTGAAAATGCTCGACGTGGTGAGCAAGTCGCCGGCCGAGCACGAGACCTACGGTGTGATCGAGCCTGACCCCGAGAAGATCAAGCCGGGCATGACCGGAGTGGGGCAGCTGATCGAGATCCGCGATGCCTCGGGCAACAAGCTTGCTCGGCTGATCGTGGGCAAGGAGGACAAGCGACGTTCCGGGGAGGAGGCTGCGGGCCGTGCGCTGCGGTTTGTGCGGAAGGCCGGGCAAGACCCTGTGTATCGCGTGGAGATCGACACATCGAAGCTCACGACGAAGTTCGATGATTGGATCGAGAAGGACCTGCTCAAACTCTCGCCATGGGATGTGCGCCGGCTCACGCTGGAGGATTACGCGCTGGTGGCGGTTGAATCGGGCGGCCGCGTCGGCGTGCAGTTGGACCGCAAGGGTCGGATCGATGTGGCCTACGACGACAAATCGTCGCAATGGACGCTGGAGAAACTGCAGGCTTACGCCAAGGATGGCGAGGCAAAGGAAGAGCAGCTCCCGGAAGGCGAGGAACTCGCCTCAGCCAAGCTCAACGACTTAAGAAACGCGCTGGGAGATCTGAAGATCGTCGACGTGGCTCGAAAGCCAGCAGGGCTGAGCGCCGAACTGAAGGCCGAAGAGGCCTTTACGAACGATCGGGAGGCATTGAGCTCAATGCAGCAGCGGGGATTTCTGCCGCTGAAGTCGGGCGAGATTCTCTCGACCGACGGCGAGACGATCGTGGGGATGAAAGACGGCGTGGAATATGTGCTGCGATTCGGTGCCCCCACGACCGTTGCGGGAGACTCGAAGGAGGCCGATACAAAGGCCGAGGGGACTGCCGATGCGGAGAAGGACTCCGTGGGTGAGACTTCCGGTCGCTATCTGCTCGTGATGGCGCGATACAACGAGGCCTTGTTGGAAAAGCCCAAGCTTGATCCGCTCCCAGAGGTGCCAGCCGTGCCGGGCGAGGAAGCCAAGGACGGTGAGGAAAAGGAGGGCGACAAGAAGGAAGGCGAAGACGCCGCCTCGGAAAAAGCCGAGTCCAAGCCTGCAGACGCCGCTGAGGCGTTGAAGAAAGCGGACGAAGCCGAGACCCTTGCGCAGGCAGCGCTCGAGAATCGGCGGCGTGTGGAACGCGAAAACCGTCGAAAGCAGGACGACTTCGACGACAAGGTGAAGGCTGCGCAGAAACGCGTGCGGGAATTGAACGGCCGCTTTGCCGACTGGTATTACGTCGTGCCCGACAAGGAATACGCGAAAATTCACCTCACCCGTTCCAGTGCAGTGCAGAAGGCGGAAAGCAAGCCGGCTGCTGAGGTTCCGGGCGCCCCGCCAGGAGGCGAGAACGGCCCCGAATAGTCGGGCGGAGCGATCCGTCGGGCTGAGCTGGAGGGTTGGGCCGATTGAGCGCGGGTGAGTGGATCAATTTGTGTTGCGGTGTTCGCTGTGGCCGCTTGCGGAACCTCCTCGCGGGCCTATAGCCTAAGTCTTCTCCATCCCGTGCCGCCTGAGGTCCGCCCGTTTATGCACTCTTCGACCGTGGTCTCCGTTGACGAACCGGCGTCTGTTTCTCCGGCGGTAGTTCGAGCGAAAAGCCCCGCGGGCATCAGCGTCCCCTGGAAGCCGCACTGGGAATACCTGGTGCCGATTGTCGCGGTTCACGGCCTTGCCTGCATCGCGTTTCTGCCGTCTTACTTCAGTTGGACGGGGTTGGTGTTGGCCCTGGCCGGCACGCATTTCTTTGGAACGTTTGGGATCAACCTCGGCTACCATCGCCTGCTCACGCATCGCAGCCTGAAAGTGCCCCTCTGGCTGGAGCGGACGTTCGCCACGATCGCTCTCTGCTCGCTGGAAGACACGCCTGCTAGGTGGGTGGCGACGCACCGGATCCACCACATCCATTCGGATGAAGAGAAGGATCCCCACAGCCCGCGAGAGGGTTTCAGTTGGTCCCACGTCGGCTGGCTGCTTCGGCGTGCCCCGGATCGACGCACGCTTGCCTTCCTGGACAAGTACGCCCACGACATCATCGCCGACCGCTACTACCGCTACTTGGAGCGGCATCCGACCAGCGCGTTGTGGATTTACATGGCCCACGCGGCTCTCTTCGCGGCCGTGGGGTTGTTGGTGGGGCGGCTCGCAGGAGGCGACTGGGACAGCGGCCGCCAGTTGGGGGCAAGCTGGCTGGTGTGGGGAGTGTTCGTTCGCACCGTGCTGGTCTGGCACATTACGTGGAGCGTCAATTCGCTGACCCACCTCTTTGGATATCGTACGTACAAGACCGACGAGGACAGCCGGAACAACTGGTTCGTGGCGCTCGTGGCCGCGGGCGAGGGCTGGCACAACAATCACCATCATGATCCGGCCAGTGCCAGCTTGCAGCACAACTGGTGGGAGTTCGACATTACCTACTATCTGATCCTGCTGTTCGAACGGCTGGGCTTGGCCAGCGACGTCATCCAGCCGCGGCATGTGCGGCGGTTGGCGCACAACGAACGGCCCAGCCAGCCGCGGTGATCGCGGGCTCGGCCGGCCGTTCCATGCGGCGGGTTTGGACGTCATGCCTTCCCGCCGTGGGAACGGATTCGTAGGATGATGTGGTCTTGCCCCGAGTCTCCGGCTGCCTGCGATGTCCGACATCCTCACCTCGCCGCGACCTTCCCGATTCGGTCGGGCCGTAGGATTCCGGCTGGCAGGAATCGGCAGCGGCGTGCCGCCGAACATCGTGACCAATGCCGCCCTGGCCCGGCTGGGCTGCGATCCTGAATGGATTGTGGCGAGATCGGGCATCCACGAGCGCCGGCATGCCCCGCCGGAGATGGCCACGAGCGATCTGGCCGCTATGGCGTGTCGGGCAGCGTTGATCCAGGCAGAGGCCGTCACGGCCGATGTCGACCTGCTCGTGCTCGGCACCTTCACCCCCGATATGTGCATTCCCTCTACGGCGTGCATCGTGCAGGAGAAGTTGGGGCTCGACGCCCCGGCCATGGACGTGACCGCGGCCTGCGCCGGCTTTGTCTATGCGCTGGTGACGGCCGCCAATTTTGTGGCGGCCGGTTCGAGCAGGCTCGCGCTGGCCGTAGGGGCCGACACGAACTCGCGCGTGGTCGATCCCGAGGATATCAAGACGTGGCCACTGTTCGGCGATGGTGCTGGGGCAGTCTTACTCGAGGCGAAAACCCCAGAGTCCCCGGGCCGGGAGCAGGGGTTGCTTGCTTTCTCGCTGGGCTCAGACGGCCGTGGGGCCGGACTGCTGTCCTGCCCGATGAGCGGTTCGCGGCAGCCGGTGACGGCAGAGGGAATCTCGCGGCGGGAGCAGTTCATGCAGATGGATGGCCGCACGGTATTCAAGTGGGCGATCCGCCTGGCCGAGGAGAACATCCGCCAGGTGGTGGCACGGTCGGGCTTGGCCATGGAAGCGATCGATCTGTTCGTGCTGCACCAGGCCAACGCCCGGATCATCGAGGGAGCCCGTGAGTGCCTTGGTATCTCCTCTGACCGCTTTCTGATCAATATCGACCGGTATGGCAACACGTCGAGCGGTTCGATCCCGCTGGCGATGGACGAGGCGTGGCGCACCGGTCGGATTGGGCCGGGCAGCACGGTCGTCGTGTGCGGCTTCGGGGGAGGACTCGCGTGGGGCAGCGCCGTCTGGAGACTGTGATGCGGGCCGTTTGCCGCGTCGACGGGAGTCAACTCGCCCACTGCGCCGATCCCCGGCGGGCCACGTTTCAACCACCATCGAGCCTTGAGGAGTGACCATGCCTGAGACGATTTCCGAGGTGCGACGCCTGCCGGCCCGCCGTGAGGTGGCCGTGGGGGATACGTGGGACTTGGGCAGCCTGTTTCCCAGCGACGGCGAATGGGAGGCGGCCCTGGCGAGTTGGGAGAAACGCATTCCAGACTACGCCGCGTTTGCCGGCACACTGGGATCATCGCCTGAGCGGCTCGCCGAATGCCTTGCCTTCGACATCGCCAACGACCGCGAGGGTGACCGGCTTGGCACCTACGCGCACCTGCGTGCCAGCGAGGACCAGGGGGCGGCCGAGGCCCAACGGATGACCGGCCGCTTCCAGCACGTCGGCACGCTGGCCGGCGAGAAGGCCAGCTTCATGCTGCCGGAAATCATGGGGATCCCGCCCGGCGTGCTGGCCGCCTGGATGGATCTGCCGGTGCTCGCGGCCTACCGCCTGCTGCTCGAGCGGCTTGTGCGCACGCGTGCGCACGTGCTCTCGCAGCCGGAGGAGAAACTGCTGGCGATGCAGGGCACCTTTGCCGGCACGGCGAACAAGGTCTTCCGCCAGCTCACCGATGCCGACATGAAGTTTGGCAGCATCGCCACCGGCCGGAAGGAGCAGGTGGAGCTGTCGAACGCCACCTTCGTGACGCTTCTCCACGACACGTCGCGCGACGTTCGGCGGACGGCCTTTCACCAATACTATGCCCAGTACGAGGCCCATGCCAACACGCTCGCCGCCGCGCTCTCCGGCTCCAACGAACGCGACGTCTATGCGGCCCGCGTTCGCCATCATGCCAGCACCGTCGATGCCGCGCTGTTTCACGACAATGTGCCGATCGCCGTCTACGACCAGTTGATCGCGGCGGTTCGCGCCCATCTGCCGGCGGTCCACCGGTATTACGACTTGAGGAAACGCATCCTCGGCCTCGACGAGATCCATCACTACGACTGCTACGTGCCGCTCGTACCCGAACTCGAGAAACGACATGGCTGGAACGAGGCGGTCGAGGTGGTGGTCGAGTCACTGAAGCCCCTCGGGCCAGACTACTGCGGCCGTCTGGACAGGGGCCTGCGCGGACGCTGGTGCGATCGCTACCCAAACGCGGGCAAGCAATCGGGCGCCTTCAGCTCGGGCACCTACGACTCCGACCCCTACATCCTCATGAATTTCCAGGAGGAGGCGATCGAGCACGTCTTCACGCTGGCCCACGAGGCGGGGCACTCGATGCACACGCGGTATTCGGCCGAGGCCCAGCCTCAACAGTATGCGGGCTACACGATCTTCGTGGCGGAGGTGGCCAGCACGTTCAACGAACAGCTGCTCACACGGCTGCTGCTCCAGCGGGTGACGTCACCCAAGGAGCGCGCCGCCATCCTCTCGCGGGAGATCGACTCGATCCGAAGCACGATCGTGCGGCAGACGATGTTTGCTGAGTTTGAGCGGCAAAGCCACGCCTCGGCCGAGGCGGGAGAGCCGTTGACGCTGGAGCGGATCAAGACGATCTATCGCGAGCTGCTCGACGCCTACTTCGGTACCGCCTTCACGATCGACAAGCAGCTGGAGCTGGAATGCCTCCGCATCCCGCACTTCTACAACGCCTTCTACGTCTACAAATACGCGACCGGCCTTTCGGCGGCGATCGCGCTGGCCAAGCTGGTGGCAGAGGGGGGCGAGAAGGAGTTGCAGGCCTATCTCAGCTTCCTGCGGGGCGGGTGCTCGAAGTGGCCGCTCGACCTGCTTCGCGACGCGGGCGTGGATCTGGAGAAGCCAGAGCCGGTGGCGACCGCCCTGACGCGTTTCGGGGAACTGGTCGACGAGCTGGATTCGCTTCTGTAGCGATTGACGACGGTGGCCGGCGTGCACGTGACGCCGCGCACAAAACTCTCCGTCGGTTCGCACCGCCGCCGGGCGTGGTGCCCTTTGAAATCCGGCTCCTCCGCAGAATCTGTGGGTCACAATGCCTGTGCGGACGGGCCTATGCCCTTAGGGCCGCGAGGTTTCGGGAGGCATGGCACAGGCATGTTGATGCTCCCTTTCGGTTGTGCTTGTGCCGCCTCGCTGAACGCGCCGTCGCCAGGCATGAATGAGTCCGAAAAGAGCTGCGTCCCAAGGCTTTTGTGGGTGCACGTTTTCAACTCGTGGCTGCAAGTTTTCCCATGTGGCTGCAAGTTTTCAACTTGCTGATTCGACAAGAGACAAGATGAAATCTTGTCGCCACAAGAGACACGATGGAATCTTGTCGCCACAAGGGGAAGAAGAGGGGAAAGGAAGATGGTTCCGAGCCAGGGATTTTTGAATTGTGGCGGCACATTTTCCCATGTGGCTGCAAGTTTTCAACTTGCAGGTTCGACAAGAGACAAGATGAAATCTTGTCGCCACAAGACATACAGGCATCTGATCCTCAACTGGTTCCAAGCCAGGGCTTTTATGAATTGTGGGTGCAAGTTTTCCCATGTGGCTGCAAGTTTTCAACTTGCTGATTCGACAAGAGACAAGATGAAATCTTGTCGCCACAAAGAGGCACGATGCCCTTTTGTGGCCACAAAGAGACACCGGCATCTGATCCTCAGCTGGTTCCGAGCTGGAGGGGTGATCTCATCGGGCGTCGACGAGGGATTCAATGGCAAGGCGAAACTGACCGCCAGCAGCCGGAAGATCGGGATTGTGCCACGGCCGAGGCCGCAGACCTGCTGGCCTACCTCGAAACACTGCGGTGACGGTTCGCCGTGCTGGCGGCACTCATTCCTGTCCGCGGGCCAGTTCGACCAGCGGCCGCACGAAGGAACCCGTGCCGCCGCCGTCGATCCATGGACGGGGCTTCTCAGCGAAGGCTGGGCCGGCAATGTCGACGTGCGTCCACGGGATGCCACCCACGAAGCGTTCCAGGAATTTTGCCGCGGTGATGGCACCACCCCAGCGGCCGTCGCCGACATTCTTGATGTCGGCAACATCGCTTTTGATCTGCTCGTCGTACTCGGCATACATCGGCAGCTGCCAGACAGGCTCGCCTACCGACCGGGCGGCGCGGGCGACACGGTCGCACCAGTCCTGGTCGTTGGTGAAGAGGCCCGCGACATCGTTACCAAGCGCCACCATGCATGCACCGGTGAGCGTGGCGGCATCGACGATCCTCCCAGGATTGAAGCCGCGGACGACGTCGAGCACGTCTGCGAGCACGATGCGGCCCTCGGCATCGGTGTTGTGAACCTCGATCGTCGTGCCGTTCCTCGCCGTGATCACGTCGCCGAGCTTGTAGGCGGCCGGGCCGGTCATGTTTTCCACCAGGCCCACGGCTACCAGGAGGTTGACGGGCAGCTTCAGGGCGGCGATCGTGGCCGCCGCTCCCAGCACCGCTGCGCCGCCAGACATGTCGCACTTCATCGTGAGCATCGAGTCGGATGGCTTGAGTGACAGCCCGCCGGAATCGAACGTGACCCCCTTGCCGACGAACGCCATGTCGGGCTGGCCGTCCCGCGTGCCCGGGCCCCGGTAGCGGAGGATCACCAGCCGCGGGGGCCGGGAGCTGCCCCGGCCGACGGCCAGGATTCCATGGCACCGCTCCCGTGCGAGGTGCGACTCGTCCCAGATCTCGATTTCCATGCCGGTGCGGCCGGCAATGGCGGCCGCTTGCTCGGAGAAGGTCTGGGGGTAGAGGTCTTCTGCGGGCGTGTTGACGAGCCGCCTCGCGAGGTTCACGCCGTCGGCGATGATCACGCCATGGGCGACGGCCTGCGGCGGGGTCGCCAGCCAGACGGTGGTGGCGAATGGTGTCCGTTTCTTTTCGGCGCGATAGAGATCCTGTCCCACCATGCCCACGGCGGCGCCCGCCACGGCCTGCTCCATCTGCCGGGTGGACCACCATCCATCGGCGACGAACACCACCTTCATCCGAGGCCGGCCCGCGAGATGCCGCGCCGCCGTCGCCGCCGCCCGGTACAGCACGCCCGCATCGACATCGGCCCGTGGGCCCAAGCCCACGATCACGAGCTGACCGGCCCGCAACCGCGGAGGGGCGAGCAGTGGCACGCACTCGTACCGCTTGCCGGTGATCTCGCCTGCGGAGATCAGCCGGGACACGACGCCACCCGTGGCGGCGTCGATCTCGGCCATGGCCCCGGAGCCAACGTCCCCCTCGGTGAGAAACGCCACGATCGCGTCGGCCTCAATGGTGGAAGGCTGCGCGGCGGGATCGGCGACGATGGCACCAATGGCATCGGGCCGGAGGTGCAAAAATTCGTGAGTCATGTGCCGCTCCTGTGTTTCCTAGTCGTTCGCGGGATGATGGGCCGGTTGTTGTAGCTGGTTTTTGTCGCTCCGACAGCCCGTGTCGATCCAGGGCGAGAGCAGCGAGAGCAGCACGGGGAGCACGACGAGGTTTCCGACCAAGCCTCCGGTGAGCGTCAGGCAGGAGAGTGCCCCGAATGACACCGTGGGGATGAACCCGCTGGTGGTCAGGGCGAGGAACCCGACCACCAGGGCGATGGTGGAAAAGATCATCGCCCGACCGGCGGTCTGGTGGGCGGCCTC
>Ga0209829_10002172_pt1 | contig 15126 bp, 12 predicted proteins | sample C_140205_EF_Meta_FD_187311 | JGI IMG/M metagenome (GOLD analysis project Ga0209829, IMG submission 187311) | Freshwater microbial communities from Lake Croche, Canada to study carbon cycling - C_140205_EF_MetaG (SPAdes) (version 2) | ecosystem: Environmental > Aquatic > Freshwater > Lake...
TCAATATCAATTATTTTATCTAAATATTCATATCCTTGAATTCCTTTAAAAGGTTTTGGCATATTCTTAGATATTGTTTTGTTTATCATTAAATTCAAAGCCCTATAGAGAGTGTGCAAAATAAATGTTGATTTTCCGCTTCCAGAAACACCGGTTACAGCAGTAAATGTTCCTAACGGAATTTTTGCTGTAACGTTTTGTAAATTATTTCCAGTAGCGCCGCTTAAAGTTAAATATCTTCCGTCTTTAGCTTTTTTTCTTGATTGAGGAAGTGAAATATATTTTTTACCAGATAAATATTGTCCAGTTATACTATTTTCGTTTGCCTTAATTTGCTCTGGAGTTCCTGATGCAATAATCTTTCCACCTTCGGTTCCAGCTCCAGGGCCAAGATCAATAATATGATCAGAACTAAGCATTGCCTCTTCATCATGCTCAACAACTATAACTGTATTTCCTAGGTCTCTTAGTCTTTTGAGAGCATTTAGTAATTTAATATTATCTTTTTGATGAAGCCCTATCGAAGGTTCGTCTAAGACATATAATACACCAGTTAAACCTGATCCAATTTGTGATGCTAATCTTATTCTTTGAGATTCACCACCAGATAAAGTTCCGGATGATCTTGATAGATTTAAATAATCAAGTCCTACATTTATTAAAAAAGTTAATCTTTCATTTATTTCTTTAAGAATATGTATTGAAATTTTATTTTCTTTTTCTGTTAAATGGTTATGAAGATCAGCAAACCAGTCATAAGCGTTCTGAATTGACATTTTTGAAACTTCACTAATGTTTAATTCTTTTATTTTTACTGAAAGAGCCTCTTCTTTAAGTCTCATTCCTTTACATCTTTCGCATTCAGTTTCATTTTGAAATTGAGAAATCTCTTCTCTTTTCCAATCGCTGTCTGTCTCTAAATAACGTCTTTCTAAATTATTAACCACACCTTCAAATGATTTTTTGTTTGAATACTTTTCATATCCATCATCATAAGAAAATTTAATTTCTTCTTCTCCAGAGCCATACAAGACAATATCTTGAATTTTTTTTGACAAATTTCTCCAAGGTTCTTCAAGTGAAAAATCATAATGTTTTGCTAATGAAGATAAAGTTTGGGCATAATAAAGTGTAGAAGTTGAAGCCCAAGGAAGTATTGCTCCGTCTATTAAGCTTTTTTTGTCATTTGGAATAACTAATTTTGGATCTATATATAAATCAACGCCAATTCCTTCGCATTCAGGGCAAGCGCCATAAGGACTGTTAAATGAAAACAACCTGGGTTCTATTTCTTCTATTGTAAAACCACTTTCCGGGCATGCAAATTTTGAAGAAAATACAATTTTTTCATTTTTTTTAAATTCCTTTGGAAGATTTTCATTTGTATAATCTACATAAACAAGTCCGTCAGAAAGAGATAATGTAGTTTCGATGCTTTCAGCAATTCGCTGTTGTTCTTTTTTATCATTAATAAAACCGTCGACATATATATCGATGTCATGTTTTAAATTTTTATTTAAAATTGGAGCTTCATCAATTTCATAAGTCTTTCCATCAATTCTCGCTTTTTGAAATCCTCTTTTTTTATATCCAAGTAATTCTTTTTTATATTCTCCTTTTCTGCCTCTCACTATGGGCGCATAAATTTGAACTTTGGATTGTTTAGGTAGACTTAATATTCGGTCTACCATTTCTGAAACTGTTTGAGATTTAATAGGCTTTCCAGTGAATGGAGAATAAGGAATGCCAATTCTTGCGTAAAGAACACGCATATAATCATAGATTTCAGTTACAGTTGCAACAATTGACCTTGGATTTTTGGAAGTAGTTTTTTGTTCAATTGATATAGCGGGAGATAAACCTTCTATTAAATCAACATCAGGTTTTCTCATTCTATCTAAGAATTGCCGAGCGTATGCTGATAAACTTTCTACATATCTTCTTTGACCTTCAGCATAGATTGTATCGAAAGCCAAAGATGATTTTCCGGATCCTGATAAACCTGTAATCGTTATTAATTTATCCCTTGGAATCTCTAATGAAATATTTTTTAAATTATGCTCTCTAGCTCCTTTAATAACGATTTTTGTGACGGTATTACTCATCTTTTTTAGTAAATTTTATTCTTTTAATTTGATTAGTCTGATATAATAAACTCTAATTCTTAGTTCAAAAAAAGATCTATATTATGGCAGGTAGTTTAAATAAAGTTTTATTAATAGGCAGAATTGGAAACGATCCAGAAATTAAGCAAATGCAGAATGGCAAAAGTGTTGCAAGATTAAGCGTTGCAACCTCCGAGTCTTGGAAAGATAAGAGCACGGGTGAACGAAAAGAAAAAACGGAGTGGCATAGAGTTGTTATATTTAATGAAGGATTAGTGAGCGTTGTTCAAAAATATTTAAAAAAAGGTGCCCAAGTTTACATAGAGGGTCAATTAAATACCAATAAATACACTGACAGCAGCGGACAAGAAAAATATAGTACACAAATAGTTCTGCAGGGTTACAATTCAACTTTAACTATGTTAGGCGGGAAAAGTTCTTCATCTGGTGAAGGTGGAAAATTAGAAGGAAGCCAATTACCATCTGATGATATGCCTGATATTTCACAAGATCCAGACGACAAAGTACCATTTTAAATTTGCTTCATGAGTGAAGATTTAAATCAAGAAATTCCAAAAAGTAAAAAATATAATTCTGTTCAAATTGTTGATGAGATGAAGACTTCATACTTGTCGTACGCTATGAGCGTTATAATAAGCAGAGCTCTTCCAGACGCAAGGGATGGGTTAAAACCAGTACATAGAAGAATTATTTACGCCATGTACAAGGGCGGCTACGACTGGTCAAAGCAATTTAGAAAATCAGCAAGAGTAGTAGGAGATGTGATTGGTAAATATCACCCTCACGGCGATCAAGCTGTTTATGATGCCTTAGTAAGGTTAGCCCAAGATTTTTCCATGAGTGTAAAATTATTAGATGGACAAGGAAATTTTGGCTCGATGGACGGTGATAGAGCTGCCGCTATGCGTTATACCGAAACAAGATTAGCAAAAATTTCAGAATTTTTAGTCGCTGACATTGAAAAAAATACAATTGATTATCAAAACAATTATGACGATACAGAACTAGAACCAACGGTACTTCCAGCGCAGTTTCCAAATTTATTGGTAAATGGAGCTGGGGGTATTGCAGTTGGAATGGCAACAAATATTCCACCTCATAATCTTGGGGAAATTATTGATGGAACTCTTGCGTATATTGATAAAAATGACATTTCTATTGATGAATTAATTAAATTAATTCCAGGACCCGATTTTCCTACAGGAGGATTAATAATCGGAAAAGATGCAATAAAGACTGGATACAAAACAGGAAGGGGCTCTATAAAAATACGGGGCGAGATTGGTACTGAGGAAGAAAAAAAAGATAAAACATTAATCGTAATTAAATCAGTACCATTTCAAACAAACAAATCCCTATTAATTGAAAAAATTGCTTTACTTGTTAGAGAAAAAAAAATTGAAGGTATATCTGACATAAGAGACGAGTCTAATAAAGAAGGAGTTAGAATAGTTATTGAACTAAAGAGAGGAGTATCTAGCGAAGTTATTATTAATCAACTTTATAAATATTCACCTATAGAGTCATCGTTTGGATTTAATACTTTAGCAATTCTGAATGGCAAACCAGAATTATTAAACTTAAAACAATTTATAAAAGTTTTTGTAGATTTTAGAGAAAAAGTTTTAATTAAAAGAACTTTATTTGATTTAAAAAAAGCTAAAGATCGAGTTCATATTCTAATCGGTCTTTTTATAGCAATAGAAAATATTGATGAAATTATATTGATTATTCGTAAATCAAAAAATCCTAATGAAGCCAAAACAACACTTCAAAACAAGCAATGGAGTTTTAAAAAATCAAAAATTAATAAAGATGTTTTGGATGTTAGTGATTTATCTAATAAAGATCAGTACCATTTGTCAGATTACCAAGTAAAAGCAATTTTAGAATTAAGACTTCAAAAACTTACCGGTATTGGACATGAGGAAATAAACCAAGAAATTAGCGATCTTTACAAACTTATAGTTCAATATAAAAAAATTCTTAACGATAGAAAAGCATTGTTAACGCAAATTAAAGATGAACTTAAAGATATAAAAGCAAAATTTTCAACTCCAAGAAAAACTAAAATTATAAACCAGGTGGGTAGTTTTGATATTGAAGACGTAGTTCAAAAAGAAGATGTAATTATTACGATCACAAATAAAGGATATATTAAAAGAAGCCCTTTAAGTTCTGTCAAAGTTCAAAAAAGAGGCGGTAAAGGAAAAACAGGAATAACAACAAGGGATGAAGATTTTGTAAATCAAATATTTACTGCAAACACACATACACCAATTCTTTTCTTTTCATCAAAAGGTATTGTTTTCAAATTAAAAGCCTGGAAAATTCCCGAAGGATCCAATCAATCTAAAGGCAAAGCTCTTCACAGTATTCTTCCTTTAAAAGATGGGCATACAATTACTTCTATTATGCCTTTACCAAGCGATGAATCTTTATGGGCTCAAATGAAAATCATATTTGCAACAGCTAATGGAAAAATTAGAAAAAACAGTCTTTTAGATTTTGAAAGCATTCAATCTACTGGAAAAATTGCAATAAAATTAGAAGACAATGATTCAATTGCTGGAATAAAAATCCTAGATGACGATGATGATTTTTTGTTAAGCTCAGAGCAGGGAAAATCTTTAAGAGTACAATCCAAAAAATTAAGAATTTTTAAGGGAAGATCATCGAAAGGCATTAAAGGAATGTCCTTAAAAAAAGATGATAAAATTATTTCTTTATCAATTTTAAAAAGTATAAAAATAAGTTCTGAAGAAGCTAAGTCTTACATAAAAGAATCTAGACTGGAAAAAGACGCTGAAGAAACCCCAGATGATGAATCGGATAATACTAAAATAGTAAAACTGTCTAAAAAACAATTTGATGATTTTAAAAATAAAGAACAATACATTTTAACTATAACTGAAAATGGCTACGGAAAGCGTTCTTCTGCTTATGAATACAGAGTAAGCGGTAGAGGAGGACAGGGAATTATTAATATTATTACTTCTGAACGCAATGGTAATGTAGCGTCAACATTTACAATTAATCACGAAGATCAAATTATGTTGATTACTGACAAAGGCCAGATGATTAGATGCAATGTTAAAGATATTAGAATAACCGGCAGAAATACTCAGGGAGTTAGAATTTTCAATCTTTCAGAAAATGAAAAAGTAGTCTCCGCTGCGCGAATTGAAGATTCTTCGGAGGAAAATAGTTAATGATCCAAAAAGCTAAAATTTACCAACCTTCAAAAACTGCCATGCAGTCCGGGAAGGCTAGAACAAAATTTTGGGTATTGGAATTTGATAAATCTAACTCAAGCAAAGATTTTGTTATGGGATGGACTTCATCATCCAACACAAATGACCAGATTAAATTAAAATTTGAAACACAGGAGCAGGCAATAAAATATGCTGAAGAAAATAATATACAATTTAATTTAATAACGCCTAATAAAAATAAGCTTATTATTAAAGCTTATGCAGATAATTTTTTAAAATAATGTTTAAAAGTTTTTTTTTTAATAAAAAATGGGCTCTATGGTCTTGGGGCGGAGGATTATTATTAATTTTTTCATTATTAATTCAGGTATCAATAACTGTTAAAATAAATGAATGGTACAAGGGTTTTTATGACTTGTTGCAAAACGCAACCAAAAGTAATATTTCAGAATTTTGGGACAAAATTTATATTTTTTGTTACCTTGCATTTCCTTATGTTCTTCTTGCAACTTTTACAGCATTTTTTACACGAGTTTACTCTTTGCGTTGGCGTGAGGCCATAACCTTTGATTACATTCCGTTATGGAAAAATAGCAACGAAAGTATAGAAGGGGCATCACAAAGAATTCAAGAAGACACAAGTAGATTTGCAAAAATTGTCGAAAGCTTAGGCCTGCAAGTCATCCGAGCTATTATGACTTTGATTGCTTTTATTCCGATACTTTGGGGACTTTCGTCTGGAATTCAAATTGAATTTTTAAAACAATTTCCCGGCTCTTTAGTTTGGGTTTCATTGTTTGTGAGTTTAGGTGGATTAATAGTTAGTTGGTTTGTTGGGATTAAATTACCTGGTCTTGAATATAATAATCAAAAAGTAGAAGCTACATTTAGAAAAGAACTGGTATATGGTGAAGACGATAGAACGAATTACGCAAAACCAGATACTGTTTTTGAATTATTTTCAGGAATTAAATTTAACTATCACAGACTTTTTTTTAATTATGGTTATTTTGACGTTTGGGTTAATTTGTATGATCAGTTTATGGTAATTGTTCCATATTTAGTGATGGCTCCTAGTTTGTTTGTTGGCGCAATAACTCTAGGAGTGATCGTTCAAATATCAAATGCGTTTCAAAGAGTTCATAATAGTTTTTCTTTATTTATTAATCAGTGGACAACTATTACTGAGTTAAGATCAATTTATCGAAGATTAAATGAATTTGAGATTGCAATAGGTTATAAAAAAAATTAACCAGTATCTATAATATTTAGTATTTGATCTTTTTTAAAAAATTTAAGAAGAATATTAAATTTATCAATTGATAAATTCTCGTTAGTATAAAAATCACTTTCTTGTTTTGCGAGTTCAAATAGATGCGAGTGATACATAGGATCTGCTACAATAAAATCTTTTTCACCGCTTTGCTTGTAACCAATAATATCTCCAAATCCCCTTAGTTTAAGATCTTGTTCAGATATATAAAATCCATCATTAGACTCTTTAAGAATTTTTAATCTTTTTTTTCCATTTTCACTCATTGATTTTGAATATATTAAAATGCATTCACCATCTTCAGTTCCTCTACCAACTCTACCTCTTAACTGATGAAGTTGTGCAAGACCAAATCTTTCTGAGTTTTCAATTATGATAGTATTTGCATTTTGATTGTCTACACCAACTTCAATTACTGTTGTTGAGATTAATATTGAAAATTTATCATCCAAGAAGTCCTTCATAACTTTATTTTTTTCATCGTTTTTAAGATTTCCATGCATAATTCCAATGTTTTCTGGAAAATATTTTTTTAAATATTCAAATCTTTCTACAACGGGGGTTAATTTTACTTTTTTACTTTCTTCAATTAAAGGACAAACCCAATAAATTTGCTGTTTATTTTCAATCTTTTTTTTAATAAAATTAATTAAATCTGGTATTTTATTTTCTAGAATAATATTCGTTATTATTTTCGTTTTTTTAAATGGTTTTTCTTTTAATGTGGAAACATCCATATCTCCATAAGTTGACAAAATTAAAGTTCGAGGAATTGGCGTTGCACTCATTAAAAGAACATCGCAATTCAAACCTCCTTTTTCTGAAAGATTAATTCTTTGTTTAACACCAAATTTATGTTGTTCATCAATAATGATTAGTCCCAATTTATTAAATGAAACAGATTCTTGAAATAAAGAATGCGTTCCTATTAAAAGATCAATTTTTCCATTATGGAGATCTTTTTTTATATCTGTTTGATTTTTTTTTTTTACACTGCTACTTAAAATTTCAATTTTAATATTTAAATCTTTAGTTAATGTTTTAATTAAATTTAAATGTTTGTGTTGCTAATATTTCCGTAGGACACATCAAGGCAACCTGATACCCAGAAGCTATGACATTTATTGCAGATATAATTGAAATAACTGTTTTACCAGACCCCACATCCCCCTGAAGCAATCTTAACATTTTTTTATCTTTTTTAAGCGCTTCTTCAATTTCTTTTATAATATTTTCTTGATCATTAGTTAGAGTGAAAGGAAGTTTGTTTAATATTTTTAATTTATATTCTAAAGAAAAGGATTTTGGCTCTTTATATATCGTTAAATTTTTTTTTTTAATTAGAGAAAAGATTAACAAATTAGAAAATATTTCATCAAATGATATTCTTTCGTAAGCTAGTGAATTTTTATTTAAGTCTTCTATTTTTTTTGGGTTATGTAGTTGAATTAAGGAATCTTTAAAACTTGCCCATCTATTATTTTTTATAATTATATCTCTGTGCCACTCTGGAACGTCTGGTATTTGTTTAGTGATGTTTTCATAAATTTTATTTACAGTTTTATTAGAAATCCCTTTTAAGGAACTATAAGTTGGCATTATTTTGCTAACTTTTTCCTCGTTATTAATGGAGGTTACATAATCAGGATTAGTTATTTGGTATTTATTTTTATAAATATTAATTTTTCCACTTATAATAACCTCGTTATTTAGTGGTAAAATTTCTTTGATATAATTTTCCCTAGAATTAAAAAAAACAATATTTATTTCTCCAGTGTCATCAAAGCATTGAACGGTATTTGGAAGTCTTCTTATTCTTGGAAAATTGTATTTCTTAACCTTAACAAATATAGTACTAATTTTTCCAACCTCTAGATTATTTAGCTTTGGGCAATGCGTTCTGTCTATTAATCCGTATGGAAAATTGAAGATTAAATCTGCATTAGATTCAATCTTTTTTTCATTAAATAGCTTTTGTATCTTTGGTCCTATTCCTTTTGTTTTAGAAATTGGGTTAAAAAAAAAATTGAAATTTTTTTCTATCATTTAAAGACTTATTTAATTTAAAATATATATATTAGATATGAATAATTTAATAAAAAAACTTTTATATCGATCAAACCACAGAGGAACTAAAGAGATGGATTTGTTAATTGGTGGGTTTGCAAAAGAAAATTTGAAAGTTTTAAATTCCGAAGAATTAAATGAATTTGAATTTATATTAAATTTTACTGATAAAAAACTTAGTTCCTGGCTAATAGATAATAAAATTGATTCTGACCTAGAAAAATTTGCATTATCAAAAAAAATTAAAGAATTTAAATTAAAGTTTGATAAATAATTTTATCCACACACAAGCAAACTTGATTGCTTCATTTTCACAAGTAAACGCAACACAAAAATTTTAAAAAGATATATTTATCAATGGTTTTTTGGCGGAGAGGGTGGGATTTGAACCCACGAACGAGTTGCCCCGTTGCTAGTTTTCAAGACTAGTGCTTTCAACCGCTCAGCCACCTCTCCGTGTTTAATGACTTTAAATATTGGCTATGTTAAAAAAAAGTAATGAATATTTACCCTAAATTCAAAATATTTCTAATTATTTATTTATTTACAACACTTAATATTAATAACGCTTTATCAAATGAAAAGTTTGATGAATGGTTAGTTGGCTTCAAAAGCAGAGCTATAAGCCAAGGTATTTCAAAAGAAACTGTTGAAAATTCTTTAAAAAACGTCAAATTTTTAGAAAGAATAGTCGCCTTAGATAGAAAGCAGCCTGAGTTTTTTGAAAAGACCTACGAATATTTAGACAAAAGAGTGGATGAAAAAAAGATCCAAACTGCAAAAAATTTATTAAATGAAAATTTAGACTTATTTGAAAAGGTTAGTAATAAATTCAAAGTAGATAAAGAAGTATTAGCTGCTTTATGGGGAATAGAAACTAATTTTGGAGTTAATAAAGGAAAGGTAGATATAATATCTGCTTTATCAACACTTTCATTTGATAATAGAAGACCCGAATACTTTGAAAAAGAATTAGTTATACTTCTTAAGCTTATCGACAATAAAACATTGAAATATGAAAGCCTTTACGGTTCTTGGGCTGGAGCAATTGGCAACTTTCAATTTATGCCTTCGACGATTCAAAAATACGCAGTTAACTTTGACTCATCTCCTGATATTGATTTAATAAATTCATTTCAAGATTCTTTAGCTTCTGCTGCCAATTATCTCTACACAATAGGATGGTCTCAGAAAGAAATTTGGGGTTTTGAATTAAAAAATAGCCAAAGTTTTGACAGAAGTTTAATTAATTCAGATTCAAGAAATTTACAGAATAAAATATCAATCTTAAATTTAAAATCATTAGGCTTTAAAAATAAAAACGGTAGCGAAATACTAATCTCAGAAAAAAAAGAAGGATGGTTAATTAGACCAGATGGTGATGACGGCCCAATTTATATTGTTTTTGATAATTTTTTAAGATTGCTTGAATGGAACAGATCTCTGAGATTTGCAATAACAGTCGGTACTCTTTCCGATAAAATTAAACTATAGAATGAAAAAAAATATTTTTTTTTTATTTTTTTTTTTAATTTATTAATGCCAAAATTTTAATTGGTTTTGCTGGTCGTATAGCTGAAGGTAAGAATAATATTTTAGGATTGAATAATTTTTTAGAAAATGAATTAATACACTCTTCTATACCCTCAAATACTCAAGTTAAAATAACTAATCTTATAAACAATAAAAGCATTTTAGTAAAAATTGAAAAAAACTCTGCTTACAAAAATAGTAGAGAAGTTTTTATATCTAATAAATATTTTGATCTTTTGGAACTGAACAATAAGTTTCCTTTAATAAAAATTGAAACTATTAGAGTTAATAAAACTTTCACAGCAGAAACAGTAAAAATTTTTGAAGAAGAAAAAAAAGTCCCTCAAAATATTGCTACACAAAGTGTTGATGTGGTTGATTTGTCAAACAGTATGTCTGCAAAAGATAATTTATCAAAAAAAATAATAATTTATTATGGTGATTTTTCTTATAAAAATGGTGCAATAGATTTTGCAAATTCTTTAAAAAAGGAGTTAAGAAATATTAATCCCAGTGTAATTCCAGTTAATAAAAAGTTCAGGGTAGAAGCTCTTAGTGTAAACAATCTAGATGAATTTGATATTTTTTATAACAAAATAACAAATACTAAATTTGAAAATTATAATATAAGCGTTAAATGATTTTTAAGATAACTATATTTCTTTTAATAATATTTAATTTTTTTTGTAACAATTCATTTTCTCAAGTTGTTATTCCTGACAAAGTAAAATACGGAATTGTGATTGATCATTTTAGCGGGGCAACATTAGCTCAAAAAAATGCTGATACCAAAATTTCTCCAGCATCTATGACTAAAATTATGACAGCTGTAATAGTTTTTGATCAGTTAAAAAATAAAAAAATTAAATTAAAAGATCAGTTTACTGTTTCTAAAAAAGCATGGAGCTCAACTAAATCAGGTGAATCAACAATGTTTTTAGTACCAGGAGATAAAGTTTCAGTTGAAGATTTGCTAAGAGGTTTAATTATTGTCTCTGGAGTAGATGCTTCCATAGTTTTAGCAGAGGGAATATCTGGCTCTGAAGAACAGTTTGCATTGTTAATGAATGCAAAAGCTAAAGAAATTAATATGATCAGCACTAATTTTAGCAATTCATCCGGAACTTTTAGTAAAGAAAACTACTCAACTGTTAGAGATATAGCTTTGTTATCCTCATATTTAATAAATAATTATCAAGAATATTATAAATATTTTAAAGAAAAGGATTTTGCATGGGTTAGAACAGGTGGCAATCCAGTAAAACAAGAAAATCGTAATGTACTTTTATTTATGGATGAAGGTGTAGATGGAATTAAAACAGGACATCTCGCTGACAGCAAATACTCAATTGCTGTTACTAAGAAAAAAGATAACAAAAGAATAATTGTTGTAATAAGTGGTTTGCCAACAATGTCTTCACGAGCTGAATCTGCAAAATTGTTATTAAATAGCGCCTTTAATAAAATTGATCTTATAAAAATTCCATATGACAAAGATAAATTTAGAATAAAAATATGGAACGGAAGCTCTTCATATCTAGATGTTAGAGGTAGAAACAAGGATGGTATATTTTTTAATCTACCTAAAAATTTAAAAAATACGAAAATTAAAATGGAGCTAGAATACGAATACCCATTATCAATACCTATTAAAAAATATGACAAAGTAGCAGTTCTTAGAGTTTATAATAATAAAGAAGTTGTTTATTCAGAAGATCTGTTTGCCCAAAAAGATATTGGTGAAAAAAATAGATTTTTAAAAGGAATTCAAAATATTAATCATTATTTATGGCGATAAAAAAAGGTTTTTTTATCTGCTTTGAAGGCGTAGAGGGGTCAGGAAAGTCAACGCAGGCAAAGTTGCTATATAAGTTTATCAAAAAAAATATTAGTAAAAATGTAATACTAACTAGAGAGCCTGGCGGAACATTGTTTTCAGAAAAAATAAGAAATCTAATGCTAGATAACAAAACTAAAGTTAATCCTTTAACAGAATTTTTTTTATTAATGGCAGCAAGAAATGAACATATTGTTAATAAAATAAATTTTTATCTAAATAAAAATTTTATTATAGTTTGTGATAGATTTTTTTATTCAACTCTAGCTTATCAACATTACTTAGAGGGTATGGATAAAAAATTTATATTTAATATTCAAAAAAAAATTTTTAATAAAGTTCATCCCAATATTACTTTTTTAATTGATTTAAATAAAAAAGAATCAAAATCTAGAATTGAAAAAAGATTAAAAAAAACAAATAGATTCGATAGATTATCAAATTATCATTTTAACAAAATAAGAAACGGATTTCTAAAAATATCAAAAATATATAAAAATAAAATATTTTTAATTAATGGCAATAAACCCATGAATGAAATTAAGAATGAAATAAATGACAAAACTTTAAAATTATTAAATGCAAAACGTTAATTTTTTAAATATTGAGGAACTGAATAAATCACAAAGGTTATTATATAGTCATGATGATTTATTTAAAAAACTAACAAGTCTATACAAAATAAAAAAGTTACCTAATAAAATTATATTTAATGGACCTGATGGAGTAGGGAAGGCTACTTTTGTTTATCATTTAATAAATGTTATTTTATCCAGCCAAGAAGAAAATTCTTATAATCTATCTAAAAAAAAAATTTCAGAATCCAATAAAAGTTATTTAGATTTGATTAATAATGTTAATTTTAATTTAAAGCATTTAAAAGTGGATGATTATAAAAAAATAATTTCAATAGAAGAAACTAGAGAAATCATAGATTTTTTTAATAAATCATCAATTAATAATAAGCCCAAAATTTTTTTTCTAGAAGGTGCAGAAAATCTTAATAAAAGTTCCTCAAACTCAATCTTAAAAGTTTTAGAGGAATTGCCAGAAAATAATTATTTTTTTATTTCCCATGTTGAAAATAAAACATTATTAGAAACAATTAAATCCAGGTGTTTTAACTGCAGACTTTTCGTTAACTCCAAAGAAAGTAAAAGTATAAAAGAAAAGTTAATAGCTCAATTTGACACTAATAAAAAAATTATTACTAATTTAACTCCTGGTATCAACCTTAAAATAAATCTTTTGTTTAAAGAACTTGATCTGCAAGAAAAAGATTTTTCGACAAAAGTACTAGCTATCCAAAATTATTATTTAGAAGAAAAATATAATAAAATATTAGATTTAATGCACATATATATTGAAAACTATTTTGTTGATAACTTGGAAAAAAATAATTTTTTTAAAAACCTGAGAATAAGAAATAAAATTAATAATATTATTTACAATATCAACTCAATTAATAACGAAATAAAAAGTAGTTTTTATGAAATTAATCTTTTACTTGGTATTAAATAATGAAAAATTTTTATCTAACCACTCCTATATATTACCCCTCAGCAAAACCTCATATGGGTCATGCATATTCAAGCATTTCAGCAGATGTTATAGCCAGATTTAAAAGAATAGAAGGCTATAATGTTAATTTTTTAACAGGAACGGACGAGCACGGTCTTAAAATTCAAAGAGCTGCCGAACAGCAAAAAAAAGACCCAAAAGATTTTTGCGATGAAATTTCTAAAAACTTTATTGATCTTGCAAAAAAATTAAATCTTACAAATACTGATTTTATAAGAACTACAGAAACTAGACACAAAAAAACTGTTACTAAACTATGGAACATTCTTGAAGAAAAAAAGGAAATTTATATTTCTAAATATTCGGGGTGGTACTCTGTATCTGATGAAGCATTTTATACAGAAGATGAAATAGAAACTAAATCAGATATTAAAATTTCTAAGATCTCAGGATCTAAAGTTGAATGGATGGAAGAAGAATCTTATTTTTTCAGACTTTCAAAATGGGAAGAACCATTATTAAAATATTATGAAGATAATCCTGATTTTATTTCTCCAACAAGTAGAAAAAATGAAGTTGTTAGCTTTGTTAAAAGTGGATTAAAAGATCTTTCAATAAGTAGAACTTCATTCAAGTGGGGCATACCAGTTCCAAATAATGATAAGCATATAATTTATGTGTGGCTTGACGCTCTTACTAATTACATAAGCGCTTTAAATTACTTTGAAGAAGATAATATAAATCAATTTTGGCCTGCAGACGTTCATATTATAGGTAAAGATATTATAAGATTTCACTGTGTTTATTGGCCAGCCTTTTTGTTGGCAGCTGGGATCAAACCTCCAAAAAAAGTATTTGCTCATGGATGGATACTTTCTGGAGAAGAAAAAATGTCTAAATCAAAAGGAAACATTTTAGATCCTTTGGAAATTATTGAAAATTTTGGATTAGATGAAATCAGATACTATTTAATGAAAGAGGTTATTTATGGAGAGGATGGAAAAATAACCCCGGAAAATCTTATTAACTGTATTAATAGTGATTTAGCTAACAATATCGGAAACCTATATCAAAGAATAAGTTCAATTGTTCATAACAAGTTAAATTCAATAATTCCAGAATGCAGACCCAAGGAAAGCACTGATTTAAGAATATTAAATTTGGTTGAAGATAATTTAGATTTATTAATTAAAACTTTTAATAAATATGAAATTCACAATTATTTAAAAAATATTATTCACCTGTGTTCCGAAGTTAATAAATATGTAAATGACTCAGCTCCATGGTCGTTAAAAGACGATAATTTAGATAAACGAAATGTAATAATATATTCTGTCTTAGAATTTATGAGAAAAATATCTATTTTATTGCAGCCAGTCATTCCTGAAAAGGCTGAAATAATTTTAGATTCATTAAATATTAAGAAAGATGAAAGGTTTATCAAAAATATAAATAAAAATTTTTATCTAAAGCAGAATACTAAAATTCAAAAAATAAATATTTTATTTAAAAAACAATGATAATAGATTCTCATTGTCATCTTGATTATGAACC
>Ga0209829_10002175_pt1 | contig 15094 bp, 18 predicted proteins | sample C_140205_EF_Meta_FD_187311 | JGI IMG/M metagenome (GOLD analysis project Ga0209829, IMG submission 187311) | Freshwater microbial communities from Lake Croche, Canada to study carbon cycling - C_140205_EF_MetaG (SPAdes) (version 2) | ecosystem: Environmental > Aquatic > Freshwater > Lake...
CCAACGCCACCGTATCCCCACTTACAATATAACTGTCATCAGCTACCGATGGGGAGGAATGACTGTCGTCACTGGGGCAGTTGTCATTGTCGTTGACCGCCGAGTTGCTCGCACAACGCAAAAGTGCCCTCGAGATCGCCTTGAAACTGGGTCTCTCGTTGCGCGTGGTAGACCGAGCCATGGCCATACTCGAGGCAGCCACATACGGATTGCCACAGCGCCAACAGCGGCCCGGTCGGTCGCGTGGCCAAAAAGCCAATGCGCCGGCTAAACTAAATATTCGGCAGCGATAGGGAGAGGCGACCGCCACACCTGACCCTTGCCTCGTCCGGGGTGGTTTGATTAGGTGCGGAGTTAATGCTCACGGAAAAGATCAAGACCCTCGCTGCACTTAAAGCTCGCGTGGTGGAACTCGAACGAGCGATTGCGGCCGACCTGAACGGCGAACTCGCATTTCTGCCGACTCAGTTTGGCTTCAAGGACATGGCAACTTTTGTGGTCGCGCTGCGACGCGCGGCCCGCGGTCAACCGAGTCGGACGCTGACTGCCAATGGCAAAGTGCGTAGACGCGCCAAGATCAACGATACGATCCGCTCGAGTGTCCGGAAATTGGCCGAAGAAGGAACGACCGGCACCGAGATCGCCGAACGCTTAGGCATCTCAATACCCAGCGTGCAAAATATTAAAAAGGCACTGGGCCTAGTGAAAACTCGCATCCGATCCCCTGACGACATTTCGATACCTTTGATGCTCAGGCGCTAGGCCGGCTAGGTCGAATCACCGACAGATCCATCACGAAGTGGAGGTGTTCGTCTGCTGGCTCTACCCACCTCGCGGAGAGTTTCGGCCACGAACGTCTTTGCTTTTTGGTATGGACCGCCTGGCCCGACACGTTCGTCAATCCGGGCCCTAGCTTTTTGATCCAAGGCATCGTAAATCATTAGAAGTTCCGGCAGGGCCTGTTCAATGAGGAGCGTTCCCTCGTCTTCTCGTAGCAGGTCCTTGTAAAGGAGCATATCGACTGCGCGTGCCGGCGCTTCTCGAACGACTCGCGTATAATAAGCCACATCTAGCGGCTTGGCGTGCTTGTATGTGGCTAGACGTTGTTGAATTTCGATTCCGTTTTTGGCGTGCGAGCGAGGGCGGGAGTCAAATCGGTGATCTTCCGGCGGGGTAAAATTCATGACGGTCAATGGTGACTCACCAGTCACCATATTGCTAGTTTTTCTTTTCCTTTCTTTCCGGGAGCGTCTGAATCCACGCGATGTCGAAATCTCTGGTTCTTGTGCAGCAGGCCGTTGCAAAGAGCGGTTTGAGTGTGCGGAGCTTTGCAACTGAACTGGGCATGAACCATTCTCACCTGAGTCGAATTTTGGCTGGGCGGGTCGGGATGGGGGCGGCGACCATTGGTCGTTTGATGTCGGTCTTAGACACGCGGACTGGTTCTGACTTGCTTGAGACTTTTCTTAGGGAGGAACGCGAGAGGGTGCTCGCGCATCACGCAGAGGCCGTTCGAAACAGGAAAACCGATCATGCAGGGAAGTCGGAAGCGGGCTAGACAGGCCTCATGCCGAGAAAGACGGACAGATCCTTGATAGTAGCGCTTGAGGAGTGACCAGGCTTAATCTTACGAGAAAGAATCGATAATTTTCGTTTCACGCGATCGGCCTTGGGATCGACATGACCAACGATTTCCGCTCCCGCGAGAACCGGGAGTGCGTAGTAACCGCGGACGCGTTTGTGGGGTGGGGTATAAACTTCCCAAGTGTAGTCGAAGCCCCAGAGGCGGGCGGTGACGATTCGGTCGTAAATCAACGGGTCGAGCGGGGCGAGGAGATGCAGTGAATCCGATGGCGGCACGGGATCGGATGCGGCGGCGTCCAAAAGAGGGAGGTCGCTGCGGAGGCAGTAGAGGAGAGGGCAATCGGGAATCCGCACGGGCTGCACGTGGTCTTCCACCAACGGCAACTCGCCACGCTTGAGGATCACCAGCCGGCGCTGGCGCAGCTTCAGCATCACAAGCCAACGGGCGGTCTCCTTTTTGCCGGGCTTTGGCGAAGCGAGAATCCCCGCAGGGAGCACCCGCTCCGGAAGGTCATAGAAGCGGCGATTGCCCTCGCGTCGTGAAATGAGCACGCGACCGTGGAAAAACATTTTCTGCAACGTGGACTTGGCGAGCGTGGCTTTGCCCCACACCGACTTCGCGCGCCGGCCGTCGTTGAACGCATCGGAGTTCAGCGGGCCGCGCTCGGTAATTTCGGCAAGGATGTGTTCGGCAAGCTCGCGCTCGCGTTTCGATAATCGCCCTGACCACGCCCCGCTGCGCTTCGTGCGTGCATGCATTTCGGCGAGCAGGTGGGGCCACGCCTCAAGACTGAAGGCGACCAGGATACCCGTCGAAGGGAGGTGATGCTCGAAGGCGACGCGCTGATCGGCGGACAATGGTGCGCCCTCGCCGTGCAGGTGCCGCATGAGGTCGCCTTCGCGATATCCGGTGACGCGATTGCGAGCAATGAGATCATGCATTCGCCCGCACACATTAATCGGATCAATTTGAAAATATCCGTGATGCGCCAGAGCGTCCGCCACCGTTGCCGCCGGTGTGTCGAGCAAGACCGCACGCCGCATGAAGCGCCGAGCATCGGCGACGGTGACATCGAGTGCTGCGGGAAGCATGTCCCGTGAACCAAAGCGGCTTCAGCGTGCCTGACAAACTCCAAGAAAAAGCCCCTTCGCGAGAAGGGGCGGGATGACTCAGTAGTCCTCCGGGAGCAGAACGGTCGTCAGCGACCGATCCCACTCTGTGATGATCCAGAACTTTCTTCCGCTGGGCGTGCGGTAGACCGAGAAGAGGCGCGAGCCATCGATGAGGGCAGCTTCGTTCGCTGCACGATCATCGGGACACACGTCACCCCAATCACCGCAGTGATGGCGCACGATCGCGCACTGAATTTCGCCGTCAGGCACGGAACGCAATACGTTCGGCGTGGCCATCAATCGTCCGAGCGGAAACTTCGGCGTCGCTATCGTTGGATTGCTCATGGTCAGACGAGTTGGAGCAATTGCGCTTCAGCTGCCGTGAGTTTTTCCGGTTGGAAATCCTCATCGGCAAACGCCTGCACGCGCACGAACCGATTGAGTGCGAAACGCAGCAAAACGTTTTGGCGTCCCTCGCGGCCGGCGGCGTCTTCATCAAACATCACGATGATCAACGCGGTGGGCGGAAGGTGCTCAAGGATGAGCGCCTCCTGCACCGTCGAAAGCGAACTGCCCATGAGGGCCACGCTCTTGCGAACACCGATCTGCCAGAGCTTCATGACGTCGAAGAATCCCTCGACGATCACGAGCGGCCTATCGCTCGGCTCGCGCAGAGCCTCAGACAACCGATAGACCTCGCACGCTTTCTTGAACCCGTCGGGCAGACGATATTTGGGCCGACCGTCTGGTGGATCCCCCGGCCACCTTCCGGAATATCCGACCAGGTCGCCGGTCACATTCCGAATCGGAATCGCGATCCGACCGGACATCACACCCTTGGCGCAATGTCCGATGCCGAATTCACGAACCGTCTCGGGCATGAGTCCACGCTCGGTCAGGTAGGGATGCGCCTGATCAAGCTCCAACTGAAACGAGAGCGGCTTGTTCGTGCCCGTCTCCGGTTTCGGTGCCGGACCCGGTGAGGTCGGCGGCACCCGAATCGGCGGGGGCTTAGCTTCTGCCACTGCCATCTCTGCCTTTGGCGACGACGTGGTGCGCGCGTTCACCGGCTCCTTTTCTTCGCGCACCGGTTTCGACGGGCGGTCGACGTTTAGCGCCGACACGTCCAATTGAAACCATTCGACCAACCGATTGGCCGCCTCCATCGGTATCACGTTTTCCATCTTGGCGACAAAATCGAGAACGTTGCCGCCGCAGTGACAGTCGCTGAAACAATTCCAACAGTTCTTGCTGATGCAGACGCGGAATTGCGTCGGGTTGCTGCCTTGGTGAATCGGGCAGGGTCCGCTGAGGCTGTCCCTGCCGCGTTTGAACTTTTCGGTCAGGCCATAATGCGTGAGCACTTGCTCCATCGTGACAGCCGCTTTCACGGCTCGAAAATCTACAAAACGAGATTCGGTCTTGGACATGATACTCCATCCTTTCGTGGGTTGAGGTTGAGAAGGAACAAGGCGGCTCCGGAATTGGAACCGCCTCTGTCGCTATCCTACCACCTCCCGAAATTTCCGACAATGGACCGGACGCTCGACAAACAAAAGGGCCAGCGAATTGCCACTTGCGCGAATAGCGACCAACCGATGAAATAATCGTTATAGGATTGAGTTGGGCGGCCGCGTTTTCGGTGACGACTCAACGAGTCGGCAAGTAGAGGAAGTGCGAACGCGCACGGCAGAAGAAATTAACTCTGATACAAAAATGAACTACTGGATACTGAAAGCGAATCCGCGCTACAACAAGCCGTTCAAACAATGGATATTGCCCGGAGCTTCTGATAAGTGGGGTGCGGATCGGACACCGCCTAAAGATTTTCGTGAAGGAAACAAGGTGGTGTTTTGGCAGTCGGGAACTCGGCAGCGCGTAATCGCCTTGGGATTTGTGGAGAACTCAACACTGAAAACTAACGCGGAAGGCAGGCGACACTTTCGGGTTTGCTTCACGACCGGGGTGGTTGATGGAACGTGGGACCTCGTCGCGCTGCGAAAGCTCTCGCTATTCAAGAATGCGGGATTTTTGAAGAGCGGGCCGACTTCGACGATCTATCGTCTTTCGGCAGAACAGGGTGAGTTTTTGTATCGGCAGACCAGTTCGGGCGAGCGGGACGTTTCAAATTGGGAACAGATAAATATGGATCTCGCCGTTCGCGTGGCGCGCTCAATGAGGGACTCGGTCGCGAAGAGAAAAAAGAGATTGGCGAAGGCCGCAAAGGTGCCCGCTAAGCGAGCGGTTGTTGTTTACGTCTACGAACGCAATGCGGACGTCATCGCAGAAGCGCTCAGTAAGGCTGACGGGACTTGTGGATGTTGCCACAAGCCTGCGCCATTTACACGCGCATCGGATAGGACTCCTTACCTGGAGGTTCATCACAAAATCCCTCTTGCAAATGGCGGCCAAGATACGGTTGAAAACGCAATAGCGTTGTGCCCCAACTGTCACAGAAACGAGCATCACGGTTCGCCGAAGCTGCGACGAAGAAAAGCACAACAGTGAGCCTTCTATGAGGCGCGGCGCCAACTAGGTGTCGATCACTTCAAACCCGCCGTGAGCGTTGCGCCACGGATGTGAAAAAACATCCGGGCTGGCACGTAGCGCCTCGGCATCCGTGAAAAGAAAAAGCCCGCGACCGCGAGTGAGATTGTCGCACGCTGCCGCGAGATTCAGTGCGCGTTGCGGACTGCTCGTGACCGTCAGAACGCGAAACCGATCACACTTGAAACGATCACGGTGGACGCCCTGCGCCCACGTGGCTTCGTAGGCGAGAAGCTTCCGCAGGAACGATGACTGATGCAGCGTGCGGCGCGTCACGGGCATGGTCGCACGATCTGCCTCGATAAAATACAGCACGCGTTCACCGGTGGCCGGCGACTCCAGCGCAAACGTCCGGTCGGGCACGATGCCGACTCGCTTGCGATCCCCGGCGTGCGTCACGGTTGACGACCAGTGAAACGTCGCGGTCGGGTTTTCACCGGGAGCAAGATCAGCCTCCGTCAGTAGACGCGGCGCTCCCGGCGCCCGGCAGGCCTGCTCGAATGCGAGCATCACCTCGGCGACGAGCAAGGTGTGCTCCAGGTAGAGGTGCTTGACGTGGAAATTGTCGTGGCGCGGGCGTTTCGCCGCTGTGGCGGTAAGTTCGCGACTGCCGGCGGAGGCGAGCGCGTAGGCCAACGGCAGTGATCCCGCCTGGGAAAAATAGCGCACCTGAGCCCGCGGACGGTCGAGGTAGCCATGGTGAAAAAGCCGCTGCAAGCGGCGAAGGACGTGTTGTCGGCTGCCGCCGACGATCTGGATGATCTGCTGTGAATTCAGGAATCGGTGGCGGGCGACGTGCCTCAGGATTTCGAGGTCACGCAATGTGAGTTGTAGAACGAGCGCGGCGGGTTGCCGCTCGAAGCGGGGTCTGCGGAGCATCTACGAAGTGTAGCACGATCCCGCCAACCAGCGGAGGAGCTTGCCTTCGACGACGGAGCGCGGTGCGGCATATTTTTGGCGGCAGTGGGCGATGAGCCGATCCCGCCGCAAGTGTGGGGATTGGAGCGGCGGCATGGTGAGGCCGCGGAAGGGAACGCCGGGACGGCCATTGTCGAGTGAGCGGACGAAGATTTCATGACGATCCAAGTCCGCGAACTGTTCGGGAGCGAACGCCCCGCCGAACTCGGCGGAGAGGGCCACGGCATCCGTGTGCCCGACGCTAAACGTGACGAAGGTGCCGACGTTGCCGAAAACCGCCGCGCTCGTCTCAGGCGTTAACTGAGCGAGATACTGATGAGCGAGCGTGAGGCTGAGCCGATACTTGCGCGCCTCGGACAATGCCGTCGCCAAGGTGTCGGTGGTGAAATTATGAAATTCATCGATCAAGAGATGGAAATCGATGCGCTCGGACTCGGGGATGTCGGCGCGGCTCATCGCGGCGTGTTGGAATTGCGCGACCAAGAGCGCGCCGAGCAGATTCGCGGGCTCGGTGCCGAGGCGGCCTTTCGCGAGGTTCGCGATGAAGACGCGGCGGTGATCCATCATGAAGCGGAGATTCACTTTTGTGCGGGTTTGTCCCAGCACGTTGCGGAGCAGAGGCGACAGCAGCAGTTGGCCAAGCTTGTTCTGGATCGGCGCAATCGCCTCGCGCAAGAAGCGCGCGTCGTAGTGCGCAAATTCGTCCGTCCAGAACGCACGCACGAACGGATCGCCCACCTGCCGGACGACCCAATCGCGGTAGCCTTCATCGGAAAGCATGCGGTTGATCCCCAGCAAAGACGTGTTCGGCGCCTCCAACAGCGCGGCCAGGGTGTTCGCGAGAATGTATTCCAAACGCGGACCCCACGATTCGCGCCAAATGCTTTTGAAAGCCGAGACGAGGCCGGCGGTCACGAGCGGGCGCTCGGCCGGCGGCACATTAGCCAGCGGATTGATGCCGACGGGAAAGTCGGAATCGGCGGGATGAAAATAGACGAGGTCGTCGGCCCGCGACGGCGGAAAATGGTCGAGCAGTTCGTCAGCGAGGTCACCGTGGGGATCGAGCAAAGCGACGCCGTGACCGGCGGCGATGTGTTGCAAAAGCACGTTGCGCAGCAGGGTCGTCTTGCCCGAGCCCGTCTGGCCGACGACGTAGATGTGGCGGCGCGCATCCGCCACACCGATGCCAAAGGGCGGTGTCCGGTCGTAGTCTTGGCGGTAGCCTAAAATAATGGGGTTCTCGTTCATGGCGGCGGAGCCAGCCGCGACTCCAAAGACGCCGCACCGCTGCGTGCTGAATCGCGGTGAGGGCGTCGCGTCCGGCAAACGCGTTTGGGGGCGAGCCGCACGGGTAATCGGCGGCTGGCTGCGCGGTCTGAACCGACCAAGTATAACACGTCGTCAAAGAGTTGGCCGTCGCCCAGAGGAGCGCGGCAGACACTCCGCAATGGCCCCTAACCCGTGGGTTTGGCGGGCGTGAGCAGTCTCCGCGAGCGCCAGCGAAGGAGTCTGCGACCGCCCGCCTTTTTGGTTCTTTTTCCAAAAGAAGGGAGGCGCAGTGAGTCGCGGATCCCCGCCGAAGTTGACCGGAGCGACGAGGATCGCCGACGTGCGGAAGCCGCAGCAGCGGCTGTCGCGCGTCAAGAGCGGAGGAGCGGAGGGAGACGAAGGAGGGGATCGGCGACTGGCTGCGGGCGGGCCACGTCGTGCCAGCGCCGGGGTCGCAATTTCGGCCGGCGCGCTTTCCCGAGTCAGCGGGAACTCGTGGGCCGCTCACTGGCGGCCAAGTAGTGCGCGTCAGCGGAGCCGTGGTAAACCCGTAAACTCGTGCCCCCCACGTGTGAGGCCGAGCGGCCGACTTCGCGCGATTTGGTGTGCAGCCGGGCGGCTAGTCCGGACCTCACCCGCTAGCCGAAGGAAAGCGCGCGAAGTCGGGCGCGAGCCCGAACACGTGGGGGCGCCCGTAGTGAGCGCGCTAGCGCCGAAACCGCGATGCGGTGGCGATAGCCCCTACAAACCATGTTTGTAGCCCCGTTTGTCGGGTCGCACATTCCGGCTTCTTCGATACGAGCGCATCTTTGCGCTGCGTCTCGCTCAACGAAAAGCCACTGTGAGTTATCCACAGTGGCTTTCTTTCCTTTAAGGGAAATCGGGAAGACTGAGTATTCTTCTTCTGAGTATTCTTCTATAGAATGATGTCAGCGGGCTGAAGTCTAGTTGTCGGCCGGCTGAAATCTAGACTTCAGCCGGCTGAAGTCTGAACTTTCCACCGTTCTTTTGAGCGGCACGGCATCCTTCGTGACTTGGAAATGGACGGTGTAGAGATTGGTCTTCCCCTGCCCCCTTCGCCTAATCGTCACAAACCCTCGGGCTGCCAACTCGGCGATGAAGGCGGATACGCTCGCCACGCTCATGCCCATCTCTTCGGCGAGACGTTCCTGACCGGGGAAACATCGATCATTGTGCCACGCGTAGGAGAGAAACATGGCATAGGTGAGCTTGGCTCCAATCGTGAGCTGCGGGTCGCGCAGGACAAAATTTGGCACCTGCGTAAAGCCACCGGCTGCGACCGGATCGAGGGTGTTCAGCGTGATGTTTTGCTCGATGATTTCACCGATAGGTTTCATGCGGTAATTGTAACCGATCCCCTCGCGGAATGCACGGGACTGCCGGTTGGAGTGTTCCGAGTTTCGATCGCGTGCTCAGGCATTCTCACGAGCCGATTGTGCGCCCGAATTTTTTGAATTACGCGGCGGTGCGCTCTCCCCCGTTGCTTCGCGAGCCCTGGTTAGCAACGGGTCGGGCATTGGCATCCGTTGGTTTACCGTCGGCAACCGGCTCGCTAACAGAATTGCTACCAGCAGCAGCGTCGTGGGTATCAACGTGGTTAACGACTTCATCGGCCTCGGTTTTTCCACCGGTCAAGCGGAGCAAATTTCGGATTTCTTCACCTTGGTGCACGACCGCTCCCGTGAGCTTCTCGTGGAGCGCGGTGAGGGTTTTACTCTGCGCAGTGAGGTCGGCGATTTGCCCGTCTTTGACGCGCAATTGTTCTTTCAACAGGTCGATGACTTCGCGCTCAACCGAGGGCGATCTCGTATCAACGTTTGGCAATGTTTTCGTATCAAGGTTTGGCAATGTTGGTGTGCCAACCGCTGACGGGTGGGTAACAAGTGGTAGCGATTCGCTCACCACTTGGGTAGCGCTATAGTGTGCTTGGTTAGCAGCAGTGTTAACCGACCGTATTCCGATGAGCCGGACAAATGACACCGGATTTATTTTCCAAACAAAATGCGTTTCGTCGACGTAGTCGTCGCGGCGGTAGTCTTCTCCGTCGACTAATTTTCCGGCCTGCAGAAGTTGCCGCAGGCGATACCGCAATACGCGCACCGGAATGGCGAACTGGAGGGAGAATTCATGAAGTGTGAGAAAATCCATGCTACTAGAATAGCATGGATACCCATTTTGGTAGCAGGGTGGTTATCCACGCCTGCACGCGGCCGAGCTAGCGGGAAACGGAGAACGTCTCCAATTCGTGGGGCGGCGTCGCGCGACCCACGACTGTCAGCGTAGCGCCGTCAATGATCACGCCACAACCGTTGCAGATGTAGAGGCGTCCATCCCACTGGCCCTCGACGGGCTCAACCTGCCGTCCGTCGGAATCGCACTCATAAAAACCGTCGCCGCAGGGCGTGTTGCCGCACACGCAAATCCACGCATCGCGGTCACCTTTTTCATGGCTTATCTTTTTCATGAAATCACCCTAACACGCGGTGAAAAATCGCGCAAAGTTACTGGCTTGGTGAATCTCTCCCTGAAGCTGTGATGCGGGCACCAAGCAGTCTCCGCGAGTGCCAGCGAAGGAGTCTGCGACTGACCGCTTTTTGGTTCTTTTTCTAAAAGAAGGGAGGAGCGGTCGGTGAAGAATTTCACCCGGAAGTGGAGCGAACGCGGAACGCCGGGCGAAACTCGCCACCGTCCGCGGGTGGGCCACGTCGTTTTCCTTGCCCCGCAGAAGCGACTGGCCTATCCGTCATCGAAGTGCCCGCGATTTCCGCTGGCATCGCCCCAAAATGTGCTGAGAGAAATCGAATGAACTCAATCTGGCGGATTCTGACTCTATTCGTTTTCTTCACCGCCGCCTTAGAGGCGGGTGAGCCCAAGCGCATGACGAATTCCGATGTCGTCAGCATGGTTAAAGCGGAGCTGCCGGAGTCGGTAGTGGTGCTAGCAATTCAAAAAAGTGCGGCGGGGTTCGATATCACACCTCAGGCGTTAATCGCGCTCAAGAACGACGGCGTGGGTGCGAAGATCATTGAAGCCATCATCTCCCAACAGTCGCAGTCGCAAATGCCGGTCGCGAAAGAAGACAAGAACCCGCCGCCGTCCGAAGCAGATTTGAGGAAGCTCTTTGAAGGTATGGTGAAGGAGCAATCATCGGGTGTTATCACTATCGCGGCGCTCAAGAAAGTGAACGGCCAGGTTAGCTCCAAAAACGGGGTGCCCATCTACTCCATGAGTTTCGATCTGGCGGTAGTTTTCTCGCAAAGCTGCATTTGGAGAAACGTGACCTTCGACTCTAGACTGACCTTCGTGGTCGTTCCGCAACACACCGGGACAGGAACGGCAGCCATTTTGCATGCCGGAACCAACCCCGGGTTGCACGTAAGCGGTGGCAGCGCTTTCCGAGTTTTGGGAGACGCTAAGTTCGAGAAAATGGAAGACGGGTGGAGGCCTATTGAGATCATTAGGAATGACTATCGGCGCGTCGACCCACGCGAGATCAAGCAGGACGGCGAACGGAGCCCAACTGTCGAAAAGAGTCCCACCCAAACACCCCCGGTGCCCAACTTCTCGGCGAAGGATCTCGTGACGTTGCTCGCGACGCCGATCACAACACCTGCGCAGCCCGGCGAGGCGACAACTCTTGAAAACGGCAAGGCTACCTTCGCGAGGCCGGCAGAATATATCGGCGAGCACAAGGGCGGCGGGTCCGAGATGCATTTATACCTAAAAGCTGCGGGCAAAACAGGTGACTCAATTTTGGTGGCGGCAAAGCCAACGGCGCTGCTGAACCGAAATCCATCACTTGAGTCGGTCGTTGCAGGGTGGCGAGCAGATGATCGGAAGAATAATCCCAATGCGAAGATTACCGAAGGAGTTCCGTCACGCTTGCTCGGCGAAGCGGCGCAATGTTACGCGATGACATTTTTACGGGATGGAATTGTTCGTCACGAGATTTGCACGGTGATTGTCGCCAAAAAGCATGTTGTCTCAGTTTACTTGCGCGCATCGCCTGAAACACTGGCGGAACGGCTTTCCGACTATCAGCGTGTCTGCGAATCGCTCGTTTTGAATGTGAAGTGAAGTGGACTGGCGCCGTTCCCACTGCGATTCTGGCTAAAGTCGGCGGCGGCACGCTCGAACGGGACAGGACGTTGCCCTCATCCGGCTTGTCATCCGACCGCCAGCAAGTAGGGTCGAGGTGAGATGTCGGCGATCCCTTCAGAGACTCCGTCAGTGGGCATGGCTCCGGACGCCCCGGAAGCCATCCTTTCCCGCGTCCGAAAGTTGGAAGCGCAAGAGCGACTGACCGCCATACGTAGCGCTCTCGAAGCACTTCAATCGACGCCAACCGCCGCAACCGTATTCCTTCGGAAGTCACTCTTGCGAATGCAAGACGCGACTCGCCTTGAAACTGGGGCGGTCACCCAAGTTGAGCTGCACCGCGAAAACTCTCCTTTCGCCAAGATGGATTTCCGCCGGGCACACCTCAATTTCCGTCCGCGTGTCCACGCCTGAATCGACGACGCCCGAGGACTTCGATCCGATCTTCTCCCAGGGCGTGGTGATCGTCGGCGGCCACGCGGTTAATTTGTGGGCCTCCTTCTACGCTGCCCGTGGCGATCCCGAGTTGGCCCAGTTCGCCCCATTTACGTCTAAGGACGCGGACATTTTTCTGAGAGACACGGCGATCGCTTCCGCGATAGCCGCATCGGCGGGCTGGGAGTTTCATGGCAACCCTGAACCGCGATCTCCGGTTTTGGGCATTCTTGTGATGCAACGCGGCGCCGTCGCATTGCAGGTCGATGTGCTGCGATCTGTGACCGGGTTGTCGGACGATGACCTCGCTGCCACGGAGTCCATCACGTTTGAAGACGGCAAATCCTATTCGGTCCCCGCTCCGGACGTAATGCTCAAGGCCAAGCTGGCGAATCTTCGCCAACATAAACAGGAAGACCGACAGGATGAACGCCACGTCCGTATACTGATCCGCTGCTGTCGCCAGTATTTGCAGGACGCGTGTGAGGCCGCCCGGTTTGGGCAGTTGGCAGAACGCGAAGCAATCGAGCGGCTGATGACGGTGAAGCGCTTGATTTCGACCGCCGATGCCGAAGAATTGAATCAGAAACTTGGGCTTCAACTCGCCACGGTCATCCCGGCCCGAGAAGCGCTGGGTGACCTTGATTCAATGCCACGGATTCGCGCTTTTTATGATCATCAGGTCCAGCCGAAGGCATAGCCGTCGAACTGGCAAAAGAGCAACACATCAGACATGTGTTGAGTTCACGTTTTTTCGACGCGCGGATCGTAGCCGAGGAAGGTAATGATTGGGATCATCGCCTTCTTGGTTGGCCGGTTAACGCCGCGCTCCCAGTTGCTCACACTCAGCCAGGTATAGCCCGTCACTTCAGCGACTTGTTGCTGCCCCCAGTTGAGCTCTAGGCGGCGTTTCTTGAGGTGCTCGCCGATGGTCTTTGGGCTCATCTTCGCCCCACCCTTCAGCGCCCAACAATGGAGTGACATCCGGGGGCGTTTTGTGCGTATTTCGATCTGGTAGATGGGCAATACATCGATGTGGGCGAATGCAGGAGCATATTTTGCGCAATCGCGTGGAAGGGTATCGCGAGGGAGATTTGGAGCGTCATCTCCACGGCGGCGGGGAGGTGTTGCCACCAGAGCGGCGGGCGGCGTTTGAGCACCACCTGCCGGATTCTTCCGTGCTGGTCGCCTTTCCGCTGGAAGCATGGCCACACTTGTTGGGCGCGATGCGGGCCCGCACCCGGCGGGCCGGGGCCTGGTCGGGTCGGCTCACGGCGCGCGAGCGCGAATTGGCGGAGCGGATCTTGGCGGAGATCGGCGAACGCGGACCGTTGTCCTCGGAGCAGATCGAGGACGAAGGGCGCCGTGGACGGCAGGTCTGGGGCAAGGCGACGCTCGCGAAGTCCACGCTGCAGAAGTTGTTTTTTCATGGGCGGGTGCTGATCGCGCGGCGGGAGAATAACCGGCGCCACTACGATTTGCCGGAGCGGGTATTGCCGGCGGCCGTGCGGGCGCTCCCTGAGGCCAAGGCGGCGGACACGGCGCGCTGGTTGGCCGCGCTCAAGCTGCGACAGCGGCGGCTCGTGATGCTGAAGCGCGAGGAGGTGCCGCTGGTGGAGCACCTCGTGCAACGCGTCGCCGTGGTGGGCTGCCCGCCGTTGTATTGTTTGCGGACCGATGTGCGGCTCTTTGACGAAGCAGGCGGAAAAGCGGAAGCTGTCACGATTGAGCCGGGGCCGCAATTGTTGGCGCCGCTGGATCCGTTGATCTACGACCGGCGGGTGACGGCGCGGTTGTGGGGTTTTGACTACACCTGGGAGGTCTACACGCCGGCGGCGAAACGGGTGCGTGGCTACTACGCGCTGCCGGTGCTGGCGGGCACCGAGATCGTAGGGCACATCGATCCGAAGGCGGATCGGGCAGCGGGGCGTTTGCGCGTGGTGTCGCGCCGCTTGCGGCGGGGCCATCGGGTGGCGTCGGCGGTGACGGAGCTGGCGGGGTTTTTGGGATTGCGGGCGTAGCGAACGGGAAAAGGCGAGGGGAAGGCCCAAGGACCAAGGACCAAGGACCAAGGGCCAAGGACCAAGGACCAAGGACCAAGGACCAAGGGCCAAGGGCCAAGGGCCAAGGACCAAGGACCAAGGACCAAGGACCAAGGACCAAGGACCAAGGACCAAGGACCAAGGACCAAGGGCCAAGGACCAAGGCCCAAGGGCCAAGGGCCAAGGACCAAGGCCCAAGGGCCAATGTCCAAGGACCAAGGGCCAAGGACCAAGGACCAAGGACCAAGGACCAAGGGCCAAGGACCAATGACCAATGTCTAAGGGCTGAGGGCGAAGGTGGGAGTAAGGCTGAACAGGGTGCGAGGAATGCGAACGCGCGGAGTTGGTCGGGCGAACGCGAACGGTTGGGCGTCGATGGGCGCAAAAAAGGCGGCGCCGCAGGGTGCGGGGCCGCCGGGAGAGGGTGCGAACCGGAGATTATTCCTGGTTCTTTTTCTTTTTGCCCTTCTTGGGGGCTTCGCTGTTCAGCACTTCGATCTCGGCGTCGCTCAGTTTGCCATCGTTGTCTTTGTCGAGGGCTTTGAGATTGAGGTCGGGGGAATTGGCGAAGTCTTTGCGGACGGCCTCAAGTTCGGCGCCGTCGATTTTGCCGTTGGCGTTGGTGTCGTATTTTTTGAGGAGCTCGGCGTTGGCGGTGTTGCCCTTCTTTCGATCGCCTTTGGCGGCGTAGGAGGCCGGGGCGAGGAGGAGGGAGCTGGCAGCGAGGACGAGGAGGAGGCGTTTCATGATGGGATTTTGGATTGGTTTAAGGGGAACGGCGCTTTGACGAGGCGGGGCCGGGGGCGGTTACACGGCGGGTGCGGAAGGACGAGGATTGGAGAGAGGGAGGAAGGACCCCTGTAACTATACTCACCCAAAAAAATCGCGATTCTGGACACAAAGGCCCGAAGGTAGAGTGAGATGATGCGCCCATCCCTTCTCCTCCTTGCAGTCTGGCTGCACAGCATCTTCGTTCGTCCTGCGCAACAAACCCGTCTCGTGATGCGCCGGACGCCCAGCACGTCGCGCGGCGGTTGGCCGCAGGAAAAACGGCGCGGCAGCCTGCT